>ERZ777003.940-NODE-940-length-49840-cov-11.686894_pt1 | contig 49840 bp, 43 predicted proteins | sample MGYA00374956_ERZ777003 | MGnify/ENA primary metagenome ERZ777003 (study PRJEB29302, sample SAMN06268252) | bioreactor metagenome | isolation source: Joint BioEnergy Institute, California, USA | place: USA:Joint BioEnergy Institute, California, USA | collected...
CAGTCGGCGGTCTGCAGTCGGCAGTCTGCAGTAAGGTTGGTGGTGTCGGATGTGCGCTGCACGCAAGCGGCGGCCAAGGTCGCCGGCTACACGACCCTCCGTCGCTTGCTGCTATTCCACTTCGTCTCTTCGTCTCTCAGCCTCTTCGTCTTTCACCCTTCGTCGCTCCGTCGCTATCGCACCCGACACCTCCCACACTCCCCATCATCACACGGTTCCACATGTGCCGTCGCATTGGCGTGGCCGAGGGTCTGTTCGATCTCGTATTCGATGGCAGAGGCGATTTCGTGACCCTCGCGGACCGTCAGGCTGGCGGGGACGACGGCGTGGAACTCCACCCAGTGATATCGCCCCGAATGCCGACACCTCAGCTTGTGGAACGAGCAGATCCGCGGCTCCTTGCCGGCTGGGCCGACATGCGATTCGAGGATCAGCCGGATCAACCGGTCATCCTCGATGTCCTGCGCGTCCATCAGCCCGCCATACGCCCGCCGCAACAGGCTCCAACCCATGACCCCGATGTACACCGCCACCAGCAGCGCCGCGATCGGGTCGGCATAGACGAATCCCGTGATCTTCACGATCGCCAGCGCAAGGATCGTCGCCACGCTGGTGATCGCGTCGCTGAGCAGATGCCAGCCGTCGGCTTCCATCGTCATCGAATGCCGCTTGCGGCCCGCCCGCACGAGCGTCCAGCCCATGGCTGCGTTGGCGGCCATGGCCAGGACCATGATGATCAGCCCCAGCCCGACGTCGTGCAGGTCGATGTGGTGGAACAGCAGCGTGTCGACCGTCTTGAAGATGATCGCCGCGGCCGCGAGCACGATCATCCCCCCTTCCAGACCGGCTGACATGAACTCGATCTTGCCATGCCCGTAGGGGTGGCGACGGTCCGCCGGCTGGGCGGCGTATTTCAGGGCCGACAGCGCGATGACCGACGCGACAACGTTCACGATGCTTTCCATGGCGTCGGAGAAGATGGCTGCCGACCCGGTCATGGCGTAGGCTGTAAACTTGGCAGCCAGCAGCACGACCCCCACCACCAGCGCCGTCACCGCCAGGCGCCCTTCGACCGTCTTCAACCAGCCCAACCAGGTCCGCATCGCCGCAGCTTACCGCACGTTTGCCAATTTGTTACTGGTTCCTTGTTACTTGTGCTCCCGCTTCACCTGCTCCCCTGATCGGCTGTACCCCTCCGTCGCTTTCTCCACCTTCCCCCCTTGCTATTTCCTACAATTCGGTGTAATAAATGGATCATGCAGACCCCCTCTTCTGGTACAGACCGGCTGGTCGTCCTCGCCCGCGGGTTGGGGACGCGTATGCGCCAAGCCAACAGCAATGTCCGCCTCGATGAACAGCAGGCCCAGGTGGCCGACAGCGGCGTCAAGGCCCTGATTCCCATCGACCGGCCTTTCCTTGACTATGTTCTCACGACCGCAGCCGACGCGGGCTTCCGCCGCGTCTGCCTGGTCATCGGACCCGAACATACCCAGATTCGCGACTATTACAGCAAGCTGCCCGCCCGCCGGCTGACCTTCGACTTCGCCATCCAGGAGCAGCCCCTGGGTACAGCCAATGCCGTCGCCGCGGCAGAAGCCTGGGCACAGGGCGAACCGTTCGTCGCCATCAACTCCGACAATCACTACCCCATGGAGGCCCTGTCGGCTCTCCGCAAGATTCCGGCTCCCGGCGCCGCCCTCTTCGACCGCCAGTCCATGCTCGACGGCAGCAACATCCCTGCCGATCGCATCGAGAAGTTCGCCATCGCCGAGATCGCCGACGCCTGCCTCCGCCGCATCATCGAGAAACCCTCGGCTGAGCAGATCGAGCGCGTCAGCCAGGCCGGCAACGGTCGGCTGTACCTCTCGATGAACACCTGGCTGTTCAACGCCGCCATCTTCGATGCCTGCCGCGCCATCCCCAAGAGCCAGCGCGGCGAATACGAGATCACCGACGCCGTCCAGTACGCCATAGAACACCTGAACCAGCGCTTCACGGTTGCGCTGATCCACGCCCCCGTGCTGGACCTGTCCAGCCGGGCCGACATCGAACCCGTCGCACGCCGCCTCCGCGGCGCGGAGGTGAACCTGTGAGCGACGCCCGCCTGAGAGAGCTGTTCGCTGAGCCCATCCCGGCTGATCGCCTGCACAACATCGATCATCCCAAGCAGGCCATGTTCCGCCGATGCCTGGAGCATCTGCCGTCGGACGGCGATGCCGGGAACGTCGTGGCCTTCTTCGTGCCGGGGCGCATCGAGGTCTTCGGCAAGCACACGGACTACTGCGGCGGGCGGTCGATCCTGTGCGCGGTCGATCGCGGCTTCGCGGTCGTTGCACGCCCGCGCCCTGATCGCGTCGTGCGCGTGATCGATGCAGCCAGAGGCGACGATTGCCTGACGTCGCTGGCTGACCCCGCCAAGCCGCCGCTCGGTCACTGGTCCAACTATCCGCTGACGGTCGTGCGGCGCGTGGCTGACAACTTCGACGGCGCCCGCCTCACCGGAGCCGACATCGCCTTCATCAGCGATCTTCCACAGGCTGCGGGCATGTCCAGCAGCAGCGCGATGATCATCACCGTCTTCCTGGCGGTCGCGTCGATCAACCGGCTGGACCAGACGGAGGCATTCACGCAGTCGATCCAGACGCTCGAAGATCTGGCCCATTACTGCGGCTGCATCGAAAACGGCAGCGGATTCCGCGGCCTGGCCGGCAGCTCGGGCGTCGGCACCTCCGGCGGCAGCCAGGACCATACAGCCATCCTCTGCTGCCGGGCGAACATGCTCAGCCAGTACAGCTTCGCCCCCGTCCGCCACGAGCGGGATATCCCCTTCCCAGCCGATGTCGCCCTCGTCGTGCTCGACAGCGGCGTCGTTGCGGAGAAGACCGGCTCGGCACTGGAGAAATACAACAACGTCAGCCGCCGCGCGCGGGCGCTGGTCGAGCTGTGGAACCGCTCAACCGGCCAGCAGCAGCCGACGCTCGCCGCCGTCGTGCGAAGCGCACCCGATGCCGCTGCGCGCCTGCGCGAGCTGATCGGCTCAGCCGGCGATCTGCCGTTCGAACGGCAGGAGCTGGTCGATCGACTCGATCAGTTCATCGCCGAAGCCGAGTCGATCATCCCGGCTGCGGCGGATGCGTTCGCCGCGGGCGATCTGGACCGCCTGCGGCAGTGCGTCGATGCGTCCGTGGCCGGCGCGATCGACAAGCTGTACAACCAGATCCCGCAGACGATCGAACTCTACCGCTCGGCCCTCGCGGCTGGGGCAATCGCAGCCAGCCCCTTCGGCGCCGGCTTTGGCGGCAGCGTCTGGGCGATGGTTCGCCGCGACCGTTTGGAGGCTTTCACGTCTGCGATGCAGACGAAAGCCGCCGGCGTGCACGTCGTCAACGCCGCTTCGTCAGCTCATGTCTGTCGGTAGTGGGATCCGCGCAAAGATCACAGAGATCTCAAAGACCGCAAAGGGAGAAGGCGGCCGGATCCGCATCCGCGGATCGAGCGATTGGCAAACATCTGTGGCACGGACCTCCCGCACGTGCCGGCAAAAGCACGTCCGGGACGGCCGTGCCACGGCTGGAGGTTACGGCTGGCCGAATAGCAGGTGTTGCGTGATACAGATCATCTGAAATCTGAGATCTCAGATTTGAGATTTAAGATCTGGAGATTTGAAAATTGAAGCTTCCCCTGGATCCTGGTGGCTGGACCTCGGACCTTCGCAGCACGCACCCTACTTCCCCGCCTGCTGGATCATCCGCAACTCAAACTCCGTCGCATCGAAGTCGATGCTCTTACCTGGCTTGACGACCAGGTCGATCGTTGAGCCTTCCTTGACCTGCACAGGCAGATCCAGCTCCACGCGCTGCGGCTGAGAACCGCCGACGGTTTGCGAGAAAATCTCGCGCCCGTCGACCAGCAGCACGGCGATCACACCATCGCCGCGATCGCCGCGATGGATGTGGCCCTGGATCGTCAGATGGCCATTCACCGGGCTGGTCCAGCGGAGCGCGGGCATCGCATCCTTTCCGCTGATGCGATCCGGATGCACCTGCGTGTCGGAGATCGACAGGTATTTCGCCGGCCCGCCCCACTTGTAGCCCCACATCGTCTCGACCTGCTGCATCAGGTGAAACGTGCTGTCGCCGTCGATGAAGTAACCGTACGACCAGCCGTTCTGCCCCTGCGTCTTGCTGTAGTCATCACGGCTGGCTGCGATGACGCGCACACCCGTGTCGACCTCCTCGATGCCTGCGATAGTGCCGATCAGATAGATCGCGTCCTCCCCCAGATCGATCGTGATCTGGCCACCCTCGGGCGCGAGCGTTGTCTCGCCGCCCATCAGATTGATCAACGTGATCGGCTGATCCGCCGTGATGCGGATCTGCGCCGGCTGGGTGGCCCAGCAGACGCGAATCTCGTGCTCGCCCCGGCGGAACAGATACACATGCATGCGCGTGTATGGCCGCTCGGCTTCGCGGCGGACGAATGTCGCGCCGTCAAGCTGATGGATCAGATTGGCGTAGGCGACGTAGGCCGGTGCGACAGCGTACTCCCCCATGCCGGATTCTTCCTTCTGATGGTGCCGCAGCAAGCCCATGCTGACGAAGTTGGCATGATCGCTGGCCAGGTACCAGTAGATCCGCGCCACATCTTCCTTCAGCAGCAGCGTGTACATGCGCGCCAGGTATCGCGCCCCCTCCGCGCGGCCCTTCTCGTACATTTTTCGGCCGGCTTCCCAGCCGTACTCGTCCTTCGTATGCCGGCCGGTTTCCGTCACCCAGATCGGCTTGTCCTGGCCGTTGTTGTACTTGCGGATCAGCGCCTTGAGCTCCTGAATCTCCTGATCCACGCCCTCCGGCTTGCTGCGATAGGGGTGGATGACGACGCCATCCATGTAGTCCAGCCCGCCCCGCTGGAAGATCCCCTCGAAGTACGGCAGCGGGATCAGCACAGCCGCGCCGCCCAGCACCTGCACATCCGGCCGAACCGACTTGATGTGCTCATAAGCGACCTTGAGCATCTCGGTGTAATACTTCGGCCGATCGTTGCGAGCTGCCGGCGGGCACCAGGTGCCGTTGTATTCGTTCCAGATCTCCACCCAGCGGATCTGATCACCGTACTGCTGCAGGATCGCCTGCCCGTATCGGCCATACCCGGCATATCCCTGCGGCGTGGTTGGGCCCTCGGCATGGTCGTAGTGCTTGTTGCCGAAGGTCATGGCGATCAGCGGATCGATGCCCGCTTCGCGGCAGGCCTGCATGTAGCTGTTCGACCGATCGGAAAACTCGTACACCCCCTTCGTGCGTTCGACCTGCGCCCAGTAGTGCTCATCGCGGATCGACTGGATCCCGATCCGCTTAAAGGCTGGGAGCATCTTCGGGTTCATCCCCTGGGCGAAATGCGTCATGACGCCGAAGCGGCTATTGGCTGGATCGGGCGAGACATGCGGGCGGACGATCGCGAAGCTGGTGTACGCATCCGCCAGCGGCTTGCCGTCTTTGACGGGCGTGGCGTGGAGCAGGTAATAGCCGGCTCCGCTCACATCCGGCTGAATCTCGCCCCTGCCGCCGTCGATGGGGGTGCGCCCGCGTGCGACTTCACTATGCCAGAAGTCGTAGACGACCCACTCGATCGCCTCAGCGTCGGCCTGGAACGCCAGCCGCACCGGCTGACCTGCATCGAAGATGTTCCCCAGCTCGATCTGTTCCCACGTGACGCCAGCCCCCCGGGCTCCCGCCATCGCCGCCAGCGCGACGACCACCCACGCCGCCAGTATCGCCCGTATCTTCAGCACTGACAGGCACATAGATCTCTCCAATCCCCCGCTAGACCACCCCGGCAGCAACGACTTGTCCGCGCCTCAAACAATATCGGTATAAGTCGGACGGTCAAGCAAAATCCGGTTGCTTGAAAAAGCTCCAAGTTCCAGACTGAAAAAGCTCCAAGTTCCAACCTCGAAGATCCAAGGAAGTTCCAACCCTCAAACACCAAGCTCCAAATGCGCACCCGACCATCGGCCACCGCTTTTCCTCTTTGAGATTCTTGCTCTTGGACCTTCCTTGGAACTTAGTCATTGGATCTTGGAACTTCCTCACCCAATCCCACCAACACACCCATCACGGCCTCCACGCCGCCCGCTGCCATGTGACTACAGACACCCAGACTCAACACCCAGCCCGAAATCGCTATACTCCAGCTCGCTCGGGCTATGGCCTTTTGTCTTTAACCCACAGGAGCCCCAACCAATGACGCGCTATGCCATTGCAGCAGCCGTGCTGGCTGCCACGTGTTCCATACCTCTGTACGCTGATGAAGTCGTCTTCAAGAATGGCGACCGCCTCAGCGGAACCATCCTCAGCGCCGGCGGCGGCGAGCTGGTCATCGACACCGCCGTCGCGGGCAAAGTCACCGTGAAGCTCGACGACGTCGCTACCTTCAGCACAGATCAGCCGATCACGCTGCAGCTCGACGACGACACCCGGCTCAACCAGCCTGTCGCCAAGGACGAGGCCGGCAACGTCCGCCTCCAGGAAGGCACGGTTCAGGCCCAGCCGATCCCGCTGGCCCGCATCAAGCGCATCAACCCCTCCGAGCAGTGGACCGGCGCCATCGTCGTCGGCGGTATGCTCGAGCGCGGCAACAGCCGCACCGAGAGCATCAACGTCTCCATCGACGCCGTCCGCCGCACCGAGATCGACCGCATCACAGCTGAAGCCGCCTATCGCTTCGGCCGCCAGGAAGATCCCGACACCGGCGACGAGAAGACCACCACCGACAACTGGATGATCGGCGGCAAGTACGACTACTTCTTCAACGAGAAGTGGTACGCCTACGCCAGCACGCGCGTTGAGCGCGATCGCGTCGCCGACCTCGAGCTGCGCCTGACGCCTGGTGGCGGTATCGGTTATCAGTGGATCGAAACGCCCAGGACCTCGTTCAACACGGAAATCGGTCTGGCGTGGCTTTACGAAGACTACGAAGGCGCCGACAGCACCGACAGCTTCGTGCTTCGCCTGGCGTATGACCTGAAGCACAAGCTCAACGACAAGGTCGCGCTGTTCCACAGCGTGCAGTACTTCCCCTCCCTCGAGGACTTCGGTGATTACCTGATCATCGCCGATGCCGGCGTCCGTGCCGACCTGACCGACAACATGTTCGGCGAGTTCAAGATGGAGCTGAAGCACGACTCCACTCCCGCGCCGGATGCTTCACGCAATGATCTGAAGTACATCCTCGGCGTGGGCTGGCGGTTCTAATCGAACGCCGCAATGTCACGACACGCACAGGGCCCGTCGAGCATCGGCGGGCCCTGCCCTTTTTCGCCATCATCATCTGTCGACGCGTTGCTCCGCACGGCCGCAAACTTCGTTGCTTCCACCCACACATCCCATCCGTTGTCCGTGCCTGCCTGTGCACCTTCGACAACGCCCGGGTATAGTACCTGCCCATGAAAATCGCCCGCATCGATCTGTTCCACGTCAAACCGCGATACCTGCTGCTCCGCATGGAGACCGACAACGGTCTGGTCGGCTGGGGTGAGCCGACGCTCGAAGGGCGCACGCTCACCGTCGAAACGGCTGTGCGCGAATTTGCGCGCATGCTGATTGGCGAAGATCCGCGCCGAATCGAGCATCTGTGGCAGCGGATGTACCGCCAGACCTTCTACCGCGGCGGGCCGGTGCTCTGCTCAGCCATCAGCGGCATCGAGCACGCGCTGTGGGACATCCTCGGCAAGCACCTGAACGTGCCGGTTTACCAACTGCTCGGCGGCGCGGTGCGCGATCGCGTCCGCGTCTATGGTCGGCTGCCCGATGCCGGCGGCGACAACTACCTGGGCCGTTGCCGCGAACGCGTCGCCACCAACTCGTTCACAGCCTACAAATTCTGCCCGATCCGGGCCTCCCAGCCGATCGAGTCGCCAGCCCACCTCGACCAGGCCGAGCGCCTCGTGGCTGAGGCGCGCGAAGGCGTCGGGCGCGAGATCGACATCGCCATCGACCTGCACGGCCGCGCCAGCCCGGCGCTGGCTCGCCAGCTTCTGCGGCGATTCGAACAGTATGACCTGATGTTTGTCGAAGAACCGGTCCTCCCCGGCGATACCGATTCGCTCGTGCGCATCGCGCAGTCCACAAGCATCCCCATCGCCACGGGCGAACGGCTGTTCACCCGCTGGCAGTTCCAGGAACTCATCGAACGTCAGGCGGTTGCCGTCCTTCAGCCGGACCCCTCGCACGTCGGCGGGATCTTCGAAACCCGCAAGATCGCCGCAGCCGCGGAAGCGCGCAACATCACGATGGCGCCGCATTGCCCGCTCAGCGCCGTCGCGCTGGCTGTCTGCATCCAGATCGACGCCTGCACGCCCAACTTCCTCTGCCAGGAACAGGCCTCGCTTGGCGAAGGCCTGCTCAAGCAGCCGTTCAAGGTCGTCGACGGCTACATCGAAATCCCCAAAGGCCCAGGTCTGGGCATCGAGATCGACGAAGAAGCCCTCAAGGAAAACCTCTACGACGGCACGTGGGAAACGCCGACGTACGATCTTCCGGACGGCTCGATCGCGGAGTGGTAAGGCCAGTGAGCGACGAAGGGAAGGAGGCACGATCCCCTGTATCCGTCCACTTCGTCTCATTGTCTGTTCTCAGCCTGCTGCGTTGCTCCAGCCCTCGCCGCTATAATGCCCCCTTCGCAATCAAAGGACCCCAACCATGCTCTCGTCTGATCTCATCGCCAACTTCCGCAGCCGCGTCGCCTCCGGCAGCGTTGTCGGCCCGTTCTCCAAGACGTGTGATCCCTCGATGATCGAAATCATCGGCCTCAGTGGATTCGACCTCGTCATCATCGACCTGGAGCACGGCCCCAACGACATCCTCAACCTCGCGCCGCTGATTCGCGGTGCGCAGGCCGCCGGGTGCATGCCGATCGTGCGTGTCATCGACATTCACCAGATTGGCCGGGCGCTGGACCTGGGCGCCGGCGGCATTCAGGTGCCGCACGTCAGTACAGCCGAGCATGCCCGCCAGGTCGTGCAGGCCGCCCGCTTCGCGCCGGCTGGCAACCGCGGCGTCTGTTGCTACGTCCGCGCCGCCGGCTACGGGAGCGTCGAGAAGCAACAGTACTTCTCCCGCGCCAATGAAGCCGTCGTCATCCTGCAGGTCGAAGGCAAGCAGGGTGTGGAGAACATCGATCAGATCGCGACGGTCGAAGGCGTCGATATCATCTTCGTCGGCGTGTACGACCTGTCTCAGTCGCTGGGCGTGGTCGGGCAGGTTGATCACCCCTCGGTGGTCGAGGCCCTGCAAAAGGTCGTTCAGCGATGCGCCAAGCTGGGTGTCGCCGTCGGCACGTTCGTCGAATCGCCGCAGGCCGTGAAGAAGTGGCGTGAGATCGGCATCCGATACTTCGGCTACAGCGTCGACGTCGCCCTCTTCCGCTCCGCCTGCGAGCAGACCGTGCGTTCGATCCGATCCGTCGAGTGATGCGCAGAATCGAGCGGCGGGCGCGAAAACGCGAAAGTGGAGTGACAGCGCAAAGATCGCAAAGACGCCAGAGATTTCAAAGGCAGTGTAGGGCAGGCTATTGCCTGCCAATGTGATCAGCGCAACACACGCAGCAGGCAATAGCCTGTCCTACCCAGTCATATCAAATCATATCTTTGCGATCTTTGTGACCTTTGGGATCTTTGCGCCCCCCCTTCGCGGCTTCGCGATCGGCGCTTGTTTCACGACTGTGAACGCAACTCGCGCAGGAACCGGATGCCGTCCAGGATCGGCAGGTGTGCCGGGCAGACCCACGAGCAGATGCCGCATTCGATGCAGGATTCCAGCCGGTAGTGGTCTGCCAGGGCCAGGTCCTCGCGCTGAGCGGCCTCCAGCAGGCCAGCCGGCTGGATGCGCGTGGGGCATCCCTGCACGCACCAGCCGCAGCGGATGCACGGCGACGCCGCCGGCTGACGCTCTCGCGGCAGCACATGCAGGATCAGCTCGCCGCCGCCGATGACGTGATCGCCGCTGGTGGGAATGTCCCGCAACATCGCCCCGCTGCGCAGCACCGTGTGCTGAAGATCGATCTCCAGCCCCGCCAGTAGCGTCGAGACGGTCGTTCCGACCGGCACCAGCGCGTAATGCTGCTCGCCCTGGACGTGATCGAACACCCCCACCGCCACGCGCGACATCGGCTGGCCGTCGGTCAGCCATACGCCGACCGCCGCCGCGGCTGGTCCATCGAGCAGCAGCACGCCCTGCTCCACCGGCAATCGCGCCGGACGCAGCCGCCGCTGCCACAGGCGATGCAGCAGAATCGTCGGATCCGACTGCGGATAGTCGTTTTCGATCTCGACGATCCGCACGCGCGCCTCGCGCGCAAGGGCGCGCACATCGGCCAGCCAGCGGGCGGGCATCGAGTCGTCGATCACGATCATGCTCCGCGTCGCCCCGCACACCGCCCGCAGGGCGGCGATCGCCTGGATCAGCCGACTCGGCTCGTGGACAGCCATCGCGGCTGACAGACGCAGCGGCGGATCGCTGTCCAGCAGGCTGACGAGGATCGTATCTACCGGCCGCCGCAGGACTTGCAGAAGCTGGCCGATCAGGTCGGGCGACGACCGCCGATCGGCATGCACGCCGCCCCGCTGCAGGTGGTGGATGAAATCCGCCAGATCCTCACGGCTGGCCGAGAGCCAGCGGGAGGCATCGATGTCGGATGGCGAATCGGCCTTGGCAGCTGGATCAGGCGTGATGACGACAGCCGGCACGGACGCGCCGCCGACGAGCGTCACCTGCCGCACGGCTCCCAGCGTGCCGGCAACCGGCGCGACCGGGATGTGCCCGCCTTCGGGGATACTCTGCGTCAGGATCTCGCCAACGGAGACGCGCGTGCCCGCCGGCCGCACGGCGATCACCTGCCCCTGCCGCCCGGCTGCCAGCGGCACAACCAGCTCTCCCTCCGCCTCCAGCCGAACGAAGGCCGGCAAGTCAGCCGGCCACGCCACGGACTGGATCGGTGAGACGGTCAGCAGAGGCATGGTGCGATTTTAGCAGGCAGCAGGCAGCGATCAGTCAGCAGTCTGCGGTCGGCGGTCTGCAGATAGGGGGCAGCAGGCAGTGCCGCCACTCCCTATCTGCGTCCATCTGTGGTTCCAACCACGATCCGGGATCGAGATCACGCTCCCGCCAGCGGGACGCCGATCTCGCGGCAGACCTTCTTGAGCGCGTCAGCCGCCACCTTGAACAGGTCTTCGCCCGTTTCGCCATGCGAGTGGCCAGCCACCTTCAGGTGCGGCTCGAGGCTGAGGAACCCGCGATAGCCGCTGTCCCAGGCGTCCTTGATGATCTCCGGGATATGCCCGTCGCCTTCGCCCGCGGGGACGACCTTGCCGCTGTCCATCAGCGCATCCTTGATGTGGATGTGCTGGGTGTACGGCTTGAGCAGCGGCCAGTTGTTCAGCGGATTTTCCTTGCACTGCACAAAGTTGGCAAAGTCAAACGCCGTCCGCAGCTTGGGATGGTTGATCGTGCGCATCAGGTCTTCGCAGCGCGAGCCGATGTCGCCGTAGATGCCCTTTTCGTTCTCGTGCACCAGCACGACCGGGCGATCTTTGATGTACTCGATCTTCTCATGGAAGCGGCGGATGACCTCATCGCGATGCAGGCTCACATCGCCCTTGCCCTCGCCGCCGGCGGGGTAGTAGCTGAACACGCGGATGAACGGCGCCCCGAAGAACTCCGCCATGTCGACCGCGATCTTGAAGCGATCCATGTGCTCCTGCCAGGGCTTGTCGATCGCAACCTTGCCGATCGGCGAGCCGATGCTGATCACGCCCATGCCGTTGTCGCTGAGCTTCTGGCGAATCTCCTTCTTAAGGGCATCATCGAAGTCCAGAACATTCTTCCCAGCCACGCCGCGCAGCTCGAAATGCGTCACAGCATTGGCGCGGCAGACACGGATCTGGTCGTCGATGTTCGGGCCGATCTCATCAGCAAACGCGGAAATACGCAGCATCGCAGGAAACTCCTTCGGTTGGGGGATTGAGGCCGCCAAATGGTCGTCCGCCCCGCCCCGGGCGTCAAGGGATTGAGCCCGAACCGGGAGGCTGGCAGGGAGATTTTGGACCACAGCCGCCAACAGGCGGCCTACGCCTCATGCCGCAGCTTCAGCACCGTCAGGGCGCACAGTTGTTCTGTGGCCTCCAGTTGGGCGTCCGTGGCTGTGGAGGGGAGATTGATGCGGACGGCTTTGCGGTTCCAGCCGACCAGGTGCTTGCTGAACGTCGGCAGGTCGTCCTCGCCGCTGAGCTGTTCGATCAGCAGCCGTTCGTCGCCGCCCTGGATGGCGTAGGGCGTCAGCTCGTCGTCGCCGGGCTTGCGGCCGGGCTTGAGCAGGCCCGTGGAAACGGCCTCTTCCAGCACATTGCCGCAATAGACGTTGATCTGGCCGTCGCGGGCGTCCTGCAGGGCGAAGACCTGCATCTTGTAGGGCCCATCCGGCACGAAAAAGAGCATGCTCTGCCCCGCGCCGAACTTCACGGCATGGGGCGCAAGCATCGTCATCGTGCAGGCCAGCCGGCGCCAGACGGCCGCATGGCGCTCGCCCCCTTCGCCGTTCACGCAGGCCAGCAGGTGCTTCTCAGCCGTGTTGCGATCCTTGGCTGAGAGCTTTTCGAGCAATTCTTCGTATGGCAGTGAACGGGTCAGCGTTGCCTGCGCATTGGATAACAGTTCGGCTTGGGTTTGCGGCATGGAGCTATTGTACGCGAACCTGTTGATGGCGGACAGGGCAGACTTTCAGCCCCCATTGTGAGCGGTTCGGGCCTGACTATACTGCTCCGCGATCTCGCGAACGACGCTCCACATGCACCAACCGCCGCATTCGCCCATCATCGCATTCCATATTGATATGAATTTCATCTGCCTGCCGCTGCCGTATCTGCGGCACTGGCTGGGGCGAATTGCGGAGATGGGGTACAACGCAATCGTCTGGGAGCTGGAGAACAAGGTCCAGTGGGACACCTGCCCCGAATGCGTCTGGCCCGAAGCCATGAGCAAGCAGCAGTTTCGCGAGTTGCTCGAACTGTCGCGCTCGCTTGGTCTGGAACCGATCCCGCTGATGCAGACCATCGGCCACGGCGAGTACGTCCTCAAGCACGATAAGTACCGTCCATTTCGCGAGTTGCCCGATCGCCACGACTGCTACTGCACGACCCATTCGGAGGTCCGGGCGTTTCTCAGGCGGTGGATCGAGGAATACATCGAGCTGTTCGGCGACCTGCGCTATTTTCACCTTGGGGGCGATGAGGCGTATGTGTTTGCCCAGTGCCCGCGATGCGCAGCGCGGGCTGCCGAGATCGGCTGCAATGCCCTCTACGCCGAGCACATCACCGATATCGCCCAGCCGCTGGTGAAACGCGGCATCCGCCCGGGCATCTGGAGCGACATGATCCTGCATTACCCTGATCAGGTCGACCAGATCCCCAGGGACCTGGTCATCTGGGACTGGAACTACCACGACGGCGTCGAGCCGCCGCACTGCGTCCACGTGTGGGGTCGCGGGCGTTTCACGCGGGACCAGATCGATCCCGCCCTGCTCCAGCAGATTCCTGAGCTGATCGACGAATCGGGCCGTCTGCGCCCCTTTCACTCGGCCGCTATGCTCAGGCGGCTGGGGTATGACGTGATTCTCTGCAGCGCCACCCGCAGCGCAGGAGACAGCATCTGCTGCAGCCGGCATTCGCTGCATGCGCCGAATGTCATCGGGGCATCGCAGACGGCTCGACGTCTGGGGCTGATGGGCACATGCGTCACGAGCTGGGCGATCCGCATCTCCAGCTACGAGACGCAGGAGCCGTGGATCGCGCTGGCGCCGGCGGCATACCACCAGCCGGAGGCGTCGGTCGATGCGTTGCTGCGGCAGACGGCGCAACGCCTGGTGGGCATGAACGATACGGCCTTCTTCGATGCCATCGAACAGATCGGTGTGCCGATCCTCTTCGCCCGTTCACACAGCCGAACTGCAAATGGCATCCAGTGGAACGATCTGAAAGACTCGCTTCCCCCACCGCCGGGGTATCTGGCGCAGCGCCTGCAGCATTGGACCTCCGGCCGACAGGCCAGAAACTGGGCACGTGAGATCGAGCTGATCCAGCAAGCCCCCGCGCGCATCGCCGCAGGTCGGGACCGACTGCAGGATCTTCAGCGCGAGGCGACGCAAGGATCGGACTGCATCCGCCAATGGCTGGCTGCAGCCGATTTCCAGCTTGCCTTTGCGCGCATCGGCCAGGACGTCGCCGCACGCGTCAGCGGACAGACATCCACCCCGCCGCAGGAAATGCTGGTCTACCTGCAGGGCCTCAAATCCGACTTCGCCCAATGGACCTCAACCTGGATGACCCCGCAGTCGGCATGGAAGAATGCAGGGCTGGTGTTTGACTGCGTTCGGGAATACTACGAGTCGGCTTAGTGTCAGTTGTGCCAGAGGTTAGTTGCCAGCACCATCCCCTTCACTTCGTCTCTCAGTCTCGTCGTCTCCCTTCCGTCGCCGCGTCCCCCTGCTGCGCTTTGTCGCATCCGCAACCAATTGCCAAGCCGGCAGCGGATGAATAACGTACCCGCCCGATGCGTTGGTCGTGTTGGGCCATCATCCTTTGGCAGTTCCTGTGGCTGAATGTCGTCATCCCCGGCCACACGCGCGGGATGATCACCATGCCGGGGTCGAATGCCACACCGGCTGGGCGAACCGCTGCCGCGGACAGTTGCTGCAGCCTGCCAGCCGAGGATTCCCACGACGGCGACACCGACCGCCCCACAAGCCAACAGCGGCGCAGTTGCGCGGTCTGCCACGTCGCGGCCAACCACACACCGCCGCCCGTTTTCTGTATCGATCTTCAGCCGGGCGACGCATCCATCCAGCGCGTCTGCCCCGTCGCGACGCAGGTTGCATCGCGCCATATTCCGCTGCCCTACTTCCCCTCCGGCCCGCCGGCACGCATCTCCGCGCTGTAGGCGTCCATCCATGCGTCTTTGACGCATCGGTTCATCCAGACTCAACGTAATCCAGGAGCAACCGTGGATGTTCGATCATCCGCGCGCGGCTTTTCGCTGGTGGAGTTGCTGGTCGTAATCGGCGTGATCGCCCTGCTGATCGGGCTGCTGATGCCGGCATTGGTCTCTGCGCGACGGCAGAGCCAGGCTGTTGCCTGCCTCAGCCAGCTCCGCGAGATCGGCCTGGCCACGACGATGTACGCCGGCGACCACAACGGCCTGCTGCCGCGCAGTACGCATTCAGCACTCGGCTTCGGCGTCGCGCCGTGGGGGTATGCACTGATGCCCTACCTCGGCGCGGGGCCCGTGGCCTCGTCCGGCCCGCAGTGGGATCGGCTGTGGCAGACGCTCTACCGCTGCCCAGCCGACGATCGCCGCGGATCGCAGTGGAGCTACGGCAAGAGTGTCTATCCCGAGCTCACAGCCGCCGAGACCGGCGGGCCGACCTGGTGGCGAATCTCGCAGATTCGCCGTCCCGACGCGACGGTCCTCTACGCCGAGCTGAAATCCGGTTCAATGGCCGACCACGTGATGGCCCATTTCTGGGTCGAGTGGGGCATGACGCCGGAGGTGGACGCCAAGCGCCACGGAACGCGAGCCAATTACCTCTACGTCGACGGACATGCCGTCAGCCAGACGTTCGAAGAAACCTTTGCGCCGGCGCAGAACCTCAACAACTGGAACCCCGCAACGGCGCGCTGATGACAGAAAGCAAAACGCAACATGAAGATCCGTACTGTTCTTGTCGTATCGATCACCTGTGTCGTGCTGACCGCCCTCCAGGCAATGGCTCAGGACCATCAGATGGGCCATGGCGCCATGAAGCACATCGACCTGTGGCTGGATGGATCAGCCGTCCAGTTCCACATTGACGACAGCGTGCCGACGCCGCAGCTCAGCAATCCCCTGCCGCCTGGGCATCACTACGAAGATGCGAAAGCCGTGCTGAACGGCACCGCCCACAACAACCAGTACGGCTGGCAGGCGGCCGGTCTGAACCATCCCCCCAGAGGCGCCGGCTACTTCATCCGCCTGCTGGACCAGACGCCGGGCCTGCGTGCCTACACACCCGACATGACGCCGATCTTCGGCACGGATGGCGCATCCGACACCTGGCTGTTCCCGGGCATCATGACGCACAACTGGTATGCCATGCCATTTGAGCTGATCACCGAACCGGACATGCCCGTCTTCGCAACGTATGAGGTGTATGTCGGCAGCACGCAGGGAGGCGAGTTCGGCACGCCGTTGCTCGATTACCAGCCGGCGACGGTCACGCTCCATTTCACAGCCATTCCCGAGCCGACAATCGGCATGGCTTTGCCCGCGATTGCCCTCGCGCTGTCGCGTCGCCCGCGCCGAAATGGTCCGCCAAAGCAGACCCTGCACATCTGATCCTTACTCAGATGATCCACGAATTGACACGAATGGACACGAATTGCCGAAGCGTTCGTGAAGATTCGTGTCAATTCGTGGCCCCCTTTACCCGTCGGCTTTTCGCGTACGACCCGAGCCGGGGACGAACCTCCGCGTTCTCCGCGGTGAATAAGCCCTCGCAAACAGCTATACTCCAGCCACCTATGCGCATCTCCGATTGCCGCGCTCTGGTGACCTGTCCCGGGCGCAACTTCGTGCTGGTGAAGATCACGACGGACAATGGCCTTGTCGGCTGGGGCGATGCCACGCTCAACGGCCGTGAGCTGGCGGTTGCGACGCTCATCGAGGAGCATCTGCGCCATCTGCTGATCGGCGAGGAGGCTGGCCGCATCGAGCACCTGTGGAACCTGTTGTACACAGGCGCCTACTGGCGCGGCGGGCCGGTGCAGAACACGGCGCTGGCCGGCATCGACATGGCGCTGTGGGACATCCTCGGCAAAGCTGCGGGGATGCCGGTCTACCAGCTATTGGGCGGCCGCGTCCGCGATGGCGCAATCGCCTACGCCAACAGCGCCGGCACGAATGTCGAGCAGGTGATCGCGGGCGTTCACGATCGCATCCGCGCGGGCTTCAAAGCCTGCCGCATCCAGCTCGAGATGTCCGCCGGATCGACCTACGGCGAGAAATCGCATCCCGGCGCACGAACGACGGCTGCGGACGGCGGCCCGCTGCCGTCCGCCGGCCAGTGGGAGCCGACGCCCTACCTGCGCGCCTTGCCGCAGATGTTCCGCGAGGTTCGCCAAGCCGTCGGGGAAGAGATCGAGCTGCTGCACGACGTGCACCATCGACTTTCACCCATTCAGGCTGCGCAACTGGCCAAGGAGATCGAGCCGTATCATCCGTTCTTCCTGGAGGATCCGGTCGCGCCGGAGTACCGCGACGGCCTGGTGACGATCCGCCAGGCCAGCACCACGCCCATTGCCATCGGTGAGGGGTTCTTCGACATCAGCACGTGCTATCCGCTGATGGCCGATCGCCTGTTGGATTACCTGCGATGCGATCTGGGCCACATCGGCGGGATCACGCCCGCGCGCAAGCTGGCGCACATGGCTGAGCCGCTGTGCATCCGGACGGCCTGGCATGGCCCGCCGGATCTCAGCCCCGTCGGGCACGCAGCCAACGTGCATGTTGACCTGTCGGTCAACAATTTTGGCATCCAGGAGTGGTTCGATCACAGGCGCGACCCGAACCTGCGCGCATGCAATGAGGTGTTCAAAGGCGGTGTGATCGCCCGCGACGGCTGCCTCGATGCGCCGGATGCTCCCGGCCTGGGCATCGAGGTCGACGAAGACGCCGCACGCAAATACCCCTACAAACGCGGCTATCTGCCCGTCGTCTTCCGGGCGGATGGAAGTGTGTATCCCTGGTGAGGGGTCTGTTTGTTGATGTCTTGTTGTTTTGTATTTGGAGTTTGGCGATTGGAACTGGGCGCTTCATCCCGCCCTGCCAACGGCCAACTCTAACTGCAGACCGCCGATTGCAGACCGATCAGCCGCTCGCCGCTACCCCCCAATTGGCAGCGGCCAACCCCATCCCCCGGGTCGCAGACCGTTCGCTTCAGGCCCAACCGCAGTCGCCCGCCGGCTGCCGATCCGCTTCTGCCTGCCGGATGCCGCGCGACGCAGCGTGACGTTATAGGAGTACACCCGCAGGTCGCTGTCGTCGAAGCGGTGGAACATGCGGTCCATCCGCGCACGCGGCGTCGGCAGAGCTGACCAGCGGTTGACCTCCGTCACTTCCACGTCGAACCCGCATCGCTCCATCAGCCGCACCATCTGGCTGAAACGCACGCGGTTGGTGTAGCAACCGGCGCGGGCGACAAACTGCGATTCCCAAAACCGCCGGCTGAAGCGCAAGTGATTGAGCGCAAAGCCCATCTGGTCCCAGATGCCGATACTGTGCGAAGCGGCGCCGCCGGGCTTGAGGATCCGCCGCAACTCGCGCAGCGTGCGCGGCAGATCGTGCCGCCGAACGTGCTGAAGCACGGCATTGGAAAAGACGAAATCGACCGACGCATCAGGCAGCCGCTGGAGTGCCGCCAAGCCGTCGGTCTCATACGTGGCGTTGCAGTTGGCCAGCAACTGCTGAACGTCGTCGAACCGTTCGATGCGCGAGACATCCAGCCCGCGTTCGCGCAGGAAGTCGATCATCTGCCGATACGTCTGCAGCGACAGACGCGCATCGGGAGAGGCATCGATCAGGTGAACGCGCGACGCGCCCATGGCGGCCGCGATGAGGGCAGTGTTGAGCGAATCGCCCGGACCGAGTTCCAGCACGCTGAACGGCTCGCCGTTGCGGGGGAAGCCAGCCGCCCGCGCGTGCCGCATGAAAGTCTCAAACGCAACGGCGGGCTCTTCCATCGCCCCGTGCCGGGTCAACCCCAACGCCCGCAGAACGCGATAGTTGATGCCGACCTGCGCCAGCAGCGTCCGCGTCCAGAATCGTGCCCACCAGGGCATTAACCGCTTGATGTGTCGCATGGTGTCGCTCCATACGGCACCGGATCTCGCCCGGGTGCCCAGGTTCTACACGTCAACTGATAGTCATGCGTAAAATGCGCGGCTTGGCGGAGCCTGCCCATCACGATTTCGGTCTCGACGCATTGTTTTTCGCGTTGCAGCGACGGAATAGGCAAACCATGCGGCTTGGTCGGATGATGCGGGCGGCTTTTTTGCGATCTCCGGGGCCGCCGGGCCGCCAGGAGGTATTGTGGACAGGGCTGCGAGCCGGGGGCGGGAAGTCGTCGCATCCGTTAGAATTGACAGTCAGCCGATGACGGACGCCACACTGACACCCCCCATGCCCGCCGATGCCCTGCCGGTCTCACCGGCACGGACCACCCCCCTGTCGGCTCTGCCGCAACAGGCGCCGCAGATCGTCCTGACATGGATCGCCCGCCTGCGCTGGCTGGCCGTGGCCGGGCAGGTGATGGCTGTGGCGATCGCGACCTGGCCGCTGGGGATGAACCCGCCGCTGGTGCCAATCGCAACGCTGATCGGCGTGACGATTCTGAGCAATCTCTTGCTGCATCGCCGCCTGGCGCGAGCCGCGGTCCGGCCCTGGGCCGTGCCGGCTGTGCTGCTGCTGGATGTGGCTTTACTGACGGGCTTGCTGTATCTGACGGGCGGAGCCAATAACCCCTTCGCCACGCTTTACCTCGTGCATGTCGCGATGGCGGTGGCGGTGCTGCAGTCGATGTGGACATGGCTGATCATCGCCATCACCGCCCTCTCGTATGCGATGCTGATGTGGTGGCATCTGCCGCTGTCGCGCGGGCGCGAGGTGTCACAGCAGGTTTTGATTGCCGGCGAGTGGGCCTCGGTGCTGATTGTTGCGGTGCTGATCGCCTATTTCAGCGGACGGATCACGCGTGCGCTGCGCCAGCGTGAGCGTGAGCTGGCCAGCATTCGCGATCGCGCCGCGCGCAACGAGCAGCTTGCAGCGCTGACGACCCTCGCCGCCGGCGCCGCACACGAGCTGGGTACGCCGCTGGGAACCATCGCCATCATCGCCAAGGAACTCGAGCTTGAAGCCCGCCGCGCCGGCACCGATCCCCACATCGCCGAAGACGCGCAGCTCATTCGTCAGGAGGTCGACCGCTGCCGCGTGATCCTCGAGCGGATGCGCGTGGATATTCTGGAGGATCAGCCGCATGGACGCACCGTCCAGGTCGACGAACTGGCTGAGTGCATCCGCGGAGATCTGACACCCCAGCAGGCGTCGCGGCTGAACCTGACGATCGACCCGGCAGCCCGGGGCGTCCGCCTCCCCCTGCGCGCAATTCAGCAGGCCGTGGGGGTGATGCTCCGCAATGCCTACGATGCCGGGGATGACTCCGCCCCGGTGGCGCTTAGGATTGAGCGCGATCGCGGGCATATCATCTTCCGTGTGACGGACAAAGGTCGGGGCATGAGCCAGGAGATCCTGCGACGCGCCGGTGAACCGTTCTTCACGACCAAGCCGCCCGGGCGCGGCATGGGGCTGGGCCTGTTCCTGGTCCGCCTGGTCGCGGAGAAATACGGCGGCCGGCTGGAATTGAGATCCCAGCCGGGCGCCGGAACCACCGCGGAGCTGTCGCTGCCCGATTCCATCAGCCCCCTGCCAGGAGACGCAGCCGCATGAACCAATCGCCTCCCAGTATCCTTGTCGTCGATGATGACGTGATTTTCCGGCAGCGGCTCGAACGCGCCTTCACGCGTCGGGGCCTCGAAACATACACCGCCGAATCGGGCGAAGCCGCGATCGAGATCGCCCGCCGCGTGCGGCCACAGCGTGCCGTGGTCGATCTGCGCATGCCAGGAATGGGCGGGCTGGATCTGGTTGCGGAGCTGCATCGGCTCGATCCGCAGATGCAGATCGTCATCCTCACTGGCTACGGCAGCATTGCCTCAGCCGTGGAAGCCGTGCATCGCGGTGCGATCGACTATCTGACTAAACCGGTGGATACCGAGCAGATTCTCGCGGTGTTTGCGCGGCATGGATCGCTGCCGGGCGTGGAAGCGGTTGCGCCCGATCCCCAGACCGAGAATGTCCCTTCGTTGGCGCGCGTGGAGTATGAGCACATCCAGCGCATCCTGTCCGACTGCGGTGGCAACATCTCGGCTGCGGCTAGGAAACTGGGTATCCATCGCCGCAGCCTTCAGCGGAAGCTCAGCAAACTGCCGCCGCTTGAATGATTGAGATGCTGCCTGTGCGTGGCTGATGAGGGGCGCATCAGTCCGCTGTGGGCCGATCCGTCGGCACGCGAACGGGCTCGCGACGATCGAGGCGGCTGTTCATGTCTTCCGCGGCCTCATTGGCGTCATCGCGCATCTCGCCGGCGGCGGGGACCGCCTCGTCATATGGGCTGCGGTCCTTGTTGAACGTTTCGAACACAATCCAGCCGATGGCCAGCAGCGCGATCAAGCCGATGATCCACGGCCAGAAGTTGCCGTTGTTGCGGCGGTTGTAGGTCAGATCGTCTCGTCCCACCTCACTGCGGCGCACATCAGAGCCGGGGGTGAGGCGGTTGGGATCGTTGGGGTCGTAGGACGTCATGGCGGCTCCTTGGAGGCATTTCACACCGGCTGAAGCGCTGACCGGCGCGTAAGACTGTTAAGACAGGCGCTTCGACGTGACAGACGGCAAATGCCGGGCCATGCGGGCCGGGAAATCGGCAGCCCGGCTGGGGATGCTGTGATGGACGGTGACAGAGCCTGGTTCCCGGGTGAGCGAGATGCGGTCTGACATCGTGTCGGTGCTGAGGGCAGGCCCGGATGCGGCGGCAAATGTAATTGACACAGGCCTGTCACGTGCGAAGGATGAGGCAGGTCATGAGGCCCATCTGCATTGCATTTCTGATTGCGGCGCTCGCGACGGCTGGATGGGGGCAGGACCGGCCGATCGAGTTGCGCCTGCAACTGCGGGGCGAAACATCGAAGATGGTCGCTGGCGAGCTGGTCCGCTGGGATGATGAGCAGGTCCTGCTGCGGACGGCCGAGGGGGAGCAGGCGATCTCCTGGCTGGAGCTGGAGCCGCTCTCAGCCTTTCGTGCGCGGTCGCGACTGATCGACCGCGAGAAGGCGGCGGACTGGCTGGCGCTGGGGCGCATGGGCTGGTCGATGGGATTGCGTAAGGCGGCGCAGGAGGCGTTGTCGCGGGCGACGCGGCTGGATCCATCGCTGGCGGAGCAGGCTGAGCAGATCACGGCGCAGGAGCTCGGCTGGGCATTGCCGGCTGAGCCTGAAGCCGTGGCCGCCCCGGCTGCCCCGCCATCGACGCCCCTGCCCGACATCCCCGCTGGCCATGGCGAAGGCCGGCCGGATCGCGTCGTCGAGTACGGCCCCGTCACGCCGGAGCAGTATCAAGCCGCCATCGAGCACGCCCGGCGGCGCACAGCCGAGGTCGAGGTTCGCCTGGGCATGAAGCTCCAGGAGTTCCAGACCGATCACTTCATCGTCTTCACCGACTGGGACCCGCGCGAATACCGCTTCCTCGAACAGAACCTCGAAGGCGCGTATCGCGCCGTCGCGCGGGTGTTCGACCAGGACCCGCGGCAGAACATCTTCGAAGGCAAGCTGGCGATCTACATGTTCAACCGGCAGGAGGACTTCCGCCGCTTCGGCCAGACCTACGGCGGCATGCGGCAGGTGCCGGAGGAGATGGCTGGGTATTTCGCGTGGCATGGACAGATCATCCACATGGCCATGTGGAAACCGCCCGTCAGACCGGGCATGCCGAAGCAGGCGGCGGAGATCGAATGGGCCTATGTGCTGGCGCACGAGTTCGTGCATGCCTTCGTCTTCCGCTACAAGACCAATCGCGTGCCGCCACAGTGGATCAACGAGGGGCTGGCGGAGACGGTCGCGATGCGCCTCTTTCCGCTGGTGCAGGATCGGACCGAAGCCGCGAAGATGGCAGCGACGACCCCGTCGCTGCAGCCGATGTTCAGCGATCCGGCCCTTCAACGGAAGTTCGAGTATTACTCCGTTCATCGCACACTCATCGAGACGCTGATCGCAGCCGACCGCAAGGCGTTCATCCGCTGGTTTGAGGCAATCAAGTATGGCGCCGACCCGGAAGACGCGCTCAAGACGCATTTCGGCTGGGACTATCCGCAGTTGGAGCGGATGTGGCGTCGCTATGTGGCGACGACCAGCCGGCGATGATCGCCGTGTTGCACGCCAAACAGCATGGAAGAGCTACATCCCGGGCCGCTCGGGGCGTTGCTTCTTGAGCAGGCGGGCGAACAGGCCCGGTCCGGAGGACGGCTCGGGATCGGACGGGGACGATGGGTTGGGCAGGATCGGCCGCGGCTTGGGGCGAGCGAACGCAGCCGGAATGCCGTTGGGGTTGCCGCGGCGCGGCTTGCGGCCGGCTTTCTCGAGCTTCGGCTGGGGGAGATTCCGGCCGGACAGGCCGATGGTGTCGTCAGCCGACGACTCGACCTCATTTTCCAGACGGGCGCGGAGGACGGCTTCCTGCGGGCTGGCCGGCCGGTTCGACTGGAACGGCTCATCCATGAAAGTCAGATGCGTGTCGCCGATCTCGATGATCTGGCCGTTTTGCAGCACATGATGCTGCACGCGCTGGCCGTCGATCAGCGTGCCGTTGTGGCTGCCCAGGTCGACAACCTCCCAGCCGCGCCCGATGGGCTCGAATCGGCAGTGCTTGCGGGAAACCAGGCGATCCTGCACCTGCAGATCGACATCGTCGCCGCGTCCGACAGTGACGGGCCGCTTGAGCTCCCGCCGCGTCAGTTCCTGACCCTCCCGGCTGACGATCAGATAGGGCATCGGGCGTATTCTACCCCCACCCCACAGACAGGCACAGCCGGAAAGTTCGCAGCCGCCAAGCGGGCGACGCTAGCGAACTAAATCTTCATCTCATCCAGCCGCTCGATCGCCTGCTGAAGCTGGTTGAGCTGCTCATCCGACGGGCATTGCGAAGCCAGCCAGGCGATCGTCTGCTCGATCTGGCGATGCGCCAGCTCCGCAAAACGATCCCCAATGCGGCGGTTGGTGGCCCGCGTGCGGGCGGCGACTTCGTTGCTCAGCCGCTCGACCAGCCCCGCAACGGCTGCATACCCCAAGCCGAACAGCAGCTCGTGCAGCACGTGCCCGGGATGCACAAGGAAGAAGATCAGCAGCAGATATGGCGCCGCCTCGACCGCCTTGGTCACGCGCTGTCCGCCGGGCAGATAGCGCAGCAGCTTCATCACCAGCAGCGTGTCGCGCGGATGGGAATCCCACCGCTGGCGAAGCCACTGCTTCAGATCGTTGATCTCCTCGTCGGCGATCTGCGCGGCCAGCACGGGATCGAGGCGAGTGGCGGTGTATCCGCGCGCTTCGTCCTCCATCCAGGCTGACACCATGGTGTCAGATCGAAGGACATCGTCGATGCGGCTTTGCACGACGATGAACTGCTCGCGCATGGCGGCTGCGAAGTCGGGCGCCGCATCGGGCGTCTGCGGCAGTTGTTCCGGTTCGGGCAGCGACACCTTCCGCCCGCGGGCGGCGTCCCAGATCGTGCGCGGCAGGCGCATCAACAATCCCGGCGTCTGCCGCACGCGCTCCCACATCCGCTTGGGGCCCATCAGATAGAGGATGCTGCGCTGCTGCAGACGAATGCGAAGCTGCTCGGTGAGCGGATTAACGTCGACATTCGCCTGCGGCTGCTCCATGGCGTGCAGCGCGCGGATGAGCCGGTCGATCTGCCGGCGTCGCTCGCGCAGCGGCTGCAGGAGATGATCGACGATGCGCGTCGCCAGGTCCTGACGACGGCGATGCAGGCCATCCCGATCGGCATGAGGGCGCGACGTGACCAGCCGATTACGGAGGACGTCGATCGATGCATCGGCTGGCGGCGCGAGCGTCGAGTCATCGCGTTCGATGACGAACATCTCGGCGTTCGGCCAGTCGCGCATCGCGAGCTGGCGGCGGTAGTCCTCGACGGCTTCGAGGTGCTCGGTCTTGTTCATCACGAACCACGCGCCCAGACCGTATCGCCGCGCCAGGCGGTAATACGGCAGCAGCTCGGTCATCTGGTACTTCTCGGGCGTGACGACGAAGACAACGGCTGTACACCAGCGGAAGGTGCGGTCGGCGGCTTGCGCGTGGGCGGGCTCGTCGCCGTCGACGTCGGGCGTGTCGACAAGCACGATCGGCCAGCTTTGGACATCGGCGCCGGTGGTCACGATGATCAGCGCATCCGGCCGACCGCGCGCGGGCGGTTCGGGGGCGCGCTCATGATCGACGCCCAGCCAGCCGGCGGGGATGGCATTGGCGTCCGCCGTCACGGCGATCGGGCCGGCCGTGTACGTGCGGCGATGGCTGGTTGCGGAGACGCCCCGCCCGACCAGGCGGTTGAGCAGCGTGCTCTTGCCCGTGCCCGTGCCGCCGATGATGGCGATCAGGGGCGTGCGGTGGTCGTAGGACAGGTGGAACCGCAGGGCTGCCAGGTCGGCATCAATGCGCTGGCGTGCATCGGCCATGGCTGGGTCGATGCCCTCGAGACGCTGGAGCTGCGTCTGGAGTGCATCGAGGATGTCGCGCTGCGATCGGCTGATCCCGTCCATCGGCTGGGATTGTACGCCCGAGGCGGGTGGTGTGCGATGCTCTGCCTTGTGAGTGGGATGACGCAAAGATCCCAGAGATCGCAAAGACGCAAAGAGGAATGTGGCACGGACGCCTGCACCAGGGTGCCTCAAACCACCCACCGTCACCCAAATGGCACTGGGTTGGCCTTCACCCGTGCAGATCATGGCGCTTGTCCTGCACGAACCGGGCGCCCGTGCGATGGGTGGCGCGCGGCGGTATAACATCCTGAGAATTTCCCGGAAGGAGAACTGATTTGCCACGAGCGCTGGACCTGCCGTACCGCCAGATTCACCTGGATTTTCACACCAGCGGCGCGATTCGGGATGTGGGAGCGGAGTTCGATCCGCGCGAGTTTGCCCGCACGATGAAGGAGGCGAACGTCAACAGCGTGACGGTCTTCGCCAAGTGCCATCACGGGCTTCTCTACTACAACACGCGCCGGCCGGAGCGGCATCCGGGGCTGAAGCGAGGCCTGGATCTGTTGGGCGAGCAGATCGAGGCGCTGCACCGCGAAGGGATCCGCGCGCCGATCTACGTCAGTCTGCAGGTGGATGAATACGCCGCGCAGACGCATCCCGAATGGGTCGCGCGCCGGCCGGATGGGACGCTGGTCGGTCCCAAGCCGCTGGGCAATCCCTATCCCTGGTTCACCTGGCATGTCATGGACATGAGCAGCCCGTACCAGGAGTACCTGGCGGAGCAGGTGCGCGAGATCCTCAAGCTGTATCACCCGGTCGACGGGATGTTCTTCGACATGTGCTGGGATCAGCCGAGCTGCTCGAAGTGGGCAATCGACGCGATGCGGAAAGCCGGGCTGAACCCGGAGCTGGAAGCGGACCGCCTTCGCCATGCAGCCGAGGTGTCGCGGCAATACATGGCGCGCTTCCACAAGATGGTGCGATCGGCCAGCCGGGGGGCGACGGTCTATTTCAACAGCCGGCCGCTGCACCTGCTGCGGCGCGACATCCCCTACCTCGAGCAGGTCGAGATCGAGGCGCTGGCCACCGGCGGCTGGGGGTACATGTATTTCCCGATCAACGTGCGCTACGCGCGCAACTTCGGCAAGCCGTACATGGCGATGACGGCCCGGTTCCACAAGGGATGGTCGGATTTCGGCGGGCTCAAGCCGCAGATAGCGTTGGAATACGAGATGTTGCAGGGCCTTGCGCATGGCGCGCGATGCAGCATTGGCGACCAGCTCCATCCGCGTGGCCGGCTGGACAAGGCAGCCTATGAGACGATCGGGCAGGTCTATGCGAAGGTGAAGGCGGCGGAGCCGTATGTGCAGGGCGCAACGCCGCTCTCGCAGATTGGCGTGTTCCTGCTGCCGCCGGAGCAGACCAACACCAACAGCCGCTTCCACCGGACGGCTGAGGGATACACGCGAATGCTGCAGCAACTGCAGCATCAGTTCGAGATCGTCGATGCGGAAAGCAATTTTGAGAAGTTCGAGCTGCTGATTCTGCCGGACGCCCTGCGCCTGGACGCGGCGCTGGTGCGGCGGATCCGCAGCTACCTCAAGAAAGGCGGCAAGCTGCTGGCAACCGGCAGCAGCGGTCTCAGCGAAGACGGCAAGTCCCTGCTGTTGCCGGAACTTGGGATCAAGCCGGCAGGCGAATCGCCGTTCAGCACAACCTATATCCGTTTCGGACGAGGGGCCGATCGCGACGTGCCGAAGACGGATCATGTGATGTACGAGCGCGGCATGCGCGTGGTGCCGCAGCGCGGGACCACCGTGCTGGCGACGGTGGTCGAGCCGTATTTCGAGCGGACGTGGGAGCACTTCTCCGGCCACGCGCAGACGCCGCCGGACAAAGCCTCCCGCTACGCGGCAGCCGTCATCCGCGGCCGGACGGCGTACATCGCCTACCCCGTCTTCGCCGCCTATGCCGAGCACGGCAATATTCCCTACCGCCTGCTGGTGCGGAACATCCTGGACCGGCTCATCGATCAGCCGCTGGTGCGTGTCGAGGGACCGACCGCGCTGGAGACGACGCTCATGCGCCAGAAGCGCCGGACGGTCCTGCATGTGCTGCACTACCTGCCCCAGCGGCGAGCCCAGCAGCTCGATATCGTTGAGGATGTCATCCCCCTGCGCGACGTGGCGGTGTCAGTCAAATTGCCTGCCAGGCCGAAAAATGTCCGTCTTGCCCCGCAGGGGGATCGGCTAAGCTTTGGCTATGAGGAGGGACGTGTGACGTTCGTCATTCCGGAAGTGCGGGGGCACCAGATGGTCGCGATGGAGTAAGCGGCTGAACGGGGGTTGCATGGCAGCCAGTGAGAACGGGCAGCTTGTCCAGGATGGATCGGGTTCCCGCGCCTGGAATACGCCGATATCGAAGCGGATGTGGGACCATGGCAGATCAGCAGATGGATGAGCAGGCCAGACGGCAGTTGCACCACGATATCCTTGGCCGGCTTAATGGTTTGATGTTGTGCACAGCGGCGATCGAGTCGGTCACGGACCGCGCAGAGCAGCTGGAGTTCCTGGAGGACATCGAGCGTCTGTGTGATAAACTGGAGAATCTGATGGCGCGGCTGGAGGCGATGGAGGCCGCAGCTTCCTGACAACGGCTTTGGCGGCCGGTGGCTCGGCGGATTGGACCCCCGTAACCCCAGGCCACGGCGGACCATCGATCGCGCAGCGGCTGGCGACCAGGCGATCCGCCCAGGGCGGCAGGTCGAGGTTGCACTTGATCTTCCGGGTCGGGAGGCGTACTTTAAACGCAGTCGCGGATGCCCCGGAAAAACAGCAACCGTGGAGGGGCATCCCGCGGCAGGAAGGCGGGGATCCGAAAGTCCAGTTATATCCCACCTGAAAAGTAGGATATGATTTGGAGGTGTTCCTGATCCGACGCGGTACGCTTTCATCTATCCATCATCTGCCGCGCGAGATACAGTGTTATCGGGCCTTATTCACCCACCCCGATGACGCAGGAACACACGGGTGAACGACAATCCAATGGCGCAAAAACTGCTTCACTATGTCGTTCTGGAGCGCCTGGGAGAAGGTGCGCGTAGTACGATCTACGCCGTACAGGATCCCACGACGCGCCAGCAGTTTGCGCTCAAGCACGTCGTCCGCAACGACCCCAAGGACATCCGTTTCATCGAGCAGATGGAAACGGAGTTCGAGATTTCCCGGCAGTTTGTCCACCCGAACCTTCGCCGCACCTACGACCTGAAGATCCATAAGTCCATGCTTCTGAAGGTCAACGAGGCCTTCCTGATCATGGAATTGGTGCAGGGCAAGGCGCTGGACCAGCGCCTGCCGGCGTCGCTGATTGACATCATCGACACCTTCATCCAGGCCGCCAATGGCCTGAAGGCGATGCACCAGACGGGCTATGCCCACTGTGACATCAAGCCTAACAACATCCTTCGTAACGACGACGGGTCGGTGAAGGTGATCGACTTCGGCCAGAGCTGCAAGATCGGGACAGTGAAGGAGCGCATCCAGGGCACCCCCGACTACATCGCCCCGGAGCAGGTCGCCCGCCGCCCGATCAGCGCCCAGACCGACATCTTCAACCTCGGGGCGACGCTCTACTGGGCCACGACGGGGCGCAACATCCCGACGGCTTACACCGTCAATAAGAAGGGTGAGCACAACTTCCTGGTGGATGACCGCATCACCCCGCCGCAGGAGCTCAACCCGCGGGTGCCGACTGGCTTGAGCAATCTGATTCTGGAGATGATCGCCACCAAGCCGAGCAAGCGGCCGGCTGACATGGATGCCGTCGTCACGCGCCTCGAGCTGGCTAAACACGTGCTGACGCGCGAGCTCAACCCGGGCATGCGAGCCCTCGAGGTCGATCCGTACGATTCGGGCTTCTTCAACAAGCCCGCCTGATCCGCTCGCCCCGCCCCCGGGGGATGACAGCCGCCGCGCAACCGGATAAAACGCCTGCAATGGCTGACGCACCTTCTCCCCTGGTCTCCGTCATCATGGGCTCCAAGAGCGACTGGGAAACCATGCGCCATGCATCCGAGATGCTGGCGCGGTTTGACGTCCCCCATGAGACGCGCATCGTCTCCGCCCATCGTACGCCGGAGCTGCTGGCGGAATTCTCTCGCACCGCGGCCAGCCGCGGCGTGCGGGTGATCATCGCCGGCGCCGGCGGAGCGGCCCATCTTCCCGGCATGTGCGCCGCGCAGACGCATCTGCCGGTCCTGGGCGTGCCGGTCGAGTCGCATGCCCTCAAGGGCATGGATTCGCTGCTGAGCATCGTCCAGATGCCCGCGGGCGTGCCCGTCGGGACGCTCGCGATCGGCAAAGCCGGCGCGACCAACGCCGCCCTGCTGGCTGTCTCAATCCTGGCGCTGACCCGCCCCGAGCTGCGCGACAAGCTCATCCGCTTCCGCCAGGAGCAGACGCAAACCGTCCTCAACACCACGCTCGATTAGTCCTCAACCGCGAGACCCACCATGAACGTCAAGCTGCTGGACCTGTCCAAGCAATACGAGCCGATCCGCGATGAGATCCTCGCAGCCATCGCGAAAATCATCGATGATCAGGCTTTCATCCTCGGCGCGACGGTCGAGCGATTCGAGAAGCAGCTCGCGGCATACTGCGGGGTCAAGCACGCCATCGGCGTCAGCAGCGGCACAGACGCCCTGCTGTGCGCACTGATGGCGATGGAGATCGGACCGGGCGATGAAGTGATCTGCCCGGCGTTTACGTTCTTCGCCTCGGCTGGGTCGATCGCGCGCCTCGGCGCCAAGGTCGTTTTCTGCGACATCGACCCGCAGACGTTCAACCTCGATCCAGCCGATGTCGCACGTCGCATCACGCCGCGGACGCGGGCGATCATGCCCGTGCATCTGTTCGGCCAGATGGCGGCGATGGAGCCGATCATGCGCCTGGCCCAGGAACATGGACTGAAGGTCATCGAAGATGCCGCCCAGGCGATCGGCGCGACGCAGCACGGTCAAAAGGCTGGTTCTGTCGGCACGATCGGCTGCCTGAGCTTCTATCCGACCAAGAACCTCGGCGCCGCCGGCGATGCCGGGGCGATCTGCACGAACGACGACGATCTCGCGGAGCGATGCCGCCTGCTGCGCGTGCATGGGTCGGGGCATCAGTACCATCACAGGTACCTGGGCGGCATGTTCCGCATGGCGGCGATCCAGGCAGCCGTGCTGGAGATCAAGCTGCGGCATCTGGAAAAGTGGCACGAAGGCCGCCGCCGCAATGCCGCAATCTACGACCGCATTCTGGCGGGCAGCCGCGTGCAGACGCCCGTGATCCTCGACGGCAACCGCAGCATCTACAACCAGTACGTCGTCCGCGTGCCCAACCGCGACGAGGTGAAACAGGCTCTGGCGGATCGAGGGATCGGCTCAGCCGTCTACTACCCCATCCCGCTGCACCTGCAGGAATGCTTCACCAGCCTCGGCTATCGCAAGGGCGACTTCCCTCAGTCTGAGAAGGCCTGCGAGGAGGTCCTCGCCCTGCCGATCTACCCCGAGCTGACCGAGGAGCAGGTGCAATATGTTGCGACATCGTTGCGGGAGATTGTGGGGTGAGATGAGCGACGAAGCGACGGAGGGCAGGTAGGGCAGGCTATGGCCTGCCGGAACCTGACGGCAAACCACGGACAACCAACCACCCACAGGCCCGGCGCTATCGACAGCCCGCCCACGAGACGTATAATTCTCTGTCCCTACCAGCGCCCAGGTGGCGGAATTGGCAGACGCGCTACTTTGAGGTGGTAGTCCCGGAAACGGGGTGCAGGTTCAAGTCCTGTCCTGGGCATTAGCGGCTCGCGAGGCTTCGGCTTGGCGAGCCGATTTCGTTTTGGGGGCCGTGGGGACGGATGCCAGTCCGCCCAAGGCGCGCCGAAGGCGTGATCGGCATCAGCCGACGACGCGGGGCACATGGCCCGGTGCCCCTGTAGCTACCCCCCCGTCGCTTCACCGCCCCGATCACTCCATCAACCAGGCAAAACCCTCCCGCACGAAGGCTCCATCCTGCTCAGCCACGCCCGGGAAATCGAAATGCCCAGCCTGCAGCACAAACAGCCGCTTGGGAGCGGGGATCGCGTTGTAAACCGCGAACTGCCCCGGCGGCGGCACAGCCGGATCAAAAAGCGCACAGCCGGCAAGCGTCGGCTGGCGGATGAATCGCGCGTGCGTCGCGGCATCGAAGTACCGCAGCACCTGCATCACCTCGGGCTTCTTGAGGTACAACTGCCGCACCGCTTCGCCGCTGCCGGTGCATTGGAGCGTCACGCGAAGCGGATGATTGCCGAAACTCGGCACATTGAGCACCGCCCGCGAGTAACGCTCATCCCACGGCAGCATCATCGCCCCCATCCCCCCGCCGAAGCTGCCGCCGTAATACCCCAGCCGCGAGCCGATCTGCGGGAACTGCTCCAGCAACACCGTCGCAGCCGACCACAGATCCGCCACGCAAAAGCGATGGCTGTACGTGTCGCGCGATTCGATCCCATAGACCACATGGGCTGAGCTGTTGTCGGGATAGCCGCTCATGGCAGAGCGATGGAAGCCGCGACCGCACGGCTCGATGATCGCTGTCTGCTTGAGATCGCGGGGCAGCTCGGGCCCCCCGCGGCCGCCATAGCCGTGCCCCATGACGACGCCACGCGTCACAACCCCATCGGCTGGGATAACCAACCATCCCCCCACGCGAAAACCGCCCAGGCCGTCGTATTCGATCTCGAACACGTCGTAGCCGTCGCGCGTCTCGATCTTGCGCATCGACGGGTTGGTCGGGGTCGCCCGGGTCGCCTCGTAGGTCTGCCGCCAGAACGCCTCAAAATCCTCCGGCGGCTCGGGCGAGCCGACCCTCAGCAAGGCGTCCAGGTCGTAACCGTAGCTCGGATCAAAGGGATACTCGTGCTGGAAGCTGCTCATCTTTCACGCTCGTGGCTGTCGGGGCTTCTGTGGTACGGGCTACCAGCCCGTGCGTTGAGAGAGATCACAGGCTGGTAGCCCGTGCCGCATTCTCTCCGTCTTTGTCTCACCTTCAAAGCGACCTGCCGACCATTACGAAAACAGCAGGCGGCCGAAATGCCGCCTGCTGTCTTTGATCGTTGCGTCGGGCGAAAGCTTACTTCCGCCAGAACTTCGAGCCGTACTGGGCCGTGTCGCCCAGCTCTTCCTCGATGCGGAAAAGCTGGTTGTACTTGGCCACACGGTCGCTGCGGGCCGGAGCACCTGTCTTGATCTGGCCGCAGTTGGTGGCGACTGCGATATCCGCGATCGTCGCGTCCTCGGTCTCACCCGAGCGGTGCGACAGCACAGCCGAGTAGCCGTTGCGCATCGCCAGGTTCACAGCCGCGAACGTCTCGCTCAGCGTGCCGATCTGGTTGACCTTCACGAGAATGCTGTTGGCCGTCTTCGAGCTGATGCCCTTCTCGAGGAACTTCACGTTCGTCACGAACAGGTCATCGCCGACGAGCTGCACCTTGTCGCCCAGGCGATCGGTCAGCTTCTTCCAGCCTTCCCAGTCGTTCTCGGCGCAGCCGTCTTCGATCGAGCGGATCGGGTACTTCTGGCACCAGTTGGCCCAATGCTCGACCATCTCTTCGCTGCTGATGATCTTGTCCGGGGCGCTCTTGAAGAACTTGTAGCCCTTCTTTTCCGGATCCCACATCTCGCTGGTCGCCGGGTCGAGGGCGACGAAGATCTGCTCGCCGAACTTGTAGCCGGCGGCTTCGACGGCCTCGGCAATGACCTTCAGCGCGTCCTCGTTGTCCTTCAGATCCGGGGCGAAGCCACCCTCATCGCCGACCGCCGTGCTCAGACCCTTCTTGTTCAGCACCTTCTTGAGGGCGTGATAGATCTCCACGCCAGCCCGCATCGCCTCGCTGAACGAGTCAAAGCCCCACGGCTGGATCATGAACTCCTGGAAGTCGACGTTGTTGTCGGCATGCTTGCCGCCGTTGAGGATGTTCATCATCGGAACCGGCAGCGTCTTGGCGCCGGTGCCGCCGAGGTAACGGTACAGCGGCAGGCTCGACGCCTCAGCCGCCGCCTTGGCGACGGCCATCGAAACGCCCAGCATCGCATTGGCGCCCAGCTTGCCCTTGTTGGGGGTGCCATCCAGCTCGATCATGATCTGGTCGATCTGCTCCTGATCGCGCGGGTCCAGGCCGATCAGCTCGGGAGCGATCGTGTCATTGACGTTGGCGACGGCCTTGAGCACGCCCTTGCCAAGGTAGGCCTTCTTGTCGCCGTCGCGCAGCTCGACGGCTTCGTGTTCGCCGGTGCTGGCGCCGGACGGAACGGCTGCCCGGCCGAGGATGCCGTTTTCGAGAATGACATCGACCTCGACAGTCGGATTGCCGCGGGAGTCGAGGATCTGGCGAGCCTGGATGTACTCGATATTGATGCTCATGATGGTGTTCCGTGACGTAGGACGCTGTTGGCAGATCCGACCGCCACCACAGGCGACCGGACCGGGAAGTGTATTGCGCTGCGGGTAGGTGTCAAACCACCCGGAAGGTCTTCAGATTTGCGGTTCTGGAATTGGGATCTTCGATACGGGGATTGCGGATTTATGTTGGGGTGTTTGGTGTTTCGTTGTTTTGTTACCGTCCTCGGGATAAGGGTTCCCATGCGGGAGCATCGGCTACCCTCGCTTGAGCCTTCGCGCCGCACCGCACCGAAAATGTTGCAAACAGATTTTTCGCCGTCCTCGCGTGACCTGCTCACGCTCCCCCCAACTCCTCCGCCAACCCGATGAGAATCCCCTCCGGCCCGCGGATGTAACACAGGCGGTAGGCGTTCTCGTACTGCACCACACGATCCACCACAGTCGCACCCAGCGGCGTCAGGCGGGCGAGTGTGTCGTCCAGATCCTCCACCGTGAACATGACGCGGAGGTATCCCAGTGCATTGACGGGGGCGGCGCGGTGGTCGGCTGCGACGGGTGGATGGTCAAAGCGAGACAGCTCCAGGCGGCTATGCCCGTCGGGTGTCCGCATCATGGCGATCTCAACGCGCATCCCCTTCAGCCCTGTCACGCCGTCAGCCCAATCCCCGGCAATCGGCATCCGCCCCTCCAGCTCAAGCCCCAGCTCGGTAAAGAACGCAATCGCGGTATCGAGATCCTCAACCACGATGCCGACGTTATCCATTCGCTTGAGCTTCATGGGGTCTCCCTGGATGTGGAATGCCGGCCATTGTAGCGGCGTAGCGGCAGGAGCGATGCCTCACATCTGCTCGACTGCTTCACGAAGCTCGGCAAACAGACGGCTCAGCTTGGCTAAGGTGTAGTGGGCATTGAGGCCGGAGGGATTGGGCAGGACCCAGATGCGCGTCGAGCCGATGGTGTGATCTGGCTGCAAGCCGAGTTGAGCATCCCTGCGGCCAAAACCGCTGCGGTACGCGCCGATCCCCAGCACCGCCAGCACCCGCGGCTTGTAGCGCTTCACCTTTCGCTGCAGCACCTGCGCGCCGGCGACCAGCTCATCCTCGCTCAACTCGGCAGCCGACGCGGTCGTGCGCATCACGACGTTCGTCACGCCCAGGCCATAGTCCAGCAGCTCGCGTTCTTCGAAGGGTGAAATCTGCCGCGGCGTGAACCGGCTGCGATGCAGCGCCGGCCAGAAGCGGTTGCCCGGCTTGGCAAAGTGATGCCCCGTCGCCCCGGAATAGAGCCCCGGATTGATCCCGCAGAACAGGACGCGCAGCCCCGGCGCGATCACGTCGGGAACGGTCTTGTCACGCGCCTCGCAAAGCTGCTGCGGCGTGGGGCGAAACGGCTTGGTCGTGCGGGACATGGAGCGGATGATAGGCCAACCCGGGGCCTGCAACCAGGCAGGCGAAGGGACGATCATCGCCTTTCGCTTCCAGCCCCCGCTGCAATCCCGAGCACTTCGTCGGAGAGGCTGCGTCGCCCGACTCCGAATGCTCCGTCCGCCGGAAGCACGGCCGCAGATCATCCTTGTTGGCGCTCTCCTTTTCAGGCTCCTCGCCCCCGACGCGGCCCTGCAGGATCGAGCCGTACACGATCGCTCCCCGCAGGCCACCCGCCAGCCTGGTGTCCTCCGAAAAACCGCCATTCCGCGCGGCACCCCTCACTGCTCCTGCCTGCCTATACCGCCGCTCACAGGTTCCCGTTAGCCACCCCCACTGCCTACCTGATCCGCCTGCGGTTCGGTCATACGCATCGGGTCGAGGGCTTTGTTGAGGGCATCTTCGGAGAGAATCTTCTTCTCCAGTGCGACCTGACGCACCGTCTTGCCTGTGGCGAAGCTCTCCTTGGCGATCTCGGCGGCTTTGTCGTAGCCGATGAGCGGAGCGAGGCTGGTGCACATCGCCAGGCTCTGCTCGACCAGGCCCTCGCAGCGGTCGCGGTTGGCTTGCAGGCCTTTGACCGTTCGCTCTGCGAACACGCGCGCAGCCCGCGACATCAGCTCGATCGACTCGAGCATCGCGTGCGCCATCACCGGCATCATCACGTTCAGCTCGAACGTGCTGCCCAAGCCGCTGCCGGCGAACGTCACCGTCGCGTCATTGCCGACGACGCGCGCACACACCTGCAGCATCATCTCGCTCATCACCGGATTCACCTTGCCCGGCATGATCGAGCTGCCCGGCTGGGTGGCCGGAATCGTGATCTCGCCAATGCCGCAGCGCGGCCCGCTGGCCAGCCAGCGGATGTCGTTGGCGATCTTGCTGAGGCTGATCGCGATTGTCTTCAGCAACCCTGACACCTCCACAATCGCATCCTTCGCTGCCTGCGCCTCGAAGTGATTGACGGCTTCGACAAACTCGATGCCGCTCTTCTGGGAGATCATGCTGATCGCGAGGCGCGCAAAATCGGGGTGCGAATTGATCCCCGTCCCCACAGCCGTGCCGCCCAGCGGCAGCTCGCGCAGCGCGGCAATCCCCCGCTCCGCCCGCATCGCGCCCAGACGCGCCTGGTGCGCGTATCCCGACAGCTCCTGCCCCAGGCGGATCGGCGTGGCATCCTGCAGGTGCGTGCGGCCGATCTTCACGATGTCCTGAAATTCCCGCGCCTTGGCGGAGAGCGCATCGGCCAGTTCATTGAGAGCCGGGATCAGCGAATCGTGCAGCGCCTGCGCGACGGAGATGTGCATGGCACTCGGGATCACGTCATTGCTGGACTGCTGCATGTTGACATGATCGTTGGGATGGATCGGCTCCTTGCCGCCTCGTTTGCCCGTGGCGATCTCGTTGGCGCGGCTGGCGATCACCTCATTGGTGTTCATGTTGGTGCTGGTGCCGCTGCCGGTCTGGAAGATGTCGACGACGAACTGATTATCCAGCCGCCCGTCGATGACCTCCTGGGCGGCTTTCTGGATCAGATCGCGCCTCTGCGGATCGAGCACGCCGAGTCGTGCGCTCGCCTCGGCTGCGGCGTATTTGATCAGCCCCATCGCCGCGATGAACCGCCGGCTGAAACGCAGGTTGGAGATCGGAAAGTTCTCCACAGCCCGAGCCGTCTGCGCGCCGTAATACGCGTCAGCCGGAACTTTCATCACCCCCATCGAATCCCGCTCCTCGCGAAACTGCTCAGCCATCGGATCCTCCATCCATCAAATGAAAAGTGGCCCGCGCGCCCCGTCCGCTTGCGATCCGTCGGCTGCGCGTCGGGCGACGCGCGGCATGACAGATTGTAGCGCACGTACGGGACGCGCGTGCCACGATTGTGAAATCGCTGCCGATACCGGTCGGGCGATTAGTCGCCCTGTGGGATCTGGCTGCGCAGGCTGTTGAGCAGTTGCCTGCCGGCTTCGCCCAGCTCGCTGGACTTGGCCTGGAGCTGGTCGGCAAGCTGGCGGGCGCGGCTCCAGTCGCGATCGGTGATGGCTTGGCGGAGCTGCTGGAACTGCTGGCGCGTCTCCGCGTCGACGCTTTGGAGGACCTGATCAAACTGGCCCTGCATCTGGCCGGCGGCTTCGGTGGCCTGTTCCTGGGCCTGGGCGGCGCGGTCCTGGGCTTCGTTAGCCAGGCGGTCGGTCTGACGGCCGATGTCGCCGACGGCGTTATCGACCTGGCGCTGGACCTGATCAGCCGTGTCCTGCGGGGTGGTTTCGGTCGAATCGTCCTTACATCCCACGAGCAGCAGGCCCGCCAGGGCCAAAGATGCGGCAGTAGACGTGAGCTTCATAGCGGCTCCTTTCCTTGTAGTTAAGCCGTTGCCAGTCTACCGCCCCCGCTGCTTCCTCTCCTACCCCGAATTTGGCGGGCCGCCGCAATAATCCTACTTCGCTGGCTACCCCCCCCGGGGACCATTGACGGGCACCATCGGCATCGCATAACGGCCCCTGAACCGTCCTCAACCAATCGCACACGCCCCGCCACGATGGTATGATGCAACCTGTCAGCACAAACCCATGGAAAGCGGCACGTCCACTTCCGAGCAACCGCCTGCGACCCCCGTCGACAATCAGCGGGGCCGATGGTGGTTTGTCCATGTGAGCATCATCGCGGCGTTTGTGCTGTTTTTCCTGTTTGTCTCCCTGCTGTACTGGAACTGGCTGCGAATTGATGAGCCCGGCTCGGTCATCATCGTCAGCGGCAACCAGGCGTCAGCCGGCACGCTCATCGAGGTCGAAGGGCTCAACCTCGATCAGCCGCTGCGCTTGGAGCTCACTGAAGAAAACAAGTTCAGCGGCCGCATCTATCTGACGCCCGGCCTCTATACCCTCAGCGTCATCCAGGAGGGCGAGGTCCGCCACCAGCGGCAGATCAGCGCCCTGGCCGGACTGGAGATGCGCCTGAGCCTCGACCCCAGCGCCGAAGCCAGCGTTCAACCCCGATAGATCGCTCTTTTTTGTATCCGAACATGACCTCTCCCCGACCGATCGTACTGGTGACCGAAGGCTCCGACCCTGCTCCGTTGGAATGGCTGCGCCAGCGCGCGGATGTGCGCGAAGTGCGCGTCGATGATCCTTCCTTCGATGCGCATCTGGCTGTAGCGGATGGCATGGTCGTCCGCACGTATACGAAGGTGAACGACGCCCTGCTGGCCAGGGCGCCGCGTCTGCGTGTCGTGGGTCGCGGTGGGGTCGGGATCGAAAACATCGACGTCGCCGCCTGCCGCCGGCGCGGTGTGGAGGTCGTGTACACCCCCGACGCCAATACGATCGCCGTGGGCGATTTCGTCTTCGGCTACATGTTGCAGCTTCTGCGGCCGTGGTGCTTCTTCCGCGAGCGGGCCTACAGCCCCGAGGATTTCAAGCGCATCCGCAACACCGTCCGCGGCGTGCAGCTCAACGAGCTGACGCTGGGGATTCTGGGCATGGGACGCGTCGGGCGACGCGTCGGCGGAATCGGCGCACGCGGCTTCGGCATGCGCGTGATCTACAACGACTTGCGCGACGTCGCCGGGGAGCTCGATTTCCCGGCTGAGGCGGTCGACAAGTCCACGCTCTACCGCCAGGCCGACGTGCTGAGCATTCACGTCGACATGCGGCCGGGCAATGAGAATCTCGTCTCAGCCGAGCAACTGGCGATGATGAAACCCACCGCCATCCTCATCAACACCAGCCGCGGCGAGGTGCTCGATGCGGCTGCATTGGCGACGGCATTGCGTGAAAAGCGCCTGGCTGGGGCAGCGCTGGACGTCTTTGCCCCCGAGCCGCCGCCGCCGGATTTCCCCCTGCTGGGCATGGACAACGTCCTGCTCACCCCCCACCTGGCTGCCCGCACCAGCACAGCCATGCAGAACATGAGCTGGGTTGTGCGCGATGTGATGGCCGTCCTGGAAGGCAGACAACCGCAGTATCCGGCCCCGTAAACAGAAAGCATCCACGAATAGACACGAATCTTCACGAATCACTCTCAAGGCACGCGATCTGCGTGCCGCAGCCTGAACGGACGATCCGATCGAAGAAGACAATTCGTGTCCATTCGTGTTGATTTGTGGACACTCTCGGAAGCTCGTAGGGCAGGCTATCTGCCTGCCATCACGCGATGCGCGATGGTTCCGGCACGCAATAGCGTGCCCTACATCCTTCACGTATCAATCACCACTCACCCCTATTTCACCGCGGCGACCGATGAATTCGTGTCATGGATCCGCCCCGCATCCCTGGTCAGCCGATCCAGCGAGCCGAAGCCGATCAGCATGATCACCAGCATCGCCGCACAGGCGACGCCAATGACGCGCGGAAGGATCGGTCCACCCAGGACATCCTCCCCGCGATCCTGCAGGTACATCACCTTCACGATGCGCAGGTAGTAGTAGAGGCTGAGCACCGTGTTGATGCCGATCACAAACACCAGCACGGTCCACCAGCCGCCGTTGTCGAACAGCACCTTCATCAGCACCAGTTTGGCTGCGAATCCCGCCAGCGGCGGCAAGCCGACCAGGCTGAAGAGGCACGCCGTCATCACCGCAGCCGCGATGGGCGCCCGCCGGCCCAGGCCGCTGAAATCGGCGATCTGCTCGCTGCCCGTCTGGCGCCACACCAGCGCCGCGATCGTGAACGCCCCGAGGTTCATGAACAGATAGACAGCCAGGTAGAGGATGACGGCTTGCGCCGCGTCGGCTGCGGGCGCTTCGTTGCGACGCGCCACCAGCAGCGACAGCGCGCACACCATATACCCGGCATGGGCGATCGAGCTGTAAGCCAGCAGCCGCTTAATGTTCGTCTGCGCAAAGGCTGCGAGATTGCCCCACGTCGCCGTCACCGCACCCAGGATTCCCAGCGTCCAGGCCAGCGACACGGTCACCGCCGACGCCTCAAACCCGGCTGCCGACCCGATCAGCATCACCATCCGCAGCAGCAGCACCAGCGCCGCACCCTTCGAGGCCACCGACAAGAATGCCGCAACGTCGACATGGGCCCCTTCAAACACATCCGGGCACCAGAAGTGGAACGGCACAGCCGAGATCTTGAACCCGATCCCCGCGATCAAGCCGATCAGCACGACCGCCAACAGCACATGCTGCGCCCCCGGCACGGCCATCTGCTCCGCGATCTTCGCCAGATCCAGCGTCCCGTACAGCCCGTACGCCAGCGACAGGCCGTACACCATGATTGAGCTGGTCGCCGCGCCGAACAGCACATATTTCAGCGACGCCTCAGCCCCCAGGCGATGCGTCTTGCGGAACCCAGCCAGCACGTAGCTCGGCAGGCTCGCCAGTTCGACGACCAGAAAGATCATCAGCAGGTTTGTCGTCGACGCCATCAGGCTCATCCCAAGCGTCGCGCCCAGCAGCAGCGTGAAGAACTCCGGCCCATCCCCTTCGCGCATGGCTTCGGCCATCGTGCCGATCCACATCAGCACGATCCCGGCTGTGAACAGAAGCAGCAAACCCTTCCACAGCACGGCCAGCGAATCGCTCACCAGCAGCCCGCGGAAATAGGCTCCGTCCTCGCCCGCCACCGCAAACACCGACACAAACGCCCCCACCAGCCCCACCAGCGCCACCACCGCGCAGGCAAAGTTCCGCCGCTCGGTAAAGAACGGCGTAATCAGCACCCCCACAATCGCCGCCACCAGCACCAGCTCCGGCAAAAACGCCCCAAGCTGATCCCACCCGGGGATAAACGGCGACCCAATGATGGCGAGTGTCGAGCTCATATCATCTCAATTCACCGCAGAGACGCTGAGACCCGGAGACAAAGTCAATCATCAGACTCCTGCGTCTACTCTGCGTCCCCGTGTCTCTGTGGTTCATCTTTCTCTGCGTCAGCCGAACAGTTTCATCAGCGCGTCGACTGTGTTGTTCGTGAACACGAAGAAGAACACCGTCGGCAAAATGCCCAGCAGGATGGCCATCGCGGCCAGCGGTGTCAGGACCACAATCTCGCGGCGGTCTACCTCCGGGAACTCCTTGTATTCCGGCTTCTCCGGGCCGAAGAAGACCCGCTGGATCGTCCAGAGCATGTACCCAGCCGTCAGGATCATGCCGAAGCACGCGATCACCGCCAGCGTGTAGATCTGCCACGCCTGGGCATATCCGCCGCGCATCAGCAGTTGATCCGAACCCGCGGCAGCAAACGCGCCGATCAGCACCAGCACTTCACCGACAAACCCGCACAGCCCGGGCAAGCCGAGATTGGCGAACATGCCCACCGTGCTGAAGCCAGTGTAGATCGGCATCGTCGACGCCAATCCGCCCAGCCGCCGCAGCTCGCGGTGATGCGCCCGCTCGTACACCACGCCGACAATGAAGAACAGCATCGCGCTGGTGATCCCGTGCGCCACCATCATGAACAGCGCTCCGTTCACCGCCGGCGTCGTCATCATGGCTGCTCCCAGCACGACCAATCCCATGTGCGACACCGACGAGTACGCCACCAGCCGCTTGAAGTCGGTCTGCGCCATCGCGACCAGCGCGCCATAGATGATGCTGACGACACCAACGATCGCCACCAGCCACCACAGTTGCATCGCGGCTTCGGAATACAGCGGATACGCCACGCGGAAGATCCCATAGCCGCCCATCTTCAGCAGGATCGCGGCCAGGATCATCGACATCGGCGTCGGGGCTTCGACGTGCGCATCCGGCAACCACGTATGGAACGGCACAGCCGGCACCTTGATCAGGAAGCCCAGCATCAGCAGGCAGAAGAACAGCAGGCTGATCCACTTGGCTTCGCCGATCCAGTCGGCGATCGCCCCCTGCTGCTCCGCGCCGGCCAAGGCGATCAGGTCAAACGTCCCCGTCGCCAGGTACGTGCCGATCAGCACGATCAACAGGCCGATCGAACCAGCCAGCGTGTACAGGAAGAACTTGATGGCTGCGTATTCCTTCCGCGGCCCGCCCCAGATGCCGATCAGGAAGTACATCGGCAGCAGGCTCACCTCGAAGAAGACGTAGAACAGGAAGAAATCCAGCGACAGAAAGACGCCCAGGATGCCCGTCTCCAGGAACAGGAACAGCGCCATGTACCCCTTGGTCATCTTCTGGATGTTCCACGAGGCGATGCACGCGAGCACGCAGATGAACGTGCTCAGGAGAATCAGCGGCAGTGACAGGCCATCGACGCCGATGCGGTAGTAGATGTTGAACGACTCGATCCACGGCACAGCCGTGACCATCTGCACAACCCCACCCGATCCCGGGCCTTCGGCATAGCCGTATACCGATGCCGACTCACCCGGCGTGCTCCACTCAAACGGCACGAGGATCAGCAGCGACAGCAGGAACGTCGCGATGGTAAACCCCAGCGCGATCTTCCGCGCCTGCTCGCGCGGCGCGAGGATCACCACCGCGCCGCCAATCGCCGGCAGAAACAGCAGGATCGTCAGCAGATTATGGCTTAACCAGTCGCTCATGGCTTTCCCGTTTCAGTTCACCACAGAGACGCACAGATCGCAGAGGCTCATCCTTGATGCTTGCTGACTGGTCCGTGATCCTGTCAGCCTGCTTCACGCATCAATCACCACGCATCACTTCTCCGTGCCTCCGCGTCTCGGTGGTGAAGTCAGCTTCTCATCAGCACCACCAGCACCACCACGGCTACGGCAGCCGTGACGGAGGCGAACAGCATCGTCACGTACAGGCGAATGCGCCCGGCCTGCGGGATGCGCAGGAGGCTGCCGATCCCGCGTGCCACCGCGGCTGCGCCGTTCACCATGCCGTCAATCACATACTTGTCCCAGGCGCCGGAGATCACCGCCAGCCCGCGCGTCAGCGCGGCTGCGCCGTTGACCAGTCCATCGACGACCTTGCGGTCGAACGCCCCCAGCACAATCGACAAACCGCGGACGCCCCCGACGAACACGCTGTTGTACAGCTCGTCGAAGTACATCTTGTTGTACAGCCAGGTATGGATCCAATTCAGCGGCGGCAGCGCCGTCAGCCGCTGCGCGATCGTCAACCCGTTCCAGTAGATCACCACCGCCAGGCCGATGCCGATGGCAAACGCCCACCCCACCCATCGGTGCATCAGATGTTCGCCGGCCTCCAGAACATGCCCAGCCAGAGAGATCTCCGCGGCTGGAGCGACATCCAACTCCTCATGCGGCGGCATGACGTTGTGCGAACGCACCGGCCAGGCCGATGCGAACACATCCCCCGCCGCATCGCCGCCGATCGTCCGCACGATCGCGTTGGACTCCTGCTGGGTGTACTGCAGCAGATCGCTGACACCCAGGTAGCTGCCGCCGATGATGCTCAGCACCGCCAGCACGATCAGCGGGATGTACATCACCGGGTACTCGTGGGCATGCTCGTACACTTCGCGGTTGCGCGGCTTGCCCCAGAACGTCAGCATCCAGCACCGCATCATGTAGAAGGCGGTGATGTACGCCACGATCACCGGCAGCACGAAGAATGCCCACCACAGCCCGCCGCGCCCCTGCCCCTCAGCCAGATATCCCAGCGCCGCGGCGTGCGCGAGGATCATGTCCTTGCTGTAATACCCCGCCAGCAGCGGCGTACCGGCGATCGCCAGCACGCCGATCAGGAAGGTGATCGCCGTCACCGGGATCTTGCGCGCCAGGCCGCCATACTGCGTCAGTTCCTGCTCATGGTGAGCCGCGTGGATCACGCTGCCCGAGCCGAGGAACAGCAGCGCCTTGAAGAACGCATGCGTGATCAGGTGGAACAGTCCGCCGACCCACGATCCCACCCCCATCGCCAGGATCATGTACCCAAGCTGCGAGATCGTGCTGTACGCCAGAACCTTCTTGATGTCGCTCTGCACGATGGCGATCAGCGCCGCCATCGTCAGCGTCGTCACGCCGATCACCGCGATGAACAGCTTCGCGTCGGGTGTGAGGATCGGAAAGATGCGCCCGCACAGGTACACGCCGGCAGCCACCATCGTCGCGGCGTGGATCAGCGCCGACACGGGCGTCGGGCCTTCCATCGCATCCGGCAGCCACACGTGCAGCGGGAACTGCGCGCTCTTGCCGATCGCGCCGAAGAACAGGCCGATGCCCATCACCGTCAGCAGCGTGTAGCCGAAGTTGCCGATCGCCTCGCCGCTGGCGAGCGTCCCGGCGCTGCCCAGCGTCGCCCACAGGTTCGGCAGCGTCACATTCCCCAGGTGATAGAACAGAATGCCGAAGCCGATCAGGAAACCGACATCGCCCACCCGGTTGGCGATGAACGCCTTGATGGCTGCGTTGCTGGCGCTTTTCTTCTCGTACCAGAAGCCGATCAACAGGTACGAGCAGACGCCCACCAGCTCCCAGAAGATGAAAAGCTGCAGCACAGTGGCGCTGATCACCAGCCCCAGCATCGAGAAGCCGAACAGCCCCAGATAGGTGAAGAATCGCGGGAATCGCTTGTCGCCGCGCATGTACCCGATGGAGAAGACGTGCACCAGCAGTGCGACCATCGTCACCATCGTGAACATCGCCAGCGTCAGGCTGTCGATGTAAATCCCCAGATCCAGCCAGCCCGTGCTATTCGAGCCGACCTGGCCGATCGGAACCCATTTGTACAACAGCAGGATCGGCTCGCGCGCCGCGCCCCACGGCACCGGATCGGCTGCGCTCAGCCATGAGATCAGCGCCCCGATCGACGCGGCAAAGCTCCCGCCAATCGCGCCCGTCGCCACCACGCCCGCCAGGGGCGTGCCAATGCGCTTTCCGGCGAACACCAGCGTCACAAACGACGCTAGCGGCAGGAGGGTGGCGATCAGAAGTAGTGTGGCCGGCAGGGGCATGGTGGTTATTGGTTATCTGTTACTTGTTACCGGTTACTTGTTACTTGTGTCGCTCGGTCACTTGCCCCTGGTCACTTGCGCAGGCCGCGTCCATCAACAGGCCTCGGCGAGTGACAGATGACCAGTGACAAGTGACACACACATACCTCAGCCCTTCAAGTTGCTCGCCTTCTCCACATCAATACTCGCAAAGTTGTTGTAGAAGCTCAGGATGATCGCCAGCGCGATGGCGGCTTCGGCGGCGGCCAGCACGATCACGAACAGGGCAAAGATCTGCCCGTCCAGGCGGATACCGCTGTCAGCCGGCAGGTAGTGGTTGAACGCCACCAGGTTCACGTTGGCTGCGTTCAGGATCAGCTCCACGCCCATCAGGATGCCGATGGCATTGCGCTTGATCAGCATCGTCACGATGCCGCACACCAGCAGGATGGCCGCCAGGACCAGGTAGTGATGCAGGCCGACGATCATGGCTGAGCCTCCCGGTTGCGCCGGCGCCCCTTGGCCAGGTAGGCCGCGCCGATCATCACCACCAGCAACACAACGCTCACCAGCTCGAACGGCAGCAGGTAATCCCCCAGCAGCGCCGCACCCAGTTCCAGTACGGGATACGCGCCACTCTCATCCGGCTGGGCGCGCGGCGGCAGGGACAGGATCGACGCCACCAGCGCCGAAGCCAGCACCGCGCCGATGCCCAGCGCGACCGTCTTTTCCCATGGCTTCACATCCCACCCAGCCGACGGCAGGCGGTTGGTCAGCATCACGCCAAAGACGATGAGGATCAGCGTGCCCCCGGCATAGACCACCAACTGCACCGCCGCCAGAAACTCGGCATTGAGCAGGAAATACAGCCCGGCTACGCCCGTCAGCGTGAAAAACAGGCAGACCGCCGTCCGCACAATGTTGCGCGACACCGCCACCCCGATCGCCGAACAGGCGACCAGCAGGGCGAAGATGTAGAACAGGACGGTGGTCATGTGCTCAGCGCAGTAGGCAGAAGCCAGTGGGCAGTAATCAGCCAACCTGTCTGCGTCTATCCGCGTTCATCTGCGGTTCCAACCAATCCGCAATCAAGCCCAATCCAAAATCCGCAATCCAAAATTCAAACAATCGGCTCCGGATCCGTCAGCCGCAGGATGCGCCGCCGGCCGCTGATCACGGCATAGCCGATCCAGATCATCAGGGCGCCGATCAGGCTGACGCCGATCGCCGCCAGGATGAGCCTCGTGATCAGCCCAGCCCTTGCGCCGGCCCATCCCGCCCAGCTCCACGGCTGGTAGTCAAACCACGGGACACCCGGCTGATCCGCCACAAAAAGCTGCCACAGCGCCGCGCCCAACAGCAGCACACACGCCAGCGGCAGCAGCACCTTCACGCACACATACAGCACCTGATCGATACGGGCTCGCGGCAGCGTCCAGCGGATCCACATCACGACCAGGATGATCGTCGTCACCTTCGCCAGGAAGATCGCACAGGCGATCACGTTCACCCAGATCAGGCCGCTGGTATTGCTCGCCTCGATGAAGCGGGCGGTGTAGAACCCGATCAGCCCGAACGGGTCATGCCATCCGCCCAAAAACAAAGCCGTCTGTATCGCGGCGACGACAAAGACGGCTGCATACTCGGCAAAGAAGAAGAAGGAGAAGCGAATGCCGGAGTACTCGGTATGGAATCCGGCTACCAGTTCGGATTCCGACTCCGGCAGGTCGAACGGCGCGCGCTTGTTCGACGCCAGGCTGGCGACGAAATAAACGCCGAACGCCAGCATCGCAAAGGGGTTGGCAAACACCAACCACGTATGGATACCCCCGCCCTGCAGATGCCCCAGCTCAACCAGGTTCAGCGTCCCCCCCGCCATCACGCCCACGATGATCGACAGCCCCAGCGGGATCTCGTAGGAGACCATCTGGCAGGCTTCGCGCATCGCCCCGTACAGCGACCATTTATTGTTGCTCGACCAGCCAGCGAGGATGACGCCCATCACCTCGATCGCCAGGATCGCCAGGATCCAGAACACCCCCACGCTCAGCCGCGGCTCGAACGTCAGGTTCGGGCCGAACGGAATCGCCAACATGGCGGCAAAGACAGGCGCAAAGGCGATATACGGCGCCAGGCGGAACAGCAGGCTGTCCGCCTGCTGCGGGCAGATGTCTTCCTTGAGTAAGAGCTTCAGCCCGTCGGCAACGGATTGCAGCAGCCCGAACGGCCCGACGCGGTGCGGCCCCAGGCGGGCCTGGATATGCCCAGCCACCTTGCGTTCCCCCCAGATGCACAGCATCGCCACCAGCGACACGAGCGTCACAAAGGCAACGGCGATCACGGCGACCCGGAACAGCAGTACCGCCCAGGCCGCTGGTTCCGGCCCGAGCAGTAAGTCCTGAAAGAATGTACCGGTTGTGGGCATAACCGCAGGCAGCGCTTGTATCTGTCGGTGTCAACAAGGTCAAGAATCACGGGTGTTCAGCGCGTCTACCGGGTGTGTATTAGGACAAAGGGATGGGGGAGGGGTTGAAGGATGGCCTTGCCCGTTGAAGCGAGCAGGCCGTACGGCGCCCGCTGCACTTCGTCTGTTCGTCACCAATCGGCCCTTCGTCGCTCCGCCCGTTGGTAGTCCCCCCTTCCCTCCTCCCCAATCCCCTGTAGGATTGGCTGGGATTCGCAAGACCAGCTACCCGAGATGCACATTGCTCTGGTCATCCTCCATGCCGACCCCAGCCGTGGCGGGGCTGAGCGGTATACCCTGGATCTGGCAGCCGGTCTGGCGGATCGCGGCCACCGCGTGACCCTCATCGCCTCCAGCTTCGCCGACGGCATCGATCCGCGCGTTGAGCAGATCCCCATCGCCGCCACGGGTCCGACCCGCCTCCGCCGTTACCTGCGATTCCTCGATGGCGTCGATGCCCAGATCGCGGCTGGCGGATACGACCGCGTCCACGCGATGCTCCCGGTCCGCCGTTGCGACCTGTATCACCCCCATGCCGGCCTGGCGGCTGAGGTGCTCCATTCCGGCCATCGCAAGCGGGTCTCCAGCCTTGCGCAGGCGGGCGCATGGGTCGGCAACCGCCTCAACCGTAAGCGGCGGACGTTCGCATCCATCGAGCGCCGACTGCTCGAATCCGACCGCCCGCCGGTGGTCCTCTGCCTGTCGCAGTATGTGCAACGGTCCGTTCAGCGGCATTACCCGCACCTGCCGGCGGACCGGCTGGCCACGCTGTTCAACGGCATCGACATCGGTCGTTTCGATCCCGACCGCGACCCGGGCGCCCGATCAGCCGTGCGGCAACGCCTTGGCATTGCAGAAGATGCAGTCGTCGCCCTGTTCGTCGGCCATGACTATGCCCGCAAGGGCCTGCCGGAAACGCTGCAAGCCGTTGCGCGGATCCAGGATCCGCGGCTGAGGCTGCTGGTCGTCGGCCCCCCGTTGACCAGCCTCCAGCAGCGCGCGATCGCCCGCATGGGACTCGTGGATCGCGTCATCGCCCCCGGCCCGCAGCAGGACACCTATCCCTTCTACCGGGCAGCCGATCTGTTCATCCTGCCGACGCGCCACGATCCATGCAGCCTGGTCGTCCTCGAAGCCCTGGCGATGGGCCTGCCGGTCATCAGCACGCGCTTCAACGGCGCCACCGAGATCATGACGCCATCCCACGGCTTTGTGCTCGAGGCGCCCGACGACATCGCCATCCTGGCCGGCTCGATCCGTGCCCTGCTCGATCCCGACCTGCGCCAGGCGATGTCCCGCGCCGCGCTGGCGCTTCGCCCGCAACTTTCGCAGGCGCATCATCTGGACACCCTCGAAGCCATCTACCAGCGCGTTTGAAATCCGCGTTCACACTCTTCCCCACCGGTGGACCAACGCCACCGCAATTCCCTACTAATTTGCGAACGCCGCAGGCTGGTCTTAGGTCCGTAGGTCCGATATACTTGGACGTGGGTGAAGTGGACGGAGCTGTGGAGGCGGGCGTTTAACGCCGAGCGTATGAGCCACAATGTCTCGCCAATCTCACCGCTGGCTGCGTCGCGCGGGTCTGCTGCCTGCCCGGCGCTGAATGCCAATGTCCTTGTGCTGAATCGCTTCTATCAGGCGATTCGCGTGGTCAACGTCCGCCGGGCGTTCACCCTGCTGTGCAAGGATCTGGCTGAGGTCGTCCACGTCGAAAGCGATGCCTCCGGCAAAGCCAGCAAATGGCAGAACCTCGACTTCGCCGAGTGGCGCGAACTGTCGGAGCTCAAAGCCACCTTCGAGCCCGACGAATACGACTGGATCCACACCGTCCGGTTTCAGATCGCCGTTCCGCGCATCATCCGCCTTCTGGGCTATGACAAGCTTCCGCGGCAGGACGTGAAGTTCAACCGCCGCAACATCTACGCGCGCGACTCAAATCGCTGCCAGTACTGCGGTAAGCGCTTCAACACCAGCGAGCTGAGCCTGGACCACGTCATCCCCAAGAGCCAGGGCGGCCGGGCGACGTGGGAGAACATCGTCTGCTGCTGTGTCCGCTGCAACGTGAAGAAAGGCGGCCGCACCCCCGAGCAGGCCGGCATGAAGCTGATCTCCAAGCCCACCCGCCCCCGCCGCAGCCCGGTCATCAACATCCGCCTGGCTGACCAGCGCTACTCAAGCTGGAAACAGTTCCTCGACAACGCCTACTGGACGGTTGAGCTCAAGTGATTCCAGCCGGCGGCAGGCAGCTTATCAGTCTGCAGTCAGCGGTCTGCAGTCAGC
>ERZ777003.943-NODE-943-length-49742-cov-5.516493_pt1 | contig 49742 bp, 44 predicted proteins | sample MGYA00374956_ERZ777003 | MGnify/ENA primary metagenome ERZ777003 (study PRJEB29302, sample SAMN06268252) | bioreactor metagenome | isolation source: Joint BioEnergy Institute, California, USA | place: USA:Joint BioEnergy Institute, California, USA | collected...
TTTCTGGCGATACTTCGCTACGTCGACGCAGACAGAACATCAAACCGGAGTACCCTGATGCGCGGTCATCTTCGTTTGGCCGGACTTCTCTTGTTCGCATGGTGTGCCTGCCTCCATGCAGAAATCGTGGTGGGCATCAATCTGAGCGCGAGCGGATCCGGCGCGCACCAGGGAGAGCCTGCCAAGCAGGCAGTCCTGCTTTGGCCCCGTACTCTCGGCGACGAGATCGCCCATTACATCCTTCTGGACGATGCCTCCGACCCCACCATTGCCGGCCAGAATATCGAACGTCTGCTGAACGAGCAACAGGTGGACGTCATCGTGGGCCCCACATCGCCCCATGCGCAGTCGGTCGCCACGCCGCTGGCCCAGCGCGCCGAAATCCCCATGCTGTCGCTGTCCGCGACCGCACCCGCGCGGCTTCCATGGATATATCCCGTTGTTCCCGCCAGGTCACTGGCCACCAATGCCATCGCCCGGCACATGCAGCACAGCGGTGCCAACCGCGTCGCCTTCCTGGGGCTGGCCAACCCGTACGGCAACGACTGGTACGAGCACCTGCAGCAATCAGCTCAGGATGCGGGCCTCACCATAGTTGTCGACGAACGGTACCGCCTCGGCGAAACCAGCCTCAGCGGGCACGCGCTGCGTGTACTGGAGTTTGCGCCCGATGCGGTTTTTGTCGGGGATACGGGCGCAGCGGCAGCGCTGGCCGTCAAGGCGCTGCGCGAACGCGGTTTCGTGGGCGCCATATACGCCACGAGCGATGCGGCGGTGCCCGAGTTTCTGCAGGCGGTTGACCCGACCGTCATCGAGGGCGTCCACTTGCCGGTCGTGCCCGCAATCATCGCCCGAGACTTGCCTGCGCAGCACCCGGCACGCGACGTAGCGCAGGACTTCGTCGAGCGGTACGAAGCACGCTACGGCACGGGTTCGGTCATGCCCGCTGCGAGCGATGCCTGGAGCGCTTGGGTATGGCTGAACTCCGCCGTGCGCCGCGCCAAGAATGCCGGTGCCCAGCCTGGCAGCCCCGAGTTCCGCGCTGCGCTCGCCAGGGCGCTCGACGACACCCGAAAACTGGCCGTTCCGAATGGCGTGCTGAGTGCCGACCCGCCACCCGGTCACCCGCGCTACGATGAGCACGCCTACATCGTGACCTCCGTTCGCAACGGTCGGCTTGCCCCTGCCGAACCTGCCTGACCCCGGCTTCGGCACGACGGTTTCACCCACCCGCACCTCGCTGTTCCGCATATGCAAGCCCTCTGGATGCTGGCCGCCATGTTCATGTTTGCGCTCATGGGCGCAACGGTGAAACTGGCCGGCGACATGCAGGCCACGCTGCCGCAGATCATCATCATGCGCAGCCTGCCTTCGATCATCATGTTGCTTTTCTGGGCGCGCCTGGGGCGCCAGTCGCTCAAGCCCGTCGTCTGGCAGCTGCACATATGGCGCAATCTCGCGGGAGCCGGTGCACTGTGGACCGGCTTTTACGCCACCACGCACCTGCCGCTGGCGACCGCCATCACCCTCAACTACACCACACCGCTGTTCGTAGCCGCGTGGCTGCTGACACTGGGAGGGAACCAGCGCGACTGGGTGCGCGGGCTGTCGGTGGGTGCGGGGTTCATGGGGGTGCTGGCCGTATTGCGTCCGACGCTCAACCCGTCTGACTGGCTGCCGGCGATGCTGGGGCTCACCGCGGCCGGTCTGGGTGCGATCGCGCAAATGCAGTTGCGCGCGCTCGGGCGCATTGGCGAGCCCGCGTGGCGCACGGTCTTTTATTTTTCGGTAACAGGCTTCCTCACGGGCCTGATCGGCCTCGTTCCCCTCGGTTGGACCGCACCATCCGCCCGAGGGTGGGCAGCCCTCATCGCGCTCGGCATCACCGGGCTGCTGGGTCAGCTGGCCCTGACACGCGCATTCGGAAAAGGATCAGCGCTGTTGTCGGCGGCGCTGCAGTACTCGATCATCCTGTTCGCATCGGTTTTCGGATTTCTCATTTGGGGTGACGTGCCCGACCGCACCGCGGTACTGGGCATGGTACTGATCGTAGCCGCCTGCGTGGTCTCGGTATGGCACACCGCCCACCGGGAACCCTGAGGATTACGTCCGGCGGCGCAGGGTGCCCGGGCACCCTGCGCCATTTCCCGACCGTCGGATGCCGTCAGGCCAGCGCCTGCCTGAAGCGTTCCAACATGCGCCGCCAGCCATCCTTCGCCGGCTCTACACGGTAGCTGGGACGATAGTCGGCCAGGAACGCGTGCGGTGCGTCGGGGTAAATGACGAACTCGGAACGCTTCGCCGCATCGTTGCCTTGTGCCAGCGCGGCCTTCATCTTCTCGACGACTTCCAGCGGAATTCCCTCATCGGCCCCACCGTACAGTGCCAGCACAGGCACCCGCAGCTCACCCGCGACATCGACCGGGTGACGCGGACGCCTGTCGTCACGCGGGCCGTCGAGGCGGCCATACCAGGCCACCGCTGCCTTCAGGTTCGGGTTATGTGCTGCATAGAGCCAGGTAATGCGCCCACCCCAGCAGAAACCCGTCACTGCGAGCCGGCTGACGTCCGCACCCTGGCTGGCGGCCCAGGCGACGGTAGCGTCAAGATCAGACATGACCTGGGCATCGGGTACATGATTCACGATTTCGGCAAACAGAGTGGGAATGTCGGTATATTTGCGCGGATCACCCTGTCTGAAGTAAAGCTCGGGTGCAACCGCGAAATACCCCTCGTGCGCCAGGCGGCGGCACAGGTCCTTGATGTGCTCGTGCACACCGAAAATTTCCTGCACGACCAGGATGACCGGCGCATTGACGGCATCCTTCGGCCTGGCGTAATAGCCGGGCAGCTGGCCGTCGGCCACCTTGATGGTGATGTCGGCCGCATCAAGGTTCTCGGCGCTGGTATGAATCGTGGTCTCGGTGGGCCCACCAGCAGCAGGAGCAAACGTCATCGATGTCTCCAGTAAAACAACATGTAGGAAAACCCTTCACCTTAAAGAAGATTCGGCGCAAGATCAATGCGCCTCCTCCCAATTCATCCCGACACCCACTTCCGCCACCAACGGAACCTTGAGCGTCGCAACCGAACACATCAGGCGGGGAAGCACGTTGCGGATTTCATCCAGCTCCTCCTCCGGCACCTCCAGCACCAGCTCATCGTGTACCTGCATGATCAGCTTGCTGAGGCGGCCTCCCTGTTCCAGCCAGCGCTGCAGATCGACCATGGCCATCTTGATCAGGTCGGCCGCTGTACCCTGCATGGGCGCATTGATGGCCGCGCGCTCTGCAGCCTTGCGGCGCGGCCCGCTACCGGCGCGAATGTCGGGCAGCCACAGTCGGCGTCCGAATACCGTCTCGACATAGCCCTGCTCGGCCGCACGCTGGCGAATCTCCTGCATGTACTGTGCCACGCCGGGATAGCGTGCGAAGTAGCGATCGATGTACATCTGCGCGGCCTCACGGGTAATGCCGAGGTTGCCTGCGAGCCCGAACGCGCTCATGCCATACATCAGGCCGAAATTGATCGCCTTGGCCGCACGCCGCTGATTGGCATCCACCTCGCTCTGAGGGATCCCGAACACTTCTGCGGCAGTCGCGCGATGGATGTCATCACCGCGCTGGAACGCTGCCTGCAGGTTCTTGTCGTCCGACACATGAGCCATGACACGCAGTTCGATCTGCGAGTAATCCGCCGACACGATCCGCCACCCCGGTTCCGCAACGAAAGCGCTGCGGATACGCCGGCCCTCGGGCGTGCGTACTGGAATGTTCTGCAGGTTCGGATCGCTGGAAGCAAGCCTGCCGGTAACGACTGCGGCCTGTGCATACGACGTGTGCACCCGACCCGTGGCAGGGTTGATCATGCGCGGCAGTTTGTCGGTATAGGTGCTCTTGAGCTTCGAAAGCCCGCGGTATTCCAGAATGACCTGTGGCAACGGGTAGTCCTGCGCAAGCTGGGTGAGCACTTCCTCGTCGGTCGACGGCGTGCCGCGCGGCGTCTTCCGCACGACGGGCAGGCCCATGCGCTCGAACAGGATTTCTCCGAGCTGCTTCGTCGAGTTCAGATTGAAGGGCTGTCCGGCCAGTTCATGGGCACGGTGCTCCAGCTCCTGCATTTTTGCCCCCAGTTCGCGGCTCTGCTGCTCGAGCGCTGCGCTGTCGATACGCACGCCGTGCCTCTCGATGATGGCCAGCACACGTGATAGCGCCACCTCGAGCTGGTAGATGCGATGCAGGCCATCGTCCTTTTGTACCTGTGGATACAGCACCTGGTGCAGTTGCACCGTGAAGTCGACGTCTTCCGACGCATAATGGCTGGCCCGTGCTATTTCCACCTCATCGAAGCCGATCTGGGACGCTCCTTTGCCGCACAAGGCTTCATACGGTGTACCCACACGGCCAAGCCAGCGCTCGCCCAGGTCCTGCAGCGACACCGTACGGTGCGACTCGAGCACGTACGCTTCGAGCATGGTGTCGTGCATGACGCCCGCCAGACGTATGCCCGCATTGGCCAGCGCATGCGTGTCGAACTTGGCATGATGCAGCAGCTTGGGCGCATCGGGGTTTTCCAGCCAGGGCCGCAACCGTTGCAGGACTTCCTGCATAGGCAGCTGCGGGTGCGACGCTGCGTCCGGCCCCCGATGGGCCAGCGGAATGTAACACCCCTGTCCGGGCCTGACCGACAGCGAAAGACCGACCAGCCTGCATTCCAGGGCACCCAGCCCACCCGTGGTTTCCGTATCGAGTGCCACCAGATCAGCCTGCTCGATGCGGCGCAGCCAATCGTCGAACTTCTCCCAGGTATCGACCGTTTCGTATTCCACTGCACCGTCGTCCTGGATGAGATGAAGGCCTCCGGAATCTTCCTGCTGCGCCGACAACGCGGCAACGCGCACACGCGCGTCGCCACGCGGAACGCGATTCGGATCGCCAGTCAGTTCACGCAGCCAGGTGCGGAAGCCGTAGTGATCGAACAGCCGGATAAGGGTCTCGGTATCGCGTTCCCGCGGACGCAGATCATCGAAGCTGAGAATGCCGGGCGGCAGTTCGCAGTCGGTCTTGATGGTGACGAGCCGGCGCACCAGGTCGAAGCGCGGAATGGCCTCCCGCAGGTTCTGTCCGGCCACGCCCTTGAGCGCGTCTGCGTGTACAACGATGTTGTCGAGCGAACCGTACTCACCGAGCCACTTGGCCGCCGTCTTCGGACCCACCTTGTCGACTCCGGGGATGTTGTCGACCGCATCGCCAACCAGCATCAGGTAGTCTACGATGCACTCGGGCGGCACCCCGAACTTGTTACGTACCCCGCCCTCGTCAAGCACCTCGCCACTCATGGTGTTGATCAGGGTGATCCTGTCGTTCACGAGTTGTGCCAGGTCCTTGTCGCCGGTCGATACAATAGTGTGCACCCCACGGGCGGCCGCCTCGACGGCAAGGGTGCCGATGACATCATCGGCCTCGACTCCCTCGATCGCAATGACGGGCCATCCCATCGCTTGCAGGAGGGTCTGTATGGGTTCGATCTGGGCGGCCAGATCATCCGGCATCGCAGTTCGGTTCGCCTTGTACTCGGGAAAGAGTTCGTCCCGAAAGGTAGTGCCGCGCGTGTCGAAAACGCAGGCGATCCAGTCTGCCTTATAGTCCTGGGTCAGCCGACGCATCATGTTCAGTATTCCGTACAGCGCCCCCGTAGGCTCGCCCTGCGCGTTGCGCATGTCGGGCATGGCATGATAGGCACGGTACAGATAGCTGGACGCATCGACCAGCAAAAGGGTTTTTTTCATATGAAAACAATTCAGCAAACGGGTCCTGACAGCAAACTGAACATCGAAATGGAGGCCACACTGTCCACGGCCACCGAGAAACGGATGCGCCTGCCAGGACTACGCGACATGTTGGATCCGGTCCAGGCCAACGCGGCCAAGGCGCGCGAGTCGTGGCACTTGCTGGGGATTATGTCAGAGTTCTACGAAGCATCGGAACGGCTGGCACAGGTGCGTCCCGCCATCAGCATGTTCGGCAGCGCCCGCATCAAGCCTGGCACGCCCTACTACGAGAAAGGCGAAACCATCGCCCGCATGCTGTCGGAAGCCGGTTTCGCCGTCATCTCGGGGGGAGGCCCGGGCATGATGGAGGCATTCAACAAGGGAGCGTTCACCGGCCCGAGCCCCAGTGTGGGTCTGAACATCCACATTGCCACCGAGCAGATTCCCAACGAGTACCAGGACATCAGCCTGTGGTTCCGGCACTTCTTCCCGCGCAAGGTCGCCTTCATGAAGTATACGTCCGGGTATATCGTTCTTCCGGGTGGCTTCGGCACGCTCGACGAGTTGTTCGAAGCACTCACGCTCATCCAGACAGGGCAGAGCCGCCGCCTTCCCATCATCCTGGTGGGTGAGGAATTCTGGCGCGGCATGCTCGACTGGATTCGCCAGCAACTCGAAGCAGGCGGTCTGATCAGTCCCGGAGACGTGGAACTCATGCAGGTCCTCGATGACCCCCAGGCCGTGGTCGACGCCATCTTCGATTTCCACGAGCAGGAAGGATTTACCCTTACCGCAAAAGACACCCAGCTCATTTCTCTCTGATTCACCGAACTCATGGCCGTATTTACCCCCGTGTCGCCCGAAGAGGCGCAACAGGTACTCGGGCGCTTCGAACTGGGCGAACTGGTATCGCTGCGCGGAATTACCGCTGGTATCGAAAACACCAATTACTTCGTCACGTCCACCGTTGGCGAATATGTACTGACCATCTTCGAGAAGCTGACCTTCGAACAGCTGCCGTTCTACATCGAACTGATGCACCATCTCGCAGCGCGCGGCGTGCCGGTCCCCGAGCCCCAGACCATGCGCAGCGGCGAACGCATCACCACGCTGCACGGCAAGCCCTGTACCATCGTGTCACGGCTGCCTGGGGGCTACGAACCCGCGCCCACGGCCCGGCATTGCGCCATCACGGCGCGCGTCCAGGCCCATACGCATTTGCAGGCCAAAGACTTCCCCCTGTATCAGCCCAATCTGCGTGGGCTCGCCTGGTGGCAGGCAACCGCACCCGCGGTGCTGCCCTTCCTTACCGAGGAACAGGGCGAACTGCTCTCCAGCGAAATCCGGATCCAGACCGAATTCGCTGCATCGGCCGATTTCGCCCAGCTGCCTTCCGGGCCGGCACACTGCGACCTGTTCCGCGACAATGTCCTGTTCGAAGGCACCAGCGAAGAACCGGTCATGGGCGGCATCATTGACTTCTATTTCGCGGGCTGCGACACTTGGCTGTTCGATGTGGCGGTGGCCGTGAACGACTGGTGCATCGTGCGCGAGTCAGGCGAGTTCAATCCGGACCTGCTGTCAGCCTGGCTCAACGCCTACGCGCGCGAACGCGAGTTCACCGCCGCCGAGCGCCGCGCCTGGCCTCTCATGCTGCGCGCAGCCGCCTTGCGGTTCTGGATTTCCCGACTGTACGACTACTATCTGCCCCGGGAAGCACACACCCTCACACCGCACGACCCGCGTCATTTCGAGCGCATCCTGCGCCTGCGCCGCAGTCACCCCGCTCCCGAGCTTCCCTAGCGCCTGGCAACAATCCGGAATCACGCAACACACCGATTTCATGCAAGCCGCTTCACTTCCACCTTCCGCCGGATGGCATTGGGTACTGTCGGGCTTCCAGCTGTTTCGTCGACAGCCCTTCCCCATGTTCACCTGGGCGATATCGATCGGACTGCTGGTGCTGATCGCGAGCATGCTCGTCCCGATCGGGCCGGTGGTCTTTGTCGTGCTCATGCCAGCCATCACGGTCATGACCCTCAATGCCTGCCGCGACATTGAGGCCGGCACGCCAGTGCAGCCGTTCCGGCTATGGCGTCTGATGGGCCAGCCAGCGGGCCGCCGGCTGCTCGTAGCCGGCGTGGTTTATGTCCTTGCCATTCTGCTTGCCGGCTTCGCCGCATTCCTGCCCTTCATGGGCAGCATCCGGGAGGCCGCTGCGGATCTCATCGATCCCGGCCAGCCACAGAGCATGATGGCGCTCGTCGAGGCGGTGCGTACCCCGCTGTTCGTCTTTGGCCTGCTGTACCTGGTCATTGCTGCCCTGTTCTGGCACGCACCGGTACTGGTGGCCTGGCACGGGCTCGAGCTGCGCAAGGCCCTGTTCTTCTCGGGGATTGCCTGCTGGCGCAACAAGGGGGCCTTCCTGGTGTATGGCATGGTGTGGGCAGCGCTCATCGCCATCCTGGAGTTTGCGGCCGTGCTGCTGCATGGGGTCGGCATCCCGCGGGAAATCGTAGGTCTGGTGCAGATGCCCGTCAGCTTCGTCCTGGCCGCCGGGCTGTACTGCAGCTTTTACCCCACCTACACGACGGTGTTCGGGTCGCCCCCCGAGGGCTCGGGCACGCCCTAGACGGTTTCCAGGCGTGCCACCCCCAGGGCCAGCGTCTTGGTACCCAGGCCACTGAAGTGGATTTCGGCCTGCGCCTGTGCGCCGCTGCCGTGCAGCGCCAGCACCACGCCTTCACCGAACTTGGCGTGGCGCACGGTCTGGCCGATATGAAAGACCTGACCATTCACCTCGACTCCACGCTTGCCGCCAGCACCTGCAAAACGCTCGTTACCCCCAAAATAAGGCTGGGAAGCCGACACCGATCGCTGCCCCCACCCGGACTCCTCCCAGGCGGCAGCGCGGTCGTAACTGGCCGCATCAACCCGCGTCGACCGGGGCGTAATCCATTTCAGACACCCTGCGGGCAACTCGTCGAGAAAGCGTGACGGCACCGGATAACGCGTTTGCCCGTGCAGCATGCGTGCCTGGGCAAAGCTGATGTAGAGGCGCTTGCGCGCGCGCGTGATCGCCACGTACATGAGGCGCCGCTCCTCTTCCAGCCCCGACACGTCCATCAGGCTGTTTTCGTGCGGAAACAGACCTTCTTCCAGACCCGTGATGAAAACGGCGTCGAACTCGAGCCCCTTCGCGGCATGGATGGTCATGAGCTGGACGGCGTCCTGGCCTTCAGCGGCCTGGTTGTCGCCGGCCTCCAGCGCCGCATGCGCCAGAAACGCGGCCAGCGCGGTCCAGTTGCTCTCTTCCTCACCATCGTCAAATGGAATGGCAGCCTCGGCCGAAAACGCCGCAGCGGCGTTCACCAGTTCGTTCAGGTTTTCGAGCCTTTCCGCGCCCTCGCGCTCGCCCTTGTAGTGCGCTGCCAGCCCGCTGGCAGCAATCACGTGCTCGACGATCTCTGGCAGCGGCAGATGCTGGGTTTCGAAGCGCATCTGGTCGATCAGCCTGACGAACTGGCTGAGGCTGGCGCCCCCGCGCCCCGGCACCCTGGCGACCGCCGCGTATAGGCTTGACGAGGCTTCACGCGCCGCATCGGCAAGTGCTTCGAGCGTGCGCGCACCGATGCCCCGGGTGGGAAAGTTGACGACCCGCATGAACGATGTGTCGTCGTGGGGGTTTTCCATGAGCCGCAGATAGGCCAGCGCATGCTTGATCTCCTGCCGCTCGAAGAAGCGCAACCCGCCATACACCCGGTACGGTATGCCGGCGGTGAATAACGCATGCTCCAGCACCCGTGACTGTGCGTTGCTGCGATACAGCACAGCAACATCCTGGCGGCGCGCTCCCTCCCCGACCAGTGTCTCGATCTCCGACACGATCCATTGCGCTTCGGCTGCATCGCTCAACGCCTCGACCACGCGAATGGGTTCGCCCCGCCCCTGGTCGGTCCAGAGGTTCTTCCCCAGGCGGCCGGTATTGTGCGCGATCAGGGCATTCGCGGCGTCGAGAATGTTGCCGCATGAACGGTAATTCTGCTCGAGGCGAATGAGCTCGGGACGGAAATCGCGTTCGAAGTCGGACATGTTGCCGACGTGGGCTCCACGGAACGCGTAAATTGACTGGTCATCGTCGCCCACCGCGAACACCGACGCGCCACCCCCCGCCAGCAGTTTCAGCCACCGGTACTGCAGGCGGTTGGTGTCCTGGAACTCGTCGACCAGGATGTGCCGGAAGCGCCGCTGGTAGTGCTCGCGCACCGGTTCATTGTGCCGCAGAAGCTCGTACGACCGCAGCAGCAGTTCGGCAAAATCGACCACTCCCTCGCGCTGGCACTGCTCCTGATAGAGCTCGTAGATCTCTATCATGCGCTGCTGAAATGGATCATGGGCGACCACATCGGCTGCCCGCAATCCGTCTTCCTTGGCACTGTTCACGAAGTTCTGTATCTGCCTCGGAGGGAACTTCTCGTCGTCGATGTTTGCCGACTTCAGCAGACGCTTGATCAGCGCCTGCTGATCGGCCATGTCGAGGATCTGGAAGGTGGCCGGGAGGTTGGCCGCGCGGTGATGCGCGCGCAGCATGCGATTGCACAACCCGTGGAAAGTACCGATCCACATGCCGCGTGGATCGATGGGAAGCATGGCAGTCATGCGCGTGAGCATTTCCCGCGCGGCCTTGTTGGTGAAGGTAACTGCCAGCAACGCATGGGGCGAGGCGTGCCGCTGCTGCATCAGCCAGGCCATGCGCGTGGTGAGGACGCGCGTCTTCCCGCTGCCAGCGCCGGCGAGAATCAGGGCATGACGATCGGGAGCAAGCGTGACCGCAGCGTATTGCTGCGGATTCAGATGTTCAAGCATCGGGCAATCTTACGGCAAACAACGGGTCGAGGTTCAGGAGTGTCGCAACACTCGGTACAGGGGCTGCAGCAGAGAAACGGGCAACAGCCGGGGCAGTGCACGGGCGATGAAGACAAGTACGGCGGTCAGAGGCCCCAGCACGCGCAACTGGCGCTTCAGGCGATACAGCCGGTACTCGGTTTTCACGTAGTTCCAGCCACGCCGACGTCGCAACATCCGTGTGCCAGCCCGGGCCAGCACCAGATCATCCTGCAGGTTCCACCCCTTGCCCCCCTGCGCCAGCAGGCGCAGCCAGAGGTCGTAATCTTCCGCCTGCGGGCAATGCCGGTAATTGCCTGCCTGCAATACGCACGAACGTCGCAACACCACGGTGGGATGGTTGAACGGATTGCGATACGGCAGCATGGAACGGATGCTTGCGTCGCTTTCCGGGACCACCTTGCGCGCCAGAAGCTGAAGCGTACCGGGTTCCACTTCCCACATGCACGAACCGCACACTGCAATCTGTGGATTGCGCGCCATGAAGCCAACCTGCCGTTCGAACCGCCAGGGCTGGTTGAAATCGTCGGTATCTACACGCACCACCAGCTCGTGCCGGCAGTGCTGCAGGCCGTGTGCCAGCGCGCGCCCCAGCCCCTCCTGCTGCGGCAGCGGCAACACCACCAGGGGCAGGCGTTCGCGCCAACGATCAATCACTGACTGCAATTCGGCACCGATCGGCCCATCGAGCACGACCACGACCTCGGCAGGTGGCCAGCTCTGGTCCGCCACACTTTGCAGGCATTCTTCAAAAAACTCGGGTCTCTCATTCTGGTAGAGCGAGAGCAGTACCGAGAACGCGGGGCGCTGCGACTCGTTGTTGGCGATGTCTTCAGTCAAGGGAGAGGCGTCCGGCACAGGAACAGGCGTCACGTTCTGAAGGAATAGATAGTAAACGATGCGGTCGATCCGGCAACCCGCAGGCGTGCTGCCGCTTCATCCGGGCGGGAGGATGGCCCGAGCCAGCATGGCCGCGCTTTCGGTCCAGGTGAGCCAGGGCATCCCGGCGGAACCGGGCGCACGGCCCTGTGCATCCAGCGCCAGCCATTCGCGCAGGGCGCGCGCAAGCGCCCCCGGCTCGTCAGCCCTGAAATACCAGGCGTACGCACCGGCCACCTCACGGAATACCGGCAGGTCGCGGGCGATGATCGGCAGTCCGTGCTGTGCCGCCTCGATCAGGGGCAGGCCGAATCCTTCCGCGTACGAAGCGGCAATCAGCGCTTTGCAATGGCGGTACGCCAGCTGCAGCTCCGCATCCGACGCCCCCTCCAGCCAATGCAGGCGGTGCCCGGCTTCCGGATGCCGACGCAAGCGATCGACCAGCGCGCTCACGTTCCAGCCGGTCTTGCCGATGATCAGCAGATGCACACGTGCGCCCTCCTCCCACAGACGCTCCATCGCATCGAGCACCTGCTCGTGCCCCTTGCGGGGCTCAAGCGTCCCCACCATCAGGAAAACAGGCTCTTCGGGTGCCAGCAGCCAGGCGTGCCTTGCCGCCGCAGTGCACATGACAGCCTCGAGATCCTCCGGAGCAACGCGCGCCTGCTCGAGCCGGGCTCCCAGGTGAAACCACCCGATTTGCGGGCCGCCGTCAGGCCTCGGTACCCGCGGCTGGGTCGCAAGCCAGTGGCGCAGGTCATCGGACACTGCGCGCGAGACGCACTGTATGGAGTCAGCCACTTCAAGCACGATATCCAGCCAGCGCGCGAAACGCGGGTCGACGACACCCTGATAGAACTCGGGATGCAAGACGGGGATGAGGTCGTGCAGTACGAAGTGCACCGCTACACCCTGCCTGCGCCAGGCACGCAACGGGCGGCGCATGTCCCGAATCGGCAGCAGCGCAAGGTCCGCCGTAAAGAAAACGTCGCCCGGGGCGATTTCGACCGGTTCGTCTTCCAGCCGCATGTTGGGCAACTGCCATGCCCGCGTGGAGTACTGGCGTGCGTACCGAAACCGGCCACGCGACACCTGGATGGGTTCCACGCGCCAGTCGGGAAGATCGAGCTCGGCCAGTGCACGGGTCAGGTTGCGCACCACCCTCTGGATGCCGGTGCCCGCGTCGCGCTGGAGCAATCCGGAGACATCCACCAACAGCTGATGTCGCGGCTGCGCTGCAGGGTCGACTCCCGCAAGCAGCGCGCGATAACCGTAGCGCAGATAACGCGCGCGTGCGTTCGGGTCGAACGGTCCGTCATCGGCCGCAGAACCGGCGCGCACATGGGCTGGAACCCCCACCTGCGCGAGAATACGCCCACCGAGCCCGGGAAAGGCCATCAGCACACGCACCGCCAGACGCTTCAGCCACGCATGCTTCTGCACCTGGGCGTATGCTATGTCGATGAAACTGCGAATCCGCTGCGACAGTCGTGCCACGAATCTACCTCGGTCTCGTGCAAACGCGAGATTGTAGGTTTTGTCGACGAAGGGCACCACACGTATAGTGTCAGCCTCGTGAACTCTCGTATCAAGGATAGCCCTATGCGATTCTCGTTCCTGTTCAAATCCGTACTCGCAACAGCAGGTCTGTGCGCGGCGTTGCTGACCAGTCTTCCGGCACACGCGGGTACCCTGGATATCGTTCGCGAACGCGGTGTGCTCCTTTGTGGCACCACCACCGGCTTCGCCGGATTCTCCGCTCCCGATGAAAAGGGCAACTGGAAGGGGCTGGATGTCGACCTGTGCCGCGCCATTGCCGCCGCCGTGTTCGGCGACGCATCGAAGTTCAGGGCCGTACCCCTCAACGCCCAGCAGCGGTTCACCGCCCTGCAGTCAGGCGAGATCGATGTGCTCACCCGCAACACCACCGTCACGCAACAGCGCGACACAGCCCTCGGCCTCATCAGTGCGGGCATCAACTTCTACGATGGCCAGGCTTTCATGGTACCCAAGAGCCTCGAAGTCACCAGCGCCACGCAGCTCGATGGCGCCACGGTATGCACGCAGACGGGCACCAGCAATGAAGCTGCACTGGCTGACTGGGCGCGAGCCAACAATATCCAGTATCAGGTCATCGTCTTCGAGAACTTTGACGAGGTGGTCAACGCCTTCGCATCCGGACGCTGTGATGCCTTCAGCACGGATGCGTCGGGCCTGGCCTCCATTCGGCACTCGCGCCTGCCCGACCCCTCCGCTTACGTAGTGCTGCCCGAACTCATTTCCAAGGAACCCCTTGGACCCTTCGTGCGCCAGGGCGACGACCAGTGGCTGAACGTCGTGAAATGGACGCTGCAGGCCATGCTTGAAGCTGAAGAGTATGGCATCACGTCCAGGAACGTCGATGAAATGCTCAAGAGTACCAACCCGAACGTGCAACGCATACTGGGCGTTTCGGGCAACGCTGGCCGCAACCTGGGACTCGACGACAAATGGGCCTACAACATCATCAAGCAGGTCGGCAACTACGGGGAAAGCTTCGAGCGCAATGTAGGCAAGAACAGCCCCCTCGATCTGGAACGCGGCCTCAATGCTCTCTGGACCAAGGGCGGCCTCATGTACGGTCTGCCTATTCGCTGACCGTCAGGTCACGCACGCGGGCCAACGCCTCTTCCAGCCGGTCGACCGCCCAGATTTCCAGTCCGGCAATCGACTGTTTCGGGGCATTGGCCCGTGGAATCAGGGCTCGCGTGAACCCAAGCTTGGCGGCCTCGCGCAGCCTTTCCTGGCCACGCGGCGCCGGCCGGATCTCGCCGGTGAGGCCCACCTCGCCGAATGCCACCAGCCCTTTGGGCAGGGCGCGATTGCGCAGCGAAGACACGATCGACAACAGCACCGGAAGATCGGCAGCAGGTTCGGTAATGCGCACGCCCCCAACCGCGTTCACGAAAACGTCCTGGTCGTAGGTAGTGACGCCGCCATGGCGATGGAGCACTGCCAGCAGCATGGCCAGCCGGTTGCCCTCGAGCCCGACCGACAGGCGCCGTGGACTTGGCCCGTGCGAGCTGTCAACGAGCGCCTGGATTTCTACCAGTAGCGAGCGCGTGCCTTCCTGGGTGACCATGACGCACGCTCCGGCCACAGGCTGGTCGTGGCGCGACAGGAACAGCGCCGACGGGTTGTTTACCCCCTTCAGCCCGCGATCGGTCATGGCGAACACGCCAAGCTCGTTGACGGCGCCGAACCGGTTCTTGAAGGCACGAACGAGTCGAAACGCCGAGTGTGTATCGCCTTCGAAGTACAGCACGGTGTCGACAATATGCTCCAGCACCCGAGGCCCGGCAAGCGCGCCTTCTTTCGTCACGTGCCCGATCATTACCAGAGTGACTCCGGTCTGCTTGGCCAGACGCGTGAGTTGTGCGGCACATTCTCGCACCTGCGCAACCGACCCTGGCGCCGAGGTCAGTTCACCCGAGTAGAGTGTCTGGATGGAATCGATGACGACTACGGTGGGACGCTGTTCGGGCGCGGCATCGAGCACGACCGACTGGATCACCTCCAGCCGTATCTCGGCGAGCAGGTCGATCTCGGCCGCCGACACCCCTAGCCGTTGCGCGCGCAGCGCCACCTGGTCGCTCGACTCTTCCCCCGTGACGTAAAGAACGCGATGATGCCGCGACATCGACGCCAGCGCCTGCAGCAGCAGCGTCGACTTGCCGATACCTGGATCTCCGCCGATCAGGACAACCCCACCAGGCACGAGCCCCCCACCGAGAACCCGGTCGAATTCCGGAATTCCGGTTGGCACGCGCGGCTGCTGGCGAGGTTCAATCTCGGCCAGCTTGCGCACCGGACTCGACCCAGCGAGTGGACTGTACCGATGAGAGCCTGCCTTGTCGGTCTCCGGTGTGGTTTCGGTCAGCGTATTCCAGGCCTGGCAGTGCTGGCATTGCCCCTGCCACTTCAGGCTGCTTGCCCCGCAGTTGTTGCAAACGTAGGTAGTCCGGATCTTGACCATGAGAAAACTCGCTTGAGCCGGCTGGCAAATCAGTCGCCCGCAGCGGCGTTCACCCGTCGGGGCACCCGCCGTGCCACCGCCGTCAGCAATTCGTAACCGATCGTACCGGCCGCCCCGGCTACTTCGTCAACCGAGAGCCCATCGGCCCCCCACAACGTGACGGGCGCACCCACGCCAGCCTGCGGCACCGGATTGAGGTCGACGGCCAGCATGTCCATGGAAACACGCCCGACCAGCCGCGTGCGCACCCCCGCGACCACGACCGGTGTTCCACTGGGCGCGTGTCGCGGGTAACCGTCAGCGTAACCGCAGGCGACGATGCCGACCCTCATGGGCTCACTGGCCACAAAAAGGCCCCCGTAACCCACGGCCGCACCCGGCTCGAGCCGCTGCTCGGCGATGATGCGCGACTGCAGACTCATCGCCGGCAGCAGGCCCAGCGATGCCGCACTGGGCCCTTCTTCGAACGGGGTGGCACCGTACAGGCAGATACCCGGGCGCAGCCAGTCGGTAGTGGCCGCAAGTTGCGGCGATCCCAGCGTCGCTGCGGAATTGCACACACTGCGCTGGCCCGGTAACCCCTGCGTAGCCGAGTTGAACACTTCCATGACCTGCTGCACGCGCTCGGCCTGCTCGCCATGCGCAAAATGCATGACGTGACCGATCGATGCCACGATACCCCGCCGCTGCAATTCAAGCGCACGCGCATGGGCTGCGCGGTACTCCCGTGGCGTGAACCCCAAGCGGTTCATGCCGCCATTGAGCTTGAGGTGAATATCGAGACCTGCCGGGGCACGCAATGTTTCGAGCATTGTCAACTGGTCGGCGTGGTGCACGACGGGCTGGAGCCGGTGTTCGGTGAAGTGCGGAAGGTCGCTCGAATCGAAGAACCCTTCGAGCATCAGGATGGGCCGGGTCCAGCCGGCCTCGCGGCAGCGTACGGCTTCGTCAAGGTCGAGCATGGCGAGCCCATCAGCCATCTGCAGACCGGGGAATGCCTGCTGGATGCCGTGACCGTAAGCGTCCGCCTTGACGACCGCCCAGATGCGTGGCGCGTTTCCGCGCGCAAACGGTGCAACCCGGGCACGAACCTGAGCCAGGTTATGGGCGATGGCAGAAGGGTGTATCGTGGCGAGAATTGGGCGAGGCATGGCGTTACAAGTGTACCCTGTGTACGGGCCCGTGAAGTGCGACAGACTTTTTTGCGCACCGTGTTCCGGCCAGGCGGCACGGGACGTGCAACAATACGCTTCACGCACAAGCCAGCGCGCCATCAGCAGGCGCCAGGGCCAGCCACAAGGAACATGCCAGAGCCGCGCGCACGCACCTACGCCCTTCGGCAGCAGCGCACGCGTTGGCTCACGGCCTGAACAGACACCCGCCGCCGTCAGTCGCTTCCACACTGCCTCGACAGGCTTACGCTATTCATGACACCCGATCAGTATTGCCAGGAGAAGGCCGCTCGCAACGGCTCGACTCTGTACTACAGCACGCTCTTCCTGCCGGCGGGGCAACAGCGCGCCGTCATTGCGCTGTATGCCCTGCGACACGAGCTCGACACGGTCATCGAAGAATGTACTGACATATCGGTAGCGCGTGCCAGGCTGGGATGGTGGCACGACGAGCTGTCAGCTCTCTTTCAAGGCAACCCCACGCATCCGGTTACGCGCGCACTGTACCCGCACCTGGACGCATGCTCCGTCAGGCCTGAGCAGCTGCTTGGCATCGTCGACGCCGTGAACGCAGACCTCGAGCAGACGCGCTATTTCGATTACGCCAGCCTGCAACGTCACTGCCACGCGATCGAGGGTACGCTTGCCGAAATCTGCTGCAACATCTTTGGTCCACCCGACGCAGCGGCGATCCGGTACGCGCGCGAGCTGGGTCTCGCCGTCCAGCTCACGAAGATCATCCGCGACGTCGGCAATCATGCCCGACACGGGCGCATCTATCTGCCGGTGGAAGATCTGCAGCGTTTCAATGTGAAGGCGGCCGACATCCTCAACCGCCGACACTCCGACGACTTCCGCGCGCTCATGCAGTTTCAGGCAGAACGCGCTCGCGCAAGCTATGCGCGCGCGCTGGAATTGCTGCCGACCGCTCAGCGACGCGCGCAGCGTCCCGGCCTGATCATGGCCGCCATCTATTACACCCTGCTCAACGAAATCGAGCGTGATGGATTCCAGGTGTTGCATCAACGCATCGGACTGACGCCGCTACGCAAGTTCTGGCTGGCCTGGAAAACCTGGGTCACCGGCGGCAAGGTGAATCTGCGGCCTCCGAAAACGCGCTGATGCGAACGGATGCATCCCGTCACCGGTGCGCACTGAGCCCGGAAACGCCGCATCACGAACCACAACAGCGCCGGTACAACCGGTTTACGGCGCTGCCGAAAGGGCGCGAAAGCATTACCCAACGATTGCTGCCGTGTGCCCGATCCTTACCAGAATGAAAAACGCGCACCGGAGGACACGCCGGTGCGCGGCTTGCAGGACCAGGGCAACAGTAGTCAGACCGCGTGATCGACGATGTATTCCTTGACCTGCTCGACGTCGCAGGGCATGACACGCACGCGCTGCGGCAGCGACTCAAGGCCTTCGAACCTGGCGGGACGTGGAGGCTCCTTGCCGATGGCCTCCTTGATGGTGTCGGCGAACTTGATGGGCAAGGCCGTTTCGGCCACCAGCATGGGAATACCGGCCTCCACATGCGGCTGGGCGACCTTCATGCCATCGGCCGTATGCGGATCGATCAGCACGCCATCGCGCTCGTACACCGCGCGTATCGTGGCGATTCGGTCGGCATGACTGCTCTGCCCCGCAACAAACCCATGATCGGCAAATGCGGCACGCAGATGCGACAGATCGAACTGCCCTTCGCGCGCGAGCTCCTCCCACAATGCCCGTACGCGCGCACTATCGCGACCCAGCAGCTCGAACACGAACCGCTCGAAGTTCGACGCGCGGGAAATGTCCATCGACGGGCTGGACGTTGCGTAAGTTTCAGCCGCCGGGCGCGGACGGTAAATGCCGCTCCGGAAGAAGTCTTCGAGGACGTTGTTCTCGTTGGTGGCGATCACCAGCTTGCGGATCGGCAACCCCATGCGCCGCGCAATGTACCCTGCCAGCGCGTTCCCGAAGTTACCTGATGGCACGGTGAACGAAACCGGCTGGTCTTCATCGGTGGTGACACGGCGCCAGCCATGGAAATAGTACACGACCTGAGCCGCGATGCGTGCCCAGTTGATCGAATTGACCGCACCAATCCGGTACATCTGCTTGAAGCGCAGATCGCCCGAAATTGCCTTGACAATGTCCTGACAATCGTCGAATACACCCTTGACTGCGAGGTTGTGGATGTTCGGATCCTGCAGCGAGTACATCTGCGCGCGCTGGAAATCGCTCATGCGCCCATGCGGCGAAAGCATGAATACGGCAATCCGTTCCTTGCCCAACATGGCATGCTCGGCTGCAGAACCAGTATCGCCTGAAGTTGCACCCAGGATGTTCAGGGTGGTGTTGCGGCGCTCGAGCACGTACTGGAACAAATGTCCCAGCAATTGCATGGCCATGTCCTTGAACGCGAGGGTCGGTCCTTCGGACAGGCCGAGCAGCGAGATGCCGCCCGACAGCGGCTTGATCGGCACGATCTCCTCGCTGCCGAACACGTCGGCCCGGTAGGTAGCATGGACCAGACGGCGAAGGTCGTCGGCGGGGATGTCGCTGATGAACAGGCTGAGCACCTCGAACGCCAGGTCGGGATACGACAGACTGCGCCAGCGCCGCAGCGTGGCCTTGTCGACCTCCGGAATGGTTTCAGGAACCGCCAAGCCACCATCAGGAGCCAGGCCTTCAAGCAGGATATCGGTGAATGGCTGGGGTGCCATTCCGTCGCGCGTGGAGATGTAGCGCATCGTCATGCCAGTTGCTCCATGCGCAGGCGCACCACGTCAGACTTCACCGTCTCGAGCGCCTGCATTTGCTCAATGGCCCGATTGACGTCGGCTTCCAGCGCCTCGTGGGTCACGAAGACGATCTCTGCCGTACCATCAACGCCATCGGGATCCTGCACCATGGAACGGATTGAAATGGAGTTGTCGGCGAGAATGCGGGCAATGTCGGCCATCACGCCCGGGCGATCGATCACCTCGAGCCGCAGGTAATAGCAGCTGCGCACGTCGCCAATGTCAAGAATGGGCAGGTCGGCCAAGGCCTCAGGCTGGAACGCCAGGTAGGGCACGCGGTGGCCGGGATCGGCCGTAAGCAGCCGGGTCACATCGACGATGTCGGCGACGACGGCCGATGCCGTCGGCTCTTCGCCGGCGCCTTGTCCGTAATACAGCGTGGGGCCCACGGCATCACCGTGCACCAGCACTGCGTTCATCGGCCCTTCGACGTTCGCGATGAGCCGGTTTGCCGGCACCAGGGTGGGATGCACGCGCAGCTCGATGCCCTCGGGCCGGCGGCGCGTGATGCCCAGCAACTTGATGCGGTAACCCATGTCCTCGGCATGGCGCACATCGGTACCCGAAAGCTGTGAAATGCCTTCGATGTAGGCGCGCGAGAACTGCACCGGAATGCCAAAGGCCATTGAGGCAAGCAGGGTGAGCTTGTGGGCCGCATCCACACCTTCGATGTCGAAGGTGGGATCGGCTTCGGCATAGCCCAGACGCTGGGCGTCGGCCAGCGCTTCCTCGAATGACATGCCACGCGTGCGCATCTCGGTAAGGATGTAATTGGTGGTGCCATTGATGATGCCAGCGACCCAGTCGATGCGGTTGGCCGTCAGGCCCTCACGAATGGCCTTGATGATGGGAATACCACCTGCCACGGCCGCCTCGAAGGCAACGTTCACGTCCTTCTCGCGTGCCCGCGCGAAAATCTCGTTCCCGTATTGGGCAAGCAACGCCTTGTTGGCCGTCACCACGTGCTTGCCATTTGCAATGGCTTCGAGCACAAGCTCGCGAGCCACCGTCACGCCACCGATCAGCTCGACCACGATATCGATGTTGGGGTCGCGCACGACCGCGAAGGCATCCTGCTCGATGCGCACATCCGCGCCGACACGTGCTCTTGCTTTTGCCACATCTCGCTCGGCCACGGTGGTGACGACGATCCGGCGACCAGCACGTCGCGCGATTTCGTCCGCGTTACGGGTCAGCACGCTGTAGGTGCCGCCGCCAACCACGCCCAGCCCCAGTATCCCGACCCGCACGGGCTCCCTGTTATCCGTCATTCTGCTTTGCTCTATCAAGAATCGGCGCTGCACCTGACCAGCGGGTGCAGCGCCCACCATGTGAAAACCTCAAGGTATACCCCGCGATGCACGGCCTGCACACTGCGGGCGGCTGCGGTGGGCAGCACTGCCCCTTGCGCAGTCGCCCTGCGCGGCACGCACGCCGGCACGGTGCGGCCTCAGGCCGCACGCGTCAGCAGTCCATCCTTGCGGAACATCTGCTTGATGCCGCGTATTGCCTGGCGTGTACGCGCCTCGTTCTCGATCAGTGCAAACCGTACGTGATCGTCGCCGTACTCGCCGAACCCCACCCCGGGCGATACCGCCACCTTGGCCTCGGCCAGCAAGCGCTTGGCAAACTCGAGCGAGCCCATATGCAGATAGGGCTCGGGAATCTTCGCCCAGATATACATCGAGGCCTTGGGCACCTCGACCTTCCAGCCCGCCTCGTGCAGTCCGCGTACGAGAACGTCGCGTCGGTTGCGGTATTGCTCCACCACCCTGGCGACGCAATCCTGCGGACCTTCGAGCGCCGCAATGGCCGCGACCTGGATGGGCGTGAACATACCGTAATCGTGATAGCTCTTGATGCGTGCCAGCGCCGCTACCAGATCGCGGTTGCCCACCATGAAGCCGACGCGCCACCCTGCCATGTTGTAGCTCTTGCTGAGGGTGAAGAACTCGACGGCCACGTCGCGCGCGCCCGGAACCTGCATGATCGACGGCGCCTGGTAGCCGTCGAACGTGATGTCGGCGTAGGCCAGGTCGTGCACCACGAGTATGTCGTGTTCACGCGCCAGCGCCACCACCCGCTCGAAGAACGCCAGGTCGACGCACTGGGCCGTCGGATTGCTGGGGAACCCCAGGATCATCATCTTCGGCTTGGGAATGGATTCGCGTACCGCGCGCTCAAGCTCCTGGAAGAAATCGATACCGGGGGTCATGCGTACGGAACGGATGTTCGCCCCGGCGATGACGGCGCCATATATATGGATGGGGTAACTCGGATTGGGTACGAGCACCGTGTCGCCGCCATCGAGCGTAGCCAGCATCAGGTGCGCCAGACCTTCCTTCGACCCGATCGTGACGATGGCCTCGGTTTCAGGGTCGAATTCCACCGCGTACCGGCGCATGTACCAGTCGGTAATGGCCTTGCGCAAGCGCGGAATACCGCGCGAAACCGAATACCCGTGTGTCTTGGGACGGCGCGCCGCTTCCACCAGCTTGTCGACGATATGTTGAGGGGTGTCGCCATCAGGGTTGCCCATGGACATATCGATGATGTCTTCGCCCCGGCGCCGCGCTGCCATCTTGAGCTCGGCTGTAATATTGAATACATAGGGCGGTAGCCGATTGATACGCGAAAACTCCCTCATGGCGATTCCTCTGGGGCGGATGTACAAGAAAACCCTATAATCTAACGTAAGCCTCGATGATCGGCAAATCGCCTTGCATCGATTTCCCGCCCGACTGGCAAGGAGGTCCTTTGAAACTGCACTCCGACTCAACCCCCGGGCTGAACAGGGTTACCGCCTATGGCGAAGGATATATCGAAATCAATCGTGAGCGTTACGAGGGAACGATTGTTTTTGGTCCAGAAGGCGATATTACCGCGCTCAACGTCCGCAACGTTACCGAAATTACGGCCGAAGTGCTGATTCAGGCCGCTGGTGTAACACCCCGAGGCCACGATCCTTTCGCCGCGCTCGAGGAATCTGCCGGCATCACGCCCGTCCCGTCCGCTGCCGGCACCCAGGTATTGCTCGTGGGCACAGGACGGCGCCAGCAGTTCCTGCGATCAGACATCACGCGCGAACTCCTGCGCGCCGGCGTCGGCGTCGAGTTCATGGACACGCACGCCGCAGCGCGCACCTACAACATCCTCATGGCTGAAGGCCGCCGGGTCGTCGCGCTGCTGCTTCCTGCATGAACCCTCGGCCCGGCCGCCCTCCAACCCATCAACCGCAAGGACGATAGCCAGCATGCTTACCGTAGGTTCAGACGTCACTCATCTGGAAGGAGAATCCACCCAGGGCAAGATCCGCCTTGCCGACCTGGTTGGCCGGAAAGTCGTCCTCTACTTCTATCCGCGCGACAACACGCCCGGCTGCACGCGCGAAGGCCAGGACTTCCGCGACCTGCACGATGCCTTCCGCGAGGCGGGTACCACCGTCATTGGCGTCTCTCGCGACAGTCTCGCGTCGCACCAGCGTTTCAGGGACAAGTACGAGCTTCCGTTCCCGCTCATCAGTGACCCCGACGAAACCCTGTGCGAACAATTCGGGGTCATGAAGATGAAGAACATGTACGGCAAGCAGGTGCGTGGCGTCGAGCGCAGCACATTTCTCATCGACGCCCAAGGCCGCATTGCCCACGAGTGGCGTGGGGTCAAGGTGCCCGGGCACGCGCAAGCCGTGCTCGACGCGGTCCGCGGCCTGTAACCCCTGCCGGCCCGGCATACACCGCCCGGCGATTTGCAGTATTGTGTCAGCGATGTCAATGCCTTCTCGGAGACCGCTTCATGCCGCTACCCAAAATGCCGACTCGTCCCGCGACCATCCTGCCCGAACTCGCGAAGAAATCGGCAACGCGCACACGCCGCAAGGTGCAGGCGCAGGTTGAAGACGCAATCTCCGAGGCCAACGACATGCCAGCGCCCGACCTGGCGCTGGTCGAAGAGTCCGGAGCCGCCGCACAGGCGGCAAGTGCTGCAGCGCCTCGCGCCGAGGCGAGCACCCCACTGAAACCCACGCGTACGGCCAGGAAAACGGCACGCGGCAAAGCAGCTGTCGCTCCCGCCAGCGACGACACGCTGCCCCTCGCCCCCACCCGTGACGATGCGAATGCGCGCCCCGCAAGCGCTGAAACTTCGTCCGATGCCGCATCCGTTGCCTTCGACGATGTCGCGCCCGTGCAGGCCGAGGCTGGTGTGGATGCGAATCCCGCCGCTTTCGCGCCAGACACTGCACCGGGCAGCGAACATCCCCTGCCCCGCATGACTGCGGCCGAACGGATTTCGGTCGAGACGGCGAAGCTGTTCGTTCTCGACACGAACGTCCTGATGCACGACCCCACCAGCCTGTTCCGTTTCGAGGAGCACGATATCTATCTGCCGATGATGGTGCTCGAGGAACTCGATCAGCATAAGAAGGGGATGTCTGAGGTAGCGCGCAACGCACGTCAGGTCAGCCGAACCCTCGACGCACTGATCCCCAACGAAACTTCCATCGCCGACGGGGTGGCGCTTGACGCATTGGGCAATCGCGAAGCACGAGGCAGATTGTTCCTGCAAACCCGCCCCATGCCCAGCGCCATTCCGGCCGAACTGCCGGTCGGCAAGGCCGACAACCAGATCCTCGGCGTGGTACACGCACTGCAGAAAGAGTTTCCCGATCGGGAAGTGGTACTGGTGTCGAAAGACATCAACATGCGACTCAAGGCGCGTACGCTCGGGCTTGCCGCCGAAGACTATTACAACGACCAGGTACTGGAAGACTCTGACCTGCTCTACACGGGGGTACTCCAGTTGCCCGGCGACTTCTGGGACTACCACGACAAGGACGTTGAGTCCTGGCAGGAGAGCGGCAACACGTACTATCGGGTCACCGGCCCCTTGTGCAGACATTTCGTGGTCAACCAGTTCGTCTACCTCGACGGCGACCTGCCATTGAACGCTCAGGTCAAGGCGGTGCAGGGTGACACGGCCGTGCTGCAGACCCTGCGTGACTACACGCACCGCAAGAACAGCGTCTGGGGCATTACCGCGCGCAACCGCGAGCAGAATTTTGCGTTCAACCTGCTCATGAACCCCGACTGCGACTTCGTCTCGCTGCTCGGCCAGGCGGGAACGGGCAAGACCTTGCTGACGCTTGCCGCTGGCCTTGTGCAGGTGCTCGAAACCAAGCGCTACAGCGAAATCATCATGACTCGCGTCACGGTTCCGGTCGGGGAAGACATCGGGTTTCTGCCCGGAACCGAGGAAGAGAAAATGCAGCCCTGGATGGGAGCGCTCGAAGACAATCTCGACGTACTCAATATGGGCGAAGGCGAACGCAGCACCCATGGCGGCGGCGAATGGGGTCGTGCAGCCACCATGGACCTCATCCGCTCGCGCATCAAGGTGAAGTCGCTCAATTTCATGCGCGGCCGCACCTTCCTCAACAAGTACCTCATCATCGACGAGGCGCAGAATCTTACGCCGAAGCAGATGAAAACGCTGATCACCCGTGCTGGGCCCGGCACCAAGGTGGTCTGCCTCGGCAATCTGGCGCAGATCGACACGCCCTACCTTACCGAAGCCAGTTCCGGCCTGTCATACGTGGTCGATCGCTTCCGTGGATGGGAGCATGCGGGACACGTCACACTCCAGCGCGGCGAGCGTTCGCGGCTGGCCGATTATGCTGCCGAGGTGCTGTAGCGCCCACGTCGACGGCAAGATCAGGGCGAGTCTCGGCCGCCAGGCATGTTTCCGGGATGCATGGCGGACCAGACCGTGCAGACCGCGTCGGGCCTGCCTATTCGGACGGGTTTTCGTCGTTCTCGCCCGCGGGCTGCGACTGGTCGTCATCGGAATTCGCGAACAGCGCCCAGGTGGCGATGAACAGGGCAGCGATGAGCGGCCCGATGACAAACCCGTTGATGCCAAACAGCGCCATGCCGCCCAGCGTGGATATCAGCACGACGTAGTCGGGCAACCGCGTATCTTTTCCCACCAGGGTGGGCCGCAGGAGGTTGTCGACCAGGCCGATGACGAAGATTCCGTAGAGAATCAGGATGATGCCATGCCAGAAGGAACCGGTAACCAGAAAGTACACGGCGACCGGCGCCCATACCAGACTGGCACCAACTGCCGGCAACAGCGACAGGAAAGCCATCAGTACGCCCCACAGCAGCGCTCCCTGAATGCCGAAGAACCAGAAGATCAGCCCGCCGAGGCAGCCCTGCGTAATGGCAATAATGACATTGCCCTTCACCGTTGCCCGGACGACCGCCGTGAACTTGGCGAACAGCTGCTGCTTGCGGGATTCCTCAAGCGGAATTGCATTGCGCACCGAGCGCGCAAGCTGGGTACCATCGCGAAACAGGAAGAACAGCAGATACAACATCACCGCAAAGCCGACGATGAAATTGAACGTGTTCTGCCCGATCGCCACCGCCCGATTGGCCAGCATCTGGCTGGCCGCCAGTACCGCCTGCGACAGGCGCTGGCGAAGCTCGCTGAAATCACCCGCTCCGAAGCGCGCGAGCAGCTCCTGCAGGCTGGCTGGCAGGGCCGCGCGGATCTGTTCGGCATACCTGCCGAAGTCGATTTCGCCGCTGCGTATCAGCTCGTAGACCTGTGTGGCTTCTCGAATCAGTGACGCCGAGATCAGGATGACGGGCAACACGGCAATGAGGATGCAGATCAGGAGCGTGATGAACGCGGCAAGGTTTTGCCGTTGCCCGCACAGCCGCAGGACCTGTCGGTGCAGTGGTGAAAAAATGATGGCAAGAATGACTGCCCAGAAAACGGCCGCATAGAAAGGAAGCAGAACCGCGCCAAACGCAAACGTGACCAGTCCCAGCAACAACAAGAAGGCTTTGTGTTCAAGCGAAAACTTGCGCATTCAGGCCCTGCCCTTCCTAGCAATGTGCATGGTGCAACATAGCACAGTTCAGCGGCTCGCGGATCAGTGCCTACCCGGCGGATAGGGCACGGGACATCCCGATCCGGCCTGGGCCATGGAGGGGCGTCCCACTGCGAATCAATACGGTGCGGCGGTGTAATTCAGGAAGCGCGTGCTCGATCCCTGGAAGGTCAGCCGGACAGTGCCTATCGGTCCGTTACGCTGCTTGCCGACGATGATTTCCGCGACACCCTTGTCGGGGGTATCGGGGTTGTATACCTCGTCGCGATAGATGAACAGGATCAGGTCGGCATCCTGTTCGATGGCACCGGATTCGCGCAGATCGCTCATCACCGGGCGCTTGTTGGGTCTTTGTTCCAGGCTGCGGTTGAGCTGCGACAAGGCGATCAGGGGGCAGTCAAGCTCCTTGGCCAGGCCCTTGAGTGAGCGGCTGATTTCGGAAATTTCCGTTGCGCGGTTCTCGCCCGCGCTGGATGCTCCCATCAACTGCAGGTAGTCGATGATGATGAGCCCGAGCTTTCCACACTGCCGCGCAAGCCGCCGCGCCCGCGCGCGCACCTCCATCGCTGTGAGCGCTGGCGTCTCGTCAATGTACAGCTGCGCTTCCTGCATGCGCTGGATGGCGTGCGTCACGCGCGGCCAGTCATCGGGCTCAAGCCGTCCTGTACGCAGCCGATGCTGATCCAGCATGCCCACCGAGCCCAGCATCCGCATCGCCAGCTGCGTTGCGCCCATTTCCATGGAGAACACGGCAACGGGCAGTCCCTGCTCGATCGCCACGTACTCGCCAATATTCATGGAAAACGCCGTCTTCCCCATGGACGGACGGCCGGCCACGATGATGAGGTCGCCCGGCTGCAAACCGGACGTCATGCGGTCGAGATCGACGAAACCGGTGGGGACACCCGTGACCTCGTTATCGCCCTCGCGGTGATAGAGCTCGTCGATACGGTCGACCACATGAGCGAGCAGCGGCTGCAACTCCTGGAAGCCGGCGGTGCCTCGCGCGCCGTCTTCAGCGATCTGGAAGATCTTCGATTCAGCTTCGTCGAGTATCTGCCGTGTTTCCTTGCCCTGCGGATTCAGTGCATTGGCGGCGATCTCGTCGGCTACGGTAACCAGGCGACGCAGCACCGCGCGATCGCGCACAATCTCGGCGTAGCGGCGGATATTGGCCGCCGACGGGGTATTGTGCGCAAGCGAGTTGAGGTAAGCCAGCCCGCCAACTTCCTCGGCCTTGCCCGCGGTTTGTAATGATTCGAACACCGTCACGACGTCAGCGGGCCGGGTCAGGTTGATCAGTCGTGCGATATGCTGATAGATGAGACGGTGATCGTAACGATAGAAATCGTTCTCGCTCAATACGTCTGCGATGCGATCCCAGGCAGCATTGTCCAGCAACAGCCCGCCCAGGACGGCCTGTTCGGCTTCGATCGAGTGCGGAGGGATACGGAGGTTTTCCAGATGCGGATCGGTTGCTTGGTTCATGGCGGATCAAAGGACATCAGGCGGCGACCAACTGCGCCTGGCTGCCTGAAAGAATAACGGGAAACGGCCCGCATGAACATGTTACGGGCCGTGCCATTGCGGGGAGTGCGCGACCACTGGACAAGCCCATGTCATCGACAATCAGATGAGACTCGCCGATGCAGATTGCAAGTGAGACAACCCGGCGCCTGGCGCTGGTGGCTGACTGCCGCGTGCTATCCCGGGGCCGCGGATCAGCTGGAGATGGCGCGCGGCGATGGCAAAAAAATGGGTCGGGAATTCCGACCCATTTTTCCGGACGTGCCAGAACCTCCCGTCGTGCTCAGATGGTTTCGCCCGTCACGACGACCTTCACGGTAGCAACCACGTCGGTATGCAGATGCACTTCGGCCTGGAACTCGCCGATTTGCTTGAACGGACCGTCTGGCAGGCGCACCATCTGTTTCTGGACGGTGTCGAACCCCGCGTTACGAAGGGCGTTGGCGATATCGGCATTGGTAACCGAACCGAACAGGCGGCCATCGACGCCGGCGCGCTCGCGCAGCTCGATGACATGATCGGCCAGGCGCTCGGCGACCGATTGGGCAGCTGCCAGGCGTTCCGCCTGTTGCTTTTCGATCTCGGCACGACGCGCTTCGAACTCCTGGAGTGCTTCCGGGGTAGCGCGCTTGGCCTTGCGCTGCGGGATGAGATAGTTACGTGCGTAACCATCCTTCACCCGGACAACCTCACCAAGCTGGCCCAGGTTGGCAACTTTCTCAAGCAGAATGACTTGCATGTCCTGTTCTCCCGGCGCTTACTTGTGGTTGTCGGTGTACGGCAGCAGAGCAAGATAGCGCGCACGCTTGATGGCGGTATCGAGCTGCCGCTGAAAGTGCGCCCGGGTACCGGTCAGGCGTGCCGGGATGATCTTGCCGCTTTCCTGAATGAAATCACGCAGCGTGTCGATGTCCTTGTAATCGATGTGCTCGACGCCAGCCGCAGTAAAGCGGCAGAAACGACGACGCTTGAACAACGGATTCTGTTGGGCATAACGCCGCTTCGCGGCTTCACGCTGTTTCTTTCCTACTGTGGCCATGATTTGCCTCTCGTATCAGATATCGTGTGCCAGCCTGGGTGAAACCCGACCGGCCATGTGCTGTGGGCGACACTCCTGCGCTTGCGGTTGACTGTACCGCCCCCTGCGGGCGCGCACACCACTCACGCAGCTGTACCTGGAGATCACTCGCAATTGGCAGCGCCCGATGATACCGGCATGGGTGACGCGTGCTGCAGGTGTATTCGCAGACGTCTCGACCCTTTGCGCACCGGCGCCAGAAAGCCCTCGATGCGCAGTGAAGTGCCCAAGGGAAGATCCGCCAGCATCAGGGCCAGATCGCCCAGTGCGATGGCGGGCACCGTGAAGGACACCTTCCGGATACCGCCGGCCTCGGTAACCTCAGACTGGTGATCAAGCACCAGGTCGAGCACCGGAATGCCGGCTGGCGTATAGCGCAACGGCTGGCACTCGATGAGCGATGCCGTGATGCGCAGTGCGTTCAACCAACCCTCTGAACCAGGTCGTGCAGGAATGCCCGGTACCAGACCTTATTCCGCCGACTGCTCGGCTGCGGCGGCCTGCGCTTCGGCCGATGCCTTGCGCGCTTCTTCGCGTTCGACCGCCTTCATCATGGGCGACGGCGCGGTTTCGGCCTTCTTGGTCCTCACGATGAGATAGCGCAACACTGCATCGTTGTACCGGAATGCGTGCTCAAGTTCTTCAAGCGTGGGCTGGCCACACTCGATATTCATGCACACATAGTGCGCCTTGACAAGCTTCTGGATAGGATACGCAAGCTGGCGACGGCCCCAGTCTTCCAGACGATGGATAGCACCGCCCTGCGACGTAACCATGGATTGATAACGTTCGATCATGGCGGGCACTTGCTCGCTCTGATCGGGGTGCACGATAAACACCACCTCGTAGTGACGCATGTAGACTCCTTGTGGATGAACGCACAAAAAGTGCCTTGTTTTCAAGACACCCCTTGCGCGAATCAGCCCGCAAAATGGGAAAACCCACCCTGTCGAGCAAGAAAACCACTTATTATGGCACGTTTGCAAGATAAAGCAAGGCCTGCCCCCGAAGCGCCAAGCCCGTAACGTTGCCGAACACCTCTCTCAGGCCACCGCGCCCGCCCGCTCGACCACGTTTCGCGCTTCCGCAAGCTTGGCCGCAGCGTCACGCAAGGCCGTGCGCAACCCTTCCTCAACCACCGGGTGATAGAACGGCATCTGCAGCATGCGCTCGATGGTCATCTCCTGCTCGATGGACCAGGCAAGCAGGTGGCCCATATGCTCCGCCGCGGGCCCCGCCATTTCCGCACCTAGCAGGCGACCGGTAGCCACGTCGGCATACAGATGGAGCCGACCACGGTTCTTGCGCATGATACGGGAACGCCCCTGGTTGTGGAAGCTGACCTCGCCAGTCACGTACGTGCCCGGCTCGAGGTCGGGCACACGGCGGCCCACCATCGCGAGCTGTGGGTCGGAGAATACGATGGACAGCGGCACCGTACGCCGGCCGGGCCTTACGTCGGGATAGCGGGCGGCGTTCAGTCCGGCAATTCTCCCTTCGTCCGAGGCCTCATGCAGCAGCGGAACATCATTGTTGGCGTCACCCGCTATGAACACCGGCAGGTCGGCAATCTGCAGGGTGGTACGGTCGAAGCGAGGCACGCCGCGCTCATTCAGTGGAATGGAAGTGTTTTCCAGGCCGAGCCCAGCCATGTTGGGACGCCGCCCGGTAGCCATGAGCAGGTAGTCGAAACGCTCCACCACACGCTTGCCGTCGAGGTCGATGTACGTGAGTTCCACTTCGTCGCCGACCCGCACGACCCCCTCCACCTTCGCATCGGTATCCAGGTAGAACTCGCTCTGGAATGCTGCGAGCGCCGCATCGCGCACGGCCCCGTCGGCCAGTCCGCCCAGCAGCCCCTGTACCCCGAACATGCGAATATGCACGCCCAGCCGCGCCAGCGCCTGGCCCAGTTCCAGCCCGATCACTCCAGGGCCAATCACGGCTACGCGCCGGGGCAGATCGTCCCAATCGAACACGTTGTCGTTGACGATGAGGCGATCGCCTGCCGGCTTGTACATGTCGAGCACGACCGGGCTGGAGCCGGTCGCGATGACCACCGCCGAGGCTTCAATCCGGGTATGGCCGTCGACCTCGAGTACGGTATCGGATACGAAACGCGCATGCCCGCGCACCTTGTCCTCGGCCGAAAACCCGTCGACCGCCTCAAGCACGAAGCCGACGAAGCGGTCGCGCTCGCTGCGGACGCGCTGCATCACGGCCCGCCCGTCGACATGTACCTTCCCCTCGACGCGGATGCCGAAAGCTCCTGCGTCGTGTACCGCGTGCGCCGCCTCGGCTGCCGCGATCAGCAATTTCGACGGCATGCAGCCGACCCGTGCGCACGTGGTGCCATACGGGCCACTCTCGATGACCACGGCGCGCTTGCCGGTACTTCGCGCGGCCCGGTAGGCATTCATGCCCGCGGATCCGGTACCGATGATGGCAACATCCGTCTGCAGCGTTTTCATGATCCTCACCAACTCAAGTACATGCCGAATCTTACCCTGTAGCACTAGAGCGCCGCACGCTTGAGGTCATCAAGGCCACCAATGAGCTGGCCATCGATGAATACCTGCGGTGCCGTCATGCTGCCGCTGACTGCGCCCAGGATCTTGCCGCGGTTGTGGTTCTCAAGGGGGATTTCGCTGAACACGTAGCCCCTGGCCGCCAGAATCTCCTTGGCCTCTGCACAGAACGGACAGCCGGGCTTGCTGAAGATCACCACCTGCGCCGGTTTCTTTGCATCCGGCGCGATGTACTCCAGCATGGTATCGGCATCCGACACTTCGAACGGATCGCCCTCCACTTCCGGCTCGATGAACATCTTCTCGACGATGCCGTCGTTCACCAGCATGGAGTAGCGCCAGCTGCGCTTGCCGAAACCGAGGTTGCGCTTGTCGACCAGCATGCCCATGCCTTCCGTGAATTCACCATTGCCGTCGGGCAGCAATGTCAGGTTTTCACATTCCTGATCTCTGGCCCATTCGTTCATGACGAAGGTGTCGTTCACCGACAGACAGATGACGTCGTCGATGCCGTGCGCGCGAAAGGCCGACGCCAGCTCGTTGTAGCGGGGCAGATGTGTGGATGAGCAGGTGGGCGTGAAGGCTCCTGGCAGGGCGAAAACCACTACCCGCTTGCCCCTGAAGAGCTGATCGGTGGTCACCTTCGTCCAGTCGTTACCGACGCGGACGTTGAAGGTGACGTTGGGAACGGGCCTGCCCTCGTGATTGGAAAGTGCCATGGAACCCCCTGACAGGTAAATGACTATCCGTGCTACGCACGAGGTTTCACCATGATGGGAAGCCCGTGTCAACAGAGCGCCGGCCGCGCTGAGCGGTATCGCGCTCAAACGCCACCCATGCGGGCGCGCAGCTGGTCGAGTTCGTCCATCAGTTCAAGCACAAGCGCGATGCCAGCCGGGTTGATGCCCAAGTCGCGCCGCAGCGCCAGCGCCCGCCGCAAGCGAGGCAGCTGCGAGCCCAGAAAATGCCATTGTCCCTCGCGGCGGACCGGCTCGACCACCCCTTGATCCACCAGTTCGACCACCCAGTCGACCTGGACGCGGCACAGGCTGCATACCTGATCGACCGATACGGTGACGCTGTCATCGAGTACAGTGCCGACAATGACCTCCGTCTTCATGACTTCCCTCCCATCGACCGGCGCGGGTCAAACCGCATTTCGCGCTCCATCATTTCATACAGTTCGCGCGCACGTTCGGTATTGGCCGGGGGCAACGCAATCTGCAGCACGACATACATGTCGCCAGGAGGATTGCCAGGCAAGCCCTTGCCGCGCAGGCGCAGCTTGCGCCCGGCACCTGAGTTCGCGGGAACGGCAACTTCCACCGGGCCCGTGGGCGTTGGCACCTGCACCGAGCGCCCCAGAGCGGCTTCCCAAGGTGCTACCGGCACGTCGAGATACAGATCGCGCCCCTCGAGCCGGTACAGCGGGTGAGGGTTGAAATCGACTTCAAGATAAAGGTCGCCCGGAGGACCGCCACGCACGCCAGGCTCGCCCTGTCCGGCCAAACGTATCTGCTGGCCAGGACGAATGCCGGCAGGGATGCGCACATTCAGTAGCTTCTCGCGCACGACAATGTGGCCCGACGCGTCGATTTCTGGCACACGCAACGACAGCTGGCGCGTAGCACCGTGGAAGGCGTCTTCAAGGTCGATGCTGATCCGTGCATAGGTGTCGCGTCCCGCTCCCGGCCCGCCGGCGCCCCGCGCGTGCATGCCGCCACGGCGTCCGAGGCCACCAAACAACGAATCAAAAAAATCACTGAAATGCGCTGCCTCCTCGGCCGTGAACCCATCACGGTCACCGTGCCCTCCGGTGGCGAATTCCCATCCGGGCGGCGGGGTGAAGTCTTCACCGGCGCGCCAGTTCGCGCCCAGGCGGTCGTACGCCGCCCGCTTCTCCGGATCGGACAGGACCTCGTGCGCCTCGTTGACTTCCTTGAAACGCTCTTCGGCGTCAGGCTCTTTGCTGACGTCAGGATGATACTTCCGCGCCAGCTTGCGGTAGGCGCGCTTGATGTCATCCTGGCTCGCGTCGCGCGATACACCGAGTATCTGGTAGTAGTCCTTGAACTTCAAGCGGAATCTCCCGAGCAGACATCCGTGCAATCAACTTACCATATGCGCGCGCTTCAGTGCGCTTTCAATAGCGCCCGAGGCTTCTGTGGCGAGCATTTCATGCTGTCCGACGTCAGCCAGCTGCAGAAGAAAGCGCATACGGGACACTACAGCGTCACCGCAGCCGTCGTGGCCAATTCCGACCTCATCGCGGTCATGCCGGAACGCGCGGTACCTCCGGGCCTGCCACTCGAGCGGCTGCACCTGCCCATAGGAATTGCCGACGCCCTGGTCAGGCAGTTCTGGCACCGGCGTCATGACGTCGACCCGGGCCACCGGTGGTTGCGCGAGACCATCGGGGAGATGGCCTTCTGAACTGGCTACGGCCCTCCGTTTTTTTTTGATGCCGGAGAGCCCCTGGCAGTTACTGATCTGCCAGCCTCTCAGCCACGGGCCGGCGAGCGCGGAGTCCCGTTCGCGCGGAAACTGCCCCGGCCATTAGCACCCGCACGCGCAGGACGCGGCGACGCGAAGCGGTCACGCGGTGCGCTGGGGTGGTCGCCACGACGGCGCCCTTCACTGTCGGACCCCGTCCACGTGCGCTTCTGCGGACGATCCTCGCGCCAGGCACCCGCGGATTTGGGTCTGACGCTCCAGCCAGAGGACTTCTTCGCACCAGCGGCGCGCGTGTCCACCGACTTTTTCGGCTCCAGCCCGGCCACCGTTTGTGTCGGAATGCGCTGTCCCGTGTACTGTTCGATGCACCGGACCTTGTGACGTTCCGCATGCGTCACCAGCGTGAACGCCAGTCCGGACCGTCCCGCGCGCCCCGTACGCCCGATGCGGTGGACGTAATCTTCAGCCTGCATCGGCAGGTCGAAATTCACGACGTGGCTGATCCCCTGCACATCGATGCCCCGTGCAGCGACATCAGTCGCCACCAGCATCCGGACCTGGCCGCGCTGCAGGCGCGTCAGCGTGCGGTTGCGCTGACGCTGATTCATGCCACCGTGCAGTGCAGCCGCGGCAAAGCCGTTCTCGTTGAGACGGGCAGCCAGCTCGTCAGCTGCGCGCTTCGTACCTGTAAACACGATGGCCTGCTTGACGTCCGCTTCACGCAGCAGATGCTCCAGCAGTCGGGTCTTGTGCCCATGGTCATCCGCAATATAAAGGCTTTGCGTAATACTGGCGTGGCGATCCTGCTGCGATGCCAGCGCGATCCGGCGCGGCTCACGCATCATGCGTGCAGCAAGGCGCGCAACCGTGCCATCCAGCGTGGCCGAAAACAGAAGGGTCTGGCGCGTTGCCGGAGTGCGGCCCACAATGGCTTCGATGTCTTCGATGAATCCCAAGTCGAGCATGCGGTCGGCTTCGTCCAGCACCAATGTCTGGACTTTCGACAGATTCACCCGCCCCGCCTGTACATGGTCGAGCAAACGGCCCGGCGTGGCCACCAGGACGTCCACCGGTTTCGACAAGGCACGCAACTGGGCGCCGTAGGGCATGCCGCCTACCACTGAAACGATGTTCAGACCCCGCATGTCCCGCGCGAACATGCGCGCGGCGTCACATACCTGAATGGCAAGTTCCCGGGTCGGCGTCAGCACGAGGATCTGCACCGCGCCCTGGGTACCGCCCCGATGTGCGTTGTTGCGCTCCGGACGCACACGTCCCGATTCGCGCCGTTGCGAGGGTTCGTCTGCTATGACAGCAACGCCCTGCTCTGACCCTGCCTGCACCAGCCGATGCAGTGCTGCCAGCATGAAGGCAGCAGTCTTTCCGCTGCCGGTCTGCGCCGACACCATCAGGTCGTAGCCAGCGAGTGCCTCGGGGATGCAGCGCGCCTGGACTTCGGTTGGCGAACGGAATCCGGCCTTGCTGACCGCGCTCACGAGCTGTGGCACCAGACCCAAGTCGGCGAACCCGACCATGGACCGTGCTTCTTCCTTGCGCGAAGCTGGAGCACCGGACGCCGCGTTGGCGTGCGCATCGAAGTCATCCGATTCAATGCGCGCAGCCAAGGCGCGCAACGGAGACGGGTTGCCCGAGAATTGAGAATGTACTGACATGATTTCCTTTCGCCGCTCTAGCGGGCTGATTGGGACAGCATCTGGCACAAGCCAGGATACTGCGAGGTGCATGCACACGGTCGCTGTATGGACAGAGGTGGCACGCTGCATGCTGCCACGAATGATTCATCGACCGACCGAAGAACCATTCGCTGCCACAAACACCATGGCGAAAGGAGGAGGTCAGAGACGATGCTTGAAACGACCGTTTGTGTTCCGGCAGATGATGCTGGCAACGGACACGACCGGCGTGTGGAAAATAGCAAAGATGAGGGAGTTAACCCGTAAACGGAATGTAAAACGCTGGCTGCCTGGCCAACGTTCATCTTGCCACCAAACGCCAAACATTGGGCGTAATGAAAGATAGTACAGCAGAAACGGATCCAATACAAGCGAATTCAAAGAAGGCGAAGCAGCCTACGCTTTCGCGCGACATGCTTCGCCTGGCATTGATTGCTCGGTGGCGTATCGCCCCCCAGCGCTACAGGCATGCGTTTGAAGGCAACCTCCGTATCACTGTGTTCATCAGGGATCCTCACACCCGACCAGAACGCCCGCTCCGCACAGCCGCGGATTCCGTACTTCAGCCATGCAGGCCAGACACGCAATGATCGCGAGCTTACTTGCCGGAGCTCACCCGAACGCGGCGCCGTTCCTGCACGGCAGCGGCCAGCCGCTCGAGCATCTCGACCGATGTCTCCCAGGACACGCAGGCGTCGGTAATGCTGCGCCCGTACACCAGGGGCACGCCTGGAACCAGGTCCTGCCGGCCATCGAGCAGATTGCTCTCGACCATGACGCCCACGATACGGTCGTCGCCATTGTCGAGCTGCCCGGCGATGTCATTGATGACCAGCACCTGGTTCTCGCACTTCTTGCGGCTGTTCGCATGGCTGGCGTCAATCATGAGCCGCTGGGCCAGTCCGGCCTTCGCCAGTTCCTGGCAAGCCATCTCCACGCTATGGGCGTCATAGTTGGGCTCTTTGCCACCGCGCAGAATGACGTGACAATCCTCATTGCCGCAGGTAGAGACGATGGCGGAATGCCCGCCCTTGGTGACCGACAGGAAGAAGTGGGGCTGTGAGGCCGCCTTGATCGCATCCACGGCGATACGCACATTGCCATCGGTACCGTTCTTGAACCCCACCGGGCAGGACAGCCCCGAAGCCAGTTCGCGATGCACCTGGCTCTCCGTGGTGCGTGCACCAATGGCGCCCCACGACACCAGGTCAGCGATGTACTGCGGCGTGATCATATCGAGGAATTCGCAGCCGGCCGGCACGCCAAGATCGTTGATTTCAAGCAGCAGGCTGCGCGCCAGGCGCAAACCCTTGTTGATGTTGAAGCTGCCATCGAGGTCAGGATCGTTGATCAGCCCTTTCCAGCCCACCGTCGTGCGCGGTTTCTCGAAGTACACGCGCATGACCACTTCAAGATCGTTGCGGAACCGTTCACGCTGTTCGGCCAGCCGCTGCGCATATTCCATGGCAGCCTCAGGGTCGTGGATCGAGCAAGGTCCGATGACCACGGCCAGGCGATCATCCATGCCGTGCAGAATCCGGTGCAGATTCTGCCTGGTCTCATACACCACCTGAGCCGCTTTGTCGGTGATCGAAAACTCGCGCATCAGGTGCGAAGGAGGGCTCAGTTCTCGAATTTCTCTTATGCGCAGGTCATCGGTGTTGTACGGCACGAGATACTCCAATTGCGTCAATTGATCCACAGATTCAGATCCAGGCGGGCCGGCAAGCCGACGGCCCGGTTACGAAACGACGCAAAACCCGCCGGTAATAAAAAAGCCGCCAGATTTTCTGGCGGCTTTCCGGGGATTCTTGCACGTTCTACGCGCTACAGCTCTTCCCTTCCTCCGCCAGCGGCATCGGAAAACCGTAAAAGTAAAAGAAGAAACGGTTGGGAAGAATGTGCGTCATAGCAAATTATGCTAGCACCGTTGCCAAGCTCACGCAAGAAAAAATTTGTCGCTCACGCATCCCTGGCAATCCTCTCGTGGCGCAGCTTTACCATATCCGGAGCCACGCCTTCAGACACCGGCCGTTCCGCGTTCCAGCGCGCAAGTCAACCGCATTCTCCCGGCTCCTCATGCGCTGGGTATACTGAATCGCGACCTCCGCTTCCGCATACACATATACAGATACAGGCATGCGGTTGCAACACCGAACGGCACTGGGAGCCCACCATGAGTTCACCGGAATGTGTAGCGCAAGTCAGCAACATCCTGGGCGAATCGCCCATATGGTCGCCGCTCGACCAGCGCCTCTACTGGCTCGACATCATGGCTCCGGCGGTTTTCAGCTTCTGTCCGTCGCGCGGGGAGATCCGGCAGTACGCCCTGCCGGAACCTGCGGGGTGCTTGTGTCTGCATCAATCTGAAGATGCCGATGGCACGGAAGGCGCCGCGCAGGATCCACAACCACGCTGGCTGGTCGCCATGCAGTCGGGCATCCACCAGACCGACAGCCGATTTTCTTCCCTGCAACGGCTGCTCGAACTTGAGCCCGACAAACCCCGGAATCGGCCCAACGACGGCAAGTGCGACCGCCAGGGACGGTTCTGGGTAAGCACCATGTCGGCCCATGAGCGTGCGCCCAGCGGATCACTCTACTGTATCGACAACCTGCACAGGCCACGCCGCGTACTGCACCGGCTTACGGTACCCAATTCGCTGGCATGGAGCCCTGACGGCACAACGATGTACTTCGCCGATACCCAGGAGCGGCGCATCCTGATGTACGACTATGACATCGAAACTGGCACGCCTGGCAACCCGCGCGTATTTCACTCGTTCGACGCGCAGCGCGGCAAGCCAGACGGGTCAACCGTCGACGTCGACGGTTGCGTCTGGAATGCCGAGGTTCATGCAGGGCGCATCGTGCGCTACACCCCACAGGGCAAGATCGACCGGGTAATTGAGCTGCCGGTCAGCAAGGTAACCTCTTGTGCCTTTGGCGGGCCAGACATGAGCACGCTATTCATTACCAGCGCGCGCGAGAACCTAACCCCCGAACAGTTGCTCGATCAGCCCTTGGCCGGCGCCCTGTTTGCCGTAACGACCGGCACCGCGGGCATACCGGAAACCCCAGCCCGGATCCAGCGCTTCGGACCAGTCATCGGCCCGCAACCTTACTCGCCGACCTGACCCTTACGCATCCAGGCGGCCAGCTGGTGAGGCCGCAAGCTGTCATACTCTTCGAACGGCTGATGGATCCACGGGTTCGTGGGCAGCTTCTGCATGTAGTAATCCGGCGTAGCATGCGAGCGCCCCTTCCACCACAGCACTGCGGAGCGGATCTCGGTGACGCCCGGATAGTTGTTGCGCAGGTGTTCCAGCACCCGATTGAACGTCAGTCCGGTGTCGACCATGTCGTCGACCAGAAGCACTCGGCCTGCCAGGGGCCCACGAGTTATGGTTATGAACTGCGCGATGTCAAGTTCGCCCTGTTGCGTACCCGCCGCTTCCCGGTAGCTGCTGGTAGCGAGGATGCCCAGCGGCACGTCGAAAATCCGGGACAGGACGTCACCGATACGCATTCCGCCCCGGGCCAGGCAGAGAATCTGATCGAACTGCCAGCCCGACTCGTAAATCTGCAGGCCCAGTTCTTCGATCAGCCGGTGATATTCATCCCAGCTCACCCAGAGATCAGTGATCGAGTCTTCGGCGGGTTTCATCGCGGCGCCTCGTGGAATCAGTTCTGGAACGGGTGGCGCAGAACGATGGTCTCAAGGCGATCCGGGCCGGTCGACACGAGATCGATCGGCACGCCGCACAGCTCGGACAACCGTTCGAGATAGCGCCGCGCGTTGAGCGGAAGCCTGTCGTACTCGGTGATTCCTACGGTGGACTCCTTCCAGCCCGGCATTTCTTCGAACACTGCCTCTGCCTGGCCGACGGCATGTGCGCCATAAGGCAGCACGTCGCGCCATTCCCCATCCACGCGATAACCGATGCCTACCTTGATGGATTCCAGTCCATCGAGCACATCGAGCTTGGTGATGCACAGGCCAGAGAGCCCGTTGAGTCGGGCCGAACGACGCAGGGCCGCAGCATCGAACCAGCCACAGCGTCGCGCGCGCCCCGTGACCGAACCAAACTCCTGCCCAACCCGGGCCAGGTGCTCGCCCGTGCTGTCGGTCAGCTCAGTGGGGAACGGTCCTTCTCCTACCCGCGTAGCGTACGCCTTGGTAATGCCAAGCACGTAGTTGAGCTGTTGCGGCCCTACCCCGGCACCAGCCGAAGCAGCGCCCGCCAGGCAGTTGCTGCTCGTGACATAGGGATAGGTGCCGTGGTCGACGTCGAGCAACGCCCCCTGTGCCCCTTCGAACAGTAGGCGGCCGCCCTGCTGCTGCAGGTCGTACAACTCGGAAGAGACGTCACCCACCATGGGCGCTACACGCGGTGCAAGTGCCATGGCCTCGTCATAAACCGCATCGAACGCCACCGCGTCAGCATTCAGGTAACGCGTAAGGACAAAGTTATGGTAGTCAAGCGCCTCTTCCAGCTTGGCGCGGAAAGTCGATTCCTGGAACAGATCCTGGACGCGGATGGCGCGACGGGCCACCTTGTCTTCGTAGGCCGGGCCGATGCCCCGCCCGGTGGTACCGATCTTGCCCGCCCCCTTGCGGGCCTCACGTGCACGATCAACGGCGACGTGGTACGGCAAAATGAGGGGACATGCATCGGAGATGCGGAGGCGGTCGCGCACTGATACCCCGGCGGCCTCAAGCTCCTCGATTTCACCCAACAGCGCTGACGGCGACAGCACCACGCCATTGCCGATGAAACACTTGACGCCCGGATGCATGATCCCGGACGGAATCAGGCGCAGGACGGTCTTCTTGCCACCAATCCACAGGGTATGACCGGCATTGTGCCCTCCCTGAAATCGCACCACGCCTTGCGCAGACTCGGCCAGCCAATCGACGATTTTCCCCTTGCCTTCATCGCCCCATTGGGTACCGATGACCACTACATTCTTAGTCATAAACGAAATCCCACACCTGATTACATGAATTTGTCTGGCTGAGCGCGAGTTGGCTGCCGGAACACCTTGATGAGGTATGCGTCTGTCCGATTCAGATCACCAGGCACATGGTACGGCGCTGCATACCGGGTACGAAGCACCGTCTGCCGTCAGCGCCGTTCCATGACACGCCAGCCATCGTCACCCTTCACGATCTCCCGATCGAAGACATACTCCTGCTGATCGGCCTCATGCCCCGGAAGACTTTGCACCACGATCTGGCCCGCCGCACGCAGTTCGTTCACCAGGCGCAGCAGTTCGGGCTCGTTGCTCCAGGGTGCCCGAATGGCGCTGGCACGCTGCGCGGGTTCCAGCAGACCTGAAAGCACGCGCAGGTCGAGGCTGAAACCCGTAGCGGGCCGCGCCCGGCCGAATGCCCGGCCGACGTTGTCGTACCTGCCCCCGCGCACAACGGTGTCGGGCCAGCCATCTACATACACTGCAAACACGACACCCGTATGGTAGTGATAGCCTCGCGCATCGGCGAGGTCGATGCTGAGGTGTTCGGCCGGCAGCGCGCGCGCAAGGGCGTCGAGATCGTCGAGCGCAGCCCGCACGCCGGGTAGCGGGGGCAGCAGCTGGCGCGCTTCTTCCAGTACCTCTGCGCCACCATACAGCCCGAGAAGGCCGCGCAGCGCGCTGGCGGTCTGTGTGGACAGTTGTGCCAACACCGGTTCAAGCCCCGATGCGTCTTTGGCGCGCAGCAGGTCGCAGATGACGTCGTTCAGGGGTTGGGCAGCTTCATCCGCGGCAATGAGCGCTTGCGTGATGCCGTTATGCCCCAGGTCGAGACGCGCGTTCTGAATGCCCACGATGCGCGTACTGGACAACGCCAGCTGGATGACCTCGATGTCGGCTTCGATGCCGCCATACCCGTACAATTCCGCACCGATCTGCAGCGGCTCGCGCGAGGAATTGAAGCCGGCAGCACGAGTGTGCAACACACTGCCGCAATAGCACAATCGGGTCACGCCCGCACGGTTCAGCAAGTGAGCATCGATGCGCGTGACTTGTGGCGTCATGTCGGCGCGTACACCCAGGGTGCGTCCGGACAGCTGATCGACCAGCTTGAAGGTGCGCAGGTTAAGATCGCTCCCCGTACCCGACAGGAGCGAGTCGAGGTACTCGACCAGCGGTGGCATGACCAGCTCGTAGCCGTAGGACCGGTACAGGTCGAGCAGCATACGACGCAGTTCTTCGATACGCCGTGCCTCGGCTGGCAGGATATCGGCCAGATTTTCAGGCAACAGCCACGTGCCCATGCAAAGAACCCAGTTGCGAAAATTCGGATGATAAAAAAGACAGACGAAAAAAAACGGCCGGAAGGGTAAGCCCTACCAACCGCTTTTTGCCGCTCGGCTTACAAGATATTGTACACCAACCCCCTGCCGGATGGCCGGGGCAATGAACCGGGGCAGCCAGGTCGCGGATTCATAGCCCCTGCCGCACTACAGGAACAGCCTCAGCGTTCGCCGGCAGGAGTCAGTCAGGTCGGCGGCCCCCTAACCTGTGCAGACGGCTAGTGCGCCACCGACGCGTGAGCACCCTCGGCTTGCGCGGCCACTCCCGACTCACTGCGCGGTTGGCCCGACGGAATGCCTCGCGCCGAATTGCTTTTTCCCGCGACCACCCCCGGAAGGTCTGCCTTGTTGAAATAGCGGAAGAAGTCGGAGTCGGGTTTGATCACCAGGACATCGCTCTTGTTGGAGAACGCGTTCCGATAGGCTTCCAGGCTGCGGTAGAAGTTGAAGAATTCAGGGTTCGCCGAGTAGGCTTCCGCGTAGATGCGGCTTGCCTCGGCATCCGCCTCACCCTTTACGGCCTGTGCGGTGGCCTGCGCCTGTGCCACGATCTCGTCGCGTTGCCGCTCGGCGTTCGCACGGATGCGCTCGCTCTCAGCAGCGCCAATGGAGCGCTGTTCGTTCGCCACTCTAGTGCGTTCTGCCTCCATGCGGCGATAAACCGACTCTGAAATTTCGGGCACGAAATCGATGCGCTTCAACCGCACGTCCACCACCTCGACACCGACGCTCTGTGCGTGACGCGCCACGTTGTCGCGGATCTCGCGCATGATGACATCGCGTTCGCTCGACACCACGTCATTCACCGTACGGCGGTTCACAGACGCGTTGAGCGCGTCGCGGATGACGGCGGCAAGGCGTGTCTGTGCGGCCGACTCATTCCCCCCGAAAGTAACGTAGTACAGACGGGGATCGACGATGCGCCACTTTGCATAGGCATCGATCAGCAGGTTCTTCTTCTCCGACGTCTGGATGCGTTCGGCCTCACTGTCATCGATCGTGAGCAGCCGTTTTTCCAGATAGACCACATTCTCCAGCGGCGCCGGCAGCTTGAAGTACAGTCCCGGCTTGTCGATGACCTTGCGCACCTCACCCAACGCGAACACGAGTGCGTACTCGCGCTCACGTACGGTAAACACCATGGAGGACGCAATCAGCAGGATGACGACGAGAGCGATTCCCAAGGGGCCAATCAAACGTTTCATGTGTCTGTCCTCCCCTTAGCGGCTGTTGCGATCGAGCGTGCGCGATGCTCCCATCGAGCTACGCGTCGGGGACGTGTTCGTCGTCGGCAGTGGCGCGGGAGTTGCCGGCTGTGGCGTTGTCGATATGGGCAACGCCGGCCGTTGCGAGGCCACGTCCTGCATGATCTTGTCGAGCGGCAGGTAGATGAGACTGTTGCCTTCCTCGATGTCGACCAGGACCTTCGACGCCTGCGAGAATACTTGCTGCATGGTTTCCAGGTACAGACGATCTCGCGTCACTTCAGGTGCTTCCATGAACGCTTCAAGCACCTGCTTGAAACGCGACGAATTACCGCGCGCATCGTTGACCACTCGCGCCCGGTATGCCTCGGCCTCCTCGATGATGCGCGAGGCTGCGCCAGCCGCCTGCGGAATGACCTGGTTGGCGTAGGCCTGACCTTCGTTGATCTGGCGCTCACGATCCTGCCCGGCCTTGACGGCGTCGTCAAATGCAGCCTGCACCGGCTCAGGTGGCTGGGCATTCAGGATGGCCACAGCGCTGATCAGGATGCCGGTGCCGTAGAGGTCCATGATTTCCTGCATGAGTTTCTGCGTACGCGAGGCAATTTCGGTGCGCCCCTCGTACAGCACGAAATCCATGGGGGCCTTGCCGACCACCTCGCGCATGGCGGTTTCAGCCGCCTGGCGCACCGCGATGTCGGGAGCAACATCGTTGAACAGATAATCGCGTGCGCCATCCGGGCGAATGCGGTACTGCACCACGAACTGGAGGTCCACGATGTTCTCGTCGTCGGTCAGCATCAGCGCTTCCGCCGGCACCTTGTTGCGGGCATTGCCACGGAAGCCGATTTCGAAGGTACGCAACTGCGCGACGTCGACCTTCTGTACCGACTCGATGGGCTCCGGTATATGCCACTGGAACCCGGCCGGCACGGTACGTACATACTCGCCAAACCGCGTAATGACACCGACCTGGCCTTCCTGCACGATGAAGAAGCCGCTGGCGAGCCACAACAGAACCGCTACGACGATGATGGCAAGCAATCCGAAGCGCGCGCCCCGCGGAGATACGCCGAAGCCCCCGCCCCTGCCCTCGCCACCGCCGCCGTTGTCGAAAGGCGAACGACGCCGCGACTGTCGGCCGAACAGGCTGCTTAGCCGTTTGTTGAAATCACGCCACAGTTCGTCAAGGTCGGGTGGACCCTGCCCATCACGTTGGGGCCGGCGTGGTTCGTTGTTACCGGACCCGCCTTGATTGCCGCGGCCCCAACCTGGATCATTCAGGTTGTACAGTTTGGAAGGAAAACGCATTGGTTTCTATATTCTTTCGGCACACTTCAGCGATGGCCTGACGAAGAAGGTCGAGACCCAGCCGTTCTTTTGCACTCACGAACACACGTTCGATCGTACCATGTGCATTTCGTTGCAACTGCGGCTCAAGGCCGGCGAGGTCGATTTTGTTGTAAACGAGAATCCGCGGAATGTCGTGCGCGCCGATTTCGTCCAGCACCTTGTCGACCTCGGCAATCTGCTCGTCGCGCTGCGGACTGGCCGCATCGATCACGTGCAACAGCAGATCAGCGTGTATGGTCTCTTCCAGCGTAGCGCGAAATGCTGCTACCAGGGTCGGGGGCAGGTCGCGGATGAACCCCACGGTATCGGATACCGTCAGCGCTCCACAACCTTCCAGCCAGATACGCCGCGTCGTGGTGTCGAGCGTGGCGAACAACTGATCGGCAGCATAGCTGTCTGCGCGTGTCAGCACATTGAACAGGGTGGACTTCCCGGCGTTTGTATACCCTACCAGCGACAGTGCCGGCACACCCCCGCGAACCCGTGCGCGCCGTTGGGTCTTGCGCTGCCGTTCCAGCCGGGCAAGCCGCTCGCGCAGGATGCGCACGCGATCGGCGATCATGCGCCGGTCGAGCTCCAGCTGCCGTTCTCCGGGGCCGCGCATGCCGATCCCGCCACGCTGCCGCTCAAGGTGGGTCCACATGCCGGTAAGTCGCGTCGACAAATGCTGCAACTGGGCAAGCTCAACCTGCAGCTTCCCCTCGTGGCTTCGCGCGCGCAACGCAAAGATATCCAGGATCAGCGTGACACGATCCACCACGCGCAACTTCACGGCCCGCTCGAGGTTGCGCTGCTGGGCCGGCGACAAGGCATGATCCACCAGAACGATGGTGGCCCCGAGTTCCGCAGCTCGGGCAGTGATCTCTTCGACCTTGCCCGTGCCTACGAAAAACGCGGCGTCCGGCCTGGCACGCCGCGTCAGGATCGTGTCGACGATTTCAGCGCCCGCGCTCGTAGCGAGCAGGCAAAACTCTTCGAGTCGGGCGCCAAAATCGGGCTCGCCGAAGTCGATCGCTACGACGAGCGCCCGCATGGAAGAAGCAGCTACCGAATTATTCAGCGTTTGCATCCGCCTGGAAGTTTACCGGGCGCGCAGGCACCACGGTGGAAATCGCATGCTTGTACACCATCTGCGTGACGGTATTGCGCAGCAGCACGACGTACTGGTCGAAGGATTCGATCTGCCCTTGCAGCTTGATGCCGTTCACGAGATAAACCGAGACGGGAATATGCTCTTTGCGCAGCGTATTAAGGAACGGGTCTTGTAAAAGTTGCCCTTTGTTGCTCATCGGAGTAACTCCTGATTGTTGTGTTTTGATGAAATGCAGTGGTTAGATGCAGGCTAGGCCTGGAGGTTCAATCCACGTACGGGTTCTGCGAAGACCGAAACTCGATTCGCAGCGGCGTGCCCTGCAATTTGAATGCCGCGCGGAACCGCGCCTCAAGATAGCGCCGATATGTGTCGGAAATGGCATCCAGCGCATTACCGTGGATGATGATGCGCGGAGGGTTCTGCCCCCCCTGGTGGGCATACCGCAACTTGGGCCGGAAGATTCCTTTGCGCGGAGGCGGCTGTTGCTCGACCGCCGCGTGCAGCTCGCGCGTGAGACGAGGCGTGGGCAACTTCGCGAACGCGGCTGCGTACACCTTGTTCACTTCTTTCATGAGACGGTCGATGCCTCGCTTGTGCAGGGCTGATATCGTCACGACGGGCGCGAACGACAAGAAACGCAGCTTGCGGTCGTACTCGCGCCTGATCCATTCGCGCCGGTCGGCATCCAGGTCGTCCCATTTGTTGATGGCCACCACCAATGCCCGTCCGGTTTCCACGATGAAACCGGCGATGTTTGCATCCTGCTCGGAAATCTCTACTCTGGCGTCGAGTACCAGGACAACCACATTGGCAGCCTCGATCGCCTGCAGCGTCTTGATGACGGAGAACTTCTCGACGGCCTCGAATACCTTGCCTCGACGGCGCAGTCCTGCCGTATCGATCAGCACATACTGCCGCCCATCGCGCTCGAACTCAATTTCGATAGCATCCCGTGTGGTGCCGGGCATGTCGAACACGATAACACGCTCTTCCCCCAGCAGTGCATTGACCAGTGTGGACTTGCCGACGTTCGGACGCCCCACGATCGCCAAGCGGATCGGGTGACGTTGCTCGTCTGAGCCGGTCTCTTCCTGTGCACCTTCGCCACCCTCGGCGTTGAGCTCGACGAGGTCCGGCTCGGCGTAGTCGAGCGAGCTGTCAGTATCGGCTTCACCCTCGAAGTCATCAAGGGCCTCGTCGTCGCCCCGCGCCCGGAACACTTCTTCCAGTGCGTCGTCGATCATGCGCGCGACTCCGTCACCATGGGCGGCGGAAATGGGCTGCGGTGTGCCCAGCCCCAGTTCGTAGAACTCGGCCACCGCGGCGGGATTGCGCATGCCCTCCAGCTTGTTCACCGCCAGTACCGTGCGGCAGCCGGAGCGGCGCAGCAAATCGGCGATGTCGCGATCCTGGGCCGTCAGGCCGACACGCCCGTCGGTGATGAAGATGACTACATCGGCTTCGTCGATGGCGGCACGGGTCTGCCGGGCCATCTCGGCTACGATGCCGTCTTTTGCCACTGGCTCGAAACCACCCGTATCGACCACGATGTACGGATACTTCCCGACCCGACCCTCACCGTAATGGCGATCGCGCGTAAGCCCGGGAAAATCAGCCACAAGGGCAGCCCGCGAACGCGTGAGGCGGTTGAACAGTGTCGACTTGCCGACGTTGGGCCGGCCAACGAGCGCAACAACTGGCTTGAGCTTGATCTTCCCCACGTCAGTCGCCTACCCTGAGCATGCGCACCGAACCACCAGTGGTCTGCACGACGACGCCGTACGGCGTGGCCACCAGCGGCGCCACGATGGCGGATCCGTCGGTAGCCGCCCGGCCCACCAGGCGACCATCTTCCCGAGCGAGGAAGTGTACGTACCCCTGGTAATCGCCCAGCGCCACCACCCGCCCGGTTGACGCCGGCGCCGACAACCGGCGGTTGCGCATGGCATCCTGGCGCCAGATGTTGCTGCCGCCCGACAAGAGATATGCGTGCACCACACTGTGTACGTCCGGAGCGAACGCAGTGGAGAAGTCGGCGGTCATGCCGGACGCACTGGAAAGATCACGACTCCAGACCAGTTCTCCGCCACCCCGGATGTCGAAGCAGACGATGCGCCCTTGATAGGCAGCCGCACACAGCAGGTCTTCGGTCAGCACGGGCCCGCCGACCACGTCGGCTACCCGCTCAAGCTCGCTGGCTCCACGCGGCACGCCCACCGTGCCTTCCCACTGGATGACACCGTTGTCGGTATTGATGGCGACGAGCTTGCCGCCGGGCAGACCAGTGAACACGAAGCCGCCGGCAATGATCATGTAGCTCGGAGCGCGCAGGGCCAGGGAAGGGCCTGGCCGCTGAAAGCTCCACACACGCTCGCCCGTGTTGGCGTCGAATGCCTGCACCCGGTAGTCGCCACTGCGTACCACGACCAGGCCGTCACCCACGACCGGCGGAACCAGAACCTCGCTGGTTGCCCGCGCCCGCCATTTCTCCGCTCCGTTGTCATCAAGCGCGATGACCTCGCCCTTCGTAGTGACGACCGCCGTGGTGTCGCCGTCGCTGCCAGCGCCGGCCTGCAGCGGGCTGCCCACATTCACGCGCCACCACACTGAGCCGTCAGCTGCATCGATTTTCGCTACAGTGCCATTGCCCGCGGCCGCGTAGACCGCATCGTTCACCACCGTGGGCTTGAAACCGATGTCGGCCTTGCCGCCCAGGTCGACACTCCAGGCCGTGCCAACCTGCACCTCGGGCGCAAATTCCACCAGGGGTACAGGCTCGTATCGTTTGTCCGACGACGAAAACCACGAACAGCCGGCCAGGCCAGCAACACCCAGCACAACCACAGCTTGCATGAAGCTGCGCGCGATGGGTCTGACAGAAAATCTCATTCTTGCCCGCTCCTTAGGCTTTCTCGCCCTGTTCGGCCAACGCTTCGAGCTTCAGGCGCACGATGGACACCAGCGCATCGCCCTGCCCGAGTTCGCGCAGCGCCTCTTCCCATGCCCGACGCGCCTCGGCCAGTTTGCCTTGTGCAAACAGAATGTCACCGCGACGATCGGCGTACAGTGCCGCAAAACCGGCGGGAATGTCCGGTCCCAGCTGGGCCAGTGCGTTGTCGTATTCTTTCTGGTCAAGCAGCAGCCCAGCCAGGCGCAGACGCGCCACGGGGGCCAGAGTAGGTCCGCCATGCTGCTTGACCCATTCGAACTGCTCGCGGGCACCCGCCACGTCGCCCTGCTTCAACATCAGCTGCGCGGCCAGCAAGGCGCCCCGGGGTGCGTATGCCGTACTGCCGTACCGGTTGCGCAGCTGGGTGCTCGCGTCGCGTACCTGCTCGAGATTGCCTTGCCGCACGGCGCTCTGCAGGGCTTCGAAGTACCCTCCGGCCTTGCGCGCCTGATCGTTCTGGTACCAGTTCCAGCCCTGCCAGCCTGCAATCGCCAGCAGGATGACGATCAACACGGTCAGTACGGCATTGCCGTATCGCTGCCACCAGGCCTTGATCGCTTCCAGTTGTTCCTGCTCGTCGAGATCGTACGTCATACATCAACCCTTCAGGTGCGCGCGGCCGCGAACGATCCGCCGCAAACATTGGTGGAAATCCTGCGGCCGCCGCGACGGTTACCGGTGCCACGTGTGCCGAGCTGCATTTTAAACACGCTCCACACACCAGCCCAACTTTCTTGGCGCAGCCAGCGCCCCTCACTCGGACAGCTGCAACGCGTCGACCAGATAATCCGTCAGGGCGGAGAACCCCACCGGTTGCTGGCTGCCATCCGCCAGGCGCTTGACCGTGGCCGCACCGGCCGCCAGTTCGTTGTCTCCCAAAATCACGGCGAACGCGGCTCCGCTGTTGTCGGCACGCTTCATTTGCGACTTGAAGCTTCCCGTACCGCCATGCACGATGACATCAAGGCCTGCGTCACGCAGCAACTCGCCGACCGACAGGGCGCGCCGCGCTGCCGCTTCACCCTGGTGCACCACATAGACGTCGCACTCTGCATCCTTGCGTTCGGGGTCGTGCTGCTGCCAGAGATCGAGCAGACGCTCGACCCCGAT
>ERZ777003.946-NODE-946-length-49623-cov-58.412222_pt1 | contig 49623 bp, 57 predicted proteins | sample MGYA00374956_ERZ777003 | MGnify/ENA primary metagenome ERZ777003 (study PRJEB29302, sample SAMN06268252) | bioreactor metagenome | isolation source: Joint BioEnergy Institute, California, USA | place: USA:Joint BioEnergy Institute, California, USA | collected...
AAGTCGACGGCGAGGTCGCGCGTCGGTGGATGGAGATCGCCCAGGTGTTCGCCGGACCGCCGGGGCCGGGGCGGCCTCCGTCGAGCTAGCGGCTCAGATCAGCCCGGCCGCTTCTGCGGCCTGGCGGTACCAGGCAGCCAGCGACGTGATCGTCTCGTGGGCGTTGAGACCGCTAATGACCACAGCTCGTGATTCTGTCCGTCCTGGTGGCCGACGGACCCGTGGGCAACGTCGCCCTAGGCGAGCGTGCCGAGAACAAGCTTGGGGGCGACCTCAACCAGTTCAACCTCGTAGCGCTCGGCGAGCCTGCGCGCTTCCTCGTAGTCGGCGCGGTAGGCAACGACCAGCGAGCGGACCGTCGGGCTCCAAGGTTCGTAACCCCCTTCGACCTCCGCCAGGCTGCGATATTTGACGGCCTGGTGGATGCCCGTGCAGATGTTCTCGGAGCCGAGAACCTCGACCTCGACGACCGTGCGTTCTGGCGAATGGTTCCAGAACATCACATCGACCCTGTCGCCGGTGCGGAACCGATGCTCAATCTCTGCCACCGCGCGGTTCGAAAGACCGAACTGTGTGGCGTGGGACGCGACGTAGTGCTTGAGGAGGCGATGGGCCGTCCTCTCGCCACCGGGGCCAAACACACCGACCCGTTCTTCGAGCAAAGGGGCATCGAACAGCGTTAGCGCGTTGTCGAGTTCGACGAAACGTGATGGGTAGGAGTAATCGCCTATTGGCTCGTCACCCCACCTGAAATACCCGGTGGTCTCTCCAGGAGAGTCCAGCAGTACACGGATATCAGCCCGCCAATTGCGATGGTCCCGATGGTCACGACCCAATGGCGCGGCGAACTCGAGAACCCAATCCCGAACCTGCAGGTAGTCGCAGATCAGGTAGTGGGGTCGGGCCATCCCACGACGCTGCGGTATCGCGAACACATACCAGTGGAACACGCTCTTGTGCACGGTCGGCGGATGAAGACTTCCCTGGAACCACGCCAGGTCGATAGGGACGAACCATCCGTCGTAGTAATGGATCGCCCGCGCCGGCTTTCCGCAGAGAAGAAACTTCCCCTGGTCGCCATCAGGCGACTCCGGACTGAACCCTGAATTTGCGGCCAGCGGCCCGAGATCTCTCGCGATGAGATCGACCACGAGCTGCTTCGCCTCAGAGACCTTCATCAGCCACCCACACCCGCCGCGACCAACCGCATTGTCAGTCAGTTAGGTCCGTACCTTATCCGACGTAGATAGCTCGGGTCATGCTTCCCCCGCCTCCGACCCCAGAGCCGAAAACTCCAAAGCCTCGGCTCAATGGCGTCAGATCCGTCAACCCGTGCCGATACAGAACATGCGGACACCATTAGGAGGTCGCATGATCGATTTCACCAACAAACGCCTCATCAAGCTGCACGAGACGTCGATCGACAAAGGTCGAGCCGCGATTCCTGCCGCTGTACGTCGACGGAGAGTCCTCGGTAGTGGCGGCGGAGGGAGCCCGAGATCAGGTGATGTTCACGAACAAGCGCGTATTCACCGTGAACGTCCAGGGAATCACCGGCAGCAAGGTAGACATCACATCGCTTCCCTACTCCCGGGTGCAAGCGTTCTCGATCGATAGCGGCACATTCGACCGCGACTGTGAACTGGAGACGTACTTCAGCGGTCTCGGGATCGATCAGGCGTCGCTTTGAGTCCGGCACGCGATTTGAACCGGCCTCCGTGGATGAGACCGCACGGTTGAGTGCGCCAGGTCAGATCAGCCCGGCCGCTTCCGCGGCCTGGCGGTACCAGGCAGCCAGCGACGTGATCGTCTCGTGGGCGTTGAGGCCGCTGGGGTTGGGCACGACCCAGACCTCGGCACCGTCGATGGTCTCGGGCTGTTGCCCGAGCCGGGCCTGGGGCCGGCTGAACGCCACCCGGTAGGCGGTCACCCCCGCCACCGCCACCACCGCCGGTCGCAGCTCGGCGACCACCCGCTCGAGACGTTCGGCGCCGTCCCGCAACTCCTGGGGCGCCAGCTCCGACGCCCGGGCGGTGGCCCGGGGAACGAGGTTGGTGATCCCCATTCCCCGCGCCAGGAAGTCGAGGCGTTGGTCGTCGGTGATGCCGGTGTCGGGATCGACCGTCCAGTCGATCAGCCCGGCCATACGCAGAGCCGGGTAGAAGCGGTTGGACGGGTGGCAAAAATGGGTGTTGGTGGCCGCGGTCCACAGCCCGGGGTTTATGCCCACGAACAGCAGCCGACACCCTGGCGCCACCAGGTCGTCGACCGTCTTGCCGCGGTACTGCTCCAGCTGCTCTCGGGTGAACCCCACGACTTCAGCCGAGCAAGTCCTGTTTGATCTGGGCGACGTGCCCGGTGGCCTTCACGTTGCGGTACGCCCGCTCGATCTCGCCGTCGGGGCCGATCACGAAGGTGGAGCGGATGATCCCCTCGTACTCCTTGCCGTAGTTCTTCTTCTTCCCCCACACCCCGAGGGACTCGGCGAGCGAGTGGTCCTCGTCCGACAGGAGGGGGAAGGGCAGGCCTTCCTTCTCTCGGAACTTGGCGTTGCGCTCCGGAGGGTCGGGGCTGACGCCGACGATCTCGTATCCGGCGGCGAGGAGGTCGTCGTAGGAGTCGCGGAAGTCGCACGCTTCGGCCGTGCAGCCGGGAGTCATCGCCTTGGGGTAGAAGAACATGATCAGGCGCTTGCCGGCGTAGTCCTCCGACGACACCGTCCGGCCGTCCTGGTCGGGCAGGGAAAAGGTCACCGTCATGTCTCGCACGGTACCCGACGGGGGCGCCTACCGACCCTCAGGCGGCCGCTTCGGCGCTGCGCAGGAACGCCGACGTGCCCGCCACGAGCCCCGCCCCGGCGGGAAGCCAATAGTGGACCACCCGGAACACCAGCACCGGCGCCACGGCGACAGCCGGGTCGACGCCGAAGAACGCCAGCGACCCGATGAGCCCGGCCTCGGCGAAGCCGATCCCGCCCGGCGTGCCCGGGATACCGGCGGCGATCTGGGAGACGCCGAACACCGTCATCACCTCGACGAGGGAGAGGTCAACCCCGAACGCCCACATGACGAGCGCCAGGATCGCCACCTCGGACGCCACCCTGCCCCACAGGAACAGGTGCGAGCGGAGATCGACCGGGTCGTCGACCATGTCGCCCACCATCGCCCGGATCCGCTTCGGGAGCCGCTCCCCGAGCGCTCCCAGGTGGGTGGCGACCGCCAACACGGCTGCCCCGACGAGGAACGCCACCGCCGCGGTGATGCGGAGAGGCAGCACCTGGTCGGCGGGAGCATCGATCGAGTACAGCAGCAGCCCGGCGCCGGTGAGGAAGATGAGCCCGGCGTAGTTGAGGGCAGTGGCCCGCATCGCCGCCCCACTCGTGCCCCGGGCGTAGGGGCGCACCGCCCACGCCATCGCCACGGGCGTCATCGCCCCGCCGGCGGGGAGGAGGCGGGCGACGCTGCTTCCGACCAAGGCCGCCTTGAAGCCGAGAGCGGACGAGATGCGACCCCCGATGGCATCCACGCCCTGGCGGAACAACTCCCCGAACAGCCACACCGCCAGAGCCTGGAGGCCCGAGGCCACCACCAGCACCCCCAGCAGGCCCCAGCTCAGGTCGACCTGGGACGGGTCGAAGAAGACTGCGAAGGCGACGGCGTAAGCCACCACGGCCAACCCGGCCACGGCGATCCCCAGGCGGCGGCGTGTCTCTGCGCTCATGACGCGGTCCGCTCCTCCGCCTCCGAAGGCTGGATGACCGGCTTGCGGTCGGTGTCCCACACGGCCCTCTGGATCCGGGAGCGGATGTCCGTCGCATCGCCGACGTTGCCCTGCATCCGGCGGACGATCACGACCAGCGCCAGCGCCGACGTGGCGACGACCACCTCCGCTGGCTGGCCGGTGGCGATGGCGACCGGAGGGAGCAGGCCCCAGCCGAGGAACCCGGCGAAGCCTCCCCCGATCCACCAGCCGGCCACGGCCCACAACGTCGTCCAGACGAGCAGCCACGGGGCCAGGCCGACCATCACCCCGACGGCCGTCGCCAACCCCCGGCCGGCCCTCGACCGCAGATACACCGACCAGTTGTGCCCCACCACGGCGGCGACGCCGCTCGCCGCGGCGACACCGTCGTCGAAGCCGAGCCGCCGGGCGATGATCACCGGCGCCAGGCCCTTCAGGCCGTCGAGCACGGCGGCGGCCACCGCGGGCCCGATGCCCACCGTCCGCCGCAGGTTGCCGGCCCCGACGTTGCCGGTGCCGACGGTGCGCAGGTCCACCCCGGCGGCGCTGCCGAGGATGAAGGCGAACGGCACCGCCCCGAGCAGGTAGCCCAGGGCGAGCACGGCAGCGGCGGACAAGGGTGCGGTCATGGTCGGCACAAAGATGGCAGGGCCCCTCCTCGCCTGTCTATCGGTAATTTCCCTCAGGGAGGTCAGGGACTGCGCTCGGGCTCCCCGAGCATGTCCCGCATCAGAGCCTCGTACAGCCACGGCTCGATCAGGAACGAGTCGTGGCCCTTGTCGGAGTGGACGGTGAACCAGCGGACCGGCACGTCGGCATCCCGCAGGGTGTCGACCATGTCCTCCTGCTCATCGGGATAGAAGCAGACGTCGGTGTCGATGGTGAACACCAGCCAGTCCTGGTCACGGCAGCGGCTCAGCAGCTCCGGGATCGGGCCGCCCACCTCCGCCTCCAGGTCGAAGCGTTGCCACACCTCCATCACCCGCAGATAGGTGTTGGCGTCGAAGCGGCGCACGAACTTCTGGCCCTGATGGAGCATGTACGACTCGAGCGGGTGCCCCACCTGGTAGCCGCCGAGGTCCTCGTGCTGGATGACCTCGTCACGGGCCCGGCGGCGCATAGCCTCGAGGGACACGAACGTCTTGTGGCCGATCATCCGGGCGTGGGCCAGTCCCAGCTCCGGGCCGGGGCCGCCGTAGTAGTCGCCACCCTTGAACTCCGGGTCGGAGATGATGGCGAACATCTGCTCGAAGTTGTGGATCACCTGCAGGGAGCTCGTCCGCAGCCCGGCGGCGATCGGCATGACCTTCTTCATCCGGTCCGGGTAGCGGGTGGCCGCCACCACGCACATCATTCCTCCGACCGATCCGCCGATGACGGCGTGGAGCTTGTCGATCCCCAGCTCGTCGAGGAGCCGCATCTGGGAATCGACGATGTCGGTGAGCGTGATGGAGGGGAACCGGGAGGCGTACCTCTCTCCCGTGGTGGGGTCGATCGACGACGGGCCCGTCGACCCGTAGCAGCCCCCCAGGTAGTTGACGCATATGACGGCGAATTTGTTGGTGTCGATGGCCTTGCCGGGCCCGATGAAGCCGTCCCACCACCCGAGCTGACATTCGTCGGTCCACTCCACGGAGAGGCCGGGAACCGACGGGTTCCACCCGGCGGCGTGCTGGCTGCCGGTCAAGGCATGGAACACGAGGATGACGTTGTCAGCGCCGGGACTGATCTCCCCGTACTGCTCGTAGGCGAGCGTCACCTCCGGAAGGACCCCTCCCCTCTGCAGGCGGAAGGGGCCGTCCAGGGTGTGGAACCGTGTTTCGACCCGTCCGACGCCCGGGGATGTCTGGCTCATAGGATGAGAGAACAGGCTAACGGTCCTCAGACTTCCCGTCAGACGTCAAAATCTGCCAGAGCAGCCGGTTGAACCGCTGTGGGCATTGGACCATGGGCTCGTGTCCCGCCCCGGCGATCTCCACATAGGCAGCCCCCGGGATCGTCTCGGCGAGCCGCTGCGAAGACCTGGGGCGGACCATCCGGTCCTCGCTGCCCGCCACCACGGTGGTGGGCACAGTACAGGCCTCGGCCCGCGACGTGCCGTCGTAGGCGGCGCAGGCCCGCAGGTCGGCGGCCAGCACGCCCGGCCGGCTCCGCTGCAGGAGCCGGCGGATCCCGCCTTCCTGCCACAGCCCGGGCTCGGGATGGCCGCCGACGTGGCCCGCCGGGAGCGACCAGGCGGCGATCATCCTCGCCGCCTCGGGGAGGTCGTGTTCGGCGGCGGCCAACAGGTCGGGATGGACCGGCATCTCGGCGGCCGCACCCACGAGGACCAGGCGACCCACCGCCTCGGGGTGGGCGACGGCGGTCTCCAGGGCGATGAGCGCACCCATCGAATGTCCCACCACGGTCGGAGAGCCCAACCCCTCGATGTGGGCGGCGAGCCACTTCGCCCATTCCTCCACCGAACCGAGCGCCTCGCCGCCGCTGCGCCCGTGCCCGGGCAGGTCGGGAGCCCACACGCCCACACCGCGGCTGGCCAGCCACCGGGTCTGGTAGCGCCACACCGTGTGGTCGCCGCCGGCTCCGTGGACGAAGACGACGCGGACCGGGTGGCGGCGGGAGATTCCGGCGGGTGGGTAGGCGAAGACGCTCATCGGCCGACCCGCCGCAGGGCACGGTCGAGGTCCCCGATCAGGTCGTCGGGGTCCTCGAGTCCGATCGACAACCGCACGAGCCCCTCGTCGATACCCGCCCGATGCAGGGCCTCCGGGTCGAGCTGGGCATGGGTGGTCGACGCGGGGTGGATGACGAGCGACCGGCTGTCCCCCACGTTCGCCAGGTGCGAGAAGACCCGCAGCGACTCGATGAGCTCGCGTCCGGCCTGGCTCCCGCCCTCGAGAACGAAGGCGACGATCCCGCCCTGACCCCTCGGCATGAGCTTCGTGGCCAGGTCGTGGTCGGGGTGGCTCTCGAGCCCCGGGTAGGACACCGAAGCCACCCCGGGGGCGGACTGCAGGTACTCGGCGACCCGCCGCGCACTGGCCGAGTGCCGTTCCATCCTCACCGCCAGGCTCTCGAGCCCTTCGAGCAGCCGGTAGGCGACCTCGGCGGCCATGGCCGCCCCGAAGTCGCGCACGCCTTCGGCCCGGGCCAGGGCAGCGAACGCGGCCGGTCCGTAGTGGTCGGCGAAAACGAGGCCACCGTAGGGGACGTAGGGCTCGGTGAGGCGGGGAAAGCGCCCGGATGCGGCCCAGTCGAACGTGCCGACGTCGACCAGGACCCCTCCGATGACCGAGCCGTGGCCCGAGATGTACTTCGTGGCGGAGTGGAAGACGATGTCGGCGCCCCACTCGCCCGGGCGGCACAGATACGGGGAGGCGAAGGTGTTGTCGACCACGAGGGGGACGCCGGCCGAGTGAGCGATGTCCGCCAGGGCGGGGAGGTCGGCGACGGTCAGCGCCGGGTTGCCGATGGTCTCGGCGAGCACGAAGCGCGTCTCGGGGCGGATGGCGGCGGCGAAGGCGGCGTGGTCGCGGACGTCGACGAACGTGGTGGTGACGCCGAAACGGGGGAGCGTGTGGGCGAGGATGTTGTGAGTGCCCCCGTACAGCGACGAGGAGGCGACGATGTGGCCTCCGGACTCGGTGAGGGTGGTGGCGATGACCGCGAACGCCGCCTGGCCGGAGGCGGTGGCGACCCCGGCGACCCCGGCCTCGAGGGCAGCCATCCGCTCCTCGAACGCCGCCACCGTGGGGTTGGAGATCCGCGAGTAGATGTGGCCGGGGATCTCCAGGCCGAACAGTGCGGCCGCGTGGTCGGCGTCCTCGAAGACGAACGACGACGACAGGTAGATCGGGACATTGGATGCCCCGGTGCGAGGGTCGGGCTGGACCCCGGCGTGGACGGCCAGAGTCTCGAATCCGAATCGGTCGGGGTCTGCCATCGCCGCCGAGAGTAGTGACCGCAGGCGCCGGCGTCCGGCCGGCTTGAGAGACGATCCGGTTCGTTACTGTGGGAGATAGGTTGCCTACCCAGGAGGAACCGCCGAGATGGCCTTCAAGATCACCTACGCCACCATGTCCGTGGACAACGAGGACCTGCAGGCGGCGTACGACGAGGCCGTGGAGAGAGTCCAGGGTGAGCTCGGCCGGGAGCATCCCCTGTACGTGAACGGAGAGGAACGCTTCACCGGGGAGTGGTACGAGGAGACCTCCCCTGTCGACAGGGAGATCCTGGTCGGCCGCTACTCCCAGGCGCGTCCCCAGGACGTCGACGACGCCGTCGAGGCCGCCTCCGCCTTCGAGAAGGAATGGGAGAGCTGGGGGTGGGAGCGCAGGCGGGATCTGATGCTCGCCGCCGCCGACCGCATGGAAGACGAGATGTTCGACCTCGCCGCCCTGATGGGCTACGAGGTGGGAAAGAGCCGGCTCGAGGCGCTCGGCGACGTGGCGGAGACCGTCGAGTTCTTCCGCTACTACTCCCGGAAGATGACCGAGAACGAGGGCTACACCATCCCGCTCTCGTCCCTGTCCGATAACGAGGAGAACGTCTCCGTCCTCCGCCCCTACGGCACCTGGGCGGTGATATCCCCCTTCAACTTCCCGCTGGCGCTGGCGGCGGGCCCTTCCATCGGCGCCCTCCTCACCGGGAACACGGTCGTGCTCAAGCCCTCCAACCAGGGGGCGCGGATGGCCCTCGAGTTCTACCGGATCATGCGCGAGGCGGGGCTTCCGGCCGGGGCTCTCCACGTCCTCACCGGAGGCGACGACGCCGGTGACCGCCTCGCCCACCACCCGCTGGTGGACGGGATCACCTTCACGGGGTCCTACGACGTCGGGATGTACCTCTACCGGACCGTTCGGGACGACCGGCCGAAGCCGGTCATCGCCGAGATGGGCGGCAAGAACCCGGTGATCGTCACCGCCACCGCCGACCTGGACGACGCTGCCGAAGGCGTCGCCCGGGGCGCGTTCGGGTTCTCCGGCCAGAAGTGCTCCGCCACGTCGCGGGTGTACATCGAACGGCCCGCGTTCGACGAGTTCGTCGACAAGCTGACCCGGCGGGCGAAGGAGCTGAAGGTCGGCAACCCGCTGGAGCGCGACAGCTTCACCGGGCCCGTCATCGACGAGGCGGCGGTGAAGCGCTTCGAGGACGCGGTGGCCGACGTCGAAGCCAAGGGCGGGACGGTGCTCGCCGGCGGTTACCGCATCACCGAGGGCGAGCTGGGCCGGGGCACCTACGTCGCCCCCACGGTGGTGACCGCACCGGAGGACTCATACGTGTGGTCCCAGGAGCTCTTCGTCCCGTTCGTGGCAGTGGCTCCGGTGGACTCCCTCGACGAGGCGCTGACGAAGGCCAACGACACGCCGTTCGGCCTGACCGCCGGGCTCTTCTCCCGGTCGGATGACGAGATCGAGGAGTTCTTCGACCGGATCGAGGCGGGCGTCACCTACGTCAACCGCAAAGCCGGGGCGACCACCGGGGCGTGGCCCGACATCCAGAGCTTCGGCGGGTGGAAGGGCTCCGGCACCTCCGGCGCCGGGGGTGGCGGCCCGTGGTACCTGCGCAGCTACATGCGGGAGCAGTCCCGGACCCGGATCCGCTGACCGCCGCTCAGAGAGTCGTCCGTCGGGCGTGAGCCTTGGCGAGGCTCTCGATCTGCTCCATCGCCGCAGCGAGATGGCCATGGGCAGCGAAGGCGTGCTCGGCGCCTTTGCTGCCCTCTCCCGCCTGGAGCAGGCTCGCCGCCGTCCGCGCATGAGCCGCGGCGCTCTCCGCCGCTTCCGCCGCCCGCAGGTACGCAGCGGCAGCGTCGGCGAGGAGAGGCGGAGTGCTCGACGTCCCCCTCGGAAGCGGCTCGGGCTTGGGCGGCTCGGTGATCGTCCGGTCCGGTCCGGCGGCGATCACCTCTTTCGCCTCGGCGATCGTGAAACGCCCTTGGGTGACTTCGCGTCCGACCACCACCCCGGCGAGCCGCCGGCCGTGGATCTCCAGCGACATCAGCCGCTTGAGATCGTCGAGGTCGCGGACGCCTCCGGCGGCCACGATCGGCTCTGACACCGTCGACAGCGCCTCGGCGAGGATCTGGACGTTCGTCGGCTCGGTGAGCACGTCCCGGCCGACCTCGGAAACGAGGAAGGCGGCGGCACCTGCCGATGACATCTCGATCAGCACCTCTTCCAGGTACCGGCCGGAGTTCTTGGTCCAACCTCGAGTGGCGATCTCCTCATCGGAGCGGACGTCGAGGGAGACGGCGATGCGTCCGGGGAACTCCCGGCACAGATCCCAGACCATGTTCTGGTCCTCGATCGCCGCCGTCCCCATGACGATCCGCCAGGCTCCCCCCTCCAGCAGCCGGGCCGCCTCCACGTGGGAGCGGATGCCACCGGCGATCTGCACGGGCCCGTGAGCCTCTTCGAGGATGCGGTCGATCAGGTAGCGGTTCTTGTAGTCGCCGAAGGCGGCGGCGTCGAGGTCCACGACGTGGACGTAGTCGACACCCTGCTGGAACCAGTTGTTGATCCGGCCGAGCGGATCGTTGTGCAGGGCGATGGCGTCGTGGACGTCTCCTCGCGGCAACCGCACCGCTCTCCCATCGAGGATGTTCACCCGGGCGTAGAGATCCATGGGCTTACCGTATCGAAACGGGAGCCGTCATGGCGGATGTTGTAACTATTCCGCGACGGGGTATGTCCAACTCCACAGAGGCGGTGCACCGCCCCGCTCCCGTCGCGAGGAAACCCCATGGCACACAACGAACACTTCGAGCTAGTCGAGGCTCTCGAACCGACCGTCGCCCAACTGCTGGCCGAGCACCGGGAGCGGCGCAAGGCCTGGTACTTCCACGAGTTCATTCCCTGGGAGGAAGGCCGCAGCTTCGTGAAGGAGCCCTGGGAGGAGTCCCAGGCGACGATCAACGAGCGGGCCCGCACGTCTCTCGTCTTGAACCTGCTCACCGAGGACAACCTCCCCTACTACCACCTGGTCCTCGAGCGGCACCTCCCGGAGGGCTCGGTGTGGAAGGAGTGGAACAACCTCTGGACCGCCGAGGAGGCCCAGCACGCCATCGCCATCCGGGCGTACCTGTTGACCAGCAGGAACTGCGACCCGGTGGAGCTCGAAGACGACCGCATGGCGACGATGCAGCACGGCTACGAGCCGGATTTCGGGCACATCGCCGAGCTGTTCGCCTACACGTCGGCCCAGGAGCTGGCGACCCGGGTGTCACACCGCAACACCGGGAAGATCACCGAGGACGAGACCGCATTCGAGCTGATGCGCAACATCGCCACCGACGAGAACCACCACTTCATGTTCTATCGGGGCGTCATGCAGGCGATGCTGGAGCTGAACCCGACGGTCGCCCTGGAGGGGATCTACCGGACGCTGAAGAACTTCCAGATGCCGGGCACGGGGATCCCCGGGTTCTTGCGTCGGTCCATCGAGATCGCCAAGGCGGGCGTCTACAACCTGCGGGTCCACCACGACCACGTGCTCATGCCGCTGCTGCGGCAGTGGGGCATCGCCAACCTCGAGAACCTGGACGCCAAGGCGTCAGAACTGCAGGACAAGATCATGGCCCTGCCCGGCGAGGTGCTGGCCAAGGCGGAGAGGTTCGAAGCCCGCTTCGGGATGGCCTGAGCCTCAGGCGGGGGCAGCCGCCAGGCGACGGGCCAGGGGCTCGAGGGTCTCCGCCAGTCCACCGTCGATGCGGACGGCGGCGTCGGCATCACCGCGGGTGGGGCCGCGGTTGACGATCGCCACCGGGATGCCGGCCTTCCTGGCGGCGACCACGAACCGGTAGCCCGACATCACCGTCAAGGACGACCCCAACACGAGCAACCTCTTCGCCTCCCCGAGCATCCGAAAGGCGGCGTCGACGCGGTCTTTGGGGACGTTCTCGCCGAAGAACACCACGTCGGGCTTGAGGACGCCTCCGCATTCCAGGCAGTCGACGACCTCGAACCCGTCCACCACTTCGTCGGGGATGGAGGCGTCTCCGTCGGGGGCGTAGGTCACCTGCCAGTCGCCGAACCACGGATTGGCCGCTTCGAGGCGGTGTTGCAGCTCGAGGCGGCTGCGGACGTCCCCGCAGCCCAGGCAGACGGTTCGCGCCAGGTTGCCGTGGAGCTCCAGCACCCGCCGGGAGCCGGCGGCCGTGTGCAGGCCGTCGACGTTCTGGGTGATCACCCCGATGACCGAGCCGGCCTCCTCGAGGGCGGCCAGGCAGTGGTGGGAGACGTTGGGCTGGGCGCAGGCGATCCGCCTCCATCCCACGTGGCTCCTGGCCCAGTAGCGACGGCGGGCGTGCTCGGACGAGACGAACTCCTGGTAGGTCATCGGCGTGTGCCGCAGCCGACGGCCGTCTCCCCGGTAATCGGGGATGCCGGAGTCGGTGGAGATGCCGGCGCCGGTGAGCGCCAACACCGAGCCCTCTTCGACGAACGCGGCGAGCGCCTCGGTCGGGTGGTCGGGTCGTGTCGCCGGCATCGGGCGAAACCCTAGACGGGCGCGAGGCCCAGGGCCTTCTCGGCGTCTTCCAGCCGGTAGCCGGGACCGAGCACCGGGGAGAACAGGTCGCCGTAGCGCTGGAGCCTCTCCCACAGGTTGGCGATCGTGATGTCCCCGTTGCGCAGGGTCGTGACCTCGTCCCAGAGGATGGGAACGGACACCGGGGCTCCCGGGCGGGGCCGAACCGAGTAGACGGAGGCGATGGTCTGGCCGGAGGCGTTGCGGTTGTGGTCGACGAACACCTTCCCGACCCGGCGGCGCTTGTCCCATTCCATCGTCAGGTCGTCGGGGTTGGCCGCGACCAGGTAGCGGCCGACCTCGCCGACGAAGCGGCGCACCCGCTCGTAGGTGTAGATCGGCTCGAGCGGCACGTAGACGTGGATGCCGCGGGCGCCGGACAGCTTCGGGTAGCCGGCCATCCCCAGCTGCTCGAGCGCCACCCGCACCAGTTGGGCGCCGATGACCACCTGGTCCCATTCGGCGCCTTCGGCCGGGTCGAGGTCGAAGATGGCGTAGTCGGGGTTGTCGAGGGAGCCCTGCCGGGAGTGGAAGGGATGGACCTCGATGCAGCCCATGTTGGCGAACCACATCAGCGCCTCTTTCCGGTCGGCGAGGAGGAAGTCGATCACCCCGCCTTGCGAGTCGGAGGGTACGGGCGTCGTCGGCATCCAGTCGGGCTGGTGACCGGGCGCCCGCTTCTCGTAGAAGTTCGGCCCTTCGATGCCGTCGGGATAACGCGACATCGAGATCGGCCGGCCCGCCAGGTGGGGCAACAGGACGTCGGCGACGGAGGCGTAGTACTGGATGATGTCGCCTTTGGTGTAGCCGTCGTCGGGGAAGAAGAGCTTGTCCGGGTTGGAGATCGTGAGGGGAGAAGGCGTCTTCACCCTGAACCGGTCGCCTTCGGGGACGGCCCGGACGAGGGCGGGGAAGTCGACCTTTACCGAGTCGATTCGACGGGCGGCCGGGGTGCTCGCCGAGCGGCCGGCCGCCGCCCGGGCTTCGGCGGCGATGGCCCGATGACTCTCCTCCTCCCGGGCCTCCGAGATGATGACGAGGCGGATGTCGGCTTCGTGGGCCGCCTCGACCAGCGGGCCCACACGCAGCGTTCCCTCACCGTAGGGGAGGTGGCGCACCTCGCCCTTGTCCCCCACCTGGTTGTCGGTGAACTGGGTATGGAGCGGATCGATCATCCAGGCGGGGAACTCGGCGGTGAGGAAGGCGAGCACCTGGGCGAAGGCCTCCTTGCTGGTGAGTCCGCCGCCGGTGACGGCATGGATGTGGGCCCAGTCGATCACCGGCCGTACGAACGAGAAGCGCGAGGCGACGAGGGCGATGTCGCCCAGGGTGCCCCAGTTGCCCTCCCGGCCGGCGGTCTCGAGGCCCAGGCCCACCCCCAGATGCTCGACCTTGGGGGCCACCCGCTCCAGCCGCTCGGTGATCCGCCCCATGAGCACGTCGGGCGGCTCGCCGTGGGTGGCGCCCCCGTGGGCGACGATGATCGGCGCACCCAGGGCCTTGCCCAGCTTCATCGTGTGCTCGAGCGCCGCCAGGCACTGGGCACCCCTCTCGGGATCCTCCGGCGTGAGGGTGGCGAAGTACGGGGCGTGGACGGAGAGCCGGATACCCCGCTCGGCCGCCTTCTCCCCGAACTCGGCGCAGCGCTTCTCCTTCCAGGGAAACTCGGTGACGAACGGCAGCTCCAGGGCGTCGTAGCCGGCCTCGACCAGACGATCGAGGTACTCGTCGTCGTCCACGCCTTCGGGCGGGAGCTGGGAGATGCCGATCTGGATCACGAACCGAGGGTATTACCGGGCGGCGGCTGCACACCACCCCGACCCCACCTACCCCCGTGCCCGACTCCGCGCCACCCGACCCCACCCACCGCCCGCGCCGACTCCGCGCCACCCGACCCCACCCACCGCCCGTGCTCTGGGGGCCGTGCGTACCGCAGGAAGTGGAGTGACAGCCATGCACGCAGTGACGCGCCAACTATCGTCCCGAGCGTGACCGAGACGCCCAACGAGCGACAGATCGAGGTCTGGCTGACCGACATGGACGGCGTGCTCGTCCGGGAAGGGGTCCCGATCCCCGGTGCGGCCGAGTTCGTCGAGCGGCTCACCCAGAAGGGCCGCCCGTTCCTGATCCTCACCAACAACTCGATCTACACGCCCCGCGACCTGGCGGCTCGTCTCAACCGGGCGGGCATCGAGGTCACCGAGGACCACATCTGGACCTCGGCTCTGGCCACCGCCCGGTTCCTCCAGGACCAGATGCCGGGCGCCAGCGTGTACGTCATCGGCGAGACCGGCCTGACCACCGCCCTCCACCAGGCGGGTTTCGTGATGACCGACAACGACCCGGATTTCGTCGTCCTGGGTGAGACCCGCACGTACTCGTTCGAGGCGATCACCCAGGCGATCCGTCACATCGGGCGGGGGGCCAGGTTCATCGCCACCAACCCCGACGTGACGGGGCCGTCGCCCGACGGCCCGCTGCCGGCGACCGGCTCGGTGGCGGCGCTGATAACCCGCGCCACCGAAGTCGAGCCGTACTACGTGGGAAAGCCCAACCCGATGATGTTGCGGGCCGCCCTCAACAAGATCGGCGCCCATTCCGAGGTGACGGCGATGGTGGGCGACCGTATGGACACCGACATCGTGGCGGGGATCGAAGCGGGGCTGAAGACGTTCCTCGTGCTGACCGGCTCCACGAGCGAAGACGAGATCGCCCGCTTCCCCTACCGGCCCACCCGGGTCGTCGACTCGATCGCCGACCTCGTCGAGCTCGCCTAGGTGGTCAGCTCGGCGGCCTCGGCGATCAGCTCCAGCTCGGAGATCTTCTGGTCGTAGTCGGCGCTGGTGCCGGCCAGCATCAGCTCGTCGGCGCCGGTCCGTTCGGCCAGCGCCGCCAGGGCGGCGACCACCTGGTCGGGATCACCGACGATCGACTCGGTGGGCATGGCCAGCGCCGCCTCGAGATCGGGATGTGCCTCGGCTTCCTCGACGGTGGGCAGCCAAATGGGCCGCCCGGTCCGCAGCCAGAACCGCACGAGCCGTCCCGGAAGCGACCGCCGCTGGGCTTCCGCTTCCGTCTCGGCCACGGTGACGTTGGCGCTGACGATCACGTGCGGCTCCTTCCAGGCCTGGCTCGGCTGGAACCGCATCCGGTAGAGGCGCACCGACTCGTCGGTGCCTCCCATGTCGAAGTGGTGGGCCTGCACGAACGGAAGCCCGAGCATCCCCGCCAGCTGGGCGCTGTACCCCGACGACCCCAGTAGGAAGATCGGCGGATACGAAGTGGCCACCGGTGTGGCCCGGAAACGCTGGTGCAGCCGCGCCCCCTCTCTCACATCACCCAGCAGCGCCATGAGGTCGAGGAGCTGCTGGGGGAACTCGCGGGCGTCGAGAGCATCGGCGCTGCGTCGGAGGGCGGCGGCGGTGACCGGGTCGGTACCCGGGGCCCGGCCGATCCCGAGGTCGATCCGCGACGGGTACAGGGCCTCCAACATGGCGATCTGCTCGGCTACCACGAGCGGAGGGTGGTTGGGCAGCATCACCCCGCCCGAGCCGATGCGGATGCGTTGGGTGTGCGCAGCGAGATGCGCCATGAGCACGGGCGGGCTGGTGGAGGCCACGATCGGCATGTTGTGGTGCTCGGCCACCCAGAAGCGGTGGTATCCGAGACGGTCGGCGGCTATCGCCAGCCGAGTCGTGCCGTCGAGGGCGTCGGCCGACGTGCCGCCCCGTCCGACAGAGGACAGGTCGAGGACCGAGAGGGGTGTTTCGAGTGCGGGCATCGGTGGCTACAACGTCGTCGGGGGCGTCCGGCTTCCGACGGGTCCACCGCGGAGGTCCCCCGGAACGAACGACACGCACCCTAGACCCTCGCCGGGCAGGAGCGGGATGGCGCGGCTAGAGCAGGCTCACCTGGCCTCCGCCAGGCCGTCCCAGAACGCGCACCGATGTTCGGCGCCGACGTCCACCAGGCGGATCCCGCCCCCACCCGCCGGGGCGAGGCTCAAGGCCTCCGTGTCGCCGGGCCGCATCGGCCGCCAGGTGGGAGCGCCGGCGGCATGCGGCCGTCCGGCGTGGGCGAACGTCGTCCAGTAGTCGATCATCCGGTCGGCCAGCCGCCATTGCTCGTCGGAGAGGGTTGGCCAGGGCTCGCCGCCGAGATCGAACAGATACGGAAGCTCGCTGCCGTGCTGGGCGCCGGGCGGGAAGTCGGCCGGGACGTCGCCGATGTTCGGTGCTTTCCGATCGGCGAACTCGTACGCATAGACACGGGTGTGCTCGGCCATCAGCTGGTTGGCTTCCAGCGTCGGGCACGCCCAGGCGCGGTCGGTCGAGATCGTCGCCCAGGCGAGCGCCGGGGAGGCGAAATCCGCCACGGGGTACTCGGCCAACACCTCGTCCGCGGCGTCGCCGAAAGCGCCTTCGACGAGCTGGAGATACAGCTCCTCGGTCACCGGGATGCCCGCCTCCGCCGCACCTGCGATGAACCCGTTGGCTTCGTCTCGGGTTCCCCCGGAGATCACCGGGACGCGGGCGAACTCCCCTGAACGCAACGCCTCCGCCGGCTCCTGGGGCAGCAGCGGCGTCCCGTAGGCGAGGTTGCTGGCGAACGTGTCGTTTACCGTCATCAGCTCTTCGACCGGCATGGCGCGCAGGCACTCCAGCTCCTCCCCTTCGCGACAGCCGAGGCTTGCCGCCGCTGCCTCACCCGTCTCTCGGTTCGCCTCGAGTGAGGTGTAAGGCGTGAAGCTCGGCATGCCCGGGATGGGGACGTAGGTGCCGCTCACCCACTCGAGCAGGCACGACCCGGACTGGATGATCGCCTTGTCGAACAGTCCCCGGGCGGCAGGCGAAGTCAACAGAGCACAGGCGCTCATCCCTCCGGCCGACTCCCCGAACAGCGTCACGTTGCGCGGGTCGCCACCGAACGCCGCCGCGTTCCGCTTCGTCCAGCGCAGCGCCGCGATCTGGTCGGCCAGGCCGAAGGTCCCCGAGCCGGGCAGGCCTTCCAGCCCGAGGTATCCGAACACCCCCAGCCGGTAGTTCGGCGTCACCACGATCACGTCTCCTCGTGCCGCCAACCGCCGGGCGTCGTACGTGCTGCCGCTGCCGGTCGTGTATCCCCCACCGTGCAGCCAGACCATCACCGGCAACGGGCCCTCGTGCTGCGGTCTCGACGGGACGGTGACGTCGAGGAACAAGCAGTCCTCCGAGCCGATATGCTCGCCGGCTTCCATCTGCACGCACGGGTCGCCCGGCTCCGTGGCGTCAGCCACTCCCCGCCACGGCCGGACCGGTGCCGGCGGCCGCCACCGCCGGGCTCCGGTCGGCGGCCGGGCGAACCGAATGCCGGAGAACTCGCGCACCGTGCCGTCGTCGGTGCCGCGGATCCAGCCCGAGTCGATGCGGACCAGCGGCTCGGACGGGTGGGCCTCCCCGGCCCCCGGGCTCGCCCAGATCCCTGCGAGGCAGCCGACGGCGACGACTACGAGCAGCTTGCGAGTCGAGGTGTTCATGACGACCTCCTCTCTTGGATCGGGAGACGGCGACGCCGGCGTCAGCGGGCGCCGACCGCGACCGGCCGGTGGTCGGGGATGCGGGTTCTCAGGATCCCGATGCTGGCGATCAGGATCCAGACGACGGTCAGAAAGCCCATGAGCGCCGCCGTCCCCCAGCCATTGGCGGCGTAGAAGAACGCCGGGTCGTTGCCGAAGTAGATCGACGGCACGAAGGCGAGGTTGATCGGCACCATCACATAGGCGATCCGGCCGATCCATCGAGGCAGCACACCGGTGCGCACGATCGCGTAGCCGAAGGCGCCCATCCACAGGGCCTCGATGATGCGACCGATCGAGCCACCGAGCAGGTACGTGCCGGTCACGTCGACGGTTTGGTCGATGGGCTCGGCAGACGCGATCGCTTCGCCGGCACCGAGGGCGAGGAACACGTAGCTGGCGAGCAGCACCCACATCAGCCCGGCTGTCGACCCCAGGGTGCCGGCGAACTCGTAGGCCGGGTCCGCCGCTCGGACGAGATGGCGGAGCCCGGTCATGAAGACGACGAGCAGGGTGCCGCCGGTGATGGCCACGATCGTGGTGGCGAAGACGGTCGAGTCGGGTGGCGCTCCGGCGTGGGAGAAGAACAGGGCCAACTCGCCGAAGTGCAACAGCGCGGCGGCGAGCCCGGCGGCACCGGTGAGTCGGCGAATCGTGGTGGTCGGCATGGATCCCCTATCTTTATGCCATATAGAAACTCCCATGGTGCAGAAGCGACGGAAGGTTGTCAACCGCTTTACGGCTTACACTCCGCCCGTGGCCGAGCCGAGAGGGGTCCAGGGAGCGGGTGAGGACGTCCCCCCCGAGCTGCGGCGACTCTGGCGCCTCGTCACGCGGGCGCGGACCGGCAGGCCTGCCGGCCTCGACGTGGAGAGGATCGTGGCCGCCGCGGTCGAGCTCGCCGACCGCAACGGGATCGCCGGGGTGTCGATGACGAAGGTCGCCGAGAGCCTCGGGGTCACGGCGATGGCGCTCTACACCCACGTCGGCTCCAAGGACCAGCTGTTGGCCCTGATGCAAGACCGAGCCTCCGGCCTGCCGCCGGACCCGGATCCGGAGCGGGGCTGGCAGGACGGGCTGATGGAATGGGCACGGGCGCTCCGCCGGGTCTACCTCGCTCATCCTTGGCTGGCCGAGCTGCCGATCCTCGCTCCCCCGCTCGGCCCGCATCAGGTCGCCTGGATGGAAGCGGCCCTGCAGATTCTCGAGCCGACCGGTCTCGACTGGCCCGAGAAGCTGAACACCGTCGACCTGCTGGCCGGGTACGTGCTCCAGGCGAGCCGCAAGGCCATGGAGCTGGCTGCCGGGCGCCGGGCGCGCGGCGTCGACCGGGTCCACGACGAACGCGCCTACGGCCGGGCACTGGGCCGGCTGATCGACCAGGAGCGGTATCCGAACGTGAACGCGCTGATCACCTCGGGCCTGTTCGAGCGCACGACCTCGGCGCCGTCCGACCCCGTCGACGACCCGGACTTCCTCTTCGGCCTCGAACGCCTGCTCGACGGCATCGAGGTCTTGTGCCGGCGCCGGCGAGGCGAGGCGTGACCGAGGCCGGTCTTCTGAGTCCCTGCCGGCGCTGCAGTCAGATCCGTTCCAGGAGGCGCTCTCGCCGGAACAGCCCGAAACCCAGGGCCATGACACCCAGGGCGACCACCCAGGTGGCGGCCCCCAGGAGCACCGCCATGGCGGTGTCGACGAAGAGGAGGCCGGCGAACTGGGCGGCGACGAGGGCGACGACGGGCAAGACGAGGACGCCCCCGGCCTGATACGCCTCCTGGAATCCTCGCACCCGGGAAGAGACCACCACGAGGACCGACAGGCCGAGCGCCGCCACGCCCGGCGACAGCCACAACACCACCGTGAACCAGAGCGGGGTGAGCGCCACCGGCCGCCCGATCGACCCGGCGAGGACGAGGTTGCACACCGCCAGGTACAGCCCGTAGCTGGCGAGAGTGACCACGAGCGCCGCCACCCACGGGCCGAGGAGCTTGGCGAAGTAGAGCTCGCGGTCGGTGGTGGGCGTGTAGAGCAACGACTCGAGGGTCTTGCGCTCCTTTTCGCCGGCGAAGCTGTCGGCGGCGATCACCGAGCACACCATCAGCGGCACGATCAAGAAGAAGGTGGCCAACTGGTACTCGAGCAGATAGGCCTGCGCCTGCTCGAGCAAGTCGCCATCACCGAGGTGAGCGCGAATCGACTCCGGCAGCGCTTCGATGAGCGGAAGCAGGTCTTCGAGCTCGGATCCGGCGGCGTCGAGGCCGAACGACACCAAGAGTGGCAGCCCGACGAAGAGGACGATCGGGAGGACCACCAGGGGGATCATCACCGCCTTGGCCCGGGCGACGACGGTGAGGTCGCGGCGAACGATGGCGAAGATGGACGGCCAGTTCATTCCTCGGCCCCCTTCTCGTAGAGGGACAGATAGGCGGCTTCCAGGCTCGGCTCCTCGGGAGCGACCCGGTAGACCGCCACGCCGGCGTCCACCAGAGAGGCGACCAGCCGGGGCAGACGGTGGCGGGTGACCCCGTCGACGTGTATGCGGCCTCCTTCCACTCGCCGCACGTCGCCGAAATCCGCTGCGATCCGGCGGGCTTCCGCAGCCTGTTCATCCTCGACTTCCAGGAGCAGAGCCACCGGCACCGCCGCTGCGCCGATCACTTCGGCTGTTGTGCCGTCGGCGAGCACCCGGCCGCGGCGGAGGATCACGACGCGATCGCAGAGCTCCTGTGCTTCGACGAGGTTGTGTGTGCAGATGAGGACGGTGCGCCGATCCTCGGCTGCCAGCGTGCGAACCAGGCTGCGCACGTCCCGGGCCGCCACCGGGTCCAGCGCCGCGGTCGGCTCGTCGAGAAACAGGAGCGGCGGGTCGTGGAGGAGCGTCCGGGCGAGGGCGAGGCGCTGGCGCATCCCGCGGCTGTAGCCGCCGATGCGGTCACCCGCCCGGTCTGCGAGTTGGAACCGCTCGAGCAGGTCTCTCACCCTCGATTCCACGGCGTCCTTGGGCACGCCCCACATGGCCGCCCAGAACCGCATCGCCTCCCATGCATCCATGCGGTCGTCGAGCGAGGGGGTCTCGGTGAGGACCCCGGTGTGACGACGCACCTCGGCCCCGTCGGTGACCGGGTCGAGTCCCATCGTCCTCACTTCGCCGGCGTGAGGCGCCAGGAGCCCGTTGAGGAGACGGATGGTGGTGGTCTTGCCGGCGCCGTTGTGGCCGAGCAGACCCACGACCTGGCCGTACTCCACCCCGAACCCCACGTCGTCGAGGGCGGTGACGTCACCGAAGCGGCGGGTCACCCCGCGCACGTGCAATGCGGCGTCAGCCACGTGAATCGAACAACGGGAGCATCCCGGGCGAGCCTAGACGACGCCACTCTCTGGGCTATCCGGCGAGTCGCGAATCTCGCGGTAAACGTTGTCCATGAGCGGCCGATAAGTGTCCTACGAACGTGTCGATCGACCGTCGACTGGGTATCTGATGGAAATGACTACACACAGAACGCTCACCCGCAGCCGATTCTTTCGGCGCGTCGGCGTGCACGACGAGGAAGGGCGTGTGGTCCGGCATGCTCCAGCCATCCTCACCGAAGACCAGTGGGGTGACTGGAAAGGCGTCCTCCATCACGAGCTGGTCGGGCTGCTGGGAAAGGAGATGGTGATCTCAACACCCGACGGCCAGAGCCGTTGCCTCGTCGAGGACACCGCCCACGGCCAGACCCTCTTGATCGGCCGCGGCCCCGCCCCGTTCTAGGTCGCCTCACCCGACCTGCTGATGCGGCCGTCCCGCATCGGTGCGGGACGGCCCGATCCATCAGCGACGGATGTTCACCAGGTCGGCGAGCATCTCGTCGGAGGCGGTGATCACCCGGCTGTTGGCCTGGAAGCCGCGCTGGGCGATGATCAGATTCGTGAACTCCCGGGCCAGGTCGACGTTCGACATCTCCAGGGCGCCCGGAGTGAGCGAGCCCCTGTCGCCCGAGCCGGGCTGGCCGATGACCGCAGCGCCCGAGTTGGGCGAAGCCGCGAACGTCGACTCACCGACCCGGCTGAGACCCCCCGGGTTGGCGAACGTCGCGATCGCGATCACGGCCATGTCCCTGGTCAGGCCGTTGGAGAAATGGGCGGTGACGGTGCCGTCGGCACCGATCGTGACGTCCTGGAGGACACCCATGGCGTGGCCATCCGATGTGGCCTCCAGATTCGAGGTGCCTCCGTATTGCACCAGCCCGCTCAGGTCGAGGGAGACCGTCGGAGAGAGCTGGAGCGGGTCAGGAGCGGTCGACGCGAAGCTGCCATCCGCGCCGAAGGAGACCGTTCCGACCGGCGTCCAGGTGCCGTCGTCCTCCTGACGCTCGACGGCCCACTGGTTGCCTCCGTTGTTCTGGAACCGGATCGCCACCTCGGTGGCGTTTCCGAGATCGTCGTAGACATTCACGGACGTGGTGACAGGGCTGGTGGCGCCGGCGGAGAGATTGCCGCGGACCGTCACCAGAGTGGTGGACTCGGGCTCGATCACCTGGCCCAGCGGGATCGAGATCTCCTCCAGCGCTCCAGTCGTGACCACCCGGCCGTTGGCGTCGACCGACGTCCACCCCATCACCTTGAGCCCGTTGCCGTTGACGAGGTTGCCTTCGCGGTCGAAGCCGAAGCTGCCGGCCCGGGTGTAGAAGCGCTCCTCCCCGCGCTGGACGATGAAGTAACCGTCGCCCTGGATCATCAGGTCCGTGTTGCGGCCGGTGGTCTGGACGGCGCCTTGGGTGAAGATCCCGTCGACGGTGGCGACCTGGGTGCCGAGGCCTATCTGGATCGGATTGGTGCCGCCGACGACGCCGCTTCCGGGAGCGGCTCCGCGCACCGTCTGGGTCAGGGTCTCCTGGAAAGTGACCTGTGAGGCCTTGTAACCGGGCGTGTTGACGTTGGCGACGTTGTTACCGACGACGTCCATCATCGTCTGGTGCGATCGCAAGCCGGACACCCCGGAGAACATCGAGCGCATCATGTGAGAGGCGACCTCCTCATTCCTGACGGCCCGTCCGTGGGGTGGCAGCTTCCCGGTCCGTGGAAGCCTTCTTGCTTCTGGTCGGGGCTCCAGTCGGCCGCAGCGGCTATCGCTTAAGCGTCGCGGCGGAAGGTGATCACGCGTGGAGCGTCGGGCTCATCGGACCCGTGGGCGGCATCGATCTCCCGGGCGAGGTCGTCGACGCTGACTCCGGCTTTCGGCTCGACGAGGAGGGCGGTCATCTTCGGCGTCAGCTCGTAGACCCGGCGCTCTCCGTGGATCGGCACCGCCGACAGCATGGAGACGAGGCGGGCGGCGACGGGCCGGACGCCGTTGGCATCGAGTTTGGCCAAGACCACGACGAACACATCGTCGTTCCATCGCCCCACCCGGTCGACGTCGCGCAACCCGGCGGAGATGACTGCTGCGACATGGGCGATGGCCTCATCGACCAGGACCTGGTCTTCGTGCCGGCGGAGCTCGGCCAGCGTGGGGATGTCGAGCACGACCACCCCGAAGGGCTGACCTTCCCGGCTGTTCCACTGCAAGGCCCCTTCGATGGACTGGAGGATGCCGAGCCGGTTGCGGACCCCGCTGGTGGGATCGATCGTGGTCAGAGTTTCGAGCGCCAGGCGCAGCTCTCCGTAGCGGCGGCGGTATTCCTCCAGTTGCTCCTGCAGCTCCCGGAGACGGAGCTCGAGTTCTCCCCGTTCTCCCTCGGAGTTCGGGTTGTCGCCCACCAGACCCCTCCTGTCTCTCCCCATGGTCCCCCGATCTTTCATAGGTGTGTCAGCTCGCTGCAGCGTATCGCCATTCATCGTCTGTCGCCGTTCATCGGCCGATCCGGCCGAGGATTTAGGGATCGATGCTTAAAAGCCCCACTGGGCGGCCGACGGTCGAAGTCGTGAAGACTCACGCGGCATCCCCGGTCCTCCCCGATCTGGTGGCCCAGCTCGGGAGACAACGGCAGCTGGTCGAATACCTGCTGTTCAAGCTGCTCGAAGCACAACTCCTCCTTTCCTCCGATCAAGCAGCTTTCGTGCCGATCGCGATGGCGGAGATCGAAAGCGTCCTCCGCCGCATCCGCGAAGAAGAAGAGCGTCGGGAAGAGCTCATCTCGTCGTTGGCCGAGGACTGGGGGATGCCGCCTCACGACCTCAAGCTCGCCTACCTCACCGAACACGCCCCGGAGCCGTATCGAACGGCGTTCTCCGAGCACCGGCGGACGTTCATGTCGCTGGTCGATCAGGTCGAAAAGGTGACCCGGGACAACCGGCGGCTGGCGACCGAAGGCCTCGGCCGGGTCCAGGCCGCCCTGTCCGGCCTGGTCGAAGACGCTTCGACCTACAGCCCGGAAGGCAGGGTCGAAAAGCTCGTGACGCGTCCGGTGACCCACGACAAGGTGATCTGACGTGGCCGATTTCCTCTCTCTCCACACTGCGCTCTCGGGAATCCTGGCGGCGCGTGCCGGCGTGGAAACGACGTCACACAACGTCGCCAACGCCCACAGCACGGGCTACACCCGCCAGCGTGTCACCCAACTGAGTCGGGAGTACGGTCACCGCGCCTCCTACGGGGTGGTGGGGACCGGGACCACCGTCGACGGCATCGACCGCCTCCGCAACGAGTTCCTGGACATGCGGGTCCGGGCCGGCCTGGGGCTGACCGCGGGGCTGGACGTACGCGCCTCGCTGCTGGCCAGCGTCGAGGAGGCGCTGGCCGAGCCGGAGCTCGGCATCGGCGCCGTTCTCGCCGACACCTGGAACGCCTTCGAGGAGCTCTCCCTCAGCCCGACGGATCCCGCCGCCCGGCGCAACGTCATCGCCACGCTGCAGGCGCTCGCCACGCGCATCAACACGGTCGCCATCGGCTGGGAACGAGTCGGCGCCGACGCCGCCGTGTCCATCGAACAGGACATCAACGAGGTCAACCGTCTCCTCGACGAGGTGGCGGGCCTGAACGACGCCATTCGCCGCAGCACGGGCTTGGACACCCCGAACGACCTCCTGGATCGCCGCGACCTGGCGTTGGATCGCTTGGCGGAGCTCATCGGGGCCACCTCGCGACAGATGGAGGACGGCACCGTGAAGGTGTCCGTCAACGGCCTCACCGTCGTCTTCGGCGACAAGGTGAACGAGTTGGGATGGAACCGCGACGACGCGACGATCACCCACCCCTCGGGAGTGGACGTGACGCCGGGTGGGGCGGTCGCCGAGTACCAGCGCTTCCTCCAGGACGTGTTGCCGAACTACAGGGCGCAGTTCCGCCAGTTCGTCGACACGCTCGTCGCCAACCTGAACGAGCGTCACCGAGCCGGCGCCGACATCGAAGGCACGCCCGGCGAGGACCTCTTCGCATTCGACGCCGACACCTTCACGCTGACGCTGCTCGTCACCGACCCGGACAGGCTGGCGGCCTCCGGGACGCCGTTCGCTCTCCACGACGGCCGCAACGCCGCGTCCCTGGCCGCGCTGCGTGAGGAGGCGGTGGAGGTGGACCCGACCAAGAGCATCGTCCTCGACAACTGGTGGCGGGAGATCGTCACCGACATCGGCGTCAACGCCCGCACCGCCCGCGACGCCGCCGCCGCTCAAGCGAGCCTGCAGAGCGCCGCCGAGCTGGCCCGCTTGGGCGCCCACGGCGTGTCCATCGACGAGGAGATGGTCGCTCTGATCGAATACCAGCACGCCTACCAGGCCTCGGCCCGGGTCATGACTGCGGTCGACGAGCTCCTCGACCAGCTGATCACCCGCACGGGCCTGGTCGGGAGGTGATGAGATGAGGATCACCCAGCAAGCGATCACGTACCAGAACCTCGAACGTCTCCAGAACCGTCTCGAGCAGCTCGCCCAGGCGCAGAGCTCACTGGGATCGGGGAAGCGGATCCACAAGCCTTCCGACGACCCGTCGGCGATGAACCGCTCGATGTCGCTGCGCGGATTGCAGGCGGCCTCGGACCAGGCTGCTCGCAATGCCAGCGACGGCCTCATGTGGACATCGCTGGCCGACAGCAAGCTCCAGACGCTGCTCGACCGTCTCCACCGCGCCCGCGAGCTCGCCATCCGGTCGGGCAGCGTCACCAACGACGCCGAACGCGAAGCCTTCGCCAAAGAGCTCGAATCGATCCGGGAGGAGGCGATAGCCATCGCCAACTCACGGATCGGCGACCGGGCGCTGTTCGCGGGGACCGCCGACGGTGATGCGGTCGCCTCCGATGGCAGCGCGTACCTGGGCAACGACGGCGTCGTCGAGCGCAGGGTCGGCCCGAAGGACGTCGTGCAGGTGAACGTCATCGGCGCCGAGGTGTTCGGGTTCGACGCGGGACGTGACCTGTTCACCGTGCTCGCCGACCTGAGCGACCGGATCCTCGCCGGCGACAACGACGGCGTGCAAGGTTCGATCGACGAGATCGACGAGTCGATGGATCGCATCCTCACTGCTCTCGCTCAGCTGGGCGCGGCGACCAACCGCATCGAAGCCGCCCAGCGCCGCAACGCCGACGAGAAGCTGTCACTGCAGGACCGACTGTCCCAAGTAGAGTCAATCGACGTGGCCGAGGCGATCATGCAACTCCAGCTCCAGCAGGTGGCGTACGAAGCGACCCTCGGCGCACTTGCCAGAAGCATCCAGCCGTCGTTGATCGACTTCTTGCGGTGACGGTCGAAACCCCCTCCGAAACCAAAGCCATCGAGTTCCCGGACGGAATCCCGGGCTTTCCGCACCTCCGGCGATTCGCCCTCGTGGAGATCGTCGAGGACGGGGCGTTCCAGCTCCTGCAGTCCCTCGAGGACGAGGACGTGGCGATGGTCGTGTGCGTCCCGTGGCTGTTCTTCCCCGACTACGCCCCCGAGCTGGCAGAGGACGATCGTGAGGCGCTGGGACTCGAGCGCCCCGAGGACGCCGTCGTCTTCTGCCCCGTCACTCTCGAGCCCGAGAACGATTCGGTCCACCTCAACTTGATGGGGCCGTTCGTCGTCCACCGCGAAACCCTGATCGGACGTCAGGTCGTCCTCGCCGACTCCGACTACCCGGTGCGAGCCACCGTCGACCTGGGTGGAGCCTGATGCTGATCCTCACCCGTCGGGAAGGCGAGTCGATCCGCATCGGCCACGACATCGTCATCACCGTGGTCGAAGTGCGGGGAAGCCAGGTGAGGATCGGAGTGGATGCCCCTCGCTCCGTCCAGGTGCACCGGGCGGAGGTCTACGACCAGGTGGTGGAGGAGAACCGGGCGGCGGTCCGCACCCTCGACCGGTCAGCCGAGATCCTCCGCACCCAGGTTCCGCCCAAGGAGCACTGACCGGCTCAGCGGAGGACCTGGATCGCCAGTCGTGCGATCTCGGGATCGAACGCCGTCCCTGCTTGGGCCTCGACCTCTTCCAACGACGTCCGGTCGATGGCATCGGCCACGGCGATGAGCCGGGCGGCCAAAGGGATTTCCTCGCCGGACAAGCCGTCGGGAAAGCCGGTCCCGTCCCATCGCTCGTGGTGGTGGCGGATGGCCGACGCCACGTCCCAGCCGGCGGCCCGGAGCGCCTCCGCTCCGAGGACCGGATGACTCCGATAAGCCTCCACCGCCTCGGGATCGTCTTCTGCCGGGCCGTAGGCGTGGGCCTCGGGCAGCGACACCTTGCCCACGTCGTGCAACTCGGCGGCGAGCCGCATGCGAACGAGCTCACGACCCTCGATGCCGAGATGCTCGGCGAGGCGGCTCACCATCTCGGCGACTCGGGCACCGTGGCCTTCGCCGGCGGGGTCGTGACGTTCCACCAACAGCAGCGCCTGGAAGGCGGTGTCGAGCTCGGTGGAGGAAGCCAGAGCCCGGGAGAGGTCGTCGGCGTTGACGACGTCGGGCCCGTCGGGGCTGGCCGCCAGGTCGAGGGCGCGCCGGGCCAGTTCCATCAGGGTCGTCGACTCCGTCGTCACCTCCGGCCCGACGTGGCCCATCGCCAACCCCAGCGACGAGGTGCGGTCCGGGGAGAAGGAGGCGGCCACCGCCGCCAGTCTCTTGCCCAACTCGTCGGCTTCCCGGGCCGACAGGTCGCGACCGATGATCCCGTACTCCCCCGGGCCGATCTGGTGCACCTCGACGCCGGCCGCCCGGCAGAGGTCCTCCAGCTGGACTCGGAGCCGTCGCTCGAGGAGGGACAGGGCGTCGGCGGAGAGCTTGGCGGTGGCCCGCTTCCACTCGGGGATCCGGATGAGGCCGATCCGCGAGATGCCGGTCTGGGTCAGCTCCCTGACACGCGACTCGAACGGGGTGAGCCCGATGACCACGCCCGCCGACTGCCGGTCGAGGCGCTGGTCGAAGCGGCGCTCGAACGTCTCGACCAGCGGTTCGTCGCTCGGACGTTCGGCCAGCCATTCGAGGATCTGGGCCTCGTTGCCCTCGGCCACGACTGCCCGGGCCCCGGCGCGCAGGAACTCGACGGCGAGCGGCTCGCCACCCGGGTGGACCAAGACGAGGAGCGGGGCGGACGGGGCCTGCTGGCGGATCTCGTCCACCAGCGCCGCCACAGAACGCCGCCGGGGCAGCCGCGTGGAGGCGACGACCACGTCGGCCGCCGAAGCTTCGTCGACGAGGCGGCAGGTGCCCGCCAGCTCGAAGCGGCGGACGGCAGCCTGGTGCAACCCGACACCGAACACCCCCGGAAGGGAGGCTTCGGGCTGCTGCTCGTCAACGAGAACCTCATCGAGGGCGGTCGTCATCGGCTCTCCATCCATCGCTCATCCAGTCGGCCGAAACGGTCTGTCCTCAAGCGTCGGATTCCTCGGTTTGGGACGCCTCCGCCGGAACCGGTTCGGGCTCGAGAGTCGCCAGGACTCCCCGCACGGCCTTGTCACCGAGCCAGCGCAGGAACATCACAGCCGCCAGCACCGCGAGAGCCCGCATGCCGGCTTCGAACAGGGTGAGGTCCTCCTTGAAGAGCAGCACGGCGATGGGGACCAGGCCGGCGAGCCCCCACATGGCCGGAACACGCTGGATGGGACTCGCTCGCCTCATCGCCGCCCCACCAGTTCCCGGATCGCCAGGGCCACGTCGACGGGGGTGGCCCGGTAGGCGGTGGCCGATCGCCCGGTGCCCATCCCGTATCCGAGCACGAGACCGAGTGACGACGCCAGCCGAAGAGCGCCGGCCACCCCGCGGCCACCCACCCAGGAGACGGCGAGCACTTCGTCGCTGAGCAGCTCCATGGAAGCCCTGTCGTCGACCACGAGGTGGAGCCAGCGCTCCCCCCGGACGGTGTCGAGCCAGTCCCGATTCGAAGCCGTGACCGGAGCGGCGAAGTCTCCCCCGTAGGGTGCCGCCTCCGTAGGCGCCACGACCTCCATGCCGAGGGAGCGCCCGACCTTGTCGGCGGAGGGCCCCACGAGGATCGATGAGCCCGTCGGGAGCGGCCGGCACCACGGAGCCACGGCACCGGCGATGGCGGCGATCCATCCCAGGTCGTCGCGTGGGTCCAGGTCCATCACCGCCTCGACGATCGGACTGGGCAGATCACATCTGGCGAGGGCGGTGACGCTCCAGTTCGCCCCTCCACTGAGCCGCCAGTCGGCCGCCGCCGTCTGTGGCGTCTGCGGGATCGCCGCCGGCGCCGGCTGGGCCGGGACCGGCGCCTGCCGGTCGGGGCTCTCCGTGGGGGCGTCCTCTCCCTCGGCGGATTCGCGGGCGAGAGCCGCCTCCAGCACCCGCTCGAACGGCGCCGGGGCGTCGTGGGCCTTGCGGGGCCGCGCCGTGATCTGCACCAGCTCGCGGGCGAAGAAGCCGGCGATGCCGCCCTTCTGCACCTTGCGGGCGTCGATGATCTCGGCGTTGGGGCCGAGGCGGGTGGTGATCTCTTCGAGCGCTTGCTCGGCCGTTCCGGCCTCCACGGTCAAGGTGTCAGTTGGTGAGTGCTGCATGCGCGATCACTCCTTTGGCGTCGACTGTGACGGAAGTGGGGATCTCGGGATAGGCGATGACGGGAACGTCGAGGCCGGCCGAGCGGAGAGCGTGACGCAGCGGGCGACGCAGCGGCTGCGAGCAGACGATCGCCGTCGCCGACGCTCCCTTCTCGGCGAGGACGTTGCCGACCTGGGAGACGAGCGTGTGCATCGTCTGGGGGTCGGGCACCAGCAGGACCTCTCCGTCGACCTCCCGCAGCGCCTCGTGGAGGTTGGTCTCGAGTTGGGGGTCCAGCGTGATGACGCCCAGCTTCCCGTCGGGAGCGATGCGGGACACGATGGTCCGCCCCAGGGCGGCCCGGGCGGCGTTGACCATCTGGTCCACGGTGTGCAGCCCGGGGCGGGCGGTGAGCGCCTCGATGATCCGGCCCAGGTCCCGGATCGGCACCCGCTCGTCGAGCAGGCTGCGGAGCACCTGGTGGAACATGCCGAGGGGGAGACGCTCGGAGCCGACTTCGGAGGCGAGGATCGGCTCGTCGTGGCGCAGGCTCTCCACGAGCTCCTGGACGTCCTGGCGGGTGAGGAGGAGGGCGGCGTTGGACCGCACCACCTCGGCCATGTGGGTGACGATGACCGATGAGCGGTCCACGACCGTGGCCCCGGCGGCGATGGCCGCCGGACGGGCACTGACCGGCAGCCAGTAGGCGGTGAGGCCGAACACCGGCTCGGTCGTCTCCTCTCCGCCCAGTGCGGCGATCTCGGCGTTGTCGCCGGTGGGGATGGCGAGCAACCTCTCCGGCGGCACCGTCCCACGGGCGACCTCGACGCCCCGCAGCAGGATCCGGTAGGTGCTCGGTGGCAGCGTCACGTCGTCGCGGGTGCGGACGTAGGGCATGACGAAGCCGAGCTCCTGGGCGATCTGGCTGCGGAGGGCGCGCACCCGGTCGAGGAGGTCGCCGCCGCGGTCGGTGTCGATCAGGTCGAGGATGTCGAAGGCGAGGTGGAGCTCGAGCGGCTCGACGCGCATCCCGGGCAGCAGCGCCTCGGGAGAGTCAGGGGCGACCGTGACCACGGGCTCGGCCGCCGCCGCAGCCGCCGCCTGCTTCTCTTCCCTCTTCCTCCGGCCGGAGGCGGCGAAGAGAACGCCGGCGATGCCCAGGAACGACAGGGTGGGCAGGCCGGGGAGGAAGGCCAGGCCGGCGACGACGTACGAAGAGATCCGCATCGCCTTGGGCCGGTTGAAGAGCTGGTCACCCAGCTCGCCACCCAGGTCCTCCTCGGAACGCACCCGGGTCACCAACAGACCCGTGGACAGGGAGATGAGGAGGGCGGGCAGCTGGCTGACCAGGCCGTCGCCCACCGAGAGCAGGCTGTAGGTCTGGATCGCCTCGTCGAGCGGCAGGCCCTGCATCCCCACCCCGACGGCCAGGCCGCCGAACAGGTTGATGGCGGTGATGATGAGGCCGGCGATGGCATCGCCCTTGACGAACTTGGAGGCACCGTCCATCGCCCCGTAGAAGTCGGCTTCCTTGGCGATGCGGGCGCGCAGTTCCCGCGCCTGCTCCTCGTTGATGAGCCCGGCGGTGAGGTCGGCGTCTATGGCCATCTGCTTGCCCGGCATGGCATCCAGGGTGAAGCGGGCTCCCACCTCGGCCACGCGGCTGGCCCCGTTGGTGATCACCACGAACTGGATGATCACGAGGATGAAGAACACGACGAGACCCACGACCACCGAACCGCCGATCACGAAGTTGCCGAAGGTCTCGATGACCTTGCCGGCGTACCCGTCGAGGAGGATCAGACGGGTCGACGACACGTTGAGGGCGAGCCTGAGCAGCGTGGTGATGAGGAGGAGGGACGGGAAGACCGAGAAGTCGAGGCTGTCCTTGAGCAGGATCGTCCCGAGGAGGATCAAGACGGCGAGCGCCAGGTTGGCGGCCAGGAGCAGGTCGAGCACGACCGGCGAGACCGGCACCACCATCATCAGGACGGCGGCGATCAGGAACGCCGGGACCGTCGCCCTGGTCAGCCTCATGCCGCCCACCCCCTGCGGCGGAAGGCGGTCGCCAACACGACGGCGACGGCCTCGTACAAGCTGGATGGGATGAACTGGCCCACCTTGCAGGAGCGGTAGAGCGCCCGGGCGAGCGGCTTGTTCTCGGTCACGAAGACTCCGTGCCGGCGGGCCTCGGCCTTGATCCGCTCCGCCAGCGCCCCGGCACCCCGCGCCACCACCCGCGGAGCCGGCTCGTTGGGGTCGTAGCGGAGGGCGATGGCGATGTGCGTCGGGTTGGTGACCACCACGTCGGCCCGGCCAACGTCGCTGATCATCCGGTTTCGGGATATCTCCGAGGCCAGGCGGCGGCGGCGCATCTTCAGCACCGGGTCGCCTTCGGAGTCCTTCAGGTCCCGCTTGACCTCGGAGCGGGTCATCTTGAGCGACTTCTGGGTGCGGTAGCGGTTGATGGCGTAGTCGGCGATCGCCACCGCCACCGCGGCGAGCGCGGTGCGGGCGATCAGGCCCCACGCCTGGTCCGTGGTCGTCGTCAGGGCGACCGAGAGGCTGTGCCGGGATCGCAGGAAAGCGATCCACGTTTCCAGCGAGGACCAGGTGAACGCGACGAGGAGGGCCATCTTGGCGGCGGATCGCACGAGGTCCCAGGCGACGCGGCTGGGACGGAGCCGCTCGAGGCCTCGCTTCCAGCTCAGGTTCTTGAGGCGCGGCTTGGCGGCGGCGGGAACGAAGACGATGCCGGTCTGGGCGACGCCGGAAGCGACCGCAGCCAACACCGCCACTGCGAGGAACGGGAGGAGAGCGCCGGCGATCATCGGACCGACCCTCTGGGAGACGAAGGCGAGAGGGTCGGGCGAGCCTGCCGCGGCGAAGAAGCGACGGGCCTCATTCACGACGCCCTCGACCACACCGGGAGCGATGAGGCGGAGAGACAGAACGGCGCCCAGGAGCGAGAAGGCCACCGCGACCTCGGGGCTCTTGGTGAAGCCCTGGCCCTCCTTGCGAGCCTCGCGGAGACGTCGTGGAGTCGGTTTTTCGGTACGCGTATCGCTCACGGTCGTTCAGTCCGAGCTGTGCAGGCGGCCCGATCCGTGGGCGACTGAGCGCACCGTCCTGGTGCACCTTCCCCTGTCGGCCAGTCCGCTGCCTACATAAGGAGAGAATCTCCTCACCCCGAGGTGAGCCCGGTGAGGGTGCGGGCGAGGGTCGCCCAGATCTCCGAGATGACCCCGTCCATCAGGGAGGGAATGGCGAGAGCGACGACGGACACGACGAGCAGCGAGACGAGGATCTTGGCGGGCATCCCCACCAGGAAGGCGTTCATGTGGGGAACCATCCGGTTGGCCAGGCCGAGCGCCAGCTCCACCAGGAACAGGGCCGCCACGGCCGGGAAGGCGAGCTCCACCGCCGCCAGCATCATCTTGCCGAGCAGCGATACCGCCAGGTCGGCGAGGCCGGCGTGCAGGCTGGGGACGCCGTCGAGGGGGATCGCCTCGACGCTCCGGCTGAGCCCGACGATTAGAAGCTGGTCTCCCCCGAGGGCCAGAAAGATCGCCCCGGCGGCGATCCCGAAGATGCGGCCGAACACCGTGTCCTGGTGGCCGGTCATCGGATCGAGCACACCGGAGACCGAGAGGCCCGACGAGAAGTCGAGCACCCCGCCGGCGACCTGGAAGATGTGGAAGAGGATGCCGGTCAGAAAACCCAGGGCGGCGCCGATCACGGCGTTGATGAACCCGGCGGCGACCAGCGAGTAGAGATCGGATATCGCCACGGGGTCGGTGAAGAACAGCCCCAGTACCAAGACCAGGGCGATGCGCCCGACGCCGGGGAGGATCCTGGCGTATATCGGGGAGGCGACGGCGAACGCCGCCATCCTGGTGGAGGAGAGGGCGAGACCGGTGGCCCAGCCGGGGTCTATGGCGATCTCCATCGCTTCACAACCCCGGGATCGACGTCCACAGCGCCTTCACCCACGTAACGACCTCCCGCAGCATCCACGAGCCGGCGAAGACGAGGATGAGGGCGGCGCCGATGAGTTTCGGGACGAACGTCAGCGTCATCTCCTGCACCTGGGTGATCGTCTGCAGGAGCGAGACGGCGATGCCGATGGCGGCCGCCGAGATCAAGAAGGGCCCCGCCAGCTTGGCGGCGACGACGAGGGCGTCGACGAGGATGTCGAGGACCTGGGCGTCGGTCATGTCACCGTCCCTTGGACCGAGCCGACGAGGGACTGGATGATCAGCGACCACCCGTCGACGAGGACGAAGAGCAGCAGCTTCAGGGGGAGGCTGATGAAGACGGGCGGCAGCATCATCATCCCCATCGACATCAGCACCGCCGAGACCACCAGGTCGATGACGAGGAACGGGACGAACACGACGAAACCGATCAGGAACGCGGCACGCAGCTCGGACACGACGAAGGCGGGCACGAGTACCGAGGCGGGGGTGTCGGCCCGGCGCTCGGGGATGTCGATGTCGGAGAGTCCGACGAACAGTCGCAGGTCGTCGTCGGAGGTGTGGGCCAGCATGTACTCGCGGAAGGGACCGAACCCGGCCTCGAGTGCCTCCTGGGCTTCGATCTCGCCCGCCAGGAGAGGCTGAATCGCCTGCTCGTTGACCTCCGAGAGCGTCGGGCCCATGGTGAAGATGGTGAGGAAGAGGGCGATCCCGATCAGCACCTGGGTCGGCGGGATCGTCTGGAGCCCCAGGGCGTTCTTGGTGATCCCCAGCACGATCACGTAGCGGGTGAACGACGTCATCACCAGCAGCAGGCCGGGAAGCACCGCTCCGACGGTCAGCAGGAGCAGGATCGCCACGCTCTTCGTGACGCCGGAGTCCTCGCCCAGGTCGATGGAGACGGTCGGGGTGTCGGGGACCGAGACGGTCGGCACCTGGAGGGGCCCGTCGACGCGCGGCGTGGCGATCTCGTCGGTCTGGGCGTGGGCGGGCGCGCCCACGGCCAGGGTCAGGGCGACGACGGCCGCGACCAGGAAGAGGAGGCGGTGCCTACTCGGCGATGACACGGACCGGCTCCTTGGGCGAGCGGCGCAGCGTCATGCGCCGCCAGTAGTCGAGGCCGGTCCATGGCCCTGGGTCTCCTTCCGAGCTCCGGGCGTCCGTGCCCGGAGCCACCGCAGGCTCTTCGCCTTCGGCTTCCAGCTCTGAGATGAGGCGCACCGAGCTCTCGGTGACACCCAAGAGGAACCTGCGTCCGCTGGTCTCGACGATCACGGCGGCTGCGGTGCGCCCCATCGGGGCGCGGGCGACGACGCGCAGCTCCCCGCCGGCCAGGCCGCGGCCCTTGCGCAGCCAATGGCGGACCAGCAGAGGGGTGGCGATCACCAGCGCCAGCGCCGGCAGCAGCCGGCCGAGGACTTCGCCGCCTTCCATCATCGGCCCCGCGAGCTACGGACGACAGATGTCATCGGCGCTCTACGACCTCGGTGATTCGCACTCCGAGCTCGTCGTCGACGACCACCACGTCGCCCCGGGCGACGAGTGTGCCGTTGACCACCACGTCCACCGCGGCGCCGGCGGTGCGATTCAGGTCGACGACGGCGCCTTCCTGCAGCGCCAGCAGGTCGCGGACTTTCATCGCGATCCGCCCCAGCTCCACTGTGACTTCGAGGCGCACGTCGCCGAGTACGTCTATGTCGCGGAGGGCGCCCACGTCGACGCCGTTGCCGAGCTCGGGGAAGGCGGCGTTGGCGACGGGCTCTTCGGCCGAAAGGGTGTCGGTCTTCTGGGTCATGGCTGTCTCCATTCGAGGATCTGGACTGCTCGACGACGCCCGTGCCTGCCGGCGCGAGCCGTGAAGATCTCGGTGCCTCCCAGCCGCCCGATGACGGGTTCGTCGACACGATGCTCGAGACGGATGACGTCACCCGGCTGGATGCTGGCGAGCTCGGCGGCGGTGATCGACGAAGGGCGCAGGGTCACGCTCACTTCGACGTCGATGTCGGCGAGATGGGCCCGCATGGTCTCGGCCGCCGAGGCGTCGCCATCCAGGTTGACGATCGGCCGGTGCTCCCACCCGGCCCGGCCGAGGCGTTCGGCGGCCGGCTGGAGGAGCGAGAAGGGGTAGCAGATGGTGGCCAGGCCGTCGGAGCGGCCGCCGTGGGCTATCGCCACCGAGTAGACGAGGACGAGGACCATCTCGGACGGGGAGATGGTCTGGACGAGGTGCGGGTTGAACTCGACGGACGACAGACCCGCCTCCACCTCGACGAACGGCCGGAAGGTCTCGCCGATCGCCTCGGCCCCGTGCTCGAGGATCTCTGTGAGCAGGGTGGCCTCCAGCTCTGTCGGGCGGCGGACACCGACGGGCCGTCCCAGCCCGCCCAGCATCCGGTCGACCATCGTCAGCCCCATCGGGACATTGATCTCCAACAGGGCGCCGCCAGGCAGTGGCGGCAGATCGACGACGCCGAGCACGACGGGGTTGGGCATCGACCGGACGTAGTCCTCGAACGTCAGCTGTTGCACGCCCACCAGCTCCAGGTGCACCAGAGCCCGCAGCGTGTTGGTGAGGACGCTCCCCCAGCGGCGGGCGAACGTCTCGTGGGCGACCTCGAGGCTCCGCACCTGCTCCCGGGCCATCTTCCCGGGGCTGCGGAAGTCGAACGTCACCAGCTCGCTCGTCGGCGATTCGCTGGGTTGGGCAGGGGCGAGTGTGCTCATCGCGACTTCGTTCCGGATTCTTCGGGGAAGCCTGTCGGCCACTCCCCGGCGGAGTTGAGCGCGGTTTCCGTCAGGTGACGATCGCTTCGGTCAGGACGACCCGCACCACCTCGCCGTCCGGATAGATCTCCCGGGCTATGTGACTCAGCTCGGTCCGCAAACGCTCCAAACCTTCCGGCGTTCGGAAGTCGTCGGGGCCTTTGCCGGCGAGGATCGAGATGGCGGCGTCCTTGACCAGTGGGAACCGTCCCGCGACGTCGTCTTCGGTGGCACCTTCCTTCAGCACCACGGCGAGCCCGACCCGGGCATAGTGGGCGTCGGGGCCGGGGAGGGTGACCGTGAGGACGCCTACTTCCACGACCTCGCCTTCTGCCGGCTCCAGGGCCTCGGAAGGGATCGCGGCCTCGGCGTTGTTCTCCCCGAACACGTAGCCACCGAGCCCCGCTCCTCCGAGGGCGAGGACGACTACCGGGATGAGCAGACGACTCTTCTTGGGTTCATTCATGGCGGTCTCCGTCGATGAGGATCACGAGCTCGACCCGCCGGTTGGCCGCTCTCCCTTCCGGCGTGTCGTTGGACTCGAGCGGGCGATAGGAGGCGTACCCGGTGGCGCTGAGACGCTCCGGGTCGATGCCGTGGTCTTCGATCAGGAGGTGCACCACGGCGAGAGCGCGGTCGGCCGACAGGTTCCAGTTGTCGTAGCCCTTGCCCTGATAGGGGACGTTGTCGGTGTGGCCCTCAACCTGGACGACGTTGCGGATCTGCGACAGCGCCGGCGCCACCGCGGCGATGATCTCCCGTCCCTTGGGGCCGAGTTTCGCCGATCCGGTGGGGAACTGGAGGTCGTCGGTGGCGATGCTGACCACCAGCCCGCGCTCGGTGATCCGGAAGTCGGCGGCGTTCTCGAACCCGGCTCCGAGGAGCGCGGACTCGAGCTTCTCCTGCACGTCGAGCAACCCCGAGCGGTCGACGATCAGCGGCGGGATCTCGGATTCGATCGCCGTCTCGGGGACGGTGGTGCCAACGGTCTCCTCGCGAGTCGGCGTCGTGGTCGTCACCGGATCGGGGACCGTCACGGCCGGGGGCTGTTCGTCCAGCAACCCGCTGTTCTCGGGAAGCACCCCCACGCGTCCGGGGTTGTTGAACGGCTGCTGGAAGCCCGCCACCAGCTGCTCGAAGCGCTCGTTGTCGATCTCTGACATCGCGAACAGCAGCACGAAGAAGGCGAGGAGCAGCGTCACCACGTCTCCGTAGGTGGTGAGCCACCGATTGGCGTCGTCGCCGCCGCCCCGGCGCCGATCCTTCACGCCGCCACCTCACTCGACGGGCCCGCCTCCTGCTTCTCCAGACGGCCCTTGTGGCCGACACGCTGGTCGGGGGTGAGGTAGCCCTCCAGACGATCCACGAGGATGCGTGGGCTGACGCCGGCCTGGATCGCCAGGACGCCGTCGCGGACCATGCTCATCACCGCCATCTCCGTCTCGTGGAGCCGGGTGAGGCGCGAGGCGATCGGCAGGAAGACCATGTTGGCGAACAGGACCCCGTACAGGGTCGTGAGCAGGGCCATGGCCATGCCGCTCCCCAGCTGGGAGGGGTCCTCCAGGCTGCCGAGCATGTTGACCAAGCCGATGACGGTGCCGACCATCCCCATGGTCGGGGCGAACCCGCCCATGCTCCGGAAGAAGGAGATGATCACGTTGTGGCGGTCGTCGACGGCCTCCATCTCCGTGTCGAGGAGCTGTGCGACCGCGTCGGGGTCGAGCCCGTCGATGACGCCTTGGATTCCGATGCGGAGGAACTCGTTGTCCACCCCTTCGAGGACGTCCTCCATGGCGAGGATTCCCTTGCGCCGGGCGGTGTCGGCGAGCTCGGCGAGCTGGGTGACGACCCCGTCGGGGTCGGGCACCTGGCCCTTGAGACCGACCAGGAGTGCCTTCGGAGCACGCAGGACGTCGGCCATCCGATAGCTGGCGAAGGTGACGCCGAAGGTGCCCACACCCACCAGCACCAGCGATGAGAGGCTGACGAGCGCTCCCAGAGAGGCGCCGTCCATCACCATCGAGGCGCCGATGGCGAGGAGCGACAGCACCAAGCCGATGATCAGGCCGGGATCCATCAGTCCTCCCCACCCGGAAGCACCGTGAGCTGGGCCGACTTGCCCGAGAGGATCGCGTCGGCTGAGGCGAGGAGAGACCCCCGGTACAGGCGGATCCGCTCCACGATCTCCTCAGGGGTGTCGGCCACGACCAGACGCCGCGAGTCGACGAGGGTGATGACAGTGTCGGGTGTCCCCTCGATCGATTCGATGAGGTCGGCGTTCAGGAAGAACGGCTCACCCTTGAGGCGGTGGACGACGATCAACCTGCACCTCCGTGTGCTCCAACTAGCTAACGAGAAGGCAGGTCGGCCGATCCGCCGCCGATTTAAGGCCCCGGATCCGGATGGAGCTCGTCCTCAGCTCACCGGGGGATCGGCCACCTCGGCGTGGCCGGCGTCGACCGAGTCCTGGGGCGTCTCGGCAGGTTCTGGGGAAGAGTCCACCGGGTCCGCGGAGCCCTGGTCCCCCGGGTCGAACGTGGTGTCGGCGCCGGAGGCGGGTGCGCCTGCCGTCGCTTCCATCACGGCCGCCAAGGGCACTTCGGTGCCGTCGACGGTGAGGAGGATCCCTTCGGGGGTGAACCTGACCTTCTCGACGACTCCCTCGATGGGAAGGCCGTCGAACCCGACGGCGGTGACTCGTCGGCCGATCATGCTCATCGCCCCTATCGCCTCGTGGAAGGACATCAGCTCCCGCTGCAGGCTGGCGAGGGTCTGGAGAGTCTCGACGGTCGTGAACTGGGCGGTCTGGCCCAGCATCGACGACGGGTCGGTCGGCTGGAGGGGGTTCTGGTAGCGGAGTTGGGCGACGAGGAGTTTGAGGAAGGCGTCGCTCCCCAGCCCCCCGAGCGCCGACGCAGTGGTCTGGGTCGTCGTGTTGGCGGTGAGAGCGGCTGCGGTGGTTCCTTCGATCATGTCGTGCTCCTCAGATCCAGAGTCCTTCGGTACGGCGCGTGCGGATTCGCAGGCGGCGCAGGGGCGGATGCTCGGGTGCCTGCTGTGTGTCCGGCTGGCGCCGCCGATCGTCTGCCATCTCGAACCCGTGCCGGGCGAGCGCTTCGTCGAGCTGGTCGATAAGCCAGGTCGGTGGGTCTCCGCCGGGACGGACAACGTCGAGTTCGAGGCGGCCGTCACGGAGAGCGACCCGCACGAGGAGGTCGCCGTCGGGGTCGGGCAGTTCGACGGAGATGGTGGTGGGTTCGGCGCCGCCGGTCCGCTCGAGCCATTCCTCGATCCCGACGATCACCGACTCGAGGTCCGCACGCGCGACGTCCGCAGCGTTGCCGGTTTCCGATCCCGCAGACGGGCCCGAAGCGACAGGGGTTGCGTCCCCGGTGTCGGCGGCACGATGCTCCACGGGTCGGCTCGCCGGCCGGATCTCGTCGTTGGGACCCGGCTCACTCGGCTCTCCGACGGCGGTCGACTCCGGCACCTCGACCTCTCCGGCTTCGACCGGCGGGTTCGGGGGTGCCGCCGGAATGCCGACCTCGGAGCCCACCGCTGGGGCAGGCACCGGATCGAGACCGGCATCGTGGCCCGTGCCCGGGACCGGTTCCGGGTCCAACGTGAGCGGCGGATCCCTGTCGTCGGGGACGGGGGCCGCCGGCGCCGACGGCGCGGGGACTCCTCCCGGCACGGCGTATTGGGGAATCCGGTCGGCCACGGCTTCGACCATGTCGGAGGCGGAATCGGCTCCGGTGGCGGGCTCGGCGACGGGCTGCGGCGCAGACTCGCCGGGCAACACGGGCGGCGTCGCGGCCAGGGCGGCGGCGACCGCCGGGAAGGCCGTGCGGGCCGTTTCGTCGCCCGTCTGCGGTTCCTCGGGGACCTCGGCGCGCTCGTCGAAGCCGGGGAGGGCTTCGTCGGAGCCGACGAGCGAATCGAGCAAGGCGTCGATCAATTCGGCGAAGCCTCCCGGCATGGGCTCGCTCCCCTCCGTCGGAAGCGGGGAGGGGACGGGGGAGATGAACTGGACGATGGGGAAGTCCATGGCTATGCCCCTTTCAAGTTCGGGACCTGAGAACTCGAAGCAACCCGACCAGGTCGTCGAGGGCGTCGTCGGCGACCCGTGTGGCCAGATCCGCCGCTTCGCGTCGCCTGCGTTCCGTGAGGCGTTCGACCGCCTGCTGCTCCGCCGAGGCCTGGCTCCAGCCGAGCCGGTCCAGGGCGGCCTTCTCCTGTGCTTTGCGATGGGCCTCGGCTGCCTTCTCCAACAACTCGGCGGACCGGACACCTTGGAGGTAGAGGCCCCGCAACTGGCCGGCGCTGAGAGACCCCGTGGCCACCTGCCTGGCGGCAAAATCCGCTTCCGCCGCCGCCAATCCGCGAGCGGCGGCCTGCTCGGCCCCCAGCGACTCGGCCAGCTTCACCCGGGCCTGCCTCTCCCTGATCGCCCGGAGACGGAGCACGGTGTCGAGACGCGACCGTTTCACGTCTCTCCTCCGACGATGCCTTCGAGCCGGGCCCACGCCTCGTCGAAGTCGCTGGCTTCTTCCGGACGCTGGCGGAACAGCTCGATCAGCTGCGGCGAGAGACGCAGACCCCTGTCCGCCGCCGGGTTGGTTCCAGGCACGTAGGCACCGACCTCCACTAGGTCGCGTACCTCTTCTGCGGCGGCGAGGGCAGAACGCGCCGCCACGGTGAGGCGGACCCGGTCGGGGCCGACCAGCTTGTCGGCGAGACGGCTCAGGGAACCGAGTGGGTCGAGGGCAGGATAGCGGCCGGCGACCGCCAGCCGCCGGTCGAGGACGAGGTGGCCGTCGAGGATGCCGCGAGCGGCGTCGGCGATGGGATCGTTGTGGTTGTCGGCTTCGACCAGCACCGTGTAGACGGCGGTGACGGTCCCGTTGGCGCGGGGTCCGGCGCGTTCGAGGAGGCGAGGGAGCAGGTCGAACACAGACGGGGTGTAGCCCCGGGCCGTGGGGGGCTCCCCGGCGGCGAGCCCGACCTCGCGCTGTGCCATCGCCAGGCGGGTGAGCGAGTCGACCATGAGGAGGACGTCGTTTCCGGCGTCGGCGAACCATTCGGCGATCCGGGTCGCCACGAGCCCTGCTCGGAGCCGCAGGAGCGGCGGCTGGTCGGAGGTGGCGACCACGACGACGGCACGCTCCATCCCTTCGGGACCGAGCTCGTCTTCGATCATCTCCCGCACCTCGCGGCCTCGTTCGCCGACGAGGGCGAGGACGACGATGTCGGCGGAGGTGCCCCGAGCCATCATGCCCATGAGCGTCGACTTGCCGACGCCGGACCCGCCGACGAGACCCACCCGCTGGCCCTTTCCGAGCGTGCAGAGCAGATCGATCAGACGCACACCCACCGGGAGGACCTGATCGATCCGCTGGCGGGTGAGAGGCGTCGGGACCTCGCCTTCCACGCCGACGATCTCGCCGGTCGGCTTGGGGCCTCCGTCGAGCGGGTTGCCGAAGGGGTCGATCACCCGGCCGATGAGGTTCTCGCCGACGATCGTGCCCCAGCCACCGCGCCGCACCTCGACCCGGTCGCCGCGGCCGATGCCCTCGGTGCGGCCGAGCACCATCGCCCGGGCGGCGTCGCCGGCGACGGCGATCACCTCGCCGGGCCGGCGCCCGCCGGCCGTGTCGATGGAGACGGCATCGCCGACTCTGAGCCGCAGGCCGCGGATGTCGACCTCGTGGCCCACCACACCCGCCACCCGCCCGGAAGTGCGGTGGAGCGGCATGGTCGCCGAGCTAGGCACCGAGCACCTCCCGCAGGATCTCGAGGGCCGTCTCCCAGGTGAGGTCGGCGTCGCACCACTCTCCGACGATGCGGGCTTCCCCTCTCCCGAGGGAAGGATCGGCGACGACCGTGACCCTGGCGTCGTCGGCGACGCTGGAGGTGACGAACTCGACCATGTCCGGGCCGACCCGGACCTCGAGGTGGGGAGAGTCGAGCTCGTCGAGTGCGGCCCGGACCTTATCCACCAGCACGGTGGGCTCCACCGGCAGGTCGCCGATGAGCCGTTCCACCAGGTCGAAGGCGGTCCGGAGGAGTGACGCGGCGGTCTCCTCCTGGGTGCGCCGGATCTCCGCCCGAGTGTCTTCGACGGCTCGGCGGATGGACTCGGAGGCCGCCTCCACCTCGGCCACGGTCTCTTCCCGGCCGACGCGGCGGCCCTCCTCGAAGCCCGCCCGGTGACCTTCCGCCCGTGCCTCGTCGAGCATGTGCTGCCAGGCGGGATCGACGAGCAGCGGATCGGTGACGCCGACCAGCCGGGTGACGTCGACTTCGGGGCCGCGGAGCACGCTAGCCAATGAGGTCTCCTGAGTCGCGGGCGATGACGATCTCGCCCGCTTCGTCCAGTTCGCGGATGCGGGCGACGATCTCGGTCTGGGCGGCCTCCACGTCGCGGCGGCGGAGCGGGCCCAGCAGTTCCATCTCCTCGAGGAGTGTCTCCCGCGCCCGAGCCGACAGGTTGCGCAGGATCGCCTCCTGGACATCAGGGCGGACGCCCTTCATCGCCACCGCCAGCTTCTGGCTGTCGACGGCTTGGATGACGAGCTGGATCGAGCGGTCGTCGAGGGAGGCGATGTCCTCGAAGACGAACATCAGCGACCGCACCTGCTCGGCCAGTTCGGGGTCGACTTCGGTCAGGCGATCGAGGATCTCCCGCTCGGTGGCCCGGTCGGCGTGGTTGAGCATCTCCGCCAGGTCCTTCACCCCGCCGCGGCTCGTCGAATCGGTGCGGGTCATGGACCCGAGCCGGGCCTGGAGGGCGGCCTCCACCTTCTCGATCACGTCGGGGCTGGTGCGGCCCATGCTGGCGATGCGCAGGGCCACGTCACGCTGGAGGTCGGGGTCGAACCCCGACAGCACCTGGGCGGCATAGGAGGCGGGCTGGTGGGCGAGGACCAGCGCCACCGTCTGGGGATGCTCCTCCTTGAGGAACTGCACCAACTGGTCGGGGTCCACGTCGCGCAGGAAGGCGAACGGCCGCTTGGTGCCGCTGCCGATGATCCGGTCCAGCATCTCGGCGCCCTTCGGGCCCTTCCAGCGGGTGAGGATCTCCCGAGCGACATGGACGCCGCCGGCGGGGACGAAGCGGTGGCCGGTCATCTGCTCGTAGACCTCGCGCAGGACCGAGTCGACCACCTCCGGGTCGATCTCTCCCAGGCGGGCCACCTCGCCGGCGAGGACCTCCACTTCCTCTTCCGACAGGTGCCGCAGCACCTGGGCGGCGTTGTCCGAGCCCACGGCAACGACGAGAGCCGCCGCCTTCTGGGTCGGGGACAGATCCTGGGGTCGGGTGAGTTCGCTCATCTCCTGTCGGCGAGCCAGCTACGCAGCAACGCGGCGATCTCCTCCGGCTGGGACTGGACGAGACCGACCACGTCGTCGTGGATGTTCGGTTCGGCGGGTTCGGACAGCTCGGCGGGCGCACCCACCGGCAACGCCTCCAGGGTCGGGGCGGGCTCGAGGGCCGGCTGGGGGGAGACCTCGACCGGGCGCCGACGGCGGCTCCGTCCCATGAAGAGGAAGGACAGGGCGACGATCAGCAGCAGAGCGGCGCCGGCGATCTCGGTGAGATGCGCCTCGAGCGGGTTGGGCTCCGGCTCTTCTGCGACGGGAGCCTCGTCGGAGGCAGGGAACGGGATCGCCGACACCTCGACGACGTCCCCGCGCAGGGTGTCGAGGCCGACCGCGGCGGACACGAGGCGCTGCACCTCGTCGACGGGTATCGGCGTGGCTCCGGTCTGGGTCCCGTCGTCGACCACGACGGCGACCGAGAGACGCTCGATGGTCCCGGGAGCCTCGGTGATCGATGTGACGACCCGATCGACCCCGTACTCCCGCAGCGTCTCGTTCTTCGTGTACTCGTAGTCGCCCTCGCCGGTGGCGACGACCCCGCCATCCACGCCGAGGGCTCCGCCCGGCGCCGCACCGGCGCCGGTGAACTCCTCTTCCAGCGTCTGCTCCTTGAGGGTGGGCGGCTCCTCTTTGCTGAAGGTCTCGCTCTCGGAGGTGCGCTGGTCGAAGTCGAGCTGGGCGCGGACGACGACGGACGCCCGGCCGGGACCGAGGACGGTCGTGAGCAGCGAAGTCAGGTCCTGGGCGAGCAGCTGCTCGAACTCGCGGGTCTGGCGGAGGGTGCGGCTCCCCATCCCCGCACCGGTGGCATCTTCGCCGGCGGCGTGGAGCACGGTTCCTGCGGCGTCGGCCACGGTCACGTTCGAGGGCTCTAGCCCTTCGACGGAGGAAGAGACGAGGGAGATGATCGACTCCACCTCGGCGTCGCTCAGAGGCCGGACGGGAGCGACGAGCACGGAGGCGGTGGTGGGCTTGCGCTCCTCTTCGAACAGCGGCTCTTCGGGGATGACGAGATGCACGGTGGCCGACTCGATCGGCTGCATCGCCATGAGCGTCTTGGCGATCTCGCCCTCGAGTGCCCGCTGGTAGGCGACGCGCTGTTGGAAGTCGGTGATGGTGAGGCTCTGGCCGTCGAGCAGCTCGTAGCCCTGGGGGACCACGGTGCCCTGGATGCCGGCGGCGGCGAGCGACGCCCGCACCTCGTACACCTCCGAGCGGGGCACCAGGATCTGGGTGCCCGCCGCCTCCAGCTTGTAGGGCACACCCTGGGATTCGAGCTCGTCGATGACCGACTGCACCTGGGATGCCTCCAGGCCGGAGTAGAGGACCGTGTACGCGGGCGTCGTCACCCAGCGGAAGAACATGACCGAAGCGAGGATCAGGACGATCAGGGCGACCGCGATCCCGGCCTGCTGGGCGGGCGGGATGGTCCGGATCATCGCGCCGAGGCGCTGGCGGAACTCCATCAGATCTGCATCCTCATGATCTCTTGGTAGGCCTCGAGGGCCCGGTTACGAACCTGGACGGCGAGCTCCAGCGACAACGACGCCTTGGTGGTGGCGATCATCAGGTCGTGGACGCTGGACGACCCGCCGGTGGCGATGTCGGTGGCCACTGCGTCGGCGTGCCGCTCGGCGTCGGACAGCGACTGGAGGGCATTGCCGAGGCCCTCCTCGAAGCCGGGGGCGGGCTTCTGCTCGACCCGGTTGAGGGCGGCCTCGGACGCCGCCCGGATGGGCTCGATCGGGGGGATCATCGCTGGCCGATCCTCAGTGCGGTCTGGTACGCCTCGCGGGCGTCCTGCAGGACCTGGACGTTCATCTGGTAGCTGCGGGTGGCCAGGATCAGGTCGGTCATCTGGCCGGCCAGGTCGACGAGAGGCATGGTCACGTACCCCTGGGCGTCGGCGCTGGGGTGGTCGGGGTCGAACACCCGGGTCGGCTCGCCGGGCTGACGCATGACCGCCGCCACCTCCACACCGCGGCCGGGACCGCCGGCGGTGGCGAGGCGCTCCCGGGCGACGACCATCTGGGCCCGGAAGGGCTCCTCGTTGCCGCCGCGGACGGTGTTCACGTTCGCCAGGTTGTGGGAGATGGTGTCCAGCCAGAACCGGGACACGTGCATGCCGGAACCGGCGATGTCGAGGGTGGTGAAGGCGCTCACGCCACCACCCCCTTCATGGCGGTCCGCAGCTGGTTGGTCTTGAAGTTGTAGGCCGAGACCATGGCGTCGCGCAGGAGGCCGGTGCGGATCATCTCGACCATCTCGTCTTCGAGGGAGACCTCGTTGATGCCGTTGAAGACGTCCGCCTTGCGGATCACGGTGGGCCCGGCGATCGAGTCGAGCGACTCGCGTTCGAGGGCGTCGGCGAGATGCCGCTCGAACGAGACATGGGAAGCGGTGAAGCCGGGGACCTCGGCGTTGGCCACGTTGTTGCTGATGATCTCCGAGCGCAGGTTGAGCCCATCGAGGGCGTACTCGATGGCCTGCATCGTCAGGTCGTTCATGGCGGCTCCTTCACTACTTCCGTGAGGGGCCCCATCCGTGGAGGAGTACACAGGCCGATCCGTGGCCAATCGATCTGTCGGCCGCTCGACGGCCGGTTTAAGGAGTGGGTTGGAGATCTCCCGCTACGCCGAGTACGCCCGGGCGGCGGTGCGGCGCCGGCGCAGCTCTTCGAGGGCGGCGGCTGCCTCGTTCCTGGCTGCCTCCACCCGGGCGATCGTCGCCTGGACCCGGTCGAGGACTCGCCGCAGCTGCGCCTCCTGGTCGGGGCCGACGGCCGCTTCGGGGGCGACCCACTCGCCCAGCTCGAGCTCGTGGATCCGGCCCTGCACGAGGGCGAGATCGATGCGGTCGAGCTGGCTTTCGATCCTCTGCAGCACGTCGCTCACGACGCCTCCCCACCGACCACCGAGGCTGCCCACGCATCTCTGAGATCCCCGATGATGCGCGTCACCTCCTCCAGCGGCTCCGGATCCTTGGACAGGTTGGCGTCGACGAGGCGGCGCCGGGCGTAGTCGTAGAGCCCCTGGAGGGAGGCGGCGATCTGGCCGCCCCGATCGTGGTCCAGTGCCATCTCGAGCTCGGTCACGAGCTGCTGGGCCCGGGTGAGCTGGTGGCTGACCACGCCCAGGTCCGGCCGCTCCGACGCCAGGGCGGTCCGGGCGATCTCGACCGCGGACAGCACGGCGTCGTACATGAGGAGGACGAGGCGAGCCGGGCTGACGGTGCTGACCTGGGTCTGGGTGTAGTGCTGTCCGGCGTCTACGGCGTACATGGGTCCTCCGTTCATCCGGTCTGGCTCATCCCGGCGAGTTGGGCCTGGAGCCACATCTGCTGGCTCAGCAGTTGGGCCATCATCGACTCCATCGCCGTGAACTGGCGGATGAGCTGGTCTTCGACTCTCGCCAGGCGGTCCTCCATCCGCTCGATGCGGTCGTCGACCAGGTCGATCTGGGCCTTCCAGTGGTCACGGGCCCGGGAGATGGCGCCGTCGGCGCCCTCAGCCGCGGCCACGGCCCGGGAGATGGCGCCGATGAGCCCGGCGGTGGCGTCGACGAAGCCCAGGTACAGGAATCCGCCGGCGTCGACGACGGCCGACTGGTCGACGAGCACCGAGACCGAGAGGCCGCGGGCAGCCCCTTCGGCGCCGGTCAGGGTGCGGCCGGACCCGGTGGCGGGCTCGCCGCCGATGGTGCCGGCGACATCGAGGCCGGCGTGGGTGCCGTCGAGGCCGAGGTCACCCGATCCGCTGACAGTGAAGGCGGGGGCGGAGCCGTACCTGGACTCCTCCAGGCGGATCGCCCCGTCTTCGTCGCGGGCGGTGATCGTCGTGATGCCGGCGGAACGCAACGCGGAGTTGATCGTCTCGATCGCCGTGGACAGGTCGGCTTCGGCGCCGATGGCCACTTCAGCGGTCTTGTTGCCCGAGGTGATCTGGAAGGAGAGGCCGGCTGTGGGCGGGGTATAGGCGGCCCCTTGGACGGAGGCGGCGGTCGCCGCCTGGGTGATGACGATCTCGTAGCTGCCGTCGGCCGTGCCGCTCCCGGAGCGGAGGAACTGGACCCTCGGATCCGACGTGGTGCCCCAGCGGCTGAGCAGACGGCTCACACCCTGGTAGTCGTCTTGGAGGGCGGCGCGGAGCTTCGACTCGTCGAACTTCAACGTGCCGTCGCGCTGGATCTCGATGCCGATCGCCGCCGAGTGACGGTAGGGGCCGTCGGGAAGCGTGAAGGTGCTGACCGCGGTCTGGAGATCGTTGAGGATCTGGCGGGCGGTCGAGTCGCCGACCAGGATGCCGCCGGTTTGGCTCTCGGCGTTGTAGGCGGTGAGCGTCTTGATGCGGTTGATGGCGTTGTTGAGGTCGTTGACGACCTTGCCGACGGCAGCCACCAGCCCGTCCACGTCCCGGCCGATGGTGATCGTCACCTCTTCGGGGCCGGCGGATCGCAGGTCGACCGTGACGCCGGGAACGAGGTCGCTGATGGTGTTCGAGGAGCGGGTGATGGTGAGGGCGCCCATGGTGAGTTGGGCGTCCTGGCCGGCGCGGATCACTTCGGTGGAGGCCAGGCCCGCCTGGTCGCCGTAGGCGGTGAAGGCGGCGGCTTCGCCGGTGTCTTTGGAGACCAGGCGCAGCTTGGCGGTGGATCCGTCCACGTAGAAGACGGATGCGGTGACGCCGATGCCGAGCTCGTTGATGCGGGTGGCGAGCTGGGCGAGGGTGGTCTCGGTGTCCGTGGTGACGCTGTGGGTCTGGCCGCCGATCTCGATCGTGAAGGTGCCGGCGCCCACCAGCGCGTCGGCCGAGGCGAATCCACCGGTGGAGATGATCTCGTGGCGGGTGGCGAGCTGGTCGATGGTGAAGGAGAGGGTCTGGGGGAGGGCGTTTCCGGTGACGGTGGCGACGGCCCGTTGCTCGTTGGACGACGAGGCGGTGATGTATCGGTCGAGGTCCGATGCCGAGGCGAGGGCGTCGAGGGAGGTGCGGAGGCTCGAGAGGCGGGTGGCGATGTCCCGCCAGGCATCGTCTTTGGCCACCAGCTTCTGGCGGTTGGACTGGAGGTTGAGGATGGGAAGCCTCTCCACCTCCATCAACTGCTTGATCATCGAGGCGGTGTCGAGCCCTGAGGCGAGACCCCCGATGTAGCTGGTCACCTATCTACCTCTCTTCTTCGGAGTCGTGGATGGGGGCGGGTCTCCCCGCCCCCATCCGGCTTGCGGGTGGATCAGCCCAGCAGACGGAGGACCGACTGCGGGACGACGTTGGCCTGGGCGAGCATGGCGGTGCCGGCCTGGGCCATGATCTGGTGACGGGTGAACGCCACCATCTCCTCTGCCATGTCGGTGTCCCGGATGCGGGACTCGGAAGCGGAGAGGTTCTCCACGGCCACCGACAGGTTGGCGATCGTGTGCTCGAGGCGGTTCTGCTTCGCACCGAGCTCGGAGCGAACGCTCGAAACTGCATCGATCGCGAGATCCAAGGCTCCGATCGCAGCATCGGCGGCTGTGGTCAGGTCGAGAGCGTCGAGGTTGACGTTGACAGCCGGGGTACCGGGATCGCCATCGTCGTCGATGCCAAAGAAGATGCCGGCGTTGCCCGTCACGTCGATCGTGAGGTCGAGCTCCACCGTCAGCTTGTTGTCGGCTCCCGACCCAGCCCCCACGTGGAACGTGAGAGCGGTTCCGCCAGAGCCGCTGTCGTAGTTGCTGAAGACAGCCTTCCCGGCGAAGGTGGTGCGCTTGCCGATGGCATCCAGCTCCTCGACGAGCTGGTCGAACTCGGCCTGCTGCT
>ERZ777003.952-NODE-952-length-49510-cov-22.582388_pt1 | contig 49510 bp, 44 predicted proteins | sample MGYA00374956_ERZ777003 | MGnify/ENA primary metagenome ERZ777003 (study PRJEB29302, sample SAMN06268252) | bioreactor metagenome | isolation source: Joint BioEnergy Institute, California, USA | place: USA:Joint BioEnergy Institute, California, USA | collected...
GCTGGCAGCTGGCCGCTGGCAGCTGGCAGCTAGCTGCGCCTCACCGCCGCCAGCACCTCGGCAGCCAACCGCGCCCCGTCGGCCCGGCTCTGCGGCGTGGCCGAGATCCGCACGACGACCTCGTCGCCGTGGACCTCCTCGAGCTGGATCTCCGGCGGGTAGCGCAAGGGGACGGAGATCGCCTCGTCGAGCAGCTCCTGCACCTCAGCCGGCGTGCGGGTCGCGTCGAAACGCGCCCGCAGCTCGACGCGCTCCGGCTCGCGGCGCGGCATGACCGCGACCTGGATCACGGTGCTGTTGGGGACCAGGATGCGGTCGGCGCCGCGGACGAGCGTCGTGTAGAAGAGCCCGAGCGAGCCGACGATGCCCTCGAGCTCGCCCGCGAGGACGCCGCCCTGCAGCCGGACGCGATCGCCCACCTGGAACGGGCGCGTCGAGAGCAGCACCATCCCCGCGAACATGTTGCCGAGCGTCTGCTGCGCCGCGAGGCCGACGATCACCGCCGTGAACGCGCCGCCCAGCGCCAGCGTGCGGGCCTCCACGCCCGCGATCCGCAGGGCGGCGCCGAACACGACCAGCACGGCGATCAGCCGCACGAGGAAGCCGACCGTGCCCGCGGTGGCCGGGTCGAACCGCTTGTAGAGCAGCGGCGCCATGCCGCCGCCCAGCGAGCGCGCGATGCCGATCCCGACGGCGATCAGCGCGGCGACCGTGGCGATGCGGACCTCAGTCTCGTAGCCGGGGAAGAGGGTGCTGCGCTCGCGGAAGAGCAGCAGGACCGCGATCAGGAAGACGAGCTGGACCGCGAGCCGCCCGCGGGCCCGGTTCGCCTTGGCGGCGTCGACCTCCTCGCCGAGGCCGACCTGGCGCCACACCTTCGTCCTGCTCTCGAACAGGTTGCGGTCGCGCAGTAGCCTGCGCTCGCGCGCCTGCCGCCGGCGCCTGAGGTCGCGGAGTCGGCTCATGATCGAGAGCCTTCCCATCAGAAGGCCAGGGTAACTTTGGCGACCAGCCTCGCCACGCGCTTCCCGGCGTATACTGCGGCAGTCGATTGACTAGTCAGTCAAACGCCGTTTGCAGGAGTATTCGATGAGCGCGGGCGAGACCAACGACAGCCGAACGGAGCGCACCTGATGGCGAAGGCGCCCCCCGTCGACCGCCGCCGCCAGATCCTCGACGCCGCCGTCCGCGTCTTCGCCCGCCAGGGCTTCCACGCCTGCCGCGTCTCGGACATCGCGGACGAGGCGGGCGTCGCCTACGGCCTGGTCTACCACTACTTCAAGTCCAAGGACCAGGTCATGAACGAGCTGTTCACGGAGCGCTGGTCGCTGCTGCTCGCCGCGATCGAGGAGGTGGACAAGCGAGACATCCCGCCCCGCGAGAAGCTCGACGCGGTCGCCGGCTTCATCATCGACTCATACCGGCACGACCCCGACCTGATGAAGGTCATCATCGTCGAGGTCACGCGCGCGGCGAACTCGTTCGGCCGCACGCACATGCCGGAGATCAAGCGCGCCTACGACGGCATCGCCAAGATCGTCTCCGACGCGCAGGCGTCCGGCGCGTTCCGCGACGACATCGACCCCGAGCTCGCCTCGATGTGGTTCTACGGCGCGATCGAGCAGCTGCTTTCCGCCTGGGTCTTCGGTCTAATCCCAGCTGACGAGGACGCGTTCGAGCGCGCTCGCGCCATGGTCGTCGAGACGGTTTGCGGTGGGCTCGAGGCGCGACGTGATTAACTGCGCTGCGAACGGGAGATAAGGGAAAGCTGTGGATAGCCAAATCGTCCGACGACTGGTCTGGTCCGGCCTGCTCGCCGCCACCGGGGCGCTGGCAAGCATCGTGGCCTCCCGCGTGTCGGCGATGATCTACACCCGAATCTTCAACGAGGATCCGCCCGAGTGACCACCTCACCCGACCCGCGCGGCTCACGATCCGACGACCGCTCGCTGGGCGAGCTGGTCATCGATGTCTCCGAGCGGGTCACGCTGCTGGTCCGCGAGGAGATCGAGCTCGCCAAGGCTGAGATCGCCGAGAAGGCGCGCAAGCTGCTCACGGGCTCGGTGGTCGGCATCGTCGCCGGCGCCCTCGCCTTCCTCGGCTTCATCATGCTGATGCACGCCTTCGCCTGGCTGCTCAACGACCTCTTCTTCGAGAGCACGCCGTGGCTCGGCTACCTGGTGGAGGCGCTCCTGTGGTTCCTGGTCGCGGCCCTCGCCGGGTGGTTCGCCTACCGCGCCGTGCGCGCCGGCTCCCCGCCCGCGCCGACGATGGCGATCGAGGAGGCGAAGGAGATCCGCGAGACCCTGGAGGCGAGCGACCGTGGCTGAGGTGCCCGAGCGGATGCCGCCGGGGCCCGGCCCGAGCAGGCCGCGCCCGCTGCCCGGCTCGCGCACGCCGGATCAGATCCGCGCCGACATCCAGCGCGAGCGCGAGGCGCTCGGGCAGTCGGTGGAGGCGCTGCGCGGCAAGGTCGCCGAGCTCACCGACTGGCGCTCGCAGGTGCGCAAGCACAAGCGCGAGCTCGCGATCGGCGCGGCCGTCGTCGGGTTCGCCATCGGTTTCATGGCGATGCGCCGCCGCGGGCGCGGCTGACGCCGCCGCCGGCCTTCAGAAGCCCAGCGCCTCGCGCGAGGTGCCGCCGATCCCGAGCAGCCCGGGGCCGACGTGCGCGCCGATCACCGGGCCGATCTCGCCGATGAACACGGGGTCGCAGCCGAAGATCTCGCGCCCGTGGGCGACGAGCCGGTCGGCGTTCTCGCGGTCGTGGATGTGCTGCACCACCCACGCGTCGGCGCCGTCCGCCTGCCGCTCGCGCGCGTAGTCGACGAGCCGCTCGAACGCGCGCCGGCGGGTGCGCACGCGCTCGATCGGGCGGATCTCCTCGTCCAGGGTGAGGATCGGCTTGATCTGCAGCGCGGAGCCGAGCAGCGCCTGCGCGGCGCCGATCCGCCCGCCCTTGCGCAGGTACTCGAGCGTGTCGATCGCGAACCAGATCTTGAGCCCCGAGCGCGCCCGCTCGGCCGCGGCCAGCGCCTCCTCGCCGCTCGCGCCCTGGCGCGCGGCGTGCGCCGCGGCCAACACGCTCAGGCCGAGGCCGCCGCAGGCGGAGCGGCTGTCGAAGACGTGGATGCGCTCCCCGCCGCGGCCCTCGTCGATGAGCTGCTGGCGCGCCTGCCTGGCCGAGTCGCAGGTCCCGGAGATCCCCGACGAGAGGTGCAGGGAGACGATCTCGCGCCCCTCGTCGAGCAGCGGGCCGTAGACGGAGACGAAGTCGCCGACCGAGGGCTGCGACGTGGTCGCGGCCCCGGGGCTCGCGCTCAGCCGCTCGTAGAACGTCCCGTACTCGGCGGCCGAGATCTCGCCCTCGGCGCGCTGCACGCCGTCGAGGGTCACGTACAGGCTGACGGTGTGGATGCCGTACTCGGCGATGAGCTCGTCCGGCAGGTAGGCCGTCGTGTCGCAGACGATCGCGGTGGCGTTGTCGGCGCTCACGCGAGCACTTCTATCACGCGGCCGGGGGCCAGCGCGGGCCGCGAGTACGATCCCCCGTCGTGGGGAAGACCCTCGTCACCGGCGCCACGGGCTTCATCGGCTCCCACCTCGTGAGGGCGCTGGCGGAGCGCGGCGACGAGCTGCGGCTCCTGGTGCGCCGCACCTCCCGCGTCGAACACCTCGACGACATCGAGTTCGAGCGCGTCACCGGCGACGTGCTCGACCGGCGCGCGGTGCGCCGCGCGATGAAGGGCGCCGACCGCGTCTTCCACGTCGCGGGCAGCACGTCGATGCGCAGCCGCGACCGCGAGGCGGTCTTCGAGCTCAACGTCCGCGGCACCCGCATCGTGCTCGAGGAGGCGCTCAAGGCCGGGGTGGAGCGCGTCGTGCACACCTCGTCGGTGGCGGCGATCGGGGTGGCGCCGCCGGGCGGGGCCCTGGACGAGACGGCCGTGTTCAACGCGGGGCACCTCGGCATCGCCTACGTGAACTCCAAGCACGAGGCCGAGGTCGAGGCGCTGCGGATCGGCGCGCGCGGCCTGCCGGTGGTCGTCGTCAACCCGTCGTTCGTCTTCGGCCCCGACGACCCGACCGGCGGCAGCTCGATGGCGCTGCTGCGCCGGTTCCTGCAGCGGCGCATCCCGGCCTACGTGGACGGCGCGATCAACATCGTCGACGTGCGCGACGTCGCCCGCGGGCACCTACTCGCGGACGAGCGCGGCGAGCCGGGCGAGCGCTACATCCTGGGGGCGCGCAACTTCACGCTCGACCGGCTCTTCGCCGACCTCTCGCGGCTCTCCGGCGTGGACGCCCCGGAGGTCAAGCTGCCCGGCCCGGTGGTGCTGGCCGCGCTCGCCGCCGGCAGGCGGGTCGGCGTCAAGCTGCCGACGGAGCCCGACGAGGTGCGCTCGGCGATGCAGTGGTGGACCTTCCGGAACACGAAGGCCAAGCGCGAGCTCGGCTTCGACCCGCGCCCGCACGAGGAGACGCTCGCCGACGCGGTGCGCTGGCAGACCGAGGCGCTGAACCACGCGATCGGCGGGCGGGCGTCGCGCCTGGAGCGGCTCGCGCTCGGCGCAGCGGGCAGCGCGATCCGGCTCGGGGAGAGGCTCGCGAAACGATGAGCGCGAAGCGCGAGGTCGTCCTCTACCGCTGCCCCACGCCGACCGACTTCCTGTGCCCGTGCGGGGCGGTCGCCCGCAAGCTGCGGCGGCTCGGCGTCGAGTACCGGACCGAGCGCGTCCCGTACAGGCGCAGCGCGCGCCCCGAGATCGAGGAGCTCACCGGCCAGCGCCGCGTCCCCGTGCTCATCGACGGCGACGAGGTGATCTCCGACTCCAAGCGCATCATCGAGTACCTGGAGTGGAGTCGGGGCGGCGAGCGATGACGAGGACGCGGGGCCGGTCCTTTACTATGTGAAGCACGATGGAGACTCCGAAGGCGGCGATAACCCTCAGCGACGCGGCGGCGGAGAAGATCCGCGAGCTCACCAGCGCCAGCGGCAACCCCGACGAGCAGGCCCTGCGCGTTTCCGTCAAGGGCGGCGGCTGCTCGGGCTTCCAGTACGCGCTCGCGCTCGACAAGCCCCGCGACGACGACCACGTCTTCGAGGACAAGGGCGTCGCCGTGGTCGTCGACAAGGTGTCGATGCAGTTCGTCTTCGGCTCCGAGGTCGACTACGTCGACGGCCTCCAGGGCGCCGGCTTCACGGTGAACAACCCCAACGTCGTGGCCGCGTGCGGCTGCGGCTCCTCCTTCCAGGTCCGCGAGGACGCGCCCGCGTTCGCCTAGCGGCGGCGACCGGCTAGCTTCATCGGCGCGCCCCGGCGGGCGCGGCGAGCGATGCCGCGCGCGCGGGGGAGCGCACAGTCACACCGCACCCTCAGGAGCAGGAACTTGGCGACGGTCACGGCCGCGAGCCTCACCAAGCACATCGGCGATCGCAAGCTGTTCGGCGACGTGTCGTTCAAGCTCGAGCGCCGCAACCGCATGGCGCTCTCGGGCCGCAACGGCTCGGGCAAGACCACGCTCCTGCGCATCCTCGCCGGCGAGGTCTCGCTGGACGGCGGGACCGTCGCCCTCGGCAAGGGCGTGCGGGTCGCCCTCCACGACCAGCGCCCGCCGCGCGACCAGGGCCTGAGCCTCGAGGAGTACGTGGTCTCCGGGCTGGACTGGGTGCTGGGGATCGAGCGCGAGCTGCGCGAGCTCGAGGAGCGCATGGCGGCGGGCGCCGACGAGCGCACGCTCGCTGCGTACGCGGAGGCGCAGACGCGGCTCGAGGTCGCGGGCGGCTACCGCTGGCGCGACGGCGCCCTGCAGACGCTGCGCGGGCTCGGCTTCCGCGAGGAGGACTTCGGCCGAGCGCTCTCCACGTTCTCGGGCGGCGAGCTCACGCGCGCCTCGCTGGCCCGGGCGCTCGCCGCGCGGCCGGACCTGCTGCTCCTCGACGAGCCCACCAACCACCTCGACATCGAGTCGCTCGAGTGGCTCGAGGAGTACCTCAACGACCTCGACGCGGCGGTCGTCCTGGTCGCGCACGACCGCTGGTTCCTTGAGTCGGTGGGCACGTGCGTGCTCGAGCTCGAGGGCGGCCGCGGGCGGTTCTTCGCGGGGCCCTGGCACGTGTGGCGCAAGGAGAAGCTCGCGCGCGAGCTCGCCGTCGAGCGCGACCTGGCGCGGCGCGAGGCGGACATCGCGCGGCTCGAGCGGTTCGTGGAGCGCTTCCGCGCCAAGGCCACCAAGGCCCGCCAGGCGAAGGCCAAGCAGAAGCAGATCGAGCGCCTGCGGGCGGGCGCGCCCGAGCTCATGCCGGCCGACGGCAAGGCGCTCTCGTTCAGCTTCGGCAAGGCCGAGCGCTCCGGCCGCGTGGTGCTCGAGCTGGAGGGCGCGCGCTTGGAGGTCGGCGACCGCGTCCTGCTCGAGGACGGCGAGCTGTGGCTCGAGCGCGGCGAGCACGTCTGCCTGATCGGCCCCAACGGGACCGGCAAGTCGACCCTGGTCGCGGCGCTCGCCGGCCGGCGCAAGCTCGACGGCGGCAAGCTGCGCTTCGGCCACAAGGTGAAGCTCGGCTACCTCGCGCAGCACGCCGAGGTGCCGCCCGAGCCCGGGCTCACCGCGCTCGCGCACGCCCAGCGCTCGACCGGGCTGTCGGAGGCGAAGGCGCGGGCCCTGCTCGGCCGCTTCATGTTCTCGGGCAGCGACGTGGAGAAGCAGGTCAGCGACCTCTCGGGCGGCGAGCTGCAGCGGCTCTCGCTCGCCATCCTCGTGAGCTCCGACGCCAACCTGCTGATCCTCGACGAGCCCACGAACCACCTCGACGTCGAGAGCCGCGAGGCGCTCGAGGAGGCGCTCTCCGGCTTCGAGGGCACGCTGCTTCTGATCTCGCACGACCGCGCGCTGCTCGAGGCGGTCGGGACGCGCACGGTCGCCTTCGAGGACCGGCGGTTGCGCAACTACCTCGGTGGCTGGGCGGAGTACCGCGAGGTGCGCGAGCGGGCGCGCGCCGCGGAGCAGCCCGCGAAGCCCGCCAAGCCGAAGCGGGCCGACCGCGGCCCGGAGGCGCGCCGCAGGCGCGCGCAGGAGCGCGCGGCCAAGGCCGAGGAGCGCAAGCTGGAGCGTCAGGTAGAGGAGGCCGAGCGGGCGCTGCGCGAGCTCGAGGACGAGCTCGCCGACCCGGCGATCTGGGCCGACCCCGAGCGCGCCGACGAGGCCGCGCGCCGGCACGCCGAGGCCAAGGCCAGGCTCGACGAGCTGTACGAGCGCTGGGAGCGGGTCGCGGGCTGACTCCCGGGCCGCCCCCGGCGGCGAACGCGTACATGGAGTACCCGGATCGCCTCGAGCTGAGGCTCTCGGCGAACGGCTCCTGTGACCCCGGCTCGAGGGCGCAGTCGGTCGGGGACTTCACGACCCTGCTCGAGTCCGTCAACCCCGATCTGGTCACCGGGGTGTACCCGCAGGTCTGGACGAAGTTCTCCGGCAAGCTGAAGGGTCTGGCGGGGGTGGAGAGCGGGTGCCTCGCGTTCCGCTACTTCGTCACCAACGGAGGGCCCGGCGCGCAGAACAGCGACTACCTCGGCGTCGATACGTTCGCCTACGAGGATTACGAGGGCGACGCCTGCGCGGACGCGAAGGCTGCGCTCGCCAACGCCAAGTCCAAGCTCCGCAAGGCCAAGGCCAGGCTCGCGGGCGCGAAGAGGAAGCTCAAGCGGGCGAGGAAGGCGGGCAAGGCCGCCCAGGCCAAGCGGGCCAAACGGAAGGTGAAGGCCGCGAAGAGGCCGGTCAAGGCGGGCAAGCGCAAGGTCGCCTCGGCCAAGGCCGAGAGGACGGAGGCCTGCGCCGCCGCGTAGGCGCTAGCCCGGCAGCAGCAGGCCGAGCTGGCGGGACTGGGCGACGAGCGTCCCGTCGGGCGCCCACATCTCGCCGTCCTCCTCGAAGTAGCCGTCGCGCGCGACCCGGCTGCGGAAGCGTCCGAGGATCGGCGAGGGCGGCAGGGGCAGCGCGGTGCGGAAGTGCACGGTCAGGTCGATCGTGGGCGCGGCCATGAGCGCCCCCAGGCGCGGCCACGGCGCCGGGAACCACGCGTCGGAGAGCACAGCGAGGGCGGCCGCGTCCACCGGCCGGCCCTCGTCGAGCTCGTACCAGCCGCCGATCTCGGCGCGGTCGGCGCGGCTGAGCGCCGGCTCGCCGAAGCGGTGCTGCATACGCAGCCGCCTGACCATCGCGGGCAGCTCGCCCGGGGGCGCGCCGAAGAGGTCGGGCTCGCGGCCCGGGGGCTCCACCCGCGGCATCGGCGCGTCCTCGTAGCGTGGCGCGGCCACCGGCCGCCCGTAGGCCGCGAGCGCGGTCGCCACGACCCGGCCGTCCTGTTCGAGCTCGCCGCGCAGCGAGCTCAGCGTGCGTCCCCCCTTGACGAGCTCGGCGCGCGCGGTGACCGGGCCCGCCGAGGGGGCGCGCAGGAAGTGCATCGTGACCGAGCGGGCAGTGCGCTCGGGGTCGGCGACGACGCGGTCGAAGGCGGCGATCATGAGCGCCATCACGAAGCCGCCGAGCGGCCCGGCGGGGGTGAACCAGCGCTCGATGACGGCGCCCCGGAACGCCCCGTCACCGAGCGGCTCGAGCGCGATCTCCTCGTCGAACGGGAAGCGCGCGGGCGCCGCGGCCTCGGGGGAGCCCCCGCCGGCGTTCGCCGCGGTCACGGTGCGGAGGTCCGGGGCGCTAGCCGAGCTGGATGGGCGGGCTCTGCTGCGGGCCGCCGGGGACGATGCGCTGCGGCTCGGGGATCTCCGCGTCGGGCTGCTCGACGCCGAGCACCTGGGCGAGCTCGCCCGACTCGAACATCTCCTCGACGATGTCGCAGCCGCCGACCAGTTCGCCGTTCACGTAGAGCTGCGGGAAGGTCTGCCAGTCGGCGATCTCGGCCGTCACCTCGCGCAGCGGCTGCAGCGCGGGGAGGACGTCGATCGCCCCGTACTCGACCCCCATCGCCTCCAGGACCTGGACGACGCGCATCGAGAATCCACACCGCGGCTGCTCCGGGGTGCCCTTCATGAGGAGGAGCACCGGGTTCTCCGCGATCGCCTTTTCGAGCTGCTGCTTGAGTTGAGGGTCGGCTGCCATACAGAGCACATTAGCGACCGGCGGGCCTCGGCCCGGCGGCCGGCCGCCTCACTTGACCTTGGTCTGGATGGAGAGCGCGTGGATCGAGCCGTCCTCGAACCGCTCGCGAACCGCGTTGCGGACGAGCCGGTGCTGGTCGAGCCGCTTGAGCCCCTCGAACTGCGAGGCGGCCACGATCGCCCGCAGATGGTCGCCGTTGCCCTCGTCGATCACCTCGACGTCGGCGCCGGGCAGCGCCGCCTCGATGAGCGCCTTGATCTCAGCCAGATCAGCCATCGCGCGCCAATCGTAGTGCCGCGCCCAAACCACCCCACGCGAGCCCGAGTGAGGCGGATTTGTTCGATATAGCCGCACATATCCGCCTCACATCGGGAGGTGAGGCGGATTAGTACGACATAGGCGTACAAATCCGCCTCACTCGGGTGGCGCTGCGGCTGCGGGCGCCGGGCTGGGGCGCGTCGTCAGTCCGCGGCGACCGGGCTGCCCGCCCGCGCCGCCTCGAGCATCTCGTCGATGCGGCAGAACTTGACCCGTGGGCGGCCGAGGGGCTCGCCGCGCTCGCGCTCGGCAGCGTCGATCGCCTGCCAGCCCGAGTAGCTCACCACGGCGTCGGGCTTGCGCTCGCCGAGCAGCCTGACGATCGCGTCGGGGTCGGCGGCGAGCTCCGGCGCCGGGATGCGGCCCGCGCCCAGGTCCTCGAAGAGGTTGTCGATGGTCTCCTGCGAGTCCTTCTTGTTCGTGCCGATCACGCCGCTCGGGCCGCGCTTGATCCAGCCGACGGCGTACTGGCCCTCGACCTGCCTGCCGTCGTCGCCGACGATGCGGCCGCCCTCGTTGGCGATCACGCCGCGCTCCTCGTCGAAGGGCACGCCCGGCACGGGGGTGCCGCGGTAGCCGATCGAGCGCAGCACGAGGCCGCACTCGAGCACCTCGCGCTCGCCGGTGTCGCGGGCCCGGATCCGACCGGACTCGTCGCGGACGAGCTCGTTGCGCGCGAGCACGATCCGCTCGACCTTGCCGTCGCCCTGGATCTCGACGGGCGAGCGCAGGAACTTCAGGACGATCCGCCGGCGCTTGCCCTCGGGCCGGCGCTGGGAGAACTCGGTGAAGATCTCGACGTTCTTGCGGGCGGTCGCGTCGGCCTCGTTCTCGAGGAACTCGCGGCTCACCTCGTCGAGCTCGCACTCGCCCGGGTCGACCACCACGTCGGCGTCGGCCATCTCGCCCAGCTCGCGCACCTCGGGGTTGGTGAACGCCGCCTGCGCCGGCCCGCGGCGGCCGACGACGACGATCTCACGGATCGAGCTGTTCGCGAGCGCCTCGATCGCGTGGTCGGCCGTGTCGGTGACCTCGAGCTCCCCGCGCGTGAGGGCGAGCATCCGCGCGCAGTCGGCCGCCACGTTGCCGTTGCCGATGACCACGGCGCGCTCGCAGGAGAGGTCGAACTCGGCGTCGGCGAAGTCCGGGTGCGCGTTGTACCAGGCGACGAACGCCGTGGCCGGGTGGCTGCCGGGCAGGTCCTCGCCCGGGATGCCGAGCTTGCGGTCGGCCGAGGTGCCGTAGCCGTAGATCACCGCGTGGTAGCGATCGGCGAGCTCCGCGGCCTCCACGTCGGTCCCGATCTCCACGTTGCCGAAGAAGCGGAAGCCCTCGTTGGCCGCCGTCTTCTCGTAGCGGCGGATGACGTTCTTGATCTTCGGGTGGTCGGGGGCGACGCCGGCGCGCACGAGTCCGAACGGGGTCGGCAGCCGGTCGAACATGTCCACCTCGACGGTCACGTCGGGGTTTGCGAACAGCGATTCGGCCGCGTAGAAGCCCGCCGGCCCGGAGCCGACGATCGCGACGCGTAGCGGGTTTGCGGGGGATCCGAGATCAGACATTCGGCGGCGAAGCGTAGGGGATGGAAGCGGGATCCGGGGGGAACCGTGCCGGCCGCGGCGGGCCCTAGGCGGCGGACACGCCCGCGACCGCGGTCACCGGCGTGCCGTCGAGCGCGTCGAGGGCACGGCCGATCGACATCGCGATACAGGTGAAGATCGGCGTGTCGCGCAGCGTGTACTGGCTCGACTCCGAGCCGCGCAGCTCGTTGACCAGGTCGAGGAAGCGCCCCGGGTCGTCGCCCTCGAAGGAGACGACGAACTCCTGGTCGTCGATTCCGAACGAGTAGGTGGTGTTGATCGTGATGTCCGGGTAGCGCCGGCCGATCTCGATGTGCTCGCGCATGATCCGCCGCCGCTCCTCGAGCGGGAGCGCGTACCACTCGCGCTTCTTCTCCATCGGGTAGATGAAGACGTACTTGTGGTCGGAGGTGCAGATCTCCGGCCGCGCCGCCTGCTCCGAGTAGGGCGACGGCTTGGTCTGCGAGAGGTAGGAGTACGGCGTCGTCATCCACTTCGCGAGCCCGCTCTGCCCCAGCACGACGTGGAAGGTGTGGATGTCCTCCAGCACGGGGCTCTGGCTCAAGAGCACGAGGTCGACGTCCCCGCGCGTGCCCACCGTCGAGTAGGCGCGCACCGAGCGGTCCTGCGCGAAGTCCTCACAGGCGGCGAGGAACTCCCGTTTATCCTGCGCCCTCTGCTCGGGCTCCCGACGCCTCCAAGCGGGATCCAGCTTGAAGAACGTGAACTTCGCGAAGGTCCGGTCGCTCACCGCCACGATGCTAGCGCTCATCGGGTGCGCGGTCGTGGCTCCGCAAGGGGCGTCCGCCCAGGATCCCGCCCCGGCCGGGCAGCGGGTCTTCGTGATCGTCATGCCTGACGGCATCGATCTCGCGACGGTCGCGTCCATTCCCGACGCCGCGGTCGCGCTGATGAGCGGCGGGATCGGGAGCGTGCCCGCCTCCCAGACCTACCTGGACATCTCGCAGGGAGCGCGCACCAACAGGTCGGTCTACCCGGAGGACGTGCCGCTCGTGCTGGTCAACCCGGTGAAGGGCGTGCCGCGCGCGAAGTGGCGCATCGTCACGCGGCGCGCGCGCGAGGCGCCGGCGCAGATCGTGCCCGGGCTGCTGGGCTCGGCGCTCCAGGACGCCGGCGTGCCGACCCGCGCCCTGCCCGAGGCGGGCAACGCCGGGATCATCGCCGTCAACCGGGAGGGCGAGCTGCGCTTCAACCCCTGCCGCAAGTGCCCGGGGCTCACCGTCGGCGCCGCGCGCCTCGCCACGGTCGTCGAGCTGGCGTTCGACCTGCGCCCCGGCGACCTGTTGATCGCCTTCGAGCGCCCGCCCGCCAACCGCCGCGACCAGCTCGCGCTGGCGATCGTCGGCCTCGGGAAGGGCGTCCTGCACTCCGACTCGACGCGCCGCGACGGCTACGTGCTGTCCACCGATCTCGCGCCGACGATCCTCGACCACCTGGGCATCGAGATCCCCGGCGAGATCGGGGGCAGGCCCCTGCGCGTCAACCCCGACGGCGACCTGGCCGCGGTGCACGAGCTGGAAGAGCGGATGGGCGCGGTCGGCGAGCGCCGCCGCTCCGCCGTGGGCACGAACCTCCTGATCTGGCTCGGCGCGGTCGCGCTCGCCGGGCTCGTCTTCCGGCGCCGCGGCCTGCGGTTCGCCCTCCCGCTGCTCGCCGTGACCTGCGCGTACCTGCCCACCGTGCTCCTCCTGACCGCGGCGCTGCGGCCCTCCGCCGCCGGCGAGCAGATCATCGCGGGCGCGCTCTCGCCCGCGCTCGCGCTCGTCACGCTGCTATTGCTGCGGGGCTGGGGGGCGCTCGCCTTCGCCGCGTGCCTCGCGGTCGCGGCGCACGCCGTGGACGTGGTCGCCGGCTCGCCGCTCACGAGCCTCTCGCTCATGGGCCCGAACCCCGCGCTCGGGGTCCGCTTCTTCGGCATCGGCAACGAGCTCGAGTCGGCGCTCGCGGCGCTGCTCATGGTGGGCGTGGGCGCGGGCCTGGCCGCGTGGTGGCCGAGTGCGAGCGGCGCGCAGGCTGCGATGGTCTTCGGGGTGGCGGCGCTCCTCGGCGTGGCCGCCTTCGCCCCCGGGCGCTTCGGCGCCGACGTCGGCGCGGCGATCGTGATCCCGGTCGGCGCGGCCGCCGCGATCGCCGCGTACGCGGGCGGCGGGCGGCGGCGCGTGCTGATGATCCTGGCCGCGCCGGTGGCGGCGCTCGCCGCGCTCATCGCCATCGACCTCGCGCTCGGGGGCGACGCGCATTTCACGCGGTCGGTGCTCGAGGCGGGCGGGCTGGGCGAGCTCGGCGAGGTCGCCGAGCGGCGCCTGCGGCTGAGCGGGAAGAGCTTCGTCAACTACTCGGGCTCGGTCGCGCTGTGGGCGGCGATCGCCGCGCTCGCGGCCGGGATCGTCTGGCGCCGCCGCGTGCTCGGCTGGTTCGACCGGCGGGCGGCCCGCGCCGGCTTCATCGGGTCCGCCACCGCGACGCTGGTGGGCACGGTTGCGAACGACTCCGGGGCCCTCATCCTCATGGTGGGTACTGCGATAACCTCGCTGTGCGCGGCTTACGCCTGGGCTGGCCGCCGCGCGTGACCCCGCATTCCAGCCCTCTTTCCTCCCTGCATGCGAATCGCGCTCGTCACGCCCTACTCGTGGACTTTCCCCGGCGGGGTCAATCGGCATGTCGAGGAGCTCGCGGAGGAGTTCCTGCGGCGCGGCCACGACGTGCGGGTGCTCGCGCCCTGGGACCCGCCCGACCGCATCGCCCGGCTCACGCACCGCGGCTGGCCCGAGCCGCGTGAGCGCCCCGAGTACCTGCGCGCGCTGGGGCGCACGGTAGGGATCGGCGCGAACGGCGCCGTCTCCAACCTCTCGACCTTCCCGGAGGGCGTCTCCGCCCTGCGGCGCGAGCTCGACGCCTTCCGCCCCGACGTCGTCCACGTGCACGAGCCGGTCGCTGGCGTCGTCGGCTGGGACGCCTGCTCGTACCGGGGTGCGCCCGTCGTGGGCACGTTCCACGCCTACTCGACCAAGCCGATCCCCAACCACATCGCGAACCTGTGCGGCGCCCGCCGGAAGTTCAACCAGCTCGCCGCCCGGATCGCGGTCTCGGAGGCCGCGGCCTGGACCGGCAGGCGCTGGTTCGGCGGCTCGTACACGATCGTCCCCAACGGGGTCGACCTCGACGCGGCGCCCAGCGGGCCCAAGCCGCCCGCCGATCATCTGCGCGTGCTCTTCGTGGGGCGGCCCGAGCCGCGCAAGGGGCTGCCGGTGCTGCTGCAGGCCTTCGACGCCCTCATCGAGCACGTGCCGTCGCGGCTGCAGATCATCGGCGCCGAGCGCGCCGACGTCGAGCGTTACGTCGCCGATCCCGACACGCTCCGCTACCTGGACGTGCTGGGCCGCGTCGACGAGGAGGAGCTGTGGCGGCGCCTGCACGAGGCGGACGTGCTCTGCGCCCCGTCGCTCTCGGGCGAGAGCTTCGGGATGATCCTCACCGAGGCGTTCGCCGCCGGGACCCCGGTGATCGCGTCCAACATCGCCGGCTACTCGGAGGTCGTCACCGACGGCGTCGACGGGATCCTGGTGCCGCCCGCGGACCCGCAGCGCCTCGCCGAGGAGCTTCAGCTCATGTACCACGAGCCCGCGCGCCGGCAGGCGATGGCGCGCGCGGCGCGCGGGTCGGCGCTCCGCTACGGCTGGGGCCGCGTCGCCGACCAGGTCGAGCGCGTGTACGAGCGCGCCCAGTACGTGTCCGAGCCCGAGAGCCGGCTCGAGGCGTTCGCGCGGCGGACCGGGATCGTGCCGATCGACGGCTCGCGGCCGCGCCCGCCGGTGCGCCTGCCCTCGCTCGACCCGGAGCCTGTCAAGGCGGCCACCCGGACCCGCACGGTGCGGCGGACGGCGCTCACGATCGCCGGCGTCCTGGCGATCGGGCTGACCGCGCTGGCAGCGAACCGGGTCGGGCTCGACAGCGTCGCGCGCAGCATCGTGCGCTCGGACGCCACATGGCTCTTGGTCGCGACGGGGCTCATGATCGCGTCGCTGTTCTTGCGCGCGATCTCCTGGACCGCGATCGCGCGCGCCGCGCTGCCGCGCACCCCGCTGCGCCGGCGCGACGTGGCCTCGGCGACGATGATCGGCGTGCTCATGTCGGCCACCCTGCCCGCGCGCCTGGGTGAGCCTGCGCGCGCGATGGTGCTCGCGCGCAGGACCGGGCGGATGCGCGAGAACCTGCCCGTCCTGCTGGGCACCCTGGTCTCGCAGACCTCGCTCAACATCATCGCGCTGATCCTGCTCGGGGTGATCATCGTCAGCACCACCGACCTGTTCCACGCGCGGACCGAGCGGCTGTTTCTGTTCAGCCTCGCGCCCCTGGCGCTGCTGATCGCGGTCGTGCTGGCGCCCACGCTGGTGCGGCGCAACGGATCGGGGCGCGTGGCGCGCGTGGTCGGCGCCGTGCGCGAGGCGCTCGTCAAGGTGCGGCGCGGCCTCGTGGTGTACAAGGACCCGCGCCGCGGCCCGCTCGCCGCGGGGGCCCAGTTCGCGGCCTGGGGCCTGCAGCTCCTGGCCTGCTTCGTCCTGTTCACCGCGCTCGGCCTCGACCGCTACGTGGAGGTGGGGATCGGCGCGGCGGCGGCCGTGCTCTTCGCCGTGAACGTCACCGCGGTCGTGCCGGCGACGCCTTCGAACATCGGCGTCTTCCAGCTCGCCGTGATCAGCGTGCTCACCACCGGGTTCGGGGTGAGCGCCGCGGACGCGCTCGCCTACGGCGTGGTGCTGCAGGCGGTGGAGATCGCGACCGCCCTCATGCTCGGCCTGCCGGCGCTCGTGCGCGAGGGCATGACCTGGCAGGACCTGCGCCTGCAGGCGCTCTCGACCGCGCCCGTGCGCCTCTCGCCCCGGCCGGACGACGGCGCGACGGACCTGGGTTAGGGCGTCAGGAGTCGCGAACTCTCGCGAGCCTTTCGCACCGCGAAAGCGCAGTCAAGGCTCCCCGGGAGCCCTAACCGCGCACTCGCGGGAGGTGCGGGTCAGCGCTTCTTGCCCTTCTTCTTCGCCTTCTTCGGCTTGAACTCGTAGGCCCCGATGTCGCGGCGCGCGCCGCGCTTGCCGTCGCCGTCGATCAGGCGCTTGCGCCCGTCGAGGTCCCTCTTCGACTCGCCGGGCTTCGGCTTGCCGGGCTGGCCGCGGTCGATCAGCTTCGAGTTCGGGCGCAGGCGGTAGTTGCCCTTCTTCGCTCTCACGAAGCGCGGGTTCGCGGCGGTGACCCCGCGCCCGATCTTGATCGTGCCCGGGCCGCTCTCCTGGCGGCTGCCCTTCTTCAGGGCGCTCCAGGCGATGTCCAAGTCGGCCGTGGTCGTGCCCTCGCAGCCGGTGTCCAGGGCGGTGCGCTCGAGCGCGGTGGCGAAGCCGTGGACGATCGAGCTGCGCAGGGTCACCGTGATCGTGGGGCACGCGAACGGGGGGAGCAGCCCGGTCGCGATCGCCTGGACGCCTGTACCGCCGTTCTGGGCCGCGACCACGGTCGCGTTCTTCAGGACCAGGGAATGGTCGTCGAAGCCGTTGACCACCAGGCGTACGCCGTCGCCGCCGCCCACGGCACGGACGAGCACGGTGTCGAGCTTGAGGCTGCCGGACGAGACCAGGACGCCGACCGTGGTCGCGGCGATGCTCGAGCGCACGACCCTGGGCGTGTCCTGGGACCCCCCGATCACGCCCACGGGCGCTTTGACCTTGACCTCCCGCGCGAGCGAGCCCGGGGCCCCCATCTGCAGCCCGACGGTGTTCGGGTCGCTGCCCCGCATGGCGATCTCGCTGCGCTCGATGCGGGAGTCCGTGTAGAGGAAGACGCCGGTCTGGTTCACGTTCGCGTCGCTGGCCACCCGGACGTTTCGGACGACCCCGCTGGCGAGGATCCCGGTCGAGCCGGCGCCGTCGTCCACGTCGACGGCCAGCTTCTCCACACGCGTCTCGGCATCGTTGACGGTGAGGACGGTCTGGAAGGGAGCCGGGGCGGCGGGCCGCAGCGTCGTCTTGTTCTTGCCGGCGCCGACGATCACGACCGGGTTGCCCAGGGGCACGGTCCAAGGCCCGTCGTCGAAGACGTGCGGCCCGAGCTCGATGCGGTCGCGCCCGCCGGTCAAGCTGGCCGCGGCCAGCGCGGTCCCGATCGACGGGTGCGCGGTGCCGCCTGCGGCCACGCACTTCGGCTTCTGCACGCAGAACTTCTCCGCCTGCGCGGCGGCCGGCAGCGCCAGGCCGAGTGCGGCCCCGACGGCCAGAAGCGCCAACGTTCGCCTTCCCATAGGAACCCCCTTTAGGTCGCCCACCCGAAGAAGCGTCTCAGCGCGCGCACGCTAGCCGACGGGCGGCCGCCGATCAAGGGGCGGTCGCGCCACCCTCTATGCTCTCCGGCATCCATCAAGAGCGGCCGAGGGACCCGGCCCTGTGACGTCGCAGCAACCCGCCTCGCGGTGATCCGCGGACAGGGTGCTACAGCCGGGATCGATGGAGGTGAACCCTTGACTGCGTCCGCAATTACCCCACACCCGTACGATCAGCGCGGATGAGCGATCGTGACTTCCTAGCTGCCGTCCGCGAGCGCGTCGTCGTCTTCGACGGCGGCATGGGCGCGACCCTGGAGCAGTTCGACCTGACGGCCGAGGACTACGGCGGCCTCCAGGGGAAGTGTCACGAGGCGCTCGTGCTCCACCGCCCCGACGTGATCGAGGGCGTGCACGCATCCATGCTCGACGCCGGGGCGGAGGTGGTCGAGACCGACACCTTCCAGGGCAGCAGGCTGAAGCTCGCGGAGTGGGGGCTGGCCGACCACACCGTCGAGATCAACCGCAGGGCCGCCGAGATCGCTCGCAAGGCCGCGGGCCCGAACCGGTTCGTCGCCGGCTCGATCGGGCCGACCGGCTTTCTGCCCGCCTCCGACGACCCGACGCTCGGGAACATCACCTTCCGCGAGCTCGTCGAGGTGTTCGACGAGCAGGCCGGGGCGCTCCTCCAAGGCGGGGTCGACCTGCTGATCATCGAGACCCAGCAGGACATCCTCGAGACCAAGGCCGCGATCTTCGGCGCCCGCGAGGCCTTCAAGCGCGTCGGGCGCAGCGTGCCGCTGATGGCGAGCATGTTCATCCTGCGCGAGTCGGGCGGCATGCTGCTCGGCACCGACCTGCCCGCGCTCACCACCACGCTGAACGCGCTCGGCGTCGACGTCCTCGGCCTGAACTGCTCGACCGGGCCCGAGGACATGCGCGACGCGATCCGGTACCTGGGCGAGCACTCGCCCGTGCCCGTGCACTGCATCCCGAACGCGGGCATCCCGCGCCAGGGCCCGAACGGCGAGACGATCTTCCCCGAGGAGCCGGAGCCGCTCGCGAACACGCTCGGCGAGTACGTGGAGCGCTACGGCGTGGGCATCGTCGGCGGCTGCTGCGGCACCACCCCCGACCACATCCGCGCGATCCGCGAGCGGGTGGGGGAGAACCGCAAGCCCCTGCCGCGCCCGGCGCCCGGCCCGGTGCAGGTCGCGAGCATGATCACCGCGACGCCGCTCGTGCAGGAGCCGCGCCCGACCTTGGTCGGTGAGCGCGTCAACTCGCAGGGCTCGCGCAAGGCGAAGGAGCTCTTGCTTGCCGAGGACTACGACGGCCTCGTGCAGGTGGCTGAGGACCAGGTGACCGGCGGCGCCCACGTGCTCGACGTCTGCGTCGCGCTCACCGAGCGCCAGGACGAGGCCGAGCAGATGCGCGAGGTCGTCAAGCGAATCTCGCTCACCCAGCCCGCGCCGATCCAGGTCGACTCGACCGAGCCCGAGGTGATCCAGGCCGCGCTCGAGGCGATCCCCGGGCGCGCGATCGTCAACTCGATCAACCTCGAGGCCGGCCGCGAGAAGGCCGACCGGGTGATCCCGCTCGCCAAGGCGCACGGCGCCGCGCTGATCGCGCTCACGATCGACGAGCAGGGGATGGCGAAGACGCCGGAGCGCAAGCTCGAGGTCGCGCAGCGGATCGCCGCGCTCGCCGACGAGCACGGCTACCCGCGCGAGCTGTTGATCTTCGACCCGCTCACGTTCACGCTCACCACCGGCGACGAGGAGTGGCGCGACTCCGCGATCGCGACGATCGAGGGGATCAAGCTGATCAAGCGCGAGCTGCCCGAGGTGAAGACCTCGCTGGGCGTCTCCAACGTCTCGTTCGGCGTGAGCCCGCAGGCCCGGGCCGTCCTCAACTCGGTGTTCCTGCACCACTGCGTGGAGGCGGGCCTCGACCTCGCGATGGTCAACCCGAACCACATCACGCCCTACGGCGAGATCCCCGAGGCGGAGCGCGCGCTCGCCGACGATCTGGTTTTCAACCGCCGCGAGGACGCGCTCGCGCGGTTCATCGCGCACTTCGAGCAGAAGGGGGAGACCGAGGAGGCCGAGACCGAGGACCCCACCGCCGGCATGGAGCCCGAGGAGGCCCTGCACTGGCACATCCTGCGCCGCCGCAAGGAGGGCGTCGAGGAGTGGATCGACCGCTCCGTCGAGAAGATCGGCGCTGTGCCGACGCTGAACGACGTGCTGCTGCCCGCCATGAAGGAGGTCGGCGACAAGTTCGGGGCGGGCGAGCTGATCCTGCCGTTCGTCCTGCAGTCGGCCGAGGTGATGAAGCGCGCCGTCGCCCGGCTCGAGCGCTACCTCGACCGGATCGAGGGCCACACGAAGGGCAAGGTCGTGCTCGCGACGGTGTTCGGCGACGTGCACGACATCGGCAAGTCGCTCGTCAACACGATCCTCACCAACAACGGCTACACGGTGATCGACCTGGGCAAGCAGGTCCCGATCGACACGATCATCGACGCCGCCGTCGAGCACGAGGCCGACGCGATCGGGCTCTCCGCGCTGCTGGTCTCGACCTCCAAGCAGATGCCCCTCTGCGTGCAGGAGCTGCACGAGCGCGGCCACCGCTTCCCGGTCCTGATCGGCGGGGCGGCGATCAACCGCGACTTCGGCAGGCGCATCCTCTACCCGCACGGCGAGGAGTCCGACGAGGTCTACGAGCCGGGCGTCTTCTACTGCAAGGACGCGTTCGCCGGGCTCGCGACGATGGACAAGCTCGTCGACGGCGAGGCGCGCGAGCAGCTCATCGCGCAGATCCGCGAGGAGGCGCGCAAGCTGCGCGAGCGCCCCAAGGTGGAGGACGACGCGCCGCCGGTCACCGACGACTCGGTGCGCTCCGCGGCGCGCACCGACGTGCCGATCCCGACGCCGCCGTTCTGGGGCGTGCGCGACATCGACGTCGACCTCGACGAGGTCTTCCCCTACCTCGACCGCCACGTGCTCTTCAAGCTCCACTGGGGCGGGCGCGGCAAGAAGGGCGAGGAGTGGCGGCGCATCGTCGAGGGCCATGACGGCGAGGAGGGCTTCCGCGCGCGGCTCGAGCGGATGTGGCGGGAGCAGGACTACCTGCACCCGAAGGCGCGGCTGGGGTACTTCCCGTGCAACGCGGACGGCAACGAGCTCGTGATCTTCGACCCCGCCGACCACGACCGCGAGATCGAGCGCCTGGTCTTCCCGCGCCAGCCCAGGCACGACCGCATCTGCCTGACCGACTTCTTCCGCCCGCTGGAGAGCGGCGAGCGCGACGTGGTCGCGCTGCAGGCGGTCACCGTCGGCGACGAGGTGACCAAGCGCATCAAGCAGCTCGAGGCCGACGGCGAGTTCGCCGAGCAGCTCTACGTGCACGGGCTCGGGGTGCAGGCCGCCGAGGGCCTCGCCGAGTGGCTGCACGCTCAGGTCCGCCGCGCGCTCGGCATCGACCTCGACCAGGGCCGCCGCTACTCGTGGGGCTACCCGGCGTGCCCGGACCAGTCCGAGCACGTCAAGGTCTCCAAGCTGCTCGGCTTCGAGGAGATCGGCATCCGGCTCTCGGGCGGCTACGCGCTCGAGCCCGAGCAGTCGACCGTGGCGCTCATCGCCCACCACCCGCAGGCCGTGTACTTCGGCATGAAGTCCGGGTTCATCCCCGACCGCAAGATCGGCGACGAGCTGATCGCGGGCACCGACCGCGGCGGCGAGCTGCCGCCCGAGGACGACCCGGAGAGCGACGGGACGGTGGAGGCCGAGGTCGATCGCGCGGGCGCCGACGCGCCCTCGGCCTGAACAAGGTCCGCGTTGTCGCAGAGGCTCCGGGCGATCAGCGCCGCGTGCGCCTCCGCCGGGCGCGGTGGTGGGCTGACCGCCCGGCGCCCCCGGTGTCCCGCCCGCGTCGCTTGTGCACCGGCGCCTCGCCCCGTGATGTTGCACGCTGCAAGGTTTCTCTGAGGATCGGGGGTGCGGGAATGGGCAGGGTGAATCGCGTGCGGCCGTGGGTCGCGACGTTCAGCGCGGCGTTGGCGTTGGTCATCGCTGCCGCGCTGTCGCTCACGGCGGCGCCGGCGAGCGCGCGCGTGGCCTACCTGACGGACGCCGATGCCAAGGTGGTTCGCGTGATCGACCTCGCCGCGGGCGAGGTCGTGTCGCCGCCGATCCCGGTCGGCCATGAGACGGACGAGATCGTCATCTCGCCGGACGGCAGGACCGCCTACGCGGTGGGCCTGAACGCCGCCGAGCTCGCCGTGATCGACACGGAGACGCACGCGGTCGAGACGATCGACGTTGGCGGCATCACGAGGGGCGTCGCGATCTCCCCGGATGGCGCGACCGTCTACGTGACCAGGTCCAACGAGGGGGAGGTCGTCCCGATCGACGCTGAGACCCTCGAGATCGGCGATCCGCTCTTCGTCGGCGCGTACGTCGGGGCGCTCGCCGTTGCCCCGGACGGCCAGACCGTCTACGTCGCCAAGTACAGCTCGAGCGACGTGATCGTGATCGATGCCGAGGAGTGGGCGGTCGAGGCGACGATCGACCTACCCCCGGGCGCCGGCCCCAGCGACATCGCCGTCACCCCGGACGGTGAGACGGCCTACGTCGCGAACAGCTTCAACAGCTCGATCGTCCCGATCGACACGGGCACGAACACCGCCGGCGCGACGATCTGGGTCTCCGATAGCCCCTACGACCTCGCGATCACGCCCGACGGCGGGACCGCCTACATCGCCCACTGGACGGACCCGGGCCTGGTCTCGGTGTTCGACCTGGGCACCGACAGCGTGGTCAAGACGCTCACGGTGTCGTACTTCCCCACGGGCGTCGCGGTCGCCCCGCACGGCAGGACCGCGTACGTCTACAGCCAGGGCCAGGGCAGGTTCACGTCCATCGACACGGCGACGAACGCGCCCGGGAGCGTGATCGACCTCCCCGGCTCGCCCCACGAGGGCACCGGCGATGTCGCCATCGCGGCCAACCAGCCGCCCACCGCCGAGCTCTCCGCCCCCGCCGTCGCCTACGCCGGCACCCCCGTCACCCTCGACGCCTCCGCCTCATCCGACGACGACGGCACCGAGTCCTACGCCTTCGACTTCGGCGACGGCTCCACCGCTGTGACCGGGAACCCCACCCGCAAGCAAACCTACGCCGAGCCCGGCACCTACGAGGCTCGGGTCACGGTCGACGACGGCGACGGCTGCGAGCCCCTGCCCGGGTTCGCGGAGCTCGGCCTCGCCTCGCCCTTCACCGGCCAGGCCGCCTACTGCAACGGGCCGTCGCGCGTCGTCTCGGAGCCCGTCGCGATCGAGGTCCTACCGCTCCCGCGCCTGCGCCTTTCGGTCTCGCTCGAGCGCGCGCAGCTCCTCGGGCAGGCGCTGCAGGTGGGCGCGACCTGCGTGGCGGCCGAGTGCGTCGCCCGTGCCTTCGGGCGGATCGGTCCGTCAGGCGGGCAAGACCCGGCGCTTTGCGCTTAAGCCTCACAAGAGCGCCTTGGATCCCGATCAGCCGACACGCCTCTCGCCCGGGATCCCCGCCGCGGCCCGCCGCGCCGCCCGCAGGGCGCTGCGCTCTGGCGGCAAGGTGCGCGCCCGGGTGCGCGTGGCCGCGCGCGGCCCGGGCGACCAGCGGCGGGCTATGCTGCGCCGCGTGCGGATCGTGGGCTGAGCTTGCGGATTTGTGCGGACTGATTCCCCGGTTGTTTCCTCGGTGTCAGGGGCCCTGGGCGGTGGTAGCTTCCGGCAACGCAAAGCGACACCATGGCATTGCTCCGGGGGGATTGTTCGTGGAACGAGTACGTGAGATCCTCGTTTCGTTCGTGTTGTTGAGTCTGCCTGGTCTGCTTGGGCTCGCGCCGACCGCGACGGCGCCGCTTCGGGCTCAAGGCGGCCGGCGGGCAGCCGAACGGCGCCCCGAACGCCCCGGCCCCGAAGCTCCCTGGCAGGGCCCGGAGCGGCGCGCCGAGGGATCCCTGGGGCCGGCGGCAGGTTACGGGCGCGTGGGCTCGTGGAGGCCCGCGGCCCGGGCGGCTGGCTACGCGCGCAGGCCGCATGCGCACGGATCCTGGGCGGGTCGCCGCAGGCCGGCCTGCGTCCCCGGGATCCGGCCCGCGTTCCCGGGCGACGGCAGAGCGGGCTGAGCGCGCCCCGCGCGCCTGCGCGTTCAGCCCACGTTGCCGGAAGACGGCAGCCAGGGCTGAACGGGCGCGTGGGCGCGGTCGCCGAGCGCCTGCTTCCCGGATGACTCCGCGGTCGCGAGAACGGGACCCCGTGTTGCTGGACGGGCCCCGTGGCTCTCGCCTAAGCTCCCGTAGAGGATGAGGGTCAGGGGCGAAGGCTTGAGGCGCGCGCTCGGCGCAGCGTCGCTCGCGCTGCTTGCGACGCTCGCCGCCGCCATGCCTGCGCCGGCCTCGGCGGCGATCTGCCCCGGGGCGGGCGCGGCCATCACCCCCGAGAACGTCACCGAGGCCGAGGACGCGCTGCTCTGCCTCGTGAACGTCTACCGCGCCGAGCGCGGTGTCCCCGTGCTGACCCACGACCCCACGTTGCGCACGGTCGCGAGGCAGCACAGCCAGGACATGATCGACCGGGGCTTCTTCGATCACGTCAACCCCGACGGGGATGGCCCGACGGACCGCGCGCAGGCCGCGGGCTATCCGGGGTCCGTCGGCGAGAACATCGCCCAGGTGTTCTTCGTGCCGCCCAGCCCAAAGCGGTTCTTCACCCTCTGGCGCAAGAGCCCGGGGCACAACAGCAACATGCTCGACCTCCACGGGGTCAGGACGCGCACCGCCGGCATGGGCTTCGCCATCGGCGACGGGGCCTGGACGGGAACGCAGCTCTTCGGCACGGTCGCGGCCGGCGGCACCGAGACCGGCCTCGACTGCTCGCGGGCGCGGGCCCACAAGCGCGCCAAGCGCAAGGCCCTCGGCTGGGCGCGCGCGGGCGAAGCGGGCCAAGCGCGAGCTGAGGCGGGCGAGCACGCCGAGCGCCAGGAAGCGCGCGCAGCGCCGTCTGCGGCGGGCCCGCAAGGCGGTCAAGAAGGCAAAGCGGCAGGCGAGGATGGCGGGGCGCGTCGTGAAGGCCGCCGCGCCTGACGGGGTCCCGGCCGCCTCGGGCTCGCGGCGGACGGCGACGCTTCCCGCCCCATCCGCGCCGCGCCCCATAAGCTCCCGCCGGACGGCGAGCATCAGGACATGCGGCTGGGCGCAGGGCAAGGAATGCTCCTCGAGCGGGACGGCGAGCTTGGCGCGCTCGAGGGATTGGTGGCGGCGGCGGGCGAAGGGGCCGGCGGTCTCGCCGTGGCCGAAGGCCCGGCCGGCATCGGCAAGTCGACGCTCTTGCGATCGCTGAGCGAACGCGTCTCCGCCGAGGCGCGCGTGCTCTGGGCCACGGCCTCGCCGCTCGAGCGGCCGCTCGGGTTCGGCGTCGTCCTGCAGCTGCTCGCCGACGAGGTCGAGCGCCGGGCGGGCGGCGACGAGGCATTCTGGTCGGGCCGCATCGCCCCGGTGCGGCCCCTGTTCGACCCGAGCGCGCAGAGCGGCAGCGCCGCGCTGGATGCTGGGCTCGACCGGTCGGCCGCGGTCATGCACGGCCTGCACGCGCTGGTCGCGGGCGCGTGCGCTGAGGGCCCGCTCCTGGTCGTCGTCGACGACGTGCAATGGGCTGACGAGCCCTCCGTGCGTTTCCTCCACTACCTCGCGCAGCGCTTTGGCGAGTTGCCGGTCGCGATCGCGCTGGGGCTGCGGACCGGCGAGCCCGAGGGCGATGAGCGCGCGGTCAGCGAGCTGGTGGGGCACCGCGGGGCGACCCACATCGTGCTTCGCCCGCTGAGCCGCGCCGCGGTCGAGGATCTCGTGCGCGCCCAGCTTCCCCAAGCGGAGGACGCGTTCTGCGCCGCCTGCATGGTGGTCACGGGTGGCAACCCGCTGTACGTCCGCGGGCTGCTCAGCGCCGTCCTCGCGGAAGGGCTCGAGCCGACGGCTGCGGCGGCGGAGCGCCTGGCGCGACTGAACCCGCCGGCCCTGCGCCGCCACCTGCTCGCGCGCCTGGGACGGCTGCCCGGCTCCGCGCGAAAGCTCGCGCTCGCTGCGGCGATCACGGGCGACGGCGCCGAGCTTGGTCAGGCCGCGCACGTCGCGGGGCTCGAGCTCGACGCCGCGCGGGACGCCGCCGACGCGCTGCGCGCCGCGGACCTGCTCGCTTCGATCGACCCCGTCGCGTTCGCGCACCCCCTGATCCGCGAGACCGTGCGCGCCGAGATCCCGGAGGGGCAGCGGTCCGCGGGCCACCTCGAGGCGGCGCGGGCTCTGCACGCGAGTTCGGCCGAGCCCGAGCGGGTGGCGGCCCACCTGCTGCGCGCGATCCCGGGCCGCGAGGCCTGGGTCGTGGAGGCGCTCGTCAAGGCGGCGGAGCAGGCGCGGGTGCGCGGTGCCCCGTCGTCGGCGGCCCAGTACCTCGAGCGCGCCCTGCGCGAGGGCGCCGGGCTCGAGCGGCGGGGGGAGATCCTGTTCGAGCTGGGGTTGGCCGAGGCCACCGCTGGATCGCCGCGGGGCATGGAGCTGATCCGCGAGGCGGCGGCGGAGCTCGCCGACAGGGACCAGCGGGCGCTCGCGCTCATGAACCTGGGCCGGATCCTCGGGATCCGCGGCCGGTTCGCCGCGTCCGCCGACGTGTTCGCCGTGGCGGCGGCGGAGCTCGAGGGCACGGGCTCCCCGCTCGCCTGGTGGGCCGCCGCGGGCGAGGCGATGTCGGGGAGCCACGACGCCGCGCGGCGGAACCGCTCGCGCGCGCAGCTCGAGGCGCTGCTAGGGCGAGACGACCTCGACGCGCTGCCGATCGGGCGTGCGGTGCTCGGCTTCGCAGCCTTGGAGCGCCTGTATGCCGCCGAGCCGCGTGAGCGGGTGCTGGAGCTGGCCCGCCGGGCAGCGAGGACCCTCGGCTCGGTGGACGAGGACGGCGTCGCCTTCCGCATCGCCGCGATGGCGACGGCGTCCTGCGGCGACGTCGAGGAGGCGGAGGAGCTGGCGCGACGGTTCGGGGACGCCGCGGGCGCCCAGGGGTCTGCGCTCGAGCTCGCGGCGCTGGAGTTCGTCCACCTGCTCATCGCGCTCGGGCGTGGGGACGTCGGGGAGATTCGGAGGCGCGCGCAGGCTTCGCTGGACGGCGCGCGCCTCGGCTGGGGGATCGGCCTGCCGCGCGCGGCTGGTGCGCTCGCCCTCGCGCAGCTCGAGGGCGGAGAGCCGGAGGCCGCGGCCGCGACGCTCGAGTCCTGGGCCGGCGAGCCGGGATTCCGCGAGGACTTCGAGTTCCCCCACTGGCTGGAGGCCCGCGGCCACGTCCTGCTCGAGGCCGGCAGGGCGGCCGACGCCCTCCGGGAGTTCGAACGGGCGGGGGAGATCTTCGCTGGGCTGGGGCTGGTGAGCCCCGCGATTTCGTTCCGCTCGTGGCGAAGCGGCGCCGCCGTGGCGGCCGCGCGCCTCGGCGATCGCAAGCGGGCCGCGGAGCTTGCCGAGCGGGACGCCGAGCTCGCCCGCTCCGCCGAGGTGCCCCGCGCGCTTGGCACCGCGCTGCGCGCCCTTGGCGTCGCGCACGGGGGCGAGCGGGGGATCGAGCTGCTCCGGGAGGCGGTGGCGGCCCACGGGCGCTCCGGCGCTGCGCTAGAGGAGGCGCGCTCCCTGCTTGAGCTGGGCTCGGCCCTGCGCCGGTCCGGCCGCCGCCGCGACGCGCGCGCGGTCCTGCGGCGCGCGCAGGAGCGCGGCCGGGCCTGCGGCGCCGTAGCGGTCGTCGAGCGTGCTACCGAGGAGCTGAGCGCGTCGGGCGCGCGGCTTCTGCGCGTCGCGCTCAGCGGCGTCGCCGCGCTCACCCCCAGCGAGCGGCGGGTCGCCGACCTCGCCGCCCAGGGGCTCACCAACCGCCGGATCGCCGAGCGCCTGGTGATCTCACCGAAGACGGTCGAGCACCACTTGGGGAGCGTCTATCGCAAGCTCGGGATCAGCTCGCGTAGGGAGCTGGCGGACGCCCTCAACCCCTGACCAATTTGACCCCGTATGGGGTGTCAGGGTTTACGCCCGCCGCGGCGAGGTGTGACGAGAGTGCGACGCGCGGGCGACGCCGGACCGGTCCCTGCGTGCGCCTTTCGTCACATCTTTGCCAAGCGGGCGTGGAGCCGACCACGCCATGGGTGGTCGATTTGGTCAGGGGGTTACGGGATCCGCATGCAGATCGCAAACGCGATCACGCGCCAGTTGCCCGTGTAATCGGGCATGCCCCCGGGTTCGTGGGCGGCGGCGATCCAGCCGAGCAGCCGGCCCGTGAGCGTGTTGCGGAGCGGGCGGGACTGACTCAGGGCCATGTTCGCTGCGCCGCTCCAGGACTGGGCCGTCTCGCTGGTCGAGATCGCGGCGCCACCGCCGACCGCCTCCTTGCCGGCCGGGCACGAAACCTGCACGCTCTTGAGCGCGTCGCTGTCGTAATCGCTGGAGGCTTCGACCTGCTCGAGGCCAAGTACGTCGGCTGCGAGCTTTTGCTCGGTGACGACCCCGTTCGCCAGATGCTGGGCTTGGACTTGGCCGGCGCCGATCTTCCCGGAGACGACGGCCCCGTCCGCAAGCTTGGCCTGTGTCACCGCGTTGTTCGCGAGGGCCGTCCCGCCGACCGAGCCCGCCGCCAGCTTGTCGGCGGTGACCGCGCCGTTGGCGAGCTTCCCGCTCGTCACGGCGGCGCTCGCGATGCCGGGGTTCGGGAAGCTGCCGGTGAGGTCTCCGCCCGCCGGACCGCTGAACGGGACCCCGGTGAGCGTGGACTCGTCGATCTGGGCCCCGGTCAGCGAGTCGGCGGCGACGTGCGCGCCGGTGATGGTCCCCGGCGCGATGTGATCCGCCGACACTGCGCCCGCCTGCAGGTGCTTCGCCCGCACCGCCCCGGGCGCCAGGTGCTTGGCGCGGATCTGCTTGCTCTTGATGTGCTTGGCGCGCACCGCGTTCTTGCGGATGTCCTTCGGGCCGACCGTGTTGGCCGCGACCGCCGTCCCTCCCATCGCGATGAAGATCGCCAGCAGCCCGTACACGTTGTTGCGGATGTGGCGCGCGGCCGCCCCGCGCAGGCTCGCCTGGCGCCGCGGCCTCGGCCGAATCGGATTCTCCGGTGCGTTTCCGTCCATGTCAGTGAGACCTCCCTGGCTCGGCTTCTTCCACCTGTTCGCCCTGGCGTGCTGCCGGGTGCGGCGGCGATCTTGCCCCAGCGAACCCGCTGTCGCATCGGGGACCCACCCCTAACCTGCGCCCCCGCCCAATTTGGCCCCCTATGGGGTGTAGGGGTTTACGCGCGCCGCGGCGAGGTGTGACGAGATCCACGCGCGCCGGAGGTCCCGGGTGGTCCGGGCTGCGCGCCTTTCGTCACATCTCCGTCAAGCGCGCGTGGAACTCGCCACGCTATAGGTGGTGGATTGGGTCCGGGGTGGTTGCGGTGAACCCGTGGAGCAGCGCGGCGACCGTGTCCGGGCACTCGACCTGCGGGCAGTGGCCGCAGTCGGGGATCAGCTCGAGCCGGGCGCCGGGGACCTCGTCGAGGATGCGCTGGGCGCCGGCCGGGAAGACCATGCGGTCGCGCTCGCCCCAAACCACGAGCACGGGGCAGCGGATCCGCCCGAGCGCGAACGGGTCCCGCAGCTCGCTGCGCAGGCGCCTGCCGGTGCCGAGGATGCGGACGACGTCGCGCTTGGTGGCGACGTGGCTCGTGAACGCCGCGACCTGGGAGGCGGGCAGCGCCCGCGGCCGGTGCGCGGCGAGGCGCCGGTAGGCCTCGCCCACCAGGCCGCGGACCGCGGCGTCGGGCAGCGGCAGGGGGGAGCGCAGGATGGTCTGGATCGCCCAGGCGCCCTCGATCGCCGCGAACCAGCCCGCCATGTCGAGGCCGGCGGGCGCGATCGGGACGATGCCCGCGATCGGCAGCTCGGCGCGCTCCGCCGCGCGCATCGCCACGCACCCGCCGAGCGAGTTGCCGACGACGATTACCTCGCCGGTCGGTGAGACGGCCGCCTCGCGCTCGATCGCCGCGGCCGCGAAGCGGTCGAGCTGCGGGAGGATCGGGGAGTGGCGGTCGAGCCGGTCCGCGCGCCCGAAGCCCGGGAGGTCGACCGCGACCGCCGTGCGCCGCGAGCGGCGCAGGCGCTCGAGCAGCGGGCGCCAGGTGTCGGCCGAGTCGGAGAAGCCGTGCAGGAGCAGCAGCGTCGGGAGCTCCCTCGGCTCGCCGGGGCGCAGCTCCAGCAGGCGAGTGCGCACGCCCCCGACCCGCGCCTCGCGCTCGGTGACCCGGCTCATCCCAACGCACCCATGACGCTCGCGTAGGTGAAAGGGTGCCGGACGGGGCGGTCGTTCAGATGCCCAGGCGGTTGCGCAGCCCGCGCGCGTTCACGGCCCGATAGATGCGGCCGAGCAGCCGGCGGCGCCGCGCCGTGTACGGGTACCAGAGCGGCTCGTCCTTGGTGGTGCGGAAGCGCGGCGTCACGATCGACTCGGTGCGGCAGAACTTGCGGATCCCAGTGGCGCCGTGGCGCCAGCCGATCCCGGAGTCCTTCCAGCCGCCCATCGGGACCTCGAGGAAGAAGTAGTTGATGAGCGCGTCGTTCACGTTCACCGCGCCCGCCTCCAGGCGCTCGGCGACGCGCTCGGCTCGCTCCGGGCTCGCGAACACGGACGCCGACAGCCCGTAGCGGGTGTCGTTGGCCATGCGCACGGCCTCCTCCTCGTCGGCGACCTTCATCACGCCCACCACGGGGCCGAACGTCTCGTCGACCATCACCTGCATCGAGTGGTCGGCGTCGGCGATCACCGTGGGCTCGTACCAGTCGCCGGGGCCCTCGCCGCGGCGCCCGCCGGTGAGGATCCGCGCGCCCTTGGCGCGCGCGTCCTCGACGTGGCGCTCGATGATCTCGATCTGCTCCGGCGAGGTGATCGCGCCGAGGTCGCAGCCGTAGCCCCGCCCGTCCTGGCCCTGCTTGAGGCCGCGGACCTTCGCGGTGAGCTTGCCGAGGAACTCCTCGTAGACCGGCTCCTCCACGTACACGCGCTCGATCGACATGCACACCTGCCCGGTGTTGATGAAGCCGCCGAAGGCGACCGCGTTCGCGGCGCGGTCGAGGTCCGCGTCGCGCAGCACCACGGCGGGGTCCTTGCCGCCGAGCTCGAGGCTCACGGGGGTGAGCGTGTCGGCGGCGCGCTTCATGACGGCGCGGCCGGTGCGGTCGGAGCCGGTGAAGCACAGGTAGTCGACCTCGTCGACCAGTGCCCCGCCCGTCTCCGCCATGCCGTTGACGACCGCGAGCACGTCGGGCGCGCCGATCTCGCGCCAGCCGCGCACGACCTCCATGAGCTCTAGCGGGGTGTACTCGCTCGGCTTGATGACGACGGCGGCGCCCGCGGTGAGCGCCGGGATCGCGTCGCCCGCCGAGAGGATCAGGGGAAAGTTCCAGGGGCTGATGATCCCGACGACGGGATAGGGGCGGTAGCGCACGCGCAGGCGCTTGGCGCGGCCGATGAGCAGCGTGGGCTTCGGGTGCTCGTCGGCGATGAAGCGCGGCCCCTCCTTCGTCCAGTAGTTGATCGCGACCTCGAGGTAGATCGACTCGAGCATCGCGTCGCCGCGCACCTTGCCGGTCTCCTCCTGGACGACGTCGGCGATCTCCTCGCGGTGATCGAGCAGCCAGTCGCGCCAGCGGTGCAGCCACTGCGTGCGGCCGCGAACCCCGATGCGCTCCCACTCCTTTTGGGCCGCGCGCACGCGCTCGACCGTCGCGCGCACCTCGGCGGGCCCGTCGACCGGGACCGAGCGGATCACCGACCCGTCGGTCGGGCGCCGCACCTCGAAGCTCTCGGGCGCCTGCGCGGCCGCTTGGGTCGCCGCGGCCTCAGGCGAGCTGGTGGCGGTCGGCTCCATACCTCTCCGCCGCCACCTTACCGCCTCGCTGACACCGTGTCACCGGTTCAGCCGGCCGGGTCGAGGCGGTAGACGCGGCCGCCGCCGCGGTCCGCCAGCCAGACGCGACCGCGCTGGTCGGTGCCGAAGCCGGCCGGCGAGACCGGGTCGACGTTCGGCAGGAGCTGGTGGTCGGTCACGCCCGGGCCCACCATGACGAGGCTGCGCACCGGGACGCTGTCGAAAGCGTCCGCGTACAGGTAGCGGCCCACGGCCGGGTCGAGGTCGAGCACGCCCTCAAACCGCGGGTCGCGCAGCACCACGCCGCCGATGATCGAGGCGCCGCCCCACAGCGGCGCCGCGTTGCCCGAGTGCGGGTAGGCGTGGACCGGATCGATCCGCGGGCCGGGGCCAGCCGGCCCGCCGTAGAGCTCCTCGCCCTCGTACTGCGGCCAGCCGAAGTTGGCGCCCTTCGCCTCGTCGACGCCGACGTAGTTGAGCTCCTCCCACTTGTTCTGGCCCACGTCGCCGATCGCGATCATGCCGCGCTCCTCGTCGAACGCGAAGCGGAACGGGTTGCGCAGCCCGATCGACCAGATCTCGTCGCGGCCGGGCTTGCCGACGAACGGGTTGTCCTTGGGGATCCGGTAACCGCGCTTGACCTTGCGCGCCTTGGGCTTGCGCGGGTCGATGCGCAGGAGCTTGCCGAGCAGGTTCGAGCGCTTGGCGGAGTTGCCCTCCTGGCCGAAGCCGCCGTCGCCGGTCGCGAGCCAGAGCTTGCCGTCGGGCCCGAACATCGCCGTGCCGCCGTTGTGGTTGGGGGCGTTGCGGTGGCGGATCGTGATCACGCGCCGCGCGCTGCGGACGAGGGCACGGGTCGGGCGCCGCTTGCTGCGGCGGAACTCGGTGACCGCGATGTCGCAGCTTCCGGCCCGGCAGCCCTTGCTCGTGAAGTAGGCGTAGAAGCGCCTGCTCTTGCGGTAGTTGGGCGGGAAGGCGATCGAGAGCAGGCCCTGCTCGCTGCCATTGCTCACCCGCCCGCTGATGTCGAGGAACGGCTTGCGCACGCGCTTGTTGCCGCGCAGGACGTGCACGACGCCGCGCTTCTCGACGACGAACACGAGCTTGGGGTAGCCGGGCGCGCTCGTCACGTAGACGGGCGCCTTGAACGAGCCGCCCACGGCGGTCGCCTTGATTCCGGACGCCTGGCTCCCGGCGCCGGCAGCGCCCGGCGCGGCGGCGAGGGCGAGGGCGGCGAGCAGCGCGGCGCGGCGCGCACGGGCGAGGGTCACCTTCCAAGCCTCCCGGTTCCGAGTGGTCCGGGCGCCCGCGATCACTCCGGCACCAGCCGGTAGACCGGCCCCTCGAGCGAAGTTGCGTAGATCCGCCCGCGCGCGTCCTCGGCGAACGAGCTGATCGAGGGCACCTGCAGGCCGAGCGCGCGGTCGTCGCGGACCTCGCCCACGATCGCGTCCCGCGCGGTGAAGCTGCGCAGCTGCCCCTGGCAGTGGTCCGCGTAGAGGTAGCGCCCGTAGAGGCTCTCGAGGGCGCGGTCGCGGACGACGTAGCCGCCGGTCACCGAGCAGCCGTCCTCGCGCCCGTAGGTGAGGACGGGGCCCAGGGCGCGCGGCGCGCGCTCGTCCTCGTTGAACCGCTCGTCCCCCTCGTACGCGGACCAGCCCAGGTTCACGCCGCCGGTCGGGTCGGCGACCGCGTCGATCTCCTCCCAGCGGTCCTGGCCCACGTCGCCGATCCAGAGCGTTCCCCGCTCGCGGTCGAACGAGAAGCGCCACGGGTTGCGCAGGCCGTAGACGGCGATCTCCGGGCGGGCGCCCGGGCGGTCCGTGAACGGGTTGTCCTTGGGGATCCCGTAGGGCCGGTCGCCCTGGGGCCGCGGGTCGATCCGCAGGATCTTGCCGAGCAGCACGCTCAGGTCCTGGCCGTTGCGCCGCGGGTCGCCCTGCGACCCGCCGTCGCCGAGGCCGATCCACAGCTTGCCGTCCGGGCCGAACATCACGAGCCCGCCGTTGTGGTTCTGGAAGGGCTGCGCGACCCGCAGGAGCGTGCGCGCCGAGCCGGGCACGACCCGCTCCGGCCCGCGCCCCTTGCGCCCCCGCTCGACGCGGTACTCGACGATCCGCGTGTCGCCGCCGCGGTCGGTGTAGTCCACGTAGAAGCGGCCGCTGCGCTCGTAGTCGGGGGCGAACGCCATCGAGAGCAGGCCCTGCTCCCCGCAGCACGAGACGCGGTTGGAGATGTCGAGGAAGATGCGGGTGCGGCCCCGGTCGTCGACCCGCACGATCCGGCCGGGCTGCTCGACGACGAAGAGCGCCCGCCCCCCGCGCGGCGGCTGGGCGACGAACACGGGCTGCTCGAACTTTCCGATCAGCTCCAGCGCGACGCCGCCCTGCCCGTCGCCGACCGGGGTGCCCGACTGCCCGTCCTGGACCTGCGGGACGGCGGGACCGGTGATCTCGGGCTCGGGTTTCTCGCCGCAGGCGGCAAGCACGACCGCCAGCACGGCCACGAGCAGGGCTGAGGGGAGTCGGAGCACCGTCCCTAACGGTAGACGGCGCGGCCCCGGCGCCCCCTAGTCGAGCTCGACCTTGCCCGACTCGGTGACGCGGGCGCGCGGCGGCTTGTCGGAGATCGTGACCACGAACTCGCCCTCAACGGGCCCGCCGTCCGGCGTGACCGCGCGCGCCTTGCCGTGCAGCCCGGCGGCGACCTCGTAGTGCACGCTGTAGGTGCCGGGCTCGACCGGCGTCACCCGCCAGATCGCCCGCAGCGTCTCGCCCGGTGGCAGCGGGCCGAACGCGAACGTGTCGGTGGCCGCGGTCTCCGCGCCCGCCGAGCTCACCTCGTCGAGGGTCTTCGGGTCGAACAGGTCGGACTCGATGCACGGCGGCGCCAGGCCGGGCGCGTCGCTCACGCACTTGGGATAGCCGTGCTCCAGGATCCAGACCGGCCGGTTGGGGTCGGCCAGGTCGCGCTGCTCGGAACGCACGTGGAAGGGCCCCGAGCCCTTCTCGTCCCCGGTCCAGATCGTGACCGCGAGGTCGGGGATCTCCTCGTCGCCCGCGTTGGCCAGCTCGAGGACGAGGTCCTGGGTGTCGGCGAGCCGCTGCTGGGTGGGGAAGCGCGCCGCCTCGACCGCGACCGGGAAGTCGGCCTCGGGCTCGTCGGCGTCCTGGCGCTGGGCCTCCTCGCCGCAGGCCGCCAGCGTCGCGCCGGCCAGCAGCACGCCGACCAGCAGCGTGAGCGCTCTACGGCGCCGTTCCCGCGCTCCGCGGGTGCTTTGGCCTCTCTCCCCCAAGGCGTGCGCAACATACCACCAGGGTCGCCCCCGAAATGCCACCTCGGGCCGCGCTCGCCGGCGCCTCGCCCGGGGGCGACGGTTGGGTGTTGTGAGGGCGTCTGGGCATCTGTACGCTCTGCCCACGGGCGGCCGGGTATGGGAGCCCAGGGAGAGCGATGGTCAGAGCGGTAGCCGACAGGGCGTTCCTGCCCGCGAAGTCCCTCTTCGAGCAGGTCGGGAACATGATGATCCTGACCGGGAAGACGATCACGGCTGCCATCAAGCCGCCGTACCCCTACGGGGGCGAGTTCATCAGCCAGTTCCTGTTCGCCCTGCAGCTCTGCTGGTTCCCGATGATGATCTCGACGATCGCGTTCGGGTTCGGCGCCCCCGGCCTGCAGGCGGCGAACTTCCTGTCTTTGTTCGGCGCCCTCGACCGCCTCGGCGGCTTCTTCATCCTGGCGTCGGTCCGCGAGTTCGCCCCGTTCGTGACCGCGGTCGTCGTCGCCGGGGTCGCCGGCACCGCGATCACCGCGGACCTCGGCGCCCGCAAGATCCGCGAGGAGCTCGACGCGCTTCAGGTCCTGGGCGTCGACCCGATCAAGAACCTGGTCGTGCCGCGCTTTCTGGCCCTGATGCTGATCACCGGGCTGATGGACATCTACGCCCTGCTCTTCGGCATCACCGGCGGCATCTTCGCCGAGCTCGCCTACGGCCAGCCGCTCGGCGGGTTCTTCGCGACGCTCTTCAACAACGCGTCGGTCACCGACCTGTGGGGCTCGATCCTCAAATGCACCCTGTTCGGCGCGATCATCGCGGTGGTGTGCGCCTATAAGGGGATGAACGCGTCCGGCGGCGCCGAGGGCGTGGGCCGCGCCGTGAACCAGGCCGTCGTCATCGCCTTCCTGGGCGTGTTCGCGTTCAACTACGTGTTCACGCAGACCCTGCTGGCGACCCATCCCGAGATCTCGGTGATCAAGTAGCGATGGGCTGGCTCGCGGTACCCAAGGACTGGCTCGCCTCGCTCGGCGACATCACGCGCTTCTGCGGGCGCGTGATGGGGATCGTCTACTCGGGGCGCGTCATGCGCTACTTCGGTGAGGCGCTGCGCCAGGCGGGCATCCTGATCCTCGGCTCGACCCTGGTCATCTGGGGCACGGTCTTCATCCTCGGTCTGACCTGCGGGATCGAGGGCGCCTACTTCAACCGCTCGGTGGGCGCGCCCGCCTACGCGGGCGTGTTCGCGGCGTGGTGCGACCTGCGCGAGGTGATCCCGTACGCCTTCGGCTACATGATGGCCGCCAAGGTCGGCACGGGCATCGTCGCGGAGCTCGGCGCGATGCGGATCTCCGACGAGGTCGACGCGCTCGAGGTGATGGGCGTGAACCCGATGATCTTCCTGTGCGGCACGCGGCTGCTCGGCGCCTGGCTCACGTTGCCGTTCATGTACCTCGCGGCGATCGGCGTCGGGTTCTTCGCGAGCTACCTCGCGGTCGTCGAGCAGATCGGCGAGGTCTCGGCGGGCGGCTACTTCCTGATCTTCTGGATGTTCCAGAACCCGCCCGACCTCATATTCAGCTTGATCAAGGCGATGGTGATGGCGACCGCGATCGTGCTGGTCGGCTGCTATTACGGATACACGGCCAGCGGCGGCCCGGTCGGCGTGGGCACCGCGACCGCGAAGTCGATGGTCCTCAACATCGTGCTCGTGCACATCATCGGGATGATGGGAACGCTCGTCTTCTGGGGCGCGAACCCGCGGGCGCCGATAGGCGGATAGGAGGAGAGACATGGCTGACATCGACGACCGCAGCGTGGAGCCCGAGCCCTACGAGGAGCCGGCACCCGAGCTCGGGCGCCTGCACCGCGACTACGTGATCCCGGGCGTCTCGCCGGACGAGGACAACCCCTACCGCTGGCACACCGGCGAGAAGCGCGACCACGGCGGCGAGGACGCGATCGAGGTCATCGACGTGGTCAAGCAGTTCGGCCGGACGCGCATCCTCAACGGCCTCAACCTGGGCCTGCCCGACAACCAGATCTCGATGGTGCTGGGCCCGTCGGGCACCGGCAAGTCGGTGCTCATCAAGCACATCGTCGGGCTGCTCTACCCGGACGCGGGCGACATCCTCGTCCACGGCGAGTCGGTCCCGAACATGACCGACGACGAGCTGTTCGAGATGCGCAAGAAGTTCGGCCTGCTCTTCCAGGACGGCGCGCTCTTCGGCTCGATGAACATCTACGACAACGTCGCCTTCCCGCTCCGCCAGCACACGGACAAATCAGAGGAGGAGATCGGCGAGATCGTCAACCGGCGCCTGCGCGAGGTCGGCCTGGCGGAGGCGACCGAGAAGATGCCGAACGAGCTCTCCGGCGGCATGCGCAAGCGCGCCGGGTTCGCGCGCGCCCTCGTGCTCGACCCCGCGATCGTGCTCTTCGACGAGCCCGACTCGGGCCTCGACCCCGTGCGCACCGCGCTGCTGTGCGAGCTGATCCGCGAGGTCCACGAGGAGAACGGCGGCTGCTACATGGTGATCAGCCACGACCTGGGCACCGCGCGGCGGATCGCGGACTTCATCGCCGTGCTGTGGAAGGGCCGCATCGTCGAGTCCGGCCCCTCGGCCGAGCTGTTCGAGTCCGACAACGAGTTCGTCTCGCAGTTCCTGAACGCGGAGACGGTCGGGCCGCTCGCGATGGACTGAGCGCCGGGCGCGCCCGGCGCACGCGGCTCGCGGACAGGGGGCGAGCCGTAACCTGACCGCAGGATGAGAGGGATCTTCGCCCGGATTGGCGCCGCGTGCGTTGAGCGCCCGGCGCCGGTCATCGCGCTCGCGATCCTGCTCGCCCTGCTCGGGCTCGTGGGCGCCCTGGGGCTGCGGCCCAACGGCGAGCCCGAGACGCTCGTCGACACCGGGTCGGAGGCGTTCGCGGCGACGGAGGAGTTCCAGGAGGAGTTCGGCGACGACCCCGTGGTCGTGCTCGTGCGCGGCGACCTCGACCGCCTGCTGCTCACCCGCAACCTGGGGCGGCTCCTGATCCTCGAGAGCTGCCTGGCCGGCACCGCGCCCCGGGACATGCTCACCGACCGCATCCCGACGCCCGAGCCCTGCCGCAAGCTCGCCGACGAGCAGCCCGCGCGGGTCGTCTACGGGCCCGCCACGTTCCTCAACCAGTTCGCGCAGCAGGCGACGCGCCTCTTCCAGGAGAGCTCGCGCGCGGCGGTGATCGAGGCGCGCAGGAAGGGGCAGAAGGCCTACCGGGAGGCGCTGCGCAACGGGCTCTCCGAGGAGGAGGCGGAGGCGGCGCGGCGGTCCGCCGCCCAGTCGGTGGTCGTCCAGCTCCAGCAGCAGCTCGTCACGCTCGCGGCCCGCTACGGGCAGACCGGCCTGCCGAGCATCGACGACCCGAACTTCGTGAGCTCGGTGGTGTTCGACTCGCGCTTCGCCGACAACACGCCGAAGGCACGCTTCTCCTACCTGTTCCCGAGCTCGGAGGCGGCCCTGATCTCGGTCCGCCTGCGGCCGGAGCTGAGCGAGGAGGAGCGCCGCGCGGCGATCGACCTGATCCGCGAGGCGGTGGCCCAGCCCGCGTTCAAGCTGCGCGGGGGCGAGTACCTGGTGAGCGGGGTGCCCGTGATCGTCGACGGGCTCGCCAAGGAGCTCTCGCGGGGGATCACGGTCCTGCTCGTCGCGGCCGTGCTGGTGATGGCGGTCGTCCTGCTTTTGGTGTTCGGCCCGCCGCTGCGCATGCTGCCGCTCGTCATCGCGCTCGCGGCCGCGGCGATCCTCTTCGGCGGCCTGGCGCTCGCCGGCGGCGACCTCACCATGGCGTCGATCGCGGTGCTGCCGATCCTGGTCGGGCTCGCCGTCGACTACGCGATCCAGTTCCACGCGCGGTTCGGCGAGCGGCGCGCCGCGGGCTCCTCGCCGCCCCGCGCGGCGGCAGAGGCGGCGGCCGTTGGGGGCCCGGTGCTCGCCACCGCCTGCGCGGCGACCGCCGCGGGCTTCCTCGTGCTCCTGCTCTCGCCGATCCCGATGATGCGCTCGTTCGGGCTTTTGCTCGTCGCGGGCGTCGTGATCGCCTTCGCGCTCGCCCTGACCGCGGGGCTCGCGGCGCTCTCGCTCGCGCGCGGCGGCGAGGGCGGGGAGCGGCGCGGGCCGCTCGCCCGGGTGGCGGGCGCTCGCCGGCGCGCGGGCGCGCGCGTGGACGCGTTCGCCAAGCGCGCGCTGGCCCGGTCGGTCGCGACCCCGGGGCGGGTGCTGGCCGTCGCCGCGGTGCTCGCGGTCGCGGGCTGGCTGGCCGGGACGCGCACCGAGGTGATCTCCGACCTGCGCGAGCTGGTGCCGCGTGACCTGCCGGAGCTGCGCGACGTCGACGCGCTCCAGGAGGCGACGGGCGTCTCGGGCGAGATCGCCGTCACCGTGACCGCCGAGGACCTCACGGACCCGGACGTGCTCGAGTGGATGCGCGACTACCGCCGGCGCGTGCTCGCGCTCGGCGGGCTCGAGGGGCAGTTCGCCTCGTGCCTCGAGGAGGAGACGAAGCTGTGCCCGGGCATCTCGCTGCCCGACCTCTTCGGGCAGGGCGATTCGATACCCAGCCGCGCCCGGATCCGCGGCCTCTTGCAGCTCCTGCCCGCGTACTTCGCGCAGGCCGTCGTCGAGGTCGACCCCGAGACCGGGCAGATCGGCGACACCGCGGTGCTCAGCTTCGGGATCCGGGTGATGCCCTTCGACGAGCAGAAGGAGCTCATCGACGGCATGCGCGCCGCGATCGAGGCGCCGGAGGGCGACGAGCCCCTGCCCTCGGGCACCGACGTCCAGGTCGCCGGGTTGTCCGTGCTCGCCGCCGACGCGAACGCCGCGCTCGCGGGCAACCGCTACCTGCTCGCCGGGGCGGGCCTGCTCGCGGTGGCGCTCGCCCTGCTCGTCGCCTACCGGTCGCTGCGGCGGGCGCTGGTCCCGCTGGTGCCGATCTTGTTCGCGACGGGCTGGTCGGCGCTCGTGCTGGAGGTGGCCGGCGTGCCGCTCAACCCGATGTCGGCGGCGCTCGGCGCGCTCGTGATCGCGATCGCCACCGAATTCAGCGTGCTGCTTGCGGCCCGCTACCACGAGGAGCGCGAGGCCGGGCAGCCGGTCGGCGGGGCGCTGCGGCGCTCGTACGAGCGCACCGGCGCGGCCGTGCTCGCCTCGGGGATCACGTCGATCGCGGGCTTCGCGGCGCTCGTCGCGACCGACATCCGGATGCTGCGCGACTTCGGCCTGGTAACCGTGCTCGACCTGACCGTCGCGCTCGCCGGCGTCCTTCTGGTCCTGCCCGCCGTGCTGGTGTGGGCCGACGGCGGCGCGCGGCTCGTGCCCGGCCGGCTCGCGCGCCGGACTCGGCGCGCGCCCCGGCCAGCGGAACGGTGACCGAGGGGGAGGACAAGGAGCGGCGCCCGGGCGCCACCTACTCAGCGCTCGTCGGGCTCGTGTTCCTGGGCGTGATCGTGTTCGCGATCTTCAACGCGGTGGGCAACGAGGAGGGCGGGGTCCTGGGCGCCGGGGCGGTCGAGCGCGGCTGGCCGCTGCCGGAGTTCGCCGTGCCCGACGCCCGGGGCGAGCTGGTCGGCGACGCGAACGTCTTCCAGGACGACTGCGAGACCAACGCGAACCCCTGCCCGCCGGACGACGTGCGGGTGCCGGCGTGCCGGATCGACGAGCCGGGCGCGATCCGCGTCTGCGATTTGTTCGACCGGCCGCTTGCGATCTCGTTCTGGTTCACGCGCGGCGGGGACTGCCTGCCGAGCCAGGACGCCTTCGACGAGGTCGCGCGCCGGTATTCCGGGCGCGTCAACTTCCTCTCGATCAACGTGCGCGACGACCGCGATGAGGTGCGCCGGATCATCGCCGAGCGCGGCTGGGAGGTGCCGGTGGGCTGGGACCGCGACGGGGCCGTCTCCAACCTCTTCCGCGTCGGCGTCTGCCCGACCGTCGCCTTCGTCTACCCGGGCGGCATCCTGCACGACGCGCGGATCGGGACCGAGGCGGTGAGCGTCGCGGGGCTCGAGCGCGAGCTCGACGAGCTGCTCGCCGCGTCCAGGGAGCGCGAGCCGGGGGCGCGCTGATGGCGGCGGGGCGCCCTCCGGGGGAGGAGCCGCGGGTCCTGAGCGGCTGGGTCGATCTGGAGGTGCGCGCGGAGTTCCCGGCGCTCGCCCTGCGCTACGCGGTCGTGCCCGGCGGCGCGCGCCGCAGCCCGCGCGCGGTCAGGGAACGGCTGCGCGGCCTCGCGGACCGGCTGGGCGGAGCGCAGGCCGTCAACCTGCGCCACCAGCCGATCCCGTGGGCCTACCGCGTGTTCTTCCGGCACGTGGGCATCGACCCCGATCTGGAGCGCACGCCGGTCGAGGCGCTCGCGCTCGAGCGCGTGCGGCGGGGCGGGTTCGCGAGCGCGGGGCTGCCCGCCGACGCGCTGACGATCGCGACCGCCGAGACGAGCGTCGCCCTGCGGGCGTTCGACGCCGACCGAATCCAGGGCCGGCCGGGCATCCGCCGCCCGCGCCCGGGCGAGCGCCTCGAAGGACTGCCCGGCGAGCCGCGCGAGGGCGCGCTGGTGATCGCCGACGAGCGCGGGCCGCTCGGCCTGCTCTTCGGCGCGACCGCGAGCGGGCGCGAGGTCACGCGCTCCACGACGGCGACGCTCCTCTGCGCGATCCAGGTGAGCGGCGTCCCCGACATCGCCGTCACCGAGGCCCTGTGGCTGGCGGCGGGCGCGCTGCAGGCCTGAGCGCCCGCGCCAACCCGAGTGAGGCGGATTTGTTCGCCTATGTCGTACGAATCCGCCTCACCCCCCGACGTGAGGCGGATATGTGCGGCTATGTCGAACAAATCCGCCTCACTCGGGGGTTGCGCGGTGGGGGCTGGGTGGGGGTGGCGAGGCGCTTGCCCGGGGCTTAGACTCGGCCGCTACCCGTGACCCAGGCCAAGCGTTGAGCAGCTCACGCAAGCGCAAGCGGCGCCGCAGGCGCACGAGCGACTCCGCGCCGCCCAGGCCGGCCCCGCCGCGGGCCGCCAAGCCGAGGCGGGCGGCGGCGCGCGCGCCCGTGGGCGAGCGTCCGCCCGCGCCGTGGGGCTCGTTCCCGCTCGTCGAGATCTGCGTGCTCGTCGGGATCGTCTTCCTCGTGCTCGGCTTCGTGGGCCCCGAGAGCAGGCGGCCGCTCTTCATCGGCACGGGGCTCGCGCTCGGCTCGCTCGGCGGGCTCGAGCTGTCGATCCGCGAGCACTTCGCGGGCTTCCGCTCGCACTCGGCGATCCTCGCCGGCTTCTGCGCGCTCGTCGTGCTCGGCGTCCTCTACTACCTCGCGCCGCGCGGGCTCGCCCCGCTGGGGCGCTTCGGGATCGCCGCGGCCGTCTTCGCGGTCGCGTTCGCGCTGTTCGCCCGCGCCTTCCGCAAGCGCGCGGGGGTCGCCGTCAAGGTCCGCTGAGGACGGCAAAGGCCTCCGGAGAACGAGAAAGCGGGCGGCACCGGGAGCCGCCCGCCGGTCGTCTTTGCGGATTTGCGCGTGGTTCAGTTCAGGCGACGCTTCGCCTCGAGGGCGTTCGCGAGCAGTTGGCGCTGGCGCTCGGTGAGCCTTCCCAGCTCACGGTTCTCGTTGAGCGCGAGGCTTGCGAGGAACTTCCGTGCCCGCGTGCGCCCCCAGCGGCGCTGGCTGCGCAGGAGCTCGCCGACAGTCATCGTCTGCACCTCCCATGGGCACTCGCGGACGACGTCCGCCGTGTCGACGTCGCCGTTCGCCACCGACCGCTTCAGCGCAGCACGGGCAAGCCGGACCCGGTTGGCTTCCGCGAGCGCGCGCATGTGCTGCGGCATCGGGGCGTGGGCGATCGTCGAGGCAGCTTCCATCGACACTCCTCCTCTAGAGCATGGGCTTGACGTTGCAGGGATTCCTTGCGCCGGCCGCGACTCCTCGGATCGTCGCGACTCCCAGGGTCGGGGAGGGACCAGAATGCTCCTCCGGCTCCCGTCCGCTCCGTGCCCCGGGATGCGTCCGGCGTGTGCGGCAACCTATGCCAGTTCGGCCGGAGCCGTCAACGTCCGAACCGTCCGCCGGGCACCCAGACGTTCGCTAAGAGCAGGTTTTTCGGTGCCCGGATTCCCTTGTCCAAAACTGGACAAGTCGGAACTACCCAAAAGGGGTCAAGGCCGCGTCCTGTGGACCACCGCTCAGGCGTCCCGGGGCAGGTCCGGGAACTGGGCGATCGTCCGCTCGAAGATCTCGAGGGCGCGGTCGAGGTGCTCGCGCTCGTGGGTCGCCATGAGCGACGTGCGCAGGAGCGCCCCGCCGGGCGGCACCGCCGGGTGGATCGCGACGTTCGTGTAGACGCCCGCCTCGTACAGCGCCTTCCACAGCAGCACCGCCTGCCAGTCCTCGCCGACGATCACCGGCACCACGGGGGTCGTCGCCTCCGTGCCGTCGGGGAGCTTGCCGGGCTCGACCACGCGCAGGCCGAGCTCGCGGAAGCCGCGGCGCAGGTACCGGGCGTTGTCGAGCAGCCGGTCCATGAGCTCGCGGCCCTCGCTGCGGATCACGCGCAGCGCGCCGAGCGCGGCCCCGACCGCGGCGGGCACCGACGCCGCCGAGAAGATGAACGGGCGCGAGCTGACCCGCAGGTACTCGATCACGTCGCCGGGGCCGGCGATGAAGCCGCCGCACGAGGCGAGGCTCTTCGAGAAGGTGCCCATCCGCAGGTCGACCTTGTCCTCGAGCCCGAAGAGCTCCGCGCTGCCCGCGCCGCGCTCGCCGAGGACGCCGACCGCGTGCGCCTCGTCGACCATGAGCCGGGCGCCGTAGCGCTCGCAGAGCTCGACCACCTCGGGCAGGTTGCAGAGGTCGCCCTCCATCGAGAACACGCCGTCGACCACGACCAGCACGCCGCCGCCGTCCCCGGTCGCCCGGTCGAGCATCTTCTCGAGCTTCTCCATCTGGTTGTGGCGGAACGGGCGCAGCTTGGCCCCGGAGAGCTTGCAGCCGTCGAGGATCGAGGCGTGGTCGGCCGAGTCGCAGATGACCGTGTCCTTCGGGCCGAGCACGGCGCTGAGCGCGCCGACGTTCGCCTGGTGGCCGGTCGTGTAGACGACCACGTCGTCGGTCTGCATCCAGTCGGCCAGTTCGCGCTCGAGCTCGAGGTGGAGCGGGGTGGTGCCGTTCAGCAGGCGCGACCCGGTGAGCCCCGTGCCGTACGTCTCGAGCGCGTCGCGCGCTGCCTGCTTGACGCGCGGGTCGCCGGTGAGGCCCAGGTAGTTGTTCGAGCCGAGCATGATCGTCTCGCGGCCCTCCATGGTCACGACGGGACCGGCCTCGGAGGCGAGCACGCGGAAGTACGGCAGGAGGTCGGCCTGCTTCGCGGCCTCGAGCTGCTCGCGACGGTCGTGGGTGCGGACCTTCTCGAAGACGTCCGCGGCGGGGCGTGTGGTCTCGGTCATGCGAGCAAGTGTCGCAGGGAGGCGATACCGTGCGCGCGCTCATGTCTGTTGAGATCCATCCCGTTTCCGGGCGCCGCGAGCGCAACGAGTTCATCGAGCTGCAGTACCGGCTGCGCCGCAACGATCCCCAGTGGGTGCCGCCGCTCCGCTTCGAGCGTCGCGAGTTCCTCGACCCCAAGCGCAACCCGTGGTTCGACCACTCCGAGGCGCAGCTCTTCCTCGCCCGCAAGGGCGGCGAGACCGTCGGGCGCATCACCGCGCACATCGACTACCGCTGGGACGAGTTCCGGGGCGGCAACGACGGGATGTTCGGCTTCTTCGAGTCGATCGACGATCCCGAGGTCGCCAAGGCGCTCGTCGACGCGGCGAGCGACTGGCTGCGCGAGCGCGGGCGCGAGCGGATGCTCGGGCCGATGAACTTCACGCTGAACGACGAGTGCGGCCTCTTGATCGAGGGCTACGACGAGCCCTCGATGATCCTCGAGCCCTGGCACCCGCCGTACTACCGGGAGCTGCTCGAGGGCCTGGGCCTGGAGAAGGCCATGGACCTCTTGATGTGGACGCTGTGGCTGGGCGAGCTCGCCGAGGGCAACCAGTTCACGCCGATGATCCACGCGGCCGCGAAGCACGCCCAGGAGCAGGGCGTCGTCGTCCGCCACATGCGCCGGCGCGACATGGAGAACGAGGTCCGGACCTTCATGGAGATCTACAACCAGGCATGGGGCCGCAACTGGGGCTTCGTGCCGATCACCGAGGACGAGGTCCGCTTCCAGGCCAAGAACCTCAAGCCCGTGCTCGACGAGGACTGGGCGATGATCGCCGAGCGCGACGGCGAGCCGGTCGGGGCCGCGCTCACCCTGCCCGACATCAACCAGGTGCTCGCCCGCATGAAGGGCCGGATCCTGCCGTTCGGCTGGTGGTACTACCTGAACCGCAAGCGCTACATCACGCGCCTGCGCGTGTTCGCGCTCGGGGTGCTCCCCGAGCACCAGCACGCGGGCGTCGCCGCGGCCCTCTACCAGCGGCACCTCGAGGTCGCGCTGAACGGCGGCCTGCAGGGCGGCCACATGGGCTGGATCCTCGAGACGAACGAGCCGATGAACCGCGCCATGGAGGGCATGGGCGGCAAGGTCGTGCAGCGGTACCGGATCTACGAGCGCAAGCTGAACGCTTGAGCTGCCAGCTGCCAGCCACCAGCTGCCGGCTTCCAGCTGTCTGACGCGAACGGTTGTCGCAACCCCCAAGCCGAAGGGCTGCGCTGCTGGCAGCTCGTAGCTGGCAGCTGGCAGCCGGCCGGCGGCTCTGCCGCTGGCCGCAGCTTTAGACTGCTCCGCATGCAGGACGAGGTGCTCGAGGCCGAGGCCATTGAGGAGGAGAGCGAGGCGGGCGCCGCTTCGCAGGCCGTCGCCAAGCCGGCGCCTCGGGGGCTGGCCCCGCTGAGCAGCGAGGCCCGGGCCGTGGCGATCGCGGCCGCCGGCGGGATCGTCGCGGGCGCCGCCACCGTGGTCGCGGCGAAGGCCGTCGCGCGCACCTCCGGCAAGCGGAAGCGATCGATCCGCCTCGGCCGGCGCGATCGCCGCGAGATCGTCGCGAGCCGCTCCTTCCTCGTCGACGTCCACCTGCTGGGGCGCTAGGGGGCTGGCCGCCCTGGCCGCCGCCCTCGAGATCGAGGTCCGGCCGCCCTCGCCCTACCGGCTGCTCACGCGCGGCCGGCGCGACGGGGTGATGCGCCTGCACCGCGACGTGCTCACGCGCCTGCTCCACGTCGACGGGGAGCCGGTGGTGGTCCACGCCTGGCAGCGGCGCAGCGGCGAGGTCGCGCTGCGCGCGGTCTCCGAGGGCTCCGCCGAGGCGCGCGAGGGCGCTCTGGAGCGCATGCGCTTCGCGCTCGGCGTCGACGACGACCTGAGCGGCTTCTACGCGGCCTTCCGCCACGACCCGTTCCTCGGGCCCGCGATCCGCAGGCGCCCGTGGCTGCGGCCGGTGCGCAGGCCGCTCGCCTGGGAGGCGCTCGCCTGGGCGATCACCGAGCAGCTCATCGAGTCGTCGCGCGCGGCCGCGATCCAGCGCCGCCTGGTGCGCCGCTGGGGGCCGGCGCTGGCCCCGCCGGGCGCGCGCGGGGCGGCTCCGGTGCTGCGCGACGTGCCCCGCCCCGACGTGGTCGCGGGCCTCGCCCCGGCGGAGCTCGCCGCGTGCGACCTGGCGCCCGCCCGCGCCCTGGCGATGATCCGCTGCGCGCGGGAGATCGCGAGCGGCCGGGCCGACCCGGCCGACCCCGCGGCCGACGCCCGCTTCCTCCGGATCCGCGAGATCGGGCCGTGGACCCTGCAGTGCCTGCGCCTCTTCGGCCGCGGCGAGCCCGACGCGCTCCCCGCCGGCGACCTCGCCTACGTGAAGCTCGTGGGCGTGATCGCCGGGCTCGGGCGGCGCGCGACGGTGGCCGAGGTCGAGGAGTTCTACGCGCGGTACGAGCCCTACCGCGGGCTCGCCGGGGTCTTCTCGCTCAGCCACTACGGGTGGACGCAGTCGAGGGCGCGCGGGCTGCCGCTCGCCCCCGACTGCTACGCGGACGCGGCCTGAGAGAGCGCTGCGCGGACGGGGCCCGAGGCGCGATGCGCGGGCCTGAGGCGCGGGTCAGCCCGCGCCCTCGCCCCCCGGCAAGAGCTCGTTCGTGAGCACCTCGTCGGCGTCGAAGCGCGTCTCGATGAAGTGCCGGTCGACGAGGAAGCCGGCGAACTCCTCCCACTCCTCCGGGCGCATGTAGCCGAAGGGCTCGCGCTTGCGCTCCGGCAGCAGCAGGGGGAGCGTCGCCTCGACCTCGGCGCGGGTCAGCTTGGGGTCGAGCCCGTCGCCGGCCTCCAGCACAGCGCGGGCGGCGGCCGCGGGGTCGGCCACCGCGTCGCGGGTGCCGCGCTCGAGCGCCGCGAGGAAGAGCCGGATCGGCTCGGGGTCCTCCTCGATCGCCTTCTCGTTGGCGACCAGGACGAGCTCGTCGTAGGTCGGGATGCCGAGCTCGTCGACTGGCACGACGCGGGGGTCGCGGCCGCGCTCGGCGAGGTCGACGCCCTCGATGTTGCGGAAGCCGCCGAGCATCGCGTCGGCGCGGCCGGAGATCACGGCCGGCAGCAGGCCGAGGCCCACGTCGATCCGCTTGACCTGGTCCGGGTCGACGTTCTCGGACTCGAGGATCGCGTCGAGGAAGACGTCCTGGTAGGCGATGCCCGCCGTCACGATGGTCTTGCCGCGCAGATCGGCGGCGCCGCGGATGCCCGCCGCGGGCAGCGAGATCAGCGAGGTGAGCGGACGGGGCACGAGCGCCGCGACGGCCTTCACCGGCAGGCCCTCGTCGCGCGCGATCAGCACCTCGGGCTCGTACGAGATCGCCAGGTCGACCTGCCCGGCGGCGACCTGCTGGATCGGCGCCGAGGGGTCGGAGGGCACGCGCGGCCGGACGTCGAGGCCGGCTTCGGTGAAGTAGCCGCGCTCGAGCGCCATGTAGATCCCGGCGTGGTCGGGGTTCACGTAGAAGTCGAGCGCGAGGTCGAACGGCTCCGCCTCGGCGCCACCAGCCGTCGACTCATCCTTCTCACCGCAGCCGGCGACGACCAGCGCCGCCAGCAGCGCGAGCCCTGCGAGGACCGCTCGGATCCCTCTCTTCACGTCACTCCTTTCCGGTCGACGATCTCTCACCTCAACCCCTCCTTGCCCCACCAGGCGATCCGGCGCTCCAAGGCCCAGACCACCCCGAACAGGGCGATCGCCATCGCCGAGAGCACGACGACGGCGGCGAACACGCGCGCGGCCTGGAGCTGACCCTGCTCGACGAGCATCAGGTGCCCGAGGCCCTCGTTGGCGCCCGACCACTCGCCGAAGACCGCGCCGATCACCGCCACGGCGACGGCGATGCGCGCGCCGGAGAAGAAGAACGGCAGCGCCGCGGGCAGCTCGACCCGGCGCAGGATCGCCAGGCGGCTCGCGTCGAGCGTGCGCATCATCCGGATCGCGTCGGGATCGACCGAGCGCAGGCCGTCGTAGGTGTTGACGGTCACCGGGAAGAAGCAGATCAGCGCGATCACGGCCAACTTGGGGCCGATCCCGTAGCCCAGCCAGATCACGAGGATCGGGGCGATGGCGATGATCGGGATCGTCTGCGAGGCCACGACGAGCGGGTAGAGCACGCGCCGCACGAGCCCCGAGAAGTGCATCGCGAGCGCGAACGCGACGCCGCACGCGACGGCGACGGCGAACCCCGCAACCACCTCGACGAAGGTCACCCAGGCGTTCTCGGCGAGCAGGCCGCGGTCGTCCCAGAGCGTGGTGAGCACGTCGCTGGGCCCGGGCACGAGCACGTCGCGCGTCTGCTCGTCGATGCCCAGGATCGCGCCGAGGGCGCCTGTGCGGGTGAGCGCCTCCCACAGGGCGAGCAGCGCGAGCGCGACCAGCGCGGGGCCGACGACCCGCTTCACCGCGCCGCCTCCCGCAGGGCCTCCAGCGCGCGCTCGCGCATCGCCAGGAACGCCTGGTCGGTGACGGCCGCGGTGCGGTCGGCGGCCCGGGGGGCGGGCGGCCGCAGCTCGGCGACGATCCGGGCCGGCCGCGGGCTCAGCACGACGACGCGGTCGCAGAGGTACAGGGCCTCCTCCATGTCGTGGGTGACGAGCAGCGTGGTGCGCGGCGTCTCACCGAGCGCGCCGGCGAGCCAGACCTGCATCTCGCCGCGCGTGATCGCGTCGAGGGCGGCGAACGGCTCGTCGAGCAGGAGCACCGGCTTGCCCGCGAGCAGCGTGCGCAAGAAAGCGACGCGCTGGCGCATGCCGCCCGAGAGCTCGCGCGGGCGCGCGTCGGCGAACCGCGCGAGCCCGAAGCGCTCGAACAGGGGCAGGGCCGCGGCGCGCGCCCGGGCGCGCGAGTGGCCGCGGTTGCGCAGCGCGAGCCCGGCGTTGTCGATCGCGGTCAGCCAGGGGAGCAGGAGGTCGCGCTGGGGCATGTAGGCGCAGCGGCGCAGGCGCTGGGCAGCGCCGGCCTCGCCGCCGACGGTCACCGATCCCGCGTCGGGCTCGGTGAGGCCGGCCACGACCTCCAGCAGCGTCGACTTCCCGCAGCCCGACGGGCCGACGAGCCCGACCACCTCGTGCTCGGCCGCGTGCAGGTCGAGGCCGTCGAGGACGCGCAGCTCGCCAAACGAGCGGTGGACGCCGCGCGCCGCGACCACGCCCGCGCCCGGTGCGTCCTCCGAAATCAATTCGGGCTCCGACGCGGGAGCCCGTGGATCAGCCTTCATGCTCCCTCCGCGCGCATTACCGCACAGGTTCTAAGGGTCAGCGCCGGGGTTCCGTGTCAGGCGCTATCTCAGCCCGCTTGCCCGCGAGCCCCCCTGTTGTTGCGGCCAGTGTAGACATTCGCCACCCCGCCGCGCCGCGCGGGCAACGCGGCCGAGCACGCGATTCCGTCGTCATGGGCGACGGTTTCGC
>ERZ777003.953-NODE-953-length-49475-cov-7.235229_pt1 | contig 49475 bp, 47 predicted proteins | sample MGYA00374956_ERZ777003 | MGnify/ENA primary metagenome ERZ777003 (study PRJEB29302, sample SAMN06268252) | bioreactor metagenome | isolation source: Joint BioEnergy Institute, California, USA | place: USA:Joint BioEnergy Institute, California, USA | collected...
GCGCCCGCGAGCTCGGGCTCGAGGTCGACGGCGTCCGCGACGCAGCTCCCCACGCGGTACTCGCGCACGAATTCGACGAGGCGCTCGGCCACGCCGCCCGCCTCGAGCTGATCGGCGAGCACCGGGGTGACCGTCAGCGTGACGCGGTCGGCGACCTCCAGCACGCGCAGGTGCGAGCGGACGAAGGCGTCGAAGAGCCACTCCTCGCCGAACGGGTAGGTCCCGAAGCCCTCGACGTAGGGCATGTGCGAGTGCAAGACGAGGCACAAGGAGCCGACGGCCTGCTCGGACACATGGCCGACGGCCTGCTCCGCTTCGCGTCCGCGGCCGTCGGGTCTGCCGCTGGTCACGGGCGACACGCCTGATCAGGCACGGCAGACCGCGACGAAGTCCAGGGCGCGGTCGAGGTCGCAATCGTCCTCGTGCCGCAGGGTGAAGTCCGACGCGGAGATGGCCGGCACGAAGCGGTCGTAGAACGGCTTCGTAATCCGCAGGGTCTTGTGGACGTGGTCCCAGCCGAGCTTGATCGCGAGCTCGTGGACGCGGAGCTTGCGGGCGTGGAAGAGGCCGTAGATCGTCACCTCGGCGAAGTGCGGCTCGAGGAGCTCGCGGTACTCGGCGGCCGTGTACTCGCGCAGGTGCCACGGGTTGTCGGACTTCTCGGCGCCCTCCGGCGCGAGCGTCAGCCGGTTCGGCGTGGAGACGTAGGAGACCGGGGCGATCCGGGCGAAGTTCGCCAGCAGGGCGGCCGGGTCCTGGATGTGCTCGATCGTCTGCAGGAAGACGATCGCGTCGCGGGGCTCGTCATAGGCCTCGACGAGGTTGCGCTCGAAGCGCAGGTTGTCGCGCACGTAGCGCAGCCGTGCGTGCTCGTAGGCCTCCGGGTTCGCGTCGACGCCGACGACGTCCGCCGCCGTCGTCGCGAGCACGTCGGAGCCGTAGCCCTCGCCGCAGGCGAGGTCGGCGACGCGCTTGCCCGCAACGCCCTCGGCGATCCACTCGTAAACCGCCAGGTGGCGCCGGAACCAGTAGTTCTCCTCCGGAACATCGGGCAGCGTCCGCTCTCCCGTGAGCGGGAGCGGCGGGACGCCGGGGGGCTGGTTTTGCTGTACGTGCTCGCTCACGCGTGCCGAGAGCTTGCAGCATGCGCCCTCTCGAAGGCGCCTCCCCTACCCTTCGGGCGCATGCCAGCGTCACCCACCGCGACCGCGGAGGAGATCAAGGACGTCAACGTCCGCTACCACGACGTCGCGGCGGAGAGCTACGACGCCAAGTGGGGAATCGACTTCGGGCCGATCGGCCAGGACCAGGTCCTGGCGAAGCTCAGCAAGGCGCTCGGGCGGACTCCGACCGAGCCGTTCGGCGACGCGCTCGAGATCGGCGCGGGGACGGGCTACTTCAGCCTGAACCTCGCCCAGCTCGGCCTGATCGAGCGGCCGACGGCGTCGGACATCTCGTCCGGGATGCTCAACGCGCTCTCGAAGACGGCCGAAGGCCTCGGCGTGGAGATCGAGACCGTCGTCACGGACGCGGAGTCCCTGCCGTTCGAGGACGAGAGCTTCGACCTGGTGTTCGGCCACGCGGTCCTGCACCACATCCCGCACCTCGACAAGGCCTTCGCCGAGTTCGCGCGGGTCCTGCGCCCCGGCGGCGTCGTGGCCTTCATGGGCGAGCCCTCGCGCTACGGCGACCGCCTGGCGACGGTGCCGAAGCGCGCCGGAGCGCTGCTCGGGCCGCTGTGGCGACGGGCGCTGGGCGCCGGGCCGGCGCCGCACGTCGCGGGGAACGGTCGGCACGAGGATCATCACCACCCCGACGGGCACGAGCTCGAGTCCGAGGTCGACGTCCATGCCTTCGCCCCTGCCCAGCTGCGCGGCTGGCTCGACGAGACCGGCTTCGAGGACGCGAGGGTGAGCGGCGAGGAGCTCGTCGCGAACGCCTACGGGTGGCTCCTGCGCTCGCTGGAGTCGACGGCGGCCCCGGACGAGATCCCGTTCGGCTGGCGGAACTTCGCCTTCCGTAGCTACATCACCCTGCAGCGGCTGGATACCAAGCTGCTCGAGCCGCACCTGCCGGCCGAGCTCTTCTACAACCTCGTCCTCAGCGCGCGCAAGCCGGGCTGAGCCTCGGCGCTAGCCGAAGGTGAACGCGTACCCGGTCACCCCGGGGTCGAACTCGAGCGCGAGCGTGTGCTCGCCGACGCGCGGCAGCTCGATCAGCCGGTAGAGGCGCTGCTCGCGCACGCTAAGGGCACCGCCGCGCACGTCCGCCCCCGCGAGACGTGGCCGCACCGGTTCGCCGTCGAGGTGCAACCGCACCTTCCCCGGACCGCCGGTCGACGAGAGCACGAGGAAGACGCGGCGGGCCTGGAACCGCAGGCTCACCGAGGCGTCGGCGACTGCGGTTGCCGACTCGCCGTCGACGCGCCAGCGCCCGTCGAGCGCGAACTCGTTCGGGCGGAGCTCCGCAGGCGCCTCGTAGTCGCGCTCGCCCGGCCGGGGCGTGTCGGCGAAGCCGCTCGCGCGCTCCCAGCCGAGGTAGGTCTCGGGCGTCGCCAGGCCGCGCGCGGCGGTCTCGGCGCGCGGTTGCGTGCCGCGCGAGTCCGGCTTGCGCCCCGCCTCCGCGAGCAGGGAGCGGATCGCCGCCTCGGTCTCCTCGTACGCGCCCTCGCCGAAGTGGACGTAGCGGACCTGGCCGTCGGCGCCGATCAGGTACTTCGCGGGCCAGAACCGGTTGCCGTACGCGTTCCACGTGCCGAACTCGTTGTCCTGGACGACCGGATACTCGATGCCGAACTCGTCGATCGCCCGGGCAACGTTCTCCGGGTCGCGCTCGAACGTGAACTCGGGCGAGTGCACGCCCACGATCGTCAGCCCGTCGTCGCGGTACGCCGCGTCCCACGTGCGGAGGTGGGGCAGGGTGCGGATGCAGTTGATGCACGTGTAGGTCCAGAAGTCGAGGAGGACCACGCGGTTCTCCTCGCCCGTGAGGCGCTCGATCGAGAGACGCTCGCCGTCCGTGTTGAACCACATGCCGGGGGCGAAGAAGTCCGGCGCCTCCCCTAGCTTCGGCAGCGCGACGCCCTGCCTGGCCTGCACCGCGCCCGCCTCCTCCGCACCCCCGTGGCCACCCACGATCTGCGCGAGCTCGTCTTGGACCGCCCCGGAGCGCTCGAGCTCGCCGCTGGGGTTGACGAGGAACGACGGCAGGTCGTCGGCGATGGCGTTCTGGAATTCGAGATCGAGGTCGGCCGTCATCGCAATCGCGACCGCGACCATCACGGCCCCGGTGGCGGCCTGGACCCACGCCCGCCACGGACGCAGGCCGGCTGCGAGACGGCGCCCGCCGAGCATCAGCAGGTAGAGAACGGCCCCCGAGCCGAGGGAGTAGGCAAGCGCGACGGCGAGCTTCCCCGCGGTGAAGTCCTGCGCCGCGGACACGGTGATCACGCCGGCGAGGATCGGCCCCGCGCAGGGCGTGTAGACGAGGCCGAGGCTGGCGCCGAGCACGAGGCCGGACCCGAACCCGTCGCCCGCAACCCGGGCGGGCCCGGGCGCGACCCGGCTCCCCCAGGCCTCGATCCGGTCGCCGAGCCCCGGGATCAGCAAGGCGACCCCGAACGCGAACAGCGTCGCGATCGCGAGCGTGCGGACGAAATCGTCCGGGAGCCCGAGCGCGTCGATCACGTACACGAGCCCGACGGTCGCGAACGTGAAGGCGATGACGAGGCCGGTGACGACGCCGAGCGGCCTGCGCCTGCCGCCCGTCACCCCGGCGCCCAGCACCGCGGGCAGCACCGGGACCACGCAGGGCGAGAGGGCGGTCGCCGCCCCCGCCACCAACGCGAACAGCATCAGCAGGGCCATTGGTGGGATCGTCGCGGAAGCCGGCCGGGCGTTACACGGGGCCGAGCGCCACACGGCTGCGGCGGATCACGGAAGATCACCGGCATGGATCGGATCGTTGACGTGGTCGTAGTCGGGGCGGGGTTCGCCGGGCTCACGGCGGCGCGTGAGCTCGCCGCCGCGGGCGCGGACGTGGTGGTGCTCGAAGCGCGCGACAGGGTGGGCGGACGCACGCTCAACGCCGACATCGGCGACGGCGTGGTTGCCGAGATGGGCGGCCAGTGGATCGGCCCGACACAGGACCGGATCGCAGCCCTCGCGCGAGACACGGGAGTCGAGACCTTCCCCACCAACACGGCGGGCGACAACCTCGTCCGCATCGACGGGCGCCTTCACCGCTACCGCGGGACCATCCCGCGCCTGAACCCGCTGATCCTGGTCGACGCAGCCCTTGGACTCCGCAAGCTCAACCGGGTTGCGACCGCCGTCGATCCCGAGGCGCCGTGGCTCAGCAGCCGCGCGACCGAGCTCGACTCGACGAGCATGGCCACTTGGATCGCCCGCAACATCCGCAGCCGCACGGCGCGGCGCCTCGTCGCGGTCGCGGGGCGGACGATCTGGGGCGCGGAGCCGGAGGAGATCTCGATGCTCCACGCCGCCTTCTTCGTGCGCGCGGCCGGCAGCTTCGAGCTGCTTACGGATGTCGAGGGCGGAGCCCAGCAGGACCGCTTCGTCGGCGGCGCGCAGGAAGTCGCCATCCGCGTCGCCGCGGATCTCGGTGAGCGCGTGCTCCTCTCCCACCCCGTACGCCGGATCGAGCACGGCCCGGATGGAGTCACGGTCGAGTCGCCCTCGGTCCGCGTTCGCGCCCGGCGGGCGATCGTCGCGATCCCTCCCGCACTGACCGAGAGGATCGAGTTCGAGCCCGCGCTGCCGCCGCTTCGCCGCCATCTCCACCAGCGCCTGGCGCCCGGCTGGCTGGTGAAGACGACCGCCCGCTACCCGGAGCCTTTCTGGCGCGAGGACGGCCTCTCCGGCGAAGCGGTCAACGAGGAGGGCCCGGTCTCGCTCGCTTTCGACAACACCCCGCGCGATGGCGGCCCGGGCCTGCTGACCGGCTTCGTGGGCGGCCGCGACGCCCGCGCCTTCTCCCGGCTCGGGACCTCCGAGCGGCGCCGCGCGGTCCTGGACTCCTTCGCCGCCCTCTTCGGCGAGCGCGCCCGCGCCGCCGAGGACGTCCTGATCCAGGACTGGGCCGCCGAACCGTGGTCCGGGGGCGGGCCCGTCTGCAACTTCGCCACGGGCGGCTGGACGGCCGCCGGCCCGGCCCTGCGCGAACCGGTCGGCCCGATCGGCTGGGCCGGCACGGAGACCGCGATCCGCTGGTCCGGCTACATCGACGGCGCGGTGAGCTCGGGCGAGCGCGCGGCCGCCGAGGCGTTGGCGGCGCTCTGAGGGCGGCGCTTCGAACAGATCGGGGAGGGTTAGTCAGCCTGAGGCTGACCAGAGCTCCCCGATGCGGGCTTGCGAACCGGCGCTAGTCGCGCTTCGCTCGCTTCTTGCGCTTCGGCTCCGGCTGCTCGGGTTCTTCCTCGTCGCTCGCGCCGATCGCCTCGGCAACGCTCTGCAGGACCGTGGCGGCCAGGCCGGGCTCGGCGCGGCGGCGGCCGTCGCCGTCCTTCGTGCCGGACCGGCGGCAGCGGAAGACCTTGACCTCGCCGTCGATGCCGCGCAGCCGCTTCTCGCCGGCGAAGGACCAGTCGTAGGCGTCGGGTAGGGCGTCGTGGACCTCCTCGCTGGCGAGCACGCTGCCGGGGCGCGCGCGGCCGGTGATCCGGGCGGCGAGGTTGACGGTGCGCCCGTACCAATCGCCGCCGCTCGCCAGGGCCTCGCCCATGGCGACGCCCGCGCGCAGGATCGGGAAGTCGCCGCCCTCCTCGGCGGCGCGCTCGACCAGCTCGAGGGCGGCGTCGAGGACGCCCTGGGGCTCGGGCCCTGAGAACATCACGGCGTCGCCGATGAGCTTCACCAGGCGCACGGGCGGCTCGATCACCTCGGTCGCGAGCTCGGCGAACCGTCCCGTCACGGCGCCGAGCTCGTCCGGGGCGAGGCTCTCGCCCAACTGGGTGAACCCGACCATGTCGGCGAAGCAGACGGTCACGTCCTGGGCGGCATCCACGCGCGGGCTGTCCGGTCCGCCCCCGAGCGCGTCGTGGCGCACCTGCTCGCGCAGGTGGAGCAGGAGCGTGTACTCGAGCGCCTGGGCCGCGATCGGGATGAACGCCTCGGCGGCCCCCTTCAGCCGCATCGCGATCTCGTACTCGTCGTGGCTCTCGTCGACGAGCGCTCCCGCGATCACGGAGCGGTTCGCCGCCGCGAGCTGCGACATCGACATCCCCAGCAGCCGCACGATCTCGAGGATCCCCTCATCGGGCACACCCGAGTTCCTGATCGTGGCGAGCCTCTTCGCGGCTTCGACATCGGCTTCCGTGTAGATCGCCTCGTCGTCATCGGGCGTGGCCATGCCGAGCGCGCGCCAGTGGCGCTCGAGAAACGGGCGCTCGATCCCGGTGATCTCGGCGACCTCCGCGCCGGTGTACCGGCGGCCCGTGCCCGTGAGCACGCGGTCGAGCGGCAGGAGCGCGAGCCGGCGTTCGGCGACGGCGGCGCGCACCTCCTCGAGGGTGGCGCCGTCGGCCAGGAGCTCGCGTATGAGCCGCTCGCGCGCCTCGCGCGCCTCTCCCTCCAGCCCGTCGAGCAGGCCCTCGGCGTCGAGATCGACGCTCTGTGGATCCTTGGCCACCGGGACCCATTGTGCGCGTTCCTAGAATCAGCCGCGTGGACGGCGATTCGGTGGAGCTCCCGATTTTCGAGTTGCCCGTCGTCCTGCTGCCCGGGGAGCTGATGCCGCTCCACATCTTCGAGGAGCGCTACAAGCGCATGATCGCCCACTGCCTGGAGGACGGCGAGCCCTTCGGCGTCGTCTTCCACGACACCGAGACGGGCGCGCGGCGCATCGGCTGCGAAGCCCGCGTGACCGAGGTGACCGAGCGCTTCGACGACGGCCGCCTCAACATCGTCGTGACCGGCGAGCGCCCGTTCCGCGTGCTCGACCGCTTCGAGGCGCCCGAGTTCCCGGCCGGCGAGGTCGAGCCGATCGAGCACTCCGAGCCCGAGCCGGACGCCGACGCCCACGCGGAGCGCGCCCGCGACGCCTTCGCCGAGCTCGTCGAGCGCGTCGGCGGGGAGCGCCCCGACGTCGACGAGCTCGAGGACCTCGACTCCTACGCGCTGGCAGCGCGCGTGGAGCTGCCGCCCGACACCAAGCAGCACCTGCTCGAGCTGCGCTCGGAGCCGAAGCGGATGGAGGTGCTCGCCTCCGCCCTGGACGCCCTGCTGCGCGTGCTCGAGCGCTCGCCGGACATCGCCGAGCGCGCCAAGCTGAACGGCAAGGTGGTCGTCGGCGACCTCTAGGCGACCGCGACCGCCCCGCCGCGGCGCGCATCCCCGGCACCCCGCAGCTCGCCCGACTCCGGGTCGCGCGCGACCGCGTGCACGCCGCCGAAGAAGACATTGCGCTCGCGCCAGCGGAACACGCCGTATCCGCGCTCCTCGAGCCGCACCAGCGCCTGCTCGTCGACGCCCGGCTCCGCCTGGACCGTGCCCGCCTCGAAGTGCACGCGCGGGGCATCGACCGCATCATCGACGCGCGCCCCGTCGGCGAGCAGCCGCAGAACGGTCTGCAGGATCGCCGAGCGGATCCGGTTCGAGCCACCGCTTCCAAGGCCCGCCTCGAGCTCGTCTCCGCGCAGGACGACCGTCGGCGACATCATCGAGGGCATCCGCCGGCCCGCCTCATGGCGGTGGAAGCCGTGCGGGTTCAGATCCTCCTCGCCCAGCATGTTGTTGAGGTGGATCCCGGTGCCGGGAACCACGAGGCCCGACCCGGTCCCGTTCGAGCAGGTGACGCTCGCGCAGCGGCCCTCGCCGTCGACGGCGGTGATGTGCGTCGTCGAGCCGAGCGCGTCGTCCGCGGTCAGGGGGCCGGCGCGCGCTCGGCCCCGCTCCGCGAGCGCCGCGGCCACCGCGCCAAGGCGGTCCGGATCCAGGAAGCGCTCCGCGAACCCCTCGGCGTAGAGGCCCGCGAGGAAGTCCTCCGTCCGAGCGAGCTGCGCCGCCTCCATCGCGCCGACGACGCTCTCGAGGTCGGTCTCCCCCAACCGCTCGAGCAGCTTGAGCGCGTAGGCGATCAGGATGCCGCCGGAGGACGGAGGCGGGTTCGTGAACACGTCGCGGCCGCGGAAGTGGGCGCGCACGGGCTCGCGGACGATCGGCTCGTAGGCGGCCAGGTCGTCGCGCCCGAGGGTCCCGCCCCGCTCGAGCACCCAATCCGAGAGCGCGGCGGCGATCTCCCCCCGGTAGAACGGCTCGGCGCCCTCCGCGCCGAAGCGATCGATCGCGTCGCCGAGCTCGGGGAAGCGGATCGTGTCGCCCACGCGATGGAGACGGCCGCCCGGCGCGTACACCTCCGCCGCTTCGGCGTAGCGGGTGAGGATCGGCTCGAGGATCTCGAGGAAATAGGCCTGTTCGGGGTTGACCACGTGGCCCTCGCGGGCGATCCGGGCGGCCGGAGCGGCCAAATCGGCCAGTGGTACGGAGCCGTACCGCTCGATCGCGAGCTCCAAACCGGCCAGCGTGCCCGGCACCCCGCACGACGCGGCGCCGATGTTGAAGACCTGGCGGGTCTCGGGGGTGAAATCGACGGGGATCGGCTCCAGCTCGGCGCGCCGCTCGGCCCCACCGGGGACGGCGACGAAGAAATCGAGCAGTGCCGTCTCGTCGGGCGTGTGGACGAGCATGTAACCGCCGGCGCCGAGCCCGGTGAGCGGGCTCTCGGTCACGCACGAGGCGAGCACCGCGGCGACCGCGGCATCAACCGCGTTGCCTCCCTCGCGCAGGACGGCGGCGCCGGTCTGCGCCGTCAGCGGGTGCCCTGCGGCGACGACCCCACGCGCGCTCATGCGCGCAGCCTACGACCGGAGGTGGTCGTTAACGGCCGGGGACGAACTCGGGAACGTCGAGCTCGAGGTCCCGCGGGCGGTCGGGCCTGCGCGATGTCCCCGCGCGGCGGTCATCCGAGCGCCGTGCGCCGGAGCCGGGGCCGAGCGCACGCCGCTCGCCCGTGCCCGAAGTGTCCGCGCGGCGGGGCGCGCGCTCGTCGAACCGCGTCGCGATCACGGTCACCCACACCTGGTCGTGCAGGGACTCGTCGATGTTGGCGCCGAAGATGATGTTCGCGTCCGGGTGCGCGGCCTGCTGGACCACCTTCGCGGCCTCGGAGACCTCGAGCAGCGTCAGGTCGTCGCCGCCGGTGATCGAAAGCAGGATCGACCGGGCGCCCTCCACCGACGTCTCGAGCAACGGCGAGGAGATCGCACGCTCGGCGGCGCCGACGGCGCGGTTGTCGCCGGAGTGCATGCCGATGCCGAGCAGGGCGTGCCCCGCGTCGCGCATCGTCGTGCGCACGTCCGCGAAGTCCAGGTTGATCATCCCGGGCAGGGTGATCAGCTCGGAGATCCCCTGGACGCCCTGGCGCAGGACATCGTCGGCGACCTGGAAGGCCTCGACCATCGTGGTCGTCTTCGCGAGCACGCTCAGCAGGCGCTCGTTCGGGACGACGATCAGCGTGTCCACCTCGGCGCCGAGCGCCTCGACGCCCTCCTCGGCCTGCTTCGCGCGGCGGCTGCCCTCGAACTTGAACGGCTTGGTGACGATGCCGACCGTGAGCGCACCGACGTCTCGCGAGAGGCGGGCGACGACCGGAGCAGCGCCGGTGCCCGTGCCACCGCCGGCGCCGGCGGTGACGAAGACCATGTCCGAGCCCTTGAGCAGGCGCTTGATCTTGTCCTGCTCCTCGAAGGCCGCCCGGTAACCCAGCTCCGGGTTCGAGCCGGCGCCCAGGCCGCGGGACATGCCGCTGCCCAGGTGGACGGTGACGTCGGCCGCCGACTGCTGCAGGGACTGCAGGTCGGTGTTGATCGCCATGAACTCGACTCCCGGAATCCCGGCCTCGACCATCCGGTTGATCGCGTTGACGCCGGCGCCGCCCACGCCGACGACGCGGATCACGGGCGCGTGCGGGACGGGATCACCGACCGGACCGGCGCCATAGGACGGCTCGTCGCGCCCGTAGGCGGGGCCGTCGACGTCGTGGGTCTCGTCGGCGAAGATGCGGCTCAGGCGCTCCTTGGCGGGCGGCGGCGGAGGCGCGTCGCCGAAGGGCTCCGTCTGCGGGCGCTCCTCGACGCGGTAGGCCTCCACGCGCTCGGGCTCGCGCGCCGGCTCCGGCTCAGGCTCGGGTGCCGGCTCCGAAGCAACCGGTTCCTGGGAGACGGTCGGCTCGTCGACGCGGGTCTCCTCCTCGGACGCCTCGCGCTCGGAGCGCGCCGGCGCCTCGGGCGGATCGTCGGGCTCGACCGTGGAGCGGAAGAGGTCGGCGAGCGGGCCCTCCCTCATGCTTGCCCGCTTACGACGCGCCATTCGTCAGAACCTCCTGGGCAAGGGCCCGGTAGTAATCGGCGGCGTTGCCCTTGGGATCGTACTTCAGCACGCTCGATCCCCGAACGGGTGCCTCCGCGAACTTGATCGCCTTGCGAATGCGCGACTTGAACACGAGCTCGCCGAAGTTCTCCTCCAGGATCTCGACGGCCTCCTTGGCGTGGACGGTGCGGGTGTCCAGCATCGTCGGGAGGATGCCCTCGATCTCGAGATCCGGGTTGAGGTTCTCCTTGATCATCTCGACCGTGTTCTGCAGCTGAAGCAGGCCGCGCATCGACAGATACTCGCACTGCACGGGGACGATCACCTTGTCCGAGGCCGTCAGGGCGTTCACGGTGAGCAGCCCGAGGCTCGGCGGGGTGTCGATGCAGATGAAGTCGTACTCGTCCTCGACGGCCTTGATCGCCTTCTCCAGCGACCGCTCGCGGCCGATCTGGGTCGACATCGCGATCTCGGCGCCGGCGAGATCGATCGAAGCCACGGCGATGTCGATCTCGCGCTTCGTGATCACGTCCTTGATCGGGATGTGATGGACGAGCACGTCGAACATCGACTTCTCGACCTTGTCCGGATCGATCCCCTGGCTCATCGTCAGGTTGCCCTGCGGGTCCAGGTCGATCGCAAGCACCTTGTGGCCGGACTCTGCGAACGCGACCGCGAGGTTGAGCGTCGTCGTGGTCTTGGCGACGCCGCCCTTCTGGTTCGCGAACGAGATCACCTTCGCGCGGCGCTCGGAACCCTTCTTCTCGCCGGATCCGGGCGTGCGGCGCGGCGCGAGCGCCTCGGAGGCGGTGATCCGGATCTCCTCGTCCTCCTTGACGGGCTCCGGGTTCACCGGCGGCGGCTGCGGCGCGCGCTCCGGCTTGGGCGGCTCCGGCTTGGGCTTCGGCGCCGGCTCGGCGGCCTCGGGCTCCTTCACCTCGGGAGCCGTCGTGGCCGGGGCCGCGGCCTGAGGCTCCGGAGCAGCCTGTACCTCCTCTTCGACGAGGGGCTCGTCAAAAACGGGCTCGGGCGGCTCCGGCGCCTCCCGGTGGCCGTTCCCGTTCTTGCCGAAGGGCATCTTTGAGTTGTGCTCGGAGCGAGCTCCGCGGCTGAAAAGACCCATACGTTCGCGACTATTCGCACGCGGAACCGGCTTTCCTTCCCATGAACCACGTGACCCGATTCCGCTTGGGCACGCGACACGCGGGTACGATCCCCCCGATGTCGGCGCTGTTCGACAAGCGCCTGGTCATCGTGACTGGCAAGGGGGGTGTCGGGAAGTCCACCGTGGCGCTGGCGCTGTCCCTGGCAGCCGCGAAGGCCGGGAAGCGCACGATCCTCTGCGAGGTTGCCGCCCAGGAGCACCTGTCCAAGGTGTTCCATCGCGCCGAGGTCGGCTTTCACGAGGTCGAGATGGCCGAGAACCTGTGGGGGATCTCGATCGACCCCGACGAGTCGATGCGGGAGTACGTCCTGCTTCAGCTCAAGGTGAAGGCAATGCGCGACCTGCTCTTCCGCTCGAAGATCTTCACCTACCTGGCGGCCGCGACGCCCGGGCTCAAGGAGCTCGTCACGATCGGGAAGATCTGGGAGCTCACGCTCGACGATCGCAAGGTCCGCAAGGGGCACACCTACGACCTCGTGGTCGTCGACGCGCCCGCCACGGGACACGGCGTGGGCTTCCTGCAGACCCCACGGACCTTCGCCGGGATCGCCCGCGTGGGCCCGATGCACCAGCAGGCGAAGACCCTGGACAAGTTCGTCACCGACCCGAAGAAGACCGGCGTCGCCATCGTCGCCCTGCCCGAGGAGATGCCGGTGAACGAGACCGCCAACCTCGAGCGCGACCTGACCGAGGAGGTGGGCGTCGAGGTCGACCGGATCTTCCTCAATGGCCTCTACCCCGAGCGGTTCTCGCCGGCGGAGGTCGCACGGCTCGAGCAGGTAGCGGGCCAGAACGGGGACGGCAACGGGCCCGTGCGCGCGGCCTGCCGCTCGGCCATCCGGGAGTCGCGCCGCGCCGCCTCCCAGCGCGAGCAGCTGGCGCGGCTCGAGGAGATGACGAAGGCGCCCATCACGACGCTCCCGTACCTGTTCGACCCGGAGATCGGCGTCGAGCAGATCGAGGCGCTCGCCGAGGAGATCGCCTGATGGCCTCGGTCACCGAGCTCCTGGACGGCAAGAAGATCTGCATCTGCGCCGGCTCCGGTGGCGTCGGCAAGACCACGACCTCGGCGGCGATCGCCGCGGGCATGGCCGCGCGCGGCCTCAAGGTCGCGGTGCTCACGATCGATCCCGCCAAGCGCCTCGCCGACTCGCTGGGCCTGCCCGAGCTCGGCAACACCGAGCGCCAGGTCGACCCGACCCTGTTCAAGGAGGCCGGAATCGACACCCGCGGCGGTGAGCTCTGGGCGATGATGCTCGACGCGAAGGAGACGTTCGACGACGTGGTGCGCCGCCACGCGCCGGACGAGGAGACGCGCGAGCGGATCCTCTCCAACCGCATCTACCAGCAGCTCTCGAACGCCCTCGCCGGCTCCCAGGAGTTCATGGCGATGGAGAAGCTCTTCGAGATCCACGCCGAGGGCCGCTACGACCTGCTCGTCCTGGACACGCCGCCGAGCCGCAACGCGCTCGACTTCCTCGAGGCGCCGAAGCGCCTCACCCAGTTCATCGAGGGACGCGCGCTCCAGGTGTTCATGAAGCCCGCGGGCTTCGGCATGAAGGTCTTCGGCCGCGGCGCCTCGGTGATGTTCGGCGTCCTGCGCCGGATCACCGGGGTCGACCTGCTCGAGGATCTCTCGGAGTTCTTCCAGGCGTTCAGCGGGATGGCCGAGGGCTTCCGCGAGCGGGCCCGGCGGGTGACGGAGCTCCTCGGCGACGACGAGACGACGTTCCTGGTCGTCTGCGGGCCGCAGGGGGAGCCGATCGAGGAGGCGGTGTACTTCCACCGCAAGCTCGTCGAGGCGAGGCTCCCGTTCGGCGGCGTGATCGTGAACAAGGTCCACTACGAAGAGGACCTCGCCGACGACGGCGTGGACCTCGTCGCCGAGCTCGAGCGCGAGTTGGGCGACGCCGACCTCGCCAAGCGGGTCGCGGCCAACTTCGCCGACTTCCGCACCCTCTCGGCGCGCGACCGCGAGAACGTCGGCCACCTGGCCGCCGAGATGCGCACCCGCGCCGTGATCCAGGTCCCCTACCTCGACGAGGACGTCCACGACCTGGCCGGGCTGATGGAGATCAACCGCTACCTCTTCGCGGCGGGGAGCGAAGAGCGCGCGCAGATCGCCGCCGCGGCCTGACCGTTCGCGGACAGGCCGAAGCCACCGGGCGGACCCGGTGGCCTGGCCTGCTCTTCCTGGGTTGATCGGAGGAAAGTCCTAGGAGGCCTGGCTCGCCTCTTCGCTCACGCGCGCCCGGCGGCGACGGTCGTAGGCGATCTCGCGCACGTTCCACTCCGTCGTCTCGGGACGGGGGAAGAGGTCGGCGACGCGGTCGTTGCGCGCCTCGCGCTCGGCGCGGGTCTGCTCGATCAGGCGCAGCACGGGGCTCGACCCGGGCTCGGGCCGCCGAACGGGCTCCGCCGCCTCCGAGGCGAGCCCCTCGCGATCGTCGGCGATCGCGGGCACGGCCATCAGCCGGGTCTCGTGCTCGGCGGGGTCGTCGGCGCGCGCCACCGCTTCGGCAAAGGTCATCTGCTCCTCCTGATCGTCGGATAGGTGCTCGGGCTCGACCGCAACGGGCTCGGGCGCAACCGGCTCGGGCTCTGACACAGCCTCAACGGGCTCCTGGTCCACCGGCTCGGACTTGCCGACCGCAGGGTCGGGGCTGATCGCGGCGTCGAGCGCCTCGAGCTCCTCGCTGAGCTCCGGCTCCTCGTCTTCGCGCAGGCGCCACTCGGCGGTCTCGCCGAGCTGGTCGGCGGAGCCGTCGCCGACGGCGAGGCCGTCCGCGAGCAGGATCTCGTCCGCAGCGGCCCGCAGGTCGGAGCCGAGGTGGCCGCAGGCCGCGTCCTTGAGGATCGCCCGCGTGTACTCCTCGAGCTCGGCCGCGGTCTCCGCGGGCGTCATCGTCGCGGGCCCCGGGGCGGGCTCGCCGCTCCAGAGCTCGCGCTCCAGACCGATCGCGCGGTCGACGACGGCCTTCACCTCGGCGCGCTCCTCGGGCTCGGCGACGAGCGCCGCGACGCGCATGGAGAGGCCGAGCCCCGCGGGACCGGAGCCCTCGAGCAGGAAGCGCAGGGCGAGAAGGTGGTCGTTCAGGGCCTCGACGACGACGTTGCGCTCGAGACCGGCCTCGAACCGCGAGAGTGCACGGCCGAGCGAGGCCGGGAAGCCCGGGCGGTCGGCGGCGTGGCGGTTGAAGGGGCTCGACGGGCTGGCCAGGGACCGGGAAAGCGCGACGAGATCGGCGATCTCGACCTCCTCGAGGCGGTAGCCGCCGGGGCGCGCGCGTCCGGCGCCGGTCGCAATGCGGCGCCACCGGTCGCCGCTCAGGCGGGTCCAGGCGTGCGGGCCGAGGCCGACGCCGCCCGCCTTGAACAGGCGCAGGGTCGTGACCACGCGGCGGAAGGCGGTGACCGCCATCGCGCCGGGCTCCAGGTCGTCGTCACCGGTCGGCTCGGGCACGCGGGCGACCGCGATGAAGGGGGGCTCCCACGGGGAGGCGCCGTAGAGGTCGCCGGACTGCGCCTCGGCGGGCACGTCGACCGTGTCCGCGCGGATGATCGTCGCGTCCTCGAGCTCGAGGCGCGTGAGCGGCATCTGGAAGCCGCGCAGCGGAACGATCACCTCGATCTCGCCGACCGGGGTCTCGCCGCCGGCCTCGACCTCGGCGATCGCCGCTTCGAGCCGGTCGCGGTCGAGGGAGAAGTCCGAGCTGTCCATCCACAGGCGGCAGAGGAACGCGAGCCCGGCAAGCTCCGCGCGCTTGCGCGGGTCCTCGGGCACCGCGATCCCCATCGCCTCGAGGTAGGAGGCGGAGAGGTCCGCGGACTCGAGCGCCGCGCAGGCGCTCCCGAAGGAATCGAGTTCGCGCAGGTCGTCGGCGTGGTCGCGGACGAAGCGCTCGGTCAGGGGCTCGTACCGGCAAAGCGGTGAGCCGTCACCCGACTCGTGGACCTCGTACGGGATCTCCTCGCCCTGCTCGACGAGCGAGCGCAGGCGCTCGGCCGCCTCGCGGGCCATCGTCCCGAGTCCCTCTCTTACAACCAGGTCGCGCACGTCCCAGTTCTTCCGCCCGCGGGGCGGCGCTCCTGCCGTGCAACGGAGGTTGCAGCCTCTTTTCGCCCAGGTGGGGGGTCAGGCGGCGACGGCCTGGCCCTGGCGAGCCTCTTCCACGAGCCACTTCTTGCCGTAGGAGCGCATCTGCTCGATCACCGGGATCAGGGCCTTGCCCTTCTCCGTCAGCGCGTACTCGACACGGGGCGGCACCTCGGGATAGGTCTGCCGCTCGACGATCCCGCACTCCTCGAGCGCCCGCAGGCGCAGCGACAGGGTGCGCGGGCTGATCCCCTCGAGGGAGCGTTCGAGCTCGCAGAAGCGCCGGCTCGATTCGGTCAGGTCGCGGATCACGAGGATCGTCCACTTACCGGACAGGATCTCCGCGCAACAACCGACTGGACAGGGAGACTCGCTCATCGGTTCAGGCGCCGTGGAACGCCTCATGCGTTCCTCCCGGCTTCAACCGAGTATACCCAAGGCTTTACAGAATGAAGTGCGTTTTGGGCGTCAGGCGCCCGGCACCGCGACCTCGGCCGGCTCGTCGGCGGCGAGCACCTGCTCGATGCCGCTCGCGCGCTGGCCCTGCGCCTGGAGCATGAGCTTGAAGTCGTGCGGGCTCGAGGCCGCCGCGTAGGCGGTCTCCTCGTCGACCTTGCCGTCGAGAACGAGCTTCAGGAGCGCCTGGTCGAAGGTCTGCATGCCGTAGTACTCGCCCTCGGAGATCACCTCGGTGATCTTCCCGGTCTCGTTCGGGTTGAGGATCAAATCCTGCACGCGGCCGGTGACCACGAGCACCTCGCAGACCGCCACGCGCCCCTCGCCGCCGGACCGCGGGACCAGGCGCTGGCCGACGACGCCCCGGAGCGTCGCGGCGAGCATCACGCGCGCCTGCTGCTGCAGGTGCGGCGGGAAGAAGTCGATGATCCGGTTCACGGTCTCGGTCGCGTCCATCGTGTGGAGCGTCGAGAGGACGAGGTGGCCGGTCTCGGCGGCGGCGAGCGCGGTGCGCACCGTTTCCTCATCGCGCATCTCGCCGATCAGGATCACGTCGGGGTCCTGGCGCAGGACGCGGCGCATGGCGCGGGCGAAGCTCTCGGTGTCCTGCCCCACCTCGCGCTGGTTGATGATCGAGCGCTTGTCGTGGTGCAGATACTCGATCGGGTCCTCGAGCGTGATGATGTGGCGGGACTTGGTCTCGTTGATCCGGTCGACCATCGCCGCGAGCGTGGTCGACTTGCCCGATCCCGTGGTGCCGGTGAGCAGGATGATCCCGCGCTCCTCGTCCGCGAGCCTGTTGATCACGGGCGGGAGCTCGAGGTCCTCGACGGTCTTCACCTGGAACGGGATCGCCCGGCAGACGATCGAGACCGCACCGCGCTGGCGGAAGGCGTTCACGCGGAACCGCGAGACGTCGGGGATCGCGTAGGAGAAGTCCACCTCCCCGTCGGCCTCGAACTCCTCGAGCAGGCGGGGGTCGGTGAGGATGTGGCGAAGCGCAGCCTCGGTGTCGTCGGCATCGAGCGGGTCCGTGCCGGGGATGGGCACGAGCTCGCCGTCGACCCTGGCCATCGGCTGCACGGGCACCTTGACGTGCAGGTCGGAGCCGCCGTTTTCCACCAGCCAGCGCAGCGCTGCGTCGATCTCGAACATCACCCTCCCTATCGGCGCGCGCGCGCGACGCTTGAGCCCGGCTGGACGCCGGAGGGTGCGGCTAGCGCTTGCGCGGCGCCTCGATGCGCGGGTCGCGCACGCGCGCGTTGACGATGCACGCCGCGCCCGCGCAGCCGCGCATCTTCGCCAGGAGCCGCTTCAGATCGCGCCGCGGGCGCGCGTAGGCGTTGTCGCGGTGGCGGCTGCGCTCCTGGTAGGGGTCGAGCTCGTTGTCGTAGAGCTCGCGGTCGACCCGCTTGCCCGCACCCATCGACAGCGCGTAACCGATCTCCTCCGTGGGCGCCGTCGCGCGGAAGTGCTCCACGTAGGTGTAGCGGCGGGTGTGCACGCCGATCCACGAGCGGGTCGCGATGTCGCCGCGCGGGGTGACCCGCGCCGGGCGCTTCGCCTCGATCATCACCACCCGGTTGCGCGGCGGCTTGCCGTTCAGGTAATCGCGCAGCGAGACGCCGTCGACCACGCGCCCGGGCGTCGCCCCCGCGTAGTCGAGGATCGTCGGCACGAGGTCGACGTCGGCCGCCGGCGCGTCGATCTTCTCGCCCTTCGGCACGCCCGGGCCCCGGATCAGGAACGGGACGCGGACGGCCTCCTCGTAGGGGTGCACCTTGCCGCCGAGGAGGCGGTGCTGGCCGTGCATGTAGCCGTTGTCGCTCGTGAACATGACCACGGTGTTCTTGCCGAGGCCCGCTTCGTTGAGCGCGGCGATGACGCGGGCAATGCCCTCGTCTACCGCGAGCAGCGCCGCAAGCTCGCACCGGTAGCGCCGCGCGAGCGCCGCGCGGTCGGCGCGCGAGAAGCGCGAGATGCGCTTGATCGTCTTCGGCTTGTCGCCGATCCGCTTCTCGTTGAACGAAGGCGGCTGCGGCAGCGGCCGGTTCTCGAACGCATGGGCGTGACGCGGGGCGGGCTTCGGCCGCGCCGTGTCGAACTCGAACGGCTCCGGCGTCACGCACCGGCGCCCGGCCTCGTCGTTGCGGCCGGGGCCCCAGTGCGGGGCGGTGTAGGAGAGGTGCAGGAAGAAGGGCCGCGGGCCGGCAGCGTGCGCCTTGATGTAGGGGATCGCGAAGCGGTGGGTGAGCGCGTCGGTGATGTAGTCGCCGTCGGCATCGCCTCCCGTGATCGACCCGCCCACCGAGTTCGTCATCTCCCAGCCGTAATAGCGGGTGAAGCTGCCGTCGACGAGGGAGTAGAAGACGTCCCAGCCCGGCGGGCGCTGCAGCGAGTTGTAGTCGTGCAGGAACTTGCCGATGAGCGCGGTGTCGTACCCGGCCGCCTTGAGGAAGACCGGCAGCACCTTGTCGGGATCGCGCAGCGCCGGATACCCGCCGCCCAGGCGGGCGAGGTTGTCCCTGACCCCGTGGTTGTGCGCGTACTGGCCCGTGAGGTAGGTGGCGCGGGCAGGGCAGCAGAGCGGGAAGCTCGCGTAGTAGTGCTCGAACTCGGTGCCGCGCTCGCCCAGCAGCCGACGGGTGTTCTTCATCACCTGCAGCGAGGCCGCCGTCTGGTCGTCGGTGCTGATCAGGACGATGTTCGGACGGCCCGCGCCCGCCGCCTCGGCACGGTCGTCCGACGCGCCCGCGAGCGCGAGCGCGACGGCGAACGCGCCGAGGATCACCCAGACGCGGAGTTGGCGCATGCGGGTCACCTGAGTCTCAACACCCATTGGCCGCCGGCGTAGCGGCCGCGGAGCGGGCGATCGGCCCTCAGGCGACTTCGCGAAGCTTCTGCGCCTCTGCGAGCGACTGCAGCTTCTTCAGCGACTGGTTCTCGATCTGGCGGATGCGCTCGCGCGTGACGTTGAACGTGCGCCCGACCTCGTCGAGCGTGCGCGGGTGCTCGCCGCCGAGGCCGTAGCGCAGCTCGAGCACGCGGCGCTCGCGGTAGGAGAGGTTCTCCAGCGCCTCGCGCAGCGCCTCCTTGGTGAGGATCTCGGCGGCGCGCTCGTACGGGGACTCGGCGCGCTCGTCGGCGATGAACTGGCCGAACTCCGACTCCTCCTCGTCGCCGACCGGCTTCTCGAGCGAGACCGGCGCCTGCGCGGAGCGCTTGATCTGGTCGACCTCCTCCGGATCGATGCCGGTGACCTCGGCGATCTCCTCGGGTGTCGGTTCACGGCCGAGCTCCGTGACGAGCTTGCGCTCGGCGCGGCCGATCTTGTTCAGCTTCTCGACGACGTGGACCGGGATGCGGATCGTGCGCGCCTTGTCGGCGAGCGCGCGGGCGATCGCCTGGCGGATCCACCACGTCGCGTAGGTCGAGAACTTGAAGCCCTTGCGGTAGTCGAACTTCTCCGCGGCGCGGACCAGGCCCAGCGTCCCCTCCTGGATCAGGTCGAGGAAGGGCAGGCCCTGGTTGCGGTAGTTCTTGGCGATCGAGACGACCAGGCGGAGGTTCGACTCGACCATCTTCTGCTTCGCGTCGAGGTCACCGCGCTCGATGCGCTTCGCGAGGTCGACCTCCTCCTGCGCGGTCAGCAGCCGGACCTTGCCGATGTCCTTGAGGAACAGCTGCAGGGAGTCGGTCGTCATGTCCGGCTTCAGGTCGAGCGCGGCCTTCTGGCGGCGCTTGCCGCGCTTGGGGTCCGCGCGCTCGGCGTCCGGAGTGCCGGCCTGGGCCGGGTCGAGATCGTCGACCATCTCGACGCCCTGCCCCTCGAGGTAGCTGTAGAGCTCCTCGATGTCCGACTCGTCCACGTCGACCTCGGCGAGAGCCTGTGCGACCTCGCCGTAGGCGATCACGCCCTCCGCCTGTCCCTTGGCGAGGAGGTTCTTGACCTCCTCCAGCTCCTGCAGTTCCGCGATCAGCATCGGTGGCCTAAGTGTCCTTCCTGGGTCCGGTTGGTCTCGAAGTTTTCGGGGTGGTGCGTTGGTTCTGGTACTGGGGCCGCCGCATGAGCCCCGCCCTGAAAAGCGGGCCCGGCGTTTGCCTCTCGCGTTCGGCGCTCTGCGGAGCCCTGCCTTCCAAGATCACCCGGCGCGAGGGCAGTCAAACAAGTGTGCGAATCGTAGCCACTGCATTTTCTGTAGTCAATTTGCGACCGCAACGCGTGTTGCGCCCAATCGCGCTGGAATACGGGCGTGACCGAGGATAGTCACCGCAGCGATTCACCCCAGCAGGGCGGGGTGTTCGGCAATCTCCCTGGCACCCGGCCGGGCACCCGCAGCCCGCGCCGTCGAAGCGGCGCGAAGGCCGCCGAGCAGCAGGCGCCCGAGGCCAAGCCGACCGCCGCCGGCGAGCCGCCGAAGACCGCCCCGAAGGCCGAGCGCGAGTCACCGGCCGAGCCGCGCACGGAGCGCGAGCCGGCGCCCGAGCGCGAGCCGCACCGGGCGCCGGACGAGGGCCGCGGGCTCGAGGAGCTCGCCTGGGCCGGCGTCGCCGTCGCCGCCGAGGCGGCGACCCTGGGCGTGCGCCTCGCGAGCCGCGCGATCGAGGCCCTGCGGGGGAACGCGGAGCGCGATTGACCGAGCCGGGGGTGGACGCCCGGCAGGCGGCCCGCGCGAGCCGCACGTGGCTGCGCGCGTTCTGGGAGCGCTCCTACCGCGAGAACATCACGGGTCTCGCGGCGATGGTTGCCTTCAACCTCGCGCTCGCGGTCTTCCCCTTCGCGCTGCTCGTCCTCTTCCTGTTCGGCCAGGTCATCGAGAGCGACGACATCCGCCAGAGCGTCCTCAACGACCTGCAGGGCCTCTTCCCGGCCGTGCAGCAGGACGAGCTCAGCCGGGCGCTCGACCGGATCCAGAGCAACTCGACGACGATCGGGGTCGCGGCGGCCCTCGGCGCGATCTGGATCGGCGCCTCGTTCTGGGGCGCGATGGACACGGCCTTCTGCCGGATCTACCACGTCGAGTGCCGCGGCTGGGTGCAGCAGAAGCGCTTCGCGCTCGGGATGCTCCTCGTCGTCACCCTCTTCCTCGCGGCCAGCGTCGTCATCCCGATCGCCGAGAACCTGGCGGTCTCGAGCGCGGACGACCTGCCCTTCGGCCTCGACGAGGTCCAGGGCCTGCGAAGCGTCGCCGTGCTCGGCGCGGCGCTCACGCTCACGTTCATGATCGTGAGCCTCATCTACTACGTGGTCCCGAAGGGCCACGTCCCCTGGCGCGGGGTTTGGCCAGGTGCGCTCTTCGTGACGGTGACGACCGCGATCGCGAACGCCGTCTTCCCGTTCTACCTCGCCGAGATCTCGGACCTGGACCGCCTCGGCGGGGCGCTCGGCTTCATCCTCGTCGCGCTCCTGTGGTTCTACCTCGTGGCGCTGGCGCTGATGGCGGGCGCCGTCATCAACGCCCTGCGCTACGAGTACCACGACACCGGCGAGCTGCCGGAGCAGCGCTAGCCGTAGCGACCGCCGGTGATCTCGCGCAGCTTCGCCTGGTCGTGGCGCGCGGTAACGGTGCGGACCGTCCCCGAGCGCGAGCGCATGATGAGCGACTGGGTGGTCGCCTTGCCGCGCGCGTAGCGGACGCCCTGCAGGAGCTCGCCGTCCGTGACCCCGGTGGCGGCGAAGAAGACGTCCTTCCCGGAGACGAGCCGGTCGACGTCGAGGACCTCGTCGAGGTCGTAGCCGGCGTCGATCGCGGCCTGGCGCTCTTCGTCGTTGCGCGGCCAGAGCCTGCCGAGAAGCTGGCCGCCGAGGCACTTGATCGCCGCCGCGGAGAGCACGCCCTCGGGCGTGCCCCCGATGCCCCACAGCAGATCGACCCCGCCGGTCTCGGCTGAGACCGCGAAGAGCGCGGCGGAGACGTCGCCGTCGGAGATGAAGCGGATGCGGGCGCCGGCCTTGCGGATCTCCTCGACCTGCTCCTCGTGGCGCGGGCGGTCGAGCATGATCACGGTCACCTCGCCGACGGACTTCTGCTTGCGCTCGGCCACCTTGCCGATCACCTCGGTGAGCGGCTCGTCCAGGCTGAGGACGTCGGCGATGTCGGGGCCGCCGGCGATCTTCTCCATGTAGACGCACGGGCCCGGGTCGAACATCGTGCCGCGCTCGGAGAGCGCGATCACGGAGAGCGCGGCGGGCATCCCGCGGGCGGTGAGGGTCGTGCCCTCGAGCGGATCGACGGCGATGTCGACCTCGGGCGGACTGCCGTCGCCGATCCTCTCGCCGTTGTAGAGCATCGGCGCCTCGTCCTTCTCCCCCTCGCCGATGACGACGATGCCGTCCATCGGCACGGTGTCGAGCAGGAGGCGCATCGCGTCCACAGCGGCGCCGTCGGCCGATTCCTTTTCGCCCTTACCGACCCAGCGGGCGGCCGCCAGCGCGGCGGCCTCGGTAACGCGAACGAGCTCGAGTGCGAGGTTGCGGTCCGGGTGCGTGCCGGAGCGCACGTCTTGAGAGATGACGCCCATGACCGGAACGCTACCTGTGCGGGGTCAGACCGTGCCCGGTGCCTTGCGCCGCGCCCGCGCTCCGCTCTCGAGCGAGCGCGCGTAGCCGACGCCGGCGATCAGCAGCGCGCCCACGAGCGCGACCCAATAACCCCAGTCGAGGCTCACACCGCTCTCGGCGATGTTGCTGCCCGGGCGGTCGATGATCCCGTTGTAGGCGATGAGCACCGCCGCCGTGAAGCCGGCGATCATCGTCATCTCGCCCGTCGGGTACGAGAGCTTGTGACCGCGGGCAATGATCCACGCGAGGATCGGAGGCGCGAGCGCCGCGAGCAGGAGCAACCAGCGCAGGATCGGGAAGGTCTCGAACCCGGTGCACTCGAACTCGCCGCTGCCGCAGATGAAGGCGTCGGGGTTGAAGTCCGGGCCCTCGAGTCGCTGCGGGTTCTCGTCGAGCGAGTACCACGGCAGGAAGAGGACGCTGACAACGAGGAGGATCGAGCCGACCGCCCCTAGCGCCACCCGGCCCCGGTTCAGCCGTGAGAGATCCATCCCTGAGCGAGCCTATCCCACCCACCGATAGGCTGCGCGCCCATGCGCTGGGGCCTGACGTTGCCGCTTCCGCTGACGCCGCTCGCACAGCACGAGGACCTCGTGCGCCGCGCCGAGGCGGCCGGGTATACGGACTTCTGGAGCGGCGAGACGAACGGCCCCGACGGGTTCACCCCGTTGGCGCTCGCGGCCGGGTGGACGAGCGGGGCCCGGCTCGGGACCGGCGTCGTGGGCGTGTTCCAGCGCGGCCCGGCGCTCCTGGCGCAGCAGGCCGCCGCCCTGGCCGACGCGTCCGAGGGCCGGTTCGTGCTCGGCATCGGGGCCTCGTCGGACCGGATCGTCGAGGGCTGGAACGGGATCCCGTTCGAACGCCCCCTCTCGAAGGTCTCCGAGACGATCGACTTCCTGCGCCCGGCCCTCGCCGGCGAGCGCGCGCCCTCCGGGTTCAAGCTCGAGAGCGCGCCGCCCCCGGTGCCGATCGTGCTGGCGGCACTGCGGGGCAAGATGCTGCGCCTCGCCGTCGAGAAGGCCGATGGCGCGTTCACGAACTTCCTCCCGCTGTCGGGACTGCCGCAGGTAGTGGCCGGCATCGAGGGGGCGAAGGAGGGCTTCGAGCTCCTCTGCCGGTTCTTCTGCCTGCCGGGCGAGCGCGAGCAGATCGAGCCCGTCGCGCGGTTCATGTTCTCCTCGTACGTGACCGTCCCGGTCTACGCCGGCTTCTACCGCTGGCTCGGGCACGGCGATGCGATCGCCGAGATGTGCGAGGCGTGGGAGGCGGGCGACCGGCAGCGGGCCGCTGCGGCCGCGCCCTGGAACCTGATCGAGGAGATGTTCATCCTCGGCACGCCGGAGGAGATGAAGGCGCGGCTCCAGGAGTTCGTGGCCGGCGGCATCACGCTGCCGATCCTGACGCCGATCACGACGCCGGACAAGCTCGGCGACCTGATCGAGGCGCTCGGGCCGGGCTGAGTCAGTCCGCGTTCCGACGCTTCAGCCCCTCCAGCAGCTCGCCCAGGTTCGCGAGCGGGCCGAGGTGCGCCAGCTTGTCCGGGTTGACGATCGAGCGGATCGCCTGGATCCGGCCCTCGGCGATCTCGAGCTCCATCGCGTTGATGATGCGCCCGTCGCGCGTGGTCGTGAGCGCGCCGGGTCGGCCGTTGACCCGGGTGACCCGGAACTCGACGCCGCCGATTCTCGGCACGATCCTGCGCCACGCGCCGAGGGTGCGCACGATCCGCTCGCGCCCGAAGATCGGCCGCGCGAGCGCCGGCGCCTTGCCGCCGCCATCGCCGTGGAGCTCGACGTCCGCGGCGAGGAGCTGCTCGAGCGCCCCCAGGTCGCCTTCCTGCACCGCGCCGAAGAACTTCGCGGCGAGCTCTTCCTCCTGCTCGCGCGTGACCGCGTAGGCGGGTCGCTCGGCCTCGACCCTGGCGCGGGCGCGGACGGCGAGCTGGCGGGTCGCCGACTCGCTGCGGCCGACGATCTCGGCGATCTCCGAGTACGGGTAGTCGAAGACGTCGTGCAGGAGGAACGCGGCGCGCTGCTCCGGCGTGAGCTTCTCGAGCAGGACGAGGAAGGCGAGCGAGAGGGAGTCGGCGAGCTCCGCCGCCTGGGCCGGGTCATCGACCCCGAGCGACATCGGCTCCTCCGTTACCACGGGCTCGGGCAGCCACTCCCCGACGTAGGTCTCCCGGCGCGCTCGCGCCGAGCGCAACTCGTCGATCGCGAGGCGCGTGGTCACGGTCGCCACATAGGCGCCGGGCGAGGACACCTCCTCCCCGGACTCGAGCACGTTGTGGAGGCGGAGGAGGGCCTCCTGGACCACGTCCTCCGCCTCGCTCACGCTGCCGAGCATCCGGTAGGCGATCGCGAACGCCCGCGGCCGCAGCTCCTCGTAGAGGGCGGTGTCGAGCTCGGTCACGCCGCCACCGCCGTCTCGGGCGAGGGCTCTTCCATGGCCGCCGCGAGCCCCTCGCGCCAGCTCCGGTAGCGCGGCGCCCAGCCGAGCTCGCGCTTCGCCTTCTCGTTCGAGGCCCCGCGGATCTCGGTCATCATCACCGTGACCGCCTCGCCTGCAAGCAGGCGGCCGAGCCACCGCGGGATGCGCAGCGGTGGCTTCGCGCCGAGGACCTCGGCCACGCCCGGGATCAGATCACCCGCGCGGGTCGGCTCGTCGTCGACCACGTGGTAGATGCCCCGCTGACCCCGCTCGAGCGCCGCCACCGTCGCGGCCGCGGCGTCCGCGACGTGGATGAGCGACCAGACGCCGTTCCCGTTGCCGATCACTGGGAACTGGCGCTTGAGGACCATTTCGGTCTGCTCTCCTGGGGGATCGAGCTGCAGGGACGTACCGGGACCGTAGAACGCTCCGTAGCGCAATGCGATCCCGTCGAGGAAATCGGCGCCGGTCACGGCCCGCTCGAGGTGGAGGATCGCCGCCATCGTGTTGCGCACCCCCTTCGGTGGGTTGTCGTCGAGGGGAGCGTCCTCGGTCTTCATCTGACCGCCCACCCGGGCGAACGGCCAGCCCGCGTAGCTCTGCGCGATGAAGCGGGTGACCCCTGCCGCCCGGGCGGCCGAGAGCAGGTTGTCGGTGCCCTCCGTGCGCAGGCGGTTCGTCATCGCGAACGACTGGTCGAACTTGCGCAGGTCGAGCGATCCGTCGAGCGCGGTCGCCTGGTGGATGATCACGTCGGGCTCGGCGGCGCTGACGGCGTGGCCGACGGCGTCCGCGTCCAGGAGGTCGAGGATCGTGGCCCGCGCGCCGGCCTCGCGGATGAGCGAGGCCTTCCGCTCGCTGCGGGTCGTCCCGACCACTTCGTGGCCGGCCTCCACGAGCTGGGGAACGAGCTGCTTGCCGATGGCGCCGGTCGCTCCGGCTACGAAGACCTTCATGATCTTGCCTCCTTCGATTGCGATCTCACCAGCAAGGACGAGATGCGCGGCAGCGGTGTGACAGCGACCTGCGGCCGGGCGCGGAAGCGGGGCTCGCACTAGTGTCCCGGCCCCATGAAGATCGAAGGAACAGCAGCACTCGTGGCCGGCGGCGCCTCCGGCCTCGGCGAGGCGACCTCGCGTCGCCTCCATGCAGAGGGCGCCCACGTCGTAATCGCGGACCTGAACAAGGAGAAGGGCGAGGCGCTCGCGGCCGAGCTCGGCGACGGCGCGACCTTCGTCGAGGCCAACGTGCTCGAGGGTGATCAGGTGCAGGCGGCCGTCGACGCTGCCGCCGGGGGCGACCGCGACCTGCGGATCTCGGTCTGCTGCGCGGGCATCGGCTGGGCCCAGCGGACGGTCTCGCGCCAGGGCCCGCACGACCTCGAGATCTTCTCCAACGTGATCAAGGTCAACCTGATCGGCACGTTCAACGTCCTGCGGCTCGCCGCGAACGCGATCTCGGCGACGGAGCCCCTGGAGACCGGCGAGCGGGGCGTCTGCATCAACACCGCCTCGATCGCGGCGTTCGACGGCCAGATCGGCCAGGTCGCCTACGCGGCCTCGAAGGGCGGCGTCGTCGGGCTGACCCTGCCCGCCGCCCGCGACCTCGCGAGCCTCGGGATCCGCGTCAACACGATCGCGCCGGGCCTCTTCGACACGCCGCTGCTCGCGGCGCTGCCCGAGGAGAACCGCAAGGCGCTCGGCGAGGGAATCCCGTTCCCGTCGCGCCTCGGCGACCCGACCGAGTACGCGGACCTCGCGGCCGCCATCATCGGGAACCCGATGCTGAACGGGGAGACGATCCGCCTCGACGGCGCGCTGAGGATGCCGCCGAAGTGAGCGGCGCCTGATGCAGCTCGGCTTCCTCCTGCTCACCGACTACAGCGAGGTCCTCGCGGGCAAGGTGTACGCCATGGGCGGCGGCTGGAACATGCTGCGGTTCCCGTCGCTGCCCACCGAGCACCACTTCGGGATCGCCTTCGGCATCGACGTGCCGTGGAGCGAGACGAACCAGCCGCACACCCTGCGGCTCGAGATCCAAGACCCCGACGGCGTCCGCCTCGGCGACGAGTTCGTGGTCGAGTTCGAGACGGGCAGGCCGCCCGGCGCCATGCACGGCCAGGATCAGCGCATCGTGCTGTCGCTGAACGCGCAGGTCGGGTTCGAGAACGCGGGCCCGCACGCCGTTGTCGTCCACGTCGGCGAGGATGAGGTCGCGCGCTCGCGCTTCTACGTGCTCGAGGCGCCGATCGACGAGATCGGCGGGTAGCGCCTACCCCGTTCCCCGCGCCTCCGGGTCGCGCCAGACCTCCTTGAGCCAGGGAGGAGCGACCGCGAAGTCCGCATCGGCCCCCGCGGCCACCGCCTCCAGCGGGATCAGGACGAGGCGGCTGCGGGGCGTCCACATCACACCGTCCGGGTCGCCCTCTACCCGGCCCGCGTGGCTGCCCCGCGAGATGTAGTAGGTCGGCAGGTACCGCCCCCACCCCGACTTCTTCTTGACGCCGGCGTCCGAGAGCCAGTTGTCCGGCCCGCCGTCGTGGTTGTAGGAGTGGTGCGAGCTCGCGCGGGCGAGCGTCGCGGGCGGGCCGATGCGGACCTGGAACGACTCGAAGTCGTCGCGGTGGTAGCCCCGCTCGCCCCAGGGCTCGGTCCGGCTGTGCGGGAAGTAGAGCCAGAACTGCAGGTAGAGGTGGCCCGCGCGCTCACCCGAGCAGTCCACGTCGGGCTCGGGCTCGACCGCGGGCTCCGGGCGGCAATCGATCACGCGCACGAACGCGGTGGCTCGATTGCCCGCCGCCGAGCGCCCGACCGCGCCCACGGGACTCCCGACTTCCGCGCACGCGTCCTCACGGCACTCGCGGAAGTCGACCGGGACCTCGCGCATGCCTTCCTCGTACATCAGGTCCGGCACGTGCTCGGAGATCGCGGCGGCCACCTCGGGCCCGTAGGCGAGCGCGAGGTCGCTCATGCCTGCGGCGCACTCGTCGGAGCCGCTGACGACGCAGACGATCTTGTCGGCGATGCTCCGCGCGAGTGCGGCGCCCGGAAGCCCGAGGCCTGCGAGCGAGGCGACGAACGCCAAGGCGAGCGCGACGATCAGCAGGAGCGCCGTCCACTCGATCGTGCTCTGGCCCCGTTCGTCCCGGAGCCGCCCTGCGTGAGCCACGGGCGGCGACGCTATGGCGGCCGGGCGCACCGATCCAGACGCGCGCGTGCCGAGTCCCGCATGGCTTCGAGCCGATACAGTCGCGTCTGCCGATGGCCGGACGCCAGCAGTTCGAGGGGCTTCCCCGGAAAGAGGGTCGCGGGTGGCGCTTCTACGTGCTCATCGCCGCCGCGATCGTCCTGCTGGTCTTCGTCATCCAGAACTCACAGTCGGTCGAGGTCGAGTTCCTCTTCACCTCGACCAACACGCCGCTGATCTTCGCCCTCCTCATCGCGGGCGCGCTCGGAGCGCTGATCGGCTGGGCGTGGCCGCACGTGCGCCGCAGCCGCCGCCAGGAGAAGGAGCGCGAGAAGGGCGACTGAGCGCCTAGGCGCCTGCGGGCTCGCGCCACATGAGCCACATCGGCGGCCCGCCGGGGATCGTCACCTCGCCGGTGAGCTCGAACCCGAAGCGCCGGTAGAACGGCACGTTCGACTCGCGCTGGGTCTCGAGATAGACCGGTAGGCGCTCGGCGTCCGCGCGGTCGATCAGCGGCTTCATGAGCACCGACCCGAAGCCGCGGCGCTGCGCCTCCGGCTCGATCGAGAGCGTCAGCAGATAGAGGTGCGGCCCCCTCGGGTGATGCTCCTTCATCGTCGCCTCGCTCACGCCGCCGCGCTTGAACCCGAGCCACCCGGTCGGCCGCATCACCCACGCCTCGCGCAGGCGCTCGTGCCAGCGCAGGCCGTGATCGCCGGGCCCGTTCCAAAGCGCGCCGCCGACCACCGTGCCGTCCGCGTCGGTCGCCGCCCAAGCCTCACCCCGCGGCAGGAACACGCGCTCGATCAGCATCTCGTAGTAGCGCGGCAGCATCCGGGCGCGCACCGCGTCGTCCGGGACGATCCACTCCCAGATCTCGTTGTCCTGAAAGCCCCGTGCCACCGCGAGCGCGGTCGGGCGGATCAGGTCCGGGGTGACGCGAGCGGCGGCGGGGGGCGCCATGCGGGCGAGCATACGCCCGGTGCCGCGGGCGCCTAGAGGTTCGGGATCTCGGCCGCGATCTCGGCGGCGGCCGCCTTGGCGTCGCCGAAGAGCATCGAGGTGTTCGGCTCGTAGAAGAGGTCGTTGTCGATGCCGGCGAAGCCCGGGGAGAGCGACCGCTTGATCACGATTACCTCCTTGGCCTCGTGGACCTCGATGATCGGCATGCCGGCGATCGGCGAGTTCGGGTCGTTCTTGGCGGCCGGGTTGGTGACGTCGTTGGCGCCGATGACGACGGCGACGTCGGTGCGCGGCATCTCCGGGTTGATGTCCTCCATCTCGCGCAGCTTCTCGTAGGGCACGTCGGCCTCGGCGAGCAGCACGTTCATGTGGCCGGGCATGCGGCCCGCGACCGGGTGGATCGCGTAGTTCACGTTGACGCCCCGCTTCTCGAGCTCGTCGGCCATCTCCTTGACCGCGTGCTGGGCCTGGGCGACGGCGAGGCCATACCCCGGGACGATCACGACGTTGTCGGCGTAGGCGAGCTTGATCGCCGCGTCCTGCGGGCCGATCGAGGTGTGCGGGCGCTCCTCTCCGGAGCCCGCGCCCGCCGCGGGTGCGCCGCCGAAGCCCGCGAACAGGATGTTCGGGACCGACCGGTTCATGGCGTTCGCCATCTCGAGCGTGAGGATCGTGCCCGAGGAGCCGACCAGCGTTCCGGCCACGATCAGCGCGACGTTGTCGAGCGCGAAGCCCGCGGCCGCTGCGGACAGGCCGGTGAACGCGTTCAAGAGCGAGATCACGACCGGCATGTCGGCGCCGCCGATCGGCAGGACGACGAGGTTGCCGAGCGCGGCGGCCCCGATCAGCAGGGCGATGAAGAGACCCTCCGACGGATCGTCGGACGAGGCGAGCACGACGCAGGCGACGATGAGCCCGAGAAGCAGGAGCCCGTTGATGAACTGCTGCCCGGGGACCGCGATCGGGCGGGTCGGGATCAGGTCCTGGAGCTTGGCGAAGGCGATGTTCGAGCCCCAGAAGGAGACCGAGCCGACGACCGCGGCGAAGAGGATCGGGATGAACGAGTCGAGCTCGAAGTTGGCGGGCGCGTGGCGGAACTCGGCCCAAGCGATCAGCGCGACAGCGCCGCCGCCGACCCCGTTGTAGAGGGCGACCATCTGCGGCATCTCGGTCATCTGCACGCGGACCGAGGCGATCACGCCGATGGCCGAGCCGACGAACAGGCCGCCGAGGATCACGCCCCAATTGCCGACGCCGTCCAGCAGCAGCGTGGTGATGACGGCGACGGCCATGCCGCCGGCCGCGATCAGGTTGCCGGTCTTGGCCGTCCGCGGGTGCGTGCCCTGCATCAGGCCGTAGATGAAGAGCGAGAACGCCGCGATATAGAGCAGCGTCGCGACGTCGCCGCCCGGCTCGATCACGCCAGGGATCACTTCGACCCTCCGTCGGGCTTGCGGACGAACATGCCCAGCATCCGGTCGGTGACCATGAAGCCGCCGACGATGTTGATCGCGCCGAACGCGATCGCGATGAAGGCGATGATGTGCTCGAGCGCTCCGTCGGCAACGCCCGCGACGATCAGCCCGCCGAGCATGACGATGCCGTGGATGGCGTTCGTCTGGCTCATCAGGGGCGTGTGCAGCGTCGTCGGCACCTTCGAGATCACGGTGAACCCGACGAAGGCGGCGAGGATGAAGATCGTCAGCTCGGTAACCAGGTCCATCAGCTCTTCCCCTTCTTCGGCGCGGCCTTACGCGTCGTGGCCTTCTTGGCCGCGGGCTTCTTGGCAGCCGGCTTCTTCGCGGCGGCCTTCTTCGCGGGCGCCTTCTTGGCGGTCGCCTTCTTCGCGGGCGCCTTCGTCGAGCCGGCCCTCTTCGCGCTGGACGAGCGCTTCGCCGCGGTCTTGCGGGCGGTCAGGGGCTCGCCGTAGCCGGCCGTGCGCTCACCGCGGATCGCGCCCTCGTGGGCGATGCAGGCCGCGTCGATGATCTCGTCGTCGAAGTTCAGGGTCAGCTCGCCGTCCTCGTCGATCAGGAGGCCGAGCAGGTTCTCGATGTTCTTCGCGTAGAGCTGCGAGGCGTGGGCGGCCATGTCGGACGGCAGGTTCGTCGGCGAGATCACCTTGACCCCGTTCGACGAGACCACGGTCTGACCGGCCTTGGTGAGCTCGCAGTTGCCGCCGCTGTCGCCGGCGAGGTCGACGATCACCGAGCCCGGGCTCATGTTGGCGACCGCCTGCTTCGTCAGCAGGATCGGCGCCGGGCGGCCCGGGATCTGGGCGGTCGTGATGATCACGTCCTGCTTCGCCGCGTTCTCGGCGAGCGCCTCGCGCACCTTCTCGTTCTCCTCCTCGGTGAGCGGGCGCGCGTAGCCACCCTCGGCCTCCGCGTCGGGGATGAAGTCCAGCTCGAGCGGGCGGCCGCCGAGCGAGGCGATCTGCTCCCAGGCGGCGCGCCGGATGTCGAACCCGGTGACGACGGCCCCGAGGCGCTTCGCGGTCGCGATCGCCTGCAGGCCGGCGACGCCGGCGCCCAGGACGAGGACCTTCGCCGGGGCGACGGTGCCCGCGGCCGTGGTCATCATCGGGAAGAACCGGCCCGCCTCGCGCGCGGCGAGCAGCGCCGCGGCGTACCCGGCGACGTTCGCCTGCGAGGACAGGGCGTCCATCGCCTGCGCGCGGGTGATCCGCGGGATCGACTCCATCGCGAAGGCGGTCACGTTCCCGGCGGCGAGCGCCTTGTTCGTCTCCGCCGAGGTGAGCGGCGCGAGGTGCCCGATCAGCACCTGGCCCTTCTTCAGCTTCTTGATCTCGGCCGTCGTCGGCACGCCGACCTTGACGACGATGTCCGCATCCCAGGCGGAGCCGATCGACGCCCCGGCCTCCTTGTACTCGGAGTCGGGATGACCCGAGCCCTCACCGGCCTTCGACTGCACGACGACGTCGAGGCCCTTCTCGGTGAGCGAGCGGACGACTTCAGGGATCAGCGCGACACGCAGCTCGTCGCGGCCAGATTCTTTGGGGACTCCGATCTTCATCTGGGGGATGCCGGGCGTGGGACGAGAGCGCCCGTGGAGCGCGGCAGACTAACGAAATGAAACGAGAGGGTGCGCCGTTCAGGCTTCTGCGGCCACGCCGACGAGCGCCGCGGCCCGCTCGATCGTGTGCAGGCGCTGCGCCGGATCCATGTGCACCGGCGAGAGGATCAGCCGGTCGACACCGGCCGCCGCCAGCTTCTCGATGCGCGGCGCGACCTCCTCTTCGGAGCCGACGAGCGCGGTCGCGTCGACCAGCTCGTCGGGGATCGCGTTGTAGGCCTCGTCGCGCTTGCCCTCGAGGAAGAGGCGCTGGACCTCGTCAGCGACCTCGCCGAACCCGAAGCGGTGGGTGAGGTCGACGTAGAAGTTGGTCTTGCGGCTGCCCATCCCGCCGAGGTAGAGGAGCAGGCCCGCGCGGACGACCGCCCGCGCCGCCTCCGTGTCCCCGTCGATCGCGATCTGCAGCGACGGCGAGATCTCGAGGTCCTCGCGGCTGCGCCCGCCCTTCGCAAACCCGGCCTCGAGGTGCTCGCCCCAGGTCTCCTCGAACGCATCGGCCGAGAAGAAGATCGGGATCCAGCCGTCGCACATCTCGGCGGCCATCTCCACCGACTTGCGCCCGATCGCGCCGACGAAGACCGGGATCTCGTTGCGGAGCGGATGGAAGTTCAGCTTGAGCGCCTTGCCCTGGCCGGTGCCGCCCTCCATCGGCAACCGGTAGTGCTTGCCCTTGTACTCGAGCGGCCCCTCGCGGGCAATGATCTTGCGGACGATCTCGATGTACTCGCGGGTGCGGCCCCACGGCTTCGCGTAATCGACGCCGTACCAGCCCTCGGAGACCTGCGGGCCCGAGGGACCGAAGCCGAAGATGAAGCGGCCGCCCGAGAGCATGTCGATGGTCGCTCCCGCCATCGCCGCGGCGGCCGGCGGCCGCGCGGGCACCTGCATGATCGCCGCACCGAGCTTGATTCTCTCGGTCTGCGCGGCGAGCCAGGCCAGGATCGAGACGCAGTCCGACCCGTACGACTCGGCGACCCACACGGAGTCGAAGCCCTTGGCCTCGGCCGCGCGGACGAGCTCGACGGCGTCGTCGCCCTGCGGTCCGATGCCCCAATACCCGAGGTTGATTCCAAGCTTGAGCGGCATGGGCGAACCCTATTCGGTGTCACCGTCCGAAAGCCGCACCGCCGTCTAGCGAAGCGGCGTGTCGTCGAGGTGCTCGCGCAGCTCCCGAGGTGAGGCGAAGACGTCGACCGCTCCGGCCTCGCGCAGCTCCGCGTCCGAGAACCCTCCGGTGAGCACGCCGATGGTCTTCAGCTCCGCCCGCGCGGCGGCCTCCACGTCCCAGGTCGTGTCGCCGACCATCACGGCCGAGAGCTCGCCGGCCTTCCGCATCGCGGCGGCGACGAGATCAGGCTCGGGCTTCGTCGATTCCACGTCGGCCGAGGTGGTCCAGGAGTCGGCGAGATCGTGCGCGTCGAGGAGGTCGAGGTAGTGCTCGATCTCGTCCTCCTTCGCCGAGCTCGCCAGCACCACGGTGTGCCCGCGGCGCTTCAGCTCCTCGATCAGCTCCCGCGCGCCGTCGAACGGGCGCACTTCGTCCATGAGCTCCGCGTAGAGCCCCTTCTCCGTCTCGCGGATCGCATCGCCCTGGCGCTCCTCCACGTCGTCGCCCGCGACCGCGGCGACGAGCTGGTCGCCGCCCATGCCGATGTGGCGATGGATCACCCAGATCGGCGGCGAGACGTCGTGCTCGCGGAACGCCCGGTACCACGCGATCGCGTGGTGGTAGTTCGTGTCGACGAGAGTCCCGTCGACGTCGAGGATGGCGGCAGCGCCCACGGGGCCGCTCTACCCCGCAGGCGCCGCCGCACACCCGCTACTCGATGTAGCCGAACTCCTCCAGATAGGAGCGGGCCGCGTCCGCCGGCTTCTCCTTGTCGATGTCGACGCGGGCGTTCAGCTCCTGCATCACCTCGAGCGTGAGGTTCTCCTGGACCGCCTCGATCGTCTCGGCGAAGTCGGGGCCGGCCTCCTCGGCCGCGTCCTGGCTGGCGACGAACATCACGTTGCCCGCCGGCAGCACGCCCTGATCGTCCTCGAGGATCGTGTAGTCGTCGGAGACGAACAGCTGCGCGTCCGTCGTGAACAGGATCGAGAGATCGGCGTCGCCGTTGTCGAGCACCTCGTAGCGGAGGCCGATGTCGACCGGCTCGAAGCCCTTGAACTTGAGCCCGTAGTACTCCTCGAGCCCGGCCAGGCAGTCGATCCGCTGGCGGCACTCGGGCGAGCCGTAGAGCGTCAGGTCACCGGCTGCCTCCTCGAGGTCGGAGATCGTCGAGACGCCGAGCTCCTCCGCCTTCTCGGTCAGCAGGCCGACCGCGTTCGCCGACGAGAATGGCGTCGGCGGGTAGGCGACGAGGCCGAGCTCCTCGAAGTCGCTCTGCGTCTGCTCGTAGGCCTCCTGCGGATCGCCCGGGACGTCCTCGGGCGCGTACTTGAAGAACGAGGTCAGCGCCGTCGAGGTGTACTCCGGATAGCCGCTGATTTCGCCCTCCTGGAGCGCTCGCAGGGCGACCTGCTCGTCACCGAGGTTGAGGTCCTTGGAGACGTCGTAGCCCGCTGCCTCCAGAGCCTGCGCGTAGATCTCGCCGAGCACGATCTGCTCCGTGAAGTTCTTCGAGCCGATCGTCAGCTTGATGCCGTTGTTGTCGGGGTTCTCCTGGATCGCGGTCGCGCTCTCCTCGGTGCCGTCGGACCCCGAATCGTCGTCGTCATCGTCACCGCAAGCGGCGACGGCGAGCGCCAGGACTAGAGCCGCCAGCAGCGCGAACAGCGCGCGAAGGCGGGGGTTGGTGCTCATTGGTGGTCTCCTCCCTCTCGATGCCGGAATGGGTTCGGAAAAAAGCTGATCCTAAGCGGTGGCCCCGGCGGGCTTTCGCTGAAGCTCCAGTCCTCGGGGGGTGAGCGCCTTCTGCAGGGCGGCGAGCAGCAGCTCGGCGGCGAGCGCGAGGAGGGCCACCAAGATCGCACCCGCGAGCAGCCCGTCGTCGCCGTAATTGGCGTTGTTGATGATGTACTCGCCGAGGGTCTCGACGGTCGCCAGCGGCGCGATCGTGGCGGTGGCGATGATCGCGATGGCCGCGGTGCGAACGCCGCTCATGATCGTCGGCACCGCGAGCGGCAGCTCGACCCGCCGGATCACCTCGAACTCGCTCATCCCCATGCCCCGCGCCGCCTCCACGGCGTCGCGGTCGACCTGGCGCATGCCGACGAAGGAGTTCGTGAGGATCGGCGGCACCCCGAGGATCATCAGCGCGATCGTCACGTTGGTGACCCCCACCCCGACGAACGCGACCATGATCGCGATCAGCCCGAGCTCCGGGATCGCCCGCCCGGCGTTGCCGAGGGAAACCGCGAGCAGCTCGCCGCGGCCCCGGTGGCCGAGGTAGACGCCGAGCGGCATCGCGACGATGACCGCGACCGCGAGGGCGAGCGCGCTGATCCACACGTGCGTCCACAGGAAGCCGGAGACGTGGTCGATCCCACCCACCTCCCCGCGCAGGCCGATGGCGTCGCGCGGCTCGAAGATGAACTCGATCGCGCCCTGGAACGAGCCGAAGATGTCGCCGACGGGCGGGGTCATAGGAGCGGCTTTACCTGTCTCCACGGAACCGCCAAGCGCTGACCGACGACGTAGAGGACGTCGAACGCGATTGCCATCGCGACCGCGAGGAAGCTGCCGACGACGATCGCGGTCTTGAAGACATCACGCTGGAAGCCCTGATCGAGGATCACCTGGCCGAGCCCGCCCGCGCCGGCGAACGTCGCGAGCGTCGCGATTGCCACGGTCGAGACCGTCGCGATCCGCAGGCCGGCGACGATCTCCGGCACCGCCAGCGGCAACTCCACCCGCCACAGGAGCTGGCGGTTCGTCATCCCCATGCCGCGGCCGGCGTCCTTCGTCGCCTCGGGCACGTTCGCCAGGCCGACGACGAGGTTGCGGTAGATGATCTGGAGGTTGTAGAGCGAGAGCGCGATCAGGGCCGTCAGCGTCCCGCGCCCGCTGATCGGCAGCAGGATCAGGAAGAGCGCGATGCTCGGGATCGTGTAGATCACGCCGGTGAGGCCGATGAACGTCGGCACGAGGAAGCGCCGCCCGTGCGAGATGAGCGCGAGGCCGAACGCCAGCGCGAAGCCGGCTGCCACCGAAACGCCGACGAGCAGCAGGTGCTCGAGCGTCGGTGTGATCCAGCGGTCCATGTTCTGGACCGCCCAGCCGATACAGACCGTGTCGTTCTCGGCGACGCAGCTCGTCCCCGCCTCGGCCGGGTCGCGGATGAATCCGTCGCCTCCTTGCGCCAGGGGAAGCAGGACGCCGGCGAGCACGGCTCTAGGACACCGGCCGCTCGGCGGCGGGGTGTTCGTCGGTGAGCGCTTCGTCGGAGCTCAGGAAGTCCGAGATGACCTCGACCGAGAGCACGCCCGCGAGGCGGCCGCTGCCGTCGACGACCGGCGCGTACTTCGACTCGGCCTGGAGCAGGTCCGAAAGGGCGTCGCGCAGGACGTCCTCGAGCTCGAGCACCGGCTCGGGCGAGCTGTCGGGCGTCTCCGGGACGGATGGGAGCTCGAGGTCCGCGTCCGAGAGCCAGCCAAGCGGGCGGCGCTGGTCGTCGAGCACGAGCGGGTGCGGAACCTCGGCGTCCTCGAGCATCGCGCGCACCTCCGAGGTCGGCTGGCCCACGCGGGCGAGCGGCGCCTGCCACAGGTCGATGTCGGCAACGCGCAGGAGCGCGAGCCGCTTCAACGCCCGGTCGGCGCCGACGAAGTCCTCGACGAAAGCGTTCGCGGGCTCCATCAGGAGCTCGGCGGGCGTCGCGTACTGCGAGAGCTTGCCGCCGACCTCGAGCACGGCGATTCGGTCCCCCATCTTGATCGCCTCGTCGATGTCGTGGGTGACGAACAGGATCGTCTTGTGAAGTTCCCGCTGGAGGCGCAGGAACTCGTTTTGAAGGCGCTCGCGGTTGATCGGGTCAACCGCACCGAATGGCTCGTCCATGAGCATCACGCCCGGGTTCGCCGCGAGCGCCCGCGCCACCCCCACGCGCTGCTGCTGGCCGCCCGACAGCTGCGCCGGGTAGCGGTCCGCCAGCTCCGGGTCGAGACCGATCAGATCGATGAGCTCGTTCACCCGCGCGGCGATCCGCTCGCGCTCCCAGCCGAGGAGCTTCGGCACCGTCGCGATGTTCTCGGCGATCGTGCGGTGCGGGAACAGCCCGATCTGCTGGATCACGTAGCCGATCTCGCGCCGCAGCTCCGCAGGGCTGCGCTCGCGCACCGAGCGGCCGCCGATCAGGACGTCGCCCTCGGTGATCTCGACCATGCGGTTCGCCATCCGCATCGCAGTGGTCTTCCCGCACCCTGAAGGCCCGACGAGCACGCAGATCTCGCCGGCCGGGACCTCCAGACTCAGGCGCTCGACCGCGGCGCGGTCGGCGCCCGGATAGCGCTTCGTCGCCTCGCGAAACTCGACCGAGAGGGCCTGCCCTCCGTCTGCCGACCTCACCTCCACCCAGGCGATCGTAACGCCCGCTCAACGCCGAACGAGCTTCACCTTCTTCGATCGGGTGTTGGCCGAGCCGCCCGTGGGCGTGAACGTCACCCGCGCCTGCACCTTGACTTTGCCCTTGGCCCCCAGCTTCCGCTTCGCCTTCCCGCGCGGGCGGACCTTGAGCCGCACCTTGCCGGCGCCCGCAGCGGCGGCCGCCTGGCCCTTGACCTTGCGCGTGCGGGCCAGCTCGACGGCGCCCGGGCCGGGGACGTTCACCGTGAGCTTCACGATCCCCTTGCGCTTGTTCTTCTTCACCTTGCCGAAGGTGAAGGTGCTGTCCGGGGGCGCGGGAGGCAACGGGAGCCGATCGACGGCCACATCGCGCGGGTCGGCTACGCCGGTGATGAATGTTGGATCTGCGCCCGTGCCGTCGAGGTTCGCGCGGCCGATCGAATCGGTCCCGTAGTTCGCCCAGTAGATGTGGTGCTCGTCGACCGCGAGGCCGAACGGATCGATCGCACCGGAGATGAAGTCGGGCTCGACACCGGTCCCGTTGAGGTTCGCCCTGCCGATCGAGTGGGTGACCATGTCGGACCAGTAGATGTGCGTCGAGGTGACGTCAACTCCCCACGGGTACAGAGAAGGGACCAGGGGTTCCGGGTTCGAGCCGTCCAAGCCCGCCCTGTGGATCGCCGACGTGTTGGCGTTCGTCCAGTACACGTAGTTCCCGTCGAGCGCCAACCCAAGCGGAAGGATCACTCCCGTGGGCAGCGCGTTGATGAAGTCCGAACCGTCGAGCCGTACGCGTCCGATCGACGCCTGCGGTATGCCGCCGCCATTGGTCCAATAGATGTGCTCCGAGTTCACGGCGACGTGCCCCGGGAAGCTGAGGCCGGGCACGTAGGCCGGGTTCGGCGCCGACCCGTCGAGATTCGCCCTGCCGATCGCCGACGCAGTCGGGTTGATCCAGTAGATGCGCTCGGCGTCGACCGCGATCCCCTGCGGCGCAGCGTGGCCCACGTCGATGAACGCGGGCTCGACGCCGGTCCCGTCGAGGTTCGCCCGGCCGATCGTTCCGGGATCCGCGCTCGTCCAGTACACGTACGCCTCGGCGCGCCCGGAGAAGGCCAGCGCACACACGCCGGCGAGCCCGACCGCGAAGAGGAGCGCCCGGCGCGTTGCGCCGTTCCACCACGCCCATTCCGTCATCCCATACCCCTTGCGAGTCGGTGGCCCCGCAGCGAGTGTGACGGAACGGGGGGTCGCGCGCTTTGCGGCTCGCAGATCGGTGCGCCGTGCGCCCTCCGATCGCCACCGTTCACGTGGCAGTCACCCCGCTCCTGTATAGAAAGGGGGGATGGAGGCGGCGTCGCACGTTCAAGGGCTGACGAGCGCCGAGGCCGCCCGCCGACTCGAGCGCCTTGGGCCCGTCGAGGACCGATCGAGCCGGTCGACGGCGTCGATCGTCGCGGCGAACGTGTTCACGCTGTTCAACGCGATCATCGCCGTCTTCTTCATCATGATCCTGTCGCTGGGGTTGTGGGCCGACGCGGTGTTCGGGTTCATCGCGGCGCTCAACTCCTACATCGGGATCCGCCAGGAGCTGAAGGCGAAGGAGACGCTCGACCAGCTCGCGCTGCTGGTCGCGCCGCGCGCAAAGGTGATCCGCGACGGCCGCGTCGTCGAGCTGCGCGCCGACGAGGTCGTGGCGGGCGACATCGTCAGGGTCGAGCCGGGCGACCAGCTCGTAGCCGACGGCACCGTGGTCGATTCGCGCGGCCTCACGCTCGACGAGTCCCTGCTCACCGGCGAGTCCGACGGCATCCGCAAGCGGGCCGGCGACCGCCTGCTCTCGGGCTCCTTCGGGATCTCAGGCTCGGGCCACTACGAGGTCGACGCCGTCCGCGAGGACTCCTATGCGGAGAAGATCGCCGGCGAGGCACGCGAGTTCCGCCATCCGCCGTCGCCGCTGCAGGAGGAGGTCAACACGATCCTGCGGGCGACAACGATCGCGCTCGTCCCGATCGCGGTGCTCGTCGTCGGCGGCTTCCTGCTGCGCAACACGCCCTTCCGCGAGGCCACCCAGGAGGCCACCGCGGGCCTGATCACGCTGATCCCGGAGGGGCTCGTGCTGCTGATGAGCGTGACGCTCGCGGTCGCCGCGGTCCGGCTCGCCCGTCAGAACACGCTGGTCCAGCAGATGTCCGCGACCGAGGCGCTGGCCGCCGTCGACACGATCTGCGTGGACAAGACGGGCACGCTCACCGACGGCAGCCTGCGGCTGATCAAGGTGGAGACCGCCGATCCCGAGCCGGCGGCGGTGGAGCGGGCGCTCGGCGCGTTTGCGGCGTCCGCCGGCGAGCGCAACCGCACGCTCGAGACGATCGCCGAGAGCTTCCCGGCGCGCCCCGAGCCCGTCAGCGCGGAGGTCCCCTTCTCCTCGGCCTGGAAGTGGAGCGGCCTCACCATGAACGGGTCGAGTTACGTGATCGGCGCTCCGGACATCCTCACCGGGGCCGGCGTCCTGGACCTGCCGGAGAGCCTGCGCCGCGCGCTCGAGGAGCACACCTCCGCCGGGCGGCGCGTGATCGCGTTCGGCGAGGCCCGCGGGGGCCTCCCCTCCGATCCCGCGACCCAGCCGCCGCCCCAGCTCGAGCCGCGCGCGCTCGTCGTGCTCGAGGAGACGCTGCGCCCCGACGCCGCGGAGACGATCGCCTACATGCAGGACCAGGAGGTCGATCTGAAGCTGATCTCCGGCGACGCGCGCGAGACCGTGACCGCAGTCGCGCACGCGGTCGGGGTGCCGCGCGACGCGAAGGTGATCGAGGGCCCGCAGCTTCCGAACGACAAGGGCGGGCTCGCCGCGGCAGCCGAGGAGCACACGATCTTCTGCCGGATCACGCCGGAGCAGAAGAAGGCGCTCGTCGGCGCTCTCGGGGATCGCGGCCGGTTCACCGCGATGATCGGCGACGGCGTCAACGACGTGCCCGCCCTCAAGCAGGCGCGGCTCGCGGTCGCCATGGGCTCGGGCAGCCAGATCACGAAGGGCGTCGCCGACATCGTGTTGCTGCGCGACCAGTTCTCGATGCTCCCGCGCGCCGTCGGCGAGGGCCGCCGGATCGCGCGCAACATCCACAGGCTCGGCCGCCTCTACCTGACCAAGTCGGTCTACGCCGCCTTCCTGATCGTCCTCGCGGCGATCTTCGACTTCACCTTCCCCTTCCTCCCGCGGCACCTGACCGTCGCGGCGTTCCTCACGATCGGCATCCCGTCGTTCGTCCTCGCGCTCGCCCCGAGCGAGGGGCCGCTCTACCGCGGGCGCCTGCTGCGGGCGCTCGCCGCATTCGCGTTCCCGGCGGGGATTGCAATGGGCGTCGCCTCGCTGCTCTCGTTCTTCTTCGTCGACGGGCTCGCCGGCGGGACGCTCGAGGAGGGCCGCACGGCCGCGACGACGACGCTGATCATCCTCGGGCTCTGCTTCATCGTCCTGCTCGAGCGCGGCCCCGGGCGCGAGCACATCACGATCCAGAGCTACATGCTCGCGCTGGTCGCCGGGCTCGGCGCGCTCTTCGCGGGGATCCTCTCGGTGGCACCGGTGCGCGACTTCTTCGAGCTCGTGCTGCTCTCCGGCGGCCAGTGGTTCCTGGCCCTGCTGTGCGTTGCGATCGGGCTGAGCATCGCGGGCGCCGCGTGGCAGCTCCCCTATGTGCAGCGGCTGGAGCTGCCGGAGGGCCAGGACCTCGAGCCCGACAACGGGCCGGCGCCGACCCACCGGCCGCAGACGCGCGACTTCCGCGCCGTCCCCGAAACGCCGGCCGCCGGCCCCCCAACCGGGGGATCGCCGCCCGAGCCGCCCCCGGACGAGGCGCCGACCCAATACCTTCCCAAGCAGTGAGTGAGGGCAAGCATCGGCGGACCAAGATCGTGGCCACGATCGGGCCCGCGACGCGCACGCCAGAGCGCATGCGCGAGCTGATCGAGGCGGGCGCCGACCTCTTCCGCCTGAACTTCTCGCACGGCACCCGTGAAGACCACGCGGCGAACGTGGAAATGGCCCGCGAGGCGGCCAAGGAGACCGGCAAGGAGATCGGGATCCTGGGCGACCTGCCGGGGCCGAAGCTGCGCATCGGCGACGTCGAGAACGGGATCGTGGGCCTGCGGCCGGGCAGCGAGATCGTCCTGCAGACGTCGCCGATCCTCGGCACCGAAGAGCGGCTCTCGGTCTCCTTCAGCGAGCTCCCCGAGGCGGTGCAGCCCGGCGGCGAGATCTACATGGCGGACGGGCGCATCCGCCTGCGCGTCGACGAGACGACGAAGGACGAGGTGCGCTGCACGGTCGAGGTCGGCGGCCGCGTCGCCTCGCATCAGGGCATCAACCTGCCCGGTGCCGGCTCGACGCTGCCCGCCGCGGGACGCGAGGACCTCGAGTGGGTCGACTTCGCCGTGAAGCAGGGGATCGACCTGCTCGCGGTCTCGTTCGTGCGCCGCGCGGAGGACCTCGACCCGGTGGTCCGGCGCGTGCGCACCTCCGGCTCCGACATCCCTGTGATCGCGAAGATCGAGAAGCCCGAGGCGACGGACCGCGCCGAGGAGATCATCCGCGCCGTCACCGCCGGGGTGATGATCGCCCGCGGCGACCTCGGGATCGAGCTGCCGATCGAGAAGGTGCCGCTCGTGCAGCGGCGCCTCCTGGCGCTGGCGGGCAAGTACTCGGTGCCGACGATCACCGCCACCCAGATGCTCGCCTCGATGGTGGCCTCCCCACGTCCCACCCGCGCCGAGGTCTCCGACGTCGCCAACGCCATCTTCCAGGGCACCGACGCCGTGATGCTCTCCGAGGAGACCGCGATCGGCGAGCACCCGGCCGAGGCGGTGCGCGTCATGGACCGGATCGCGCGCGCGACCGAGCCGGACCTCCCGTACGGGGACTGGGTCTTCACCCGCGCGCGCACGGACCAGCGCGACGTCGCGAACTCGGTCGCCCGTGCGGCCGTCGGCTCGACCTACACGCTCGGCCTGGCCGCGCTCGTGGTGCCGACGAACTCCGGGCGGACCGCCCGCCTCGTGTCCGCCCACCGGCCCAAGGTGCCGGTGCTGGCGGTCTCGCCGAATCTGAGCACGGTCCGCCGGCTGAACGCGCTCTTCGGCGTGCAGTGCGTGATCGCGGAGCAGTGGTCGGGGATCACGCCGCTCCTGGAGTCATGCGCCCAGCTCGCCAAACAGGCCGGGATCGCAAAGTCCGGCGACCTCATCGGAATCACCGCCGGCCTCCCCCAGCAGGAGCTCGGCACGAACCTCTTCGAAGTCCACCGGGTTCCGTAGACAATGCAGCCCATGCCCGACGTCCCCTTCACCCTGCCGTTCGGGGCGCCGCCCGAACAGCTCGCGGCGTTCGCCGTCCTCGCCAACGGAGGGCCGGCGGGCGTCACGGTCCAGCCGGGAGGGTGATCGCCGCGCGGTCCCTGGCGCCTCTGGCGCTGATGGGCCTGATCTTCTACCTCTCCGCCCAGGAGTCCGTCGGTCCCGAGCTGCCGGCGTGGACGCGGGTGGTCGCGCACTTCACCGAGTACGCGGTGCTCGCCTCGCTGTGGGCATGGGCGCTGCTGCCGGACCTCGGTCGCCGCGCGCTGCCGATCGCCGGCGCGATCTCGCTCGCCTACGCGATCTCGGACGAGTTCCACCAGAGCTTCGTCCCCGGGCGTGACTCGGACCCCCTCGACGTGCTGACCGACGCCGCCGGGATAACCGTGGCCTTGCTCGTGATCTCCAAGCGCGGATAGGGTTCCCGCCCGTGAGCTCGCGTGAATTCGACGTCGTGGTCTTCGGGGCGACGAGCGTCACCGGCCGGCGCGTCGCGGCGTACCTCGCCGGGCTCGACGACGGCCCGCGCTGGGCCGCCGCCGGGCGCGACCTGAGCAAGGTCGAGCAGGTCCTCGCCGAGGAGGGCGTCGAAGCGCCCGCCACGATCGCCGCGGACGTAGCCGCTCCGGACACCCTGCGGGAGATGGCGGCGCGGGCCGCCACCGTCGTCAACCTCGTCGGCCCGTACACGCGCTACGGCGAGCCGGTCATCGAGGCGTGCGTCGCCGCCGGCGCCAACTACGTCGACCTGACCGGCGAGATCCCGTTCGCGCGCCGCATGTTCGACCGCTTCGACGGCGATGCCCGCGATGCCGGCATCAAGGTCGTGCAGACCAGCGGCTTCGAGTCGCTGCCGCCCGACCTCCTCGTCCTGCTCGCGGCCGAGACCGCGCGCGAGCGCTATTCCGAGCGCCTCGCCGAGGTCGAGCTCGAGGTCGCGGTCACCAAGATGCCGCCGGGCGTCCCGCGCCCGAACGACCTGCTCTCGGGCGGGACGATCCAGAGCATGGCGGAGGTCACCGGCGACCGGAACGCCGAGCGGGTCACCGACCCGGGTGCGCTCATCGCCGACGAGCAGGCGGCGGCCCGGGTGCGCAACGTGAGCCCGATCAAGGTCGGGCCGCGCCGCGGGTTCAGCGGCGCGGTGATCGCCCCGATGACGCCGGCCGCCTTCATCAACCCGGCGGTCATCCACCGCACCGCCGCGATCGTCGCGGACGACCTGGGGGAACCGTTCGTGCCGTTCGTCTATCGCGAGGGCGTGGCCATGGGCGGCTCGGGGGCCACCCTCCCGCTCCGCTACGCGGCCGCGGGCGCCCTCTCGGCACTCCAGGCCGGGATGGCCGCCGCCACCCGCCGCGCCCCTTCGACGCGCGAGCGGATCAGCTCGGGCATGCGGCGGATCCTGCCGGGCTCGGGCTTCGGCCCGGCGGCGGACCGGCTCGACGGCTGGGGCTGGCGCATGGACGTGCAGGCGAAGACCGAGGGCGGTCACACCGTGGCGACGAGCGTCGACGCCGACGGCCACCCCGGGTATCTCACGACCGCGCGGATGATGGGCGAGGCCGGCCTGCTGCTCGCCGAGGACGGCGCGACGCCGCAGCGCTCCGGGTTCCTCACGCCGGCGACGGCGCTCGGCACGGGCTCGGTGGACCGCTTCGCTCGCGCGGGCCTGCGCTTCAGCGTCGCCGACTGAGCCTCAGGCGGCGAAGGCCTCGGCGCCGCCGACGAGCGTGCGCCGGACCCGCAGCTCCTCGTCGAGCACGACGAGGTGAGCGGGGACCCCGGGTGCGATCCGTCCGAGGTCCGCGCGGCCGAGCATGAGGGCGGGCGTCGTCGCCGCGGCGCCGAGCGCGACGGCACGGCGCGCGCCGCTCGCGACCAGATTGCGGACGAGGGCGTCCATCGTGGCGACGCCGCCCGCGAGCGTCCCGTCCCCGAGCCGGGCCGCCTCGCCGTCGGCGGCGACCGCCCTGCCGGCGAGGCCGTAGGTGCCGGGCTCCGCCAGCGCGGCCGCCACCGCGTCGGTCACGAGGCAGAGTCGCTCGCCCGCCGCGAGCAGGGCCGCGTAGGCCACCTCGGGCGCAACGTGGACGCCGTCGGCGATCACCTGGACGAACACGGCGGGGTGCACGAGGGCCGCGCCCGCGAGGCCGGGGTCGCGCGCCTGCCAACGGCGGTGCGCGTTGTAGATGTGGGTGATCGCCCGCGCCCCGCGGTCGAACGCCGCGTGCGCGAGCGCGGCGTCCGCGTCGGAGTGGCCACACGAGACGACGACGCCGAGGCTCGTCAACTCGTCGATCAGCTCGAGCGCTCCCGGCAGCTCCGGCGCGAGCGTCATCGTCGCCACCGGCCCGGCGGCGCAGAGCTCGGAGGCCAGCTCCGGGTCGGGCTCGCGCAGGTGGGCCGGGTCGTGCGCCCCGGGCCAGCTCGGCGAGAGGAACGGGCCCTCGAGGTGCACGCCCACGATCCGCGGCAGCCCTGCGCGCTCGAGCTGGGCGCGCGCCGCCGCAGCCGTCGCGAGCGCCTCGCGACAGCGCTCGGGCGGAGCCGAGACGAGCGTCGGCTGGAATGCGACAACACCCGTGCCGGCGAGCGCCTCCGCGGCGCGCCGGTAGCCGTCGGGGCCGGCGTCCAGGAAGTCCACGCCCGCGCAGCCGTTGATGTGCGCATCGACGAAGCCGGGCGCGGCGATGCCGCCGTCGCCCGCCGGCGTGACCCCGACCTCCCGCACGACGCCGTCCTCGATCCGTACGTCGCCCGGCAGCAGCTTCCCGTCGACGAGTGCGGCGCTGACGCCGAGCTTCACGAACCCGCCGTCTTGCCCCCGAGCCCGAAGTCCCCGAACGGCTCGTCGCGTTCGCGGACGGCCTCGCGGAAGCCTTCGGTCGCCGCCTTGCGGGCGAACTCGTAGCCCTCCGGCGTGTGCCGGGCGATGCCGTCGAAGAACGTGCCGAGCACCTGCGTGGCGTGCAGGCCCTGGGCGTAGAGCGCCTGGTTGACGAGCAGCTTGTGCATGACGAGCTGGTTCACAGGTACCCGGGCGACGCGCTCGAGTAGCGCCTCGAAGGCACCGTCGAGCTCGGCTGCCGGCGCGCACTCCGTGGCGAGGCCCCACTCCACCGCCTCGCGGCCGGAGAGCGAATCGCCGGTGAGCAGCAGGCGCTTGGCGCGGGCAGGGCCGATGCGGAAGGCCCAGATCGCGGTCGTCGGCACGCCCCACACGCGGGCGGGCGGGTAGCCGATCTTGGCCTCGTCCTCGACCACGAGCAGGTCGGAGCAGAGGGCCATGTCGGTGCCGCCGGCGATGCAATAGCCGTGGACCTTGCAGATCACCGGCTTCTCGGAGTGGAAGAGGCTCATGAAGCCGCGGACGTTGCGGCTCATCATCTGGTAGTCGACGACCGGGTCCCAGGTACGGCCTGGGTCGTGGTTGGCGGCGACCGTCATCAGATCGGTCGGCGCGCCCTCGGGCGGCCGATCGGCGCCCGCGCCCATCCCCTCGGCGCTCGCCAGGTCGTACCCGCCGCAGAAACCCGAGCCGTTCCCGGCGAGCGCGATCACGTGGACCTCCGGGTCCAGGTTGGCGCGCTCGACGCACTCGGCCAGCTCGCGCGGCATGTCGAGCGTGATCGCGTTCCCGCGGTCGGGCCGGTTGAGCGTGATCCGCGCGATCCGGCCATCGCGCTCGTAGGTCATCGTCGTCAGCTCTCCCACGGGCGCGGACGCTATCCGAGAAACGGTCCGTGCGGGTCGGCCGATGAGTTCCCGGGCCGCGGCGGGTCCCTGAGAACATGACCGCGATGGCCAAGGAGGCGATCGAGATCGAGGTGGCGGGGCGCAGCGTGCGCCTCTCGAGTCCGAGCAAGGTCAAGTTCCCGGGGCCCGGGTTCACGAAGCTCGACCTGGCCGAGTACTACGTGGCGGTCGAGGAGGCCGCCGTCCGCCACCTCGCCGAGCGCCCGACGACGATGAAGCGGTTCACCGGCGACGTCGACGGCGAGTTCTTCTTCCAAAAGCGCGTGCCCAAGACCGCGCCGGACTGGCTCAAGACGGCGACGGTCAAGTTCCCGAGCGGGCGCAGCGCGACCGAGCTCGTCGCGGGTGACGCCGCCCACCTCGTGTGGGCGGTCAACCTCGGCGTCATCGACTTCAACCCGTGGCCGGCCCGCCGCGCGGACCTGGACCACCCCGACGAGCTGCGGGTCGACCTCGACCCCACGCCCGAGGTCGGCTTCGAGGAGGTGCGCCAGGTCGCGCTGGTCGTCCGCGAGGTGCTCGCCGACTACGGGGGCCTGCGCGGATACCCGAAGACGTCGGGATCGCGCGGGATCCACGTCTACGTGCGGATCGCGCCCAGGTGGACGTTCACAGAGGTCCGCCGCGCCGCGCTCGCCCTCGCGCGCGAGGTGGAGCGGCGCGTGCCCAAGCTCGCCACCTCGAAGTGGTGGAAGGAGGAGCGCCACGGCGTCTTCGTCGACTACAACCAGAACGCCCGCGACCGCACGATCGCCTCGGCCTACTCCGTGCGGCCCGTCCCGGACGCCCGCGTCTCCACCCCGCTGGAGTGGGACGAGGTCCCGGACGTGGACCCCGCGGAGCTCCGCCTCGACACGGTCCCGAAGCGCCTCGCCGAGCGCGGCGACCCCTCGGCGACGATCGACGACGAGCACTTCTCCCTCGAAGCCCTGCTCGAGCTGGCCGATCGCGACGAGGCCGAGGGCCTTGGCGACGCCCCCTGGCCGCCCCACTTCCGCAAGCAGGAGGGCGAGCCCAAGCGCGTGCAGCCGAGCCGGGCGAAGAAGGGATAGGCCGCTTCCCCGAAGGCGCGCCGGCGCCCCATAGCGGGGGTTGCGCGAGCTTCGATGAGCGGGTTAGTATCGATCAGCACGTGCCTACCGTTCACGTCGTGGAAGAGACTCCGATCGCCCCGGAGCGCGTCCTCGAAGCGGCGAGGGACTTCTCCGAGTGGCGCGCGGAGGCGTGGCCCGACGTCTACGTCGAGCACCTGGAGGTCCACGAGACCGGCGACACCTTCGCCGAGGCGACCGAGGGCAACCCGTGGCCGATCGGCTTCGTCTGGGAGCGACTGCGCTACGACTGGTCGGAGCCGGGCGCGGTCAAGGGCACGGTCACCGACTCGAACATCTTCAAGCCGGGGAGCACCTGGGAGCTGCACGCCTCGCCCGCCGGCGGGGGCAGCCGCGTCGAGATCATCGCCGTGCGCAACCTGCGCGGCTTCAAGGGCCGGCTGATCTGGCCGGTGTTCCCGCTCGGGCTGGCAAAGAAAGACGGTCGCCGAGCACCTGCGCCACTTCCTCTCCAAGGTCGAGGAGAGAGAGGCAGCGCGAGCCTGACCTACTGGTCGAGCTGCTCGATCTTGCAGTCCTTCGGATCCTTGTCCTCGCGCCAGCGCAGGATCTTCGACCCGTGCCGGACACGGCCGGCGCTCACGTGGTCGAAGGCGACCTCGATCACGAGCTCGGGGCGCAGACCGACCCACTCGAGGTCGCGGTCGGCGGACCAGCGGCTCGGATCGGCAGAGCCCTTCTCGCCCGACTCATAAGGCGCGAGCTTGTCGACGAGCTCGCGCTTCTCCTTCGCCTTGAGGCCCGAGGTGTGCCCGACCACGCGCAGCTCACCCCCCTCGTCGTAGAGGCCGAGGATCAGGGAGCCGACCGTGTTCTCCTCCTTGCCCGGCCGCCACCCGACGACGACCGCGTCCATCGTGCGGACGCGCTTGATCTTGACCATCGCCTTGCGCTCGCCGGCGAGGTAGGGGGAGTCGAGCTTCTTGGCGATCACGCCCTCCCCGGTCTCGAGCCACGGCGTCGCCGCGTCGGGCTCGTAGGCGATCGGGGTGATCTCGACCGAGCCGGGGTCCTTGAACCCTCCGACGAGCTTTTCGAGCGCGGCGCGGCGCTCGGAGAAGGGGTTGCCCGTGGCCAGCTCGCCGCCGACCGCCAGCAGGTCGAAGGCGCGGTAGATCGCCGGCGTCTGCTCGGCGAGCATCCGTACGCGGGACTCCGCCGGGTGCAGCCGGTTCTGGAGCGCGTCGAAGATCTCGCGGCCGTCGTCGTCGAGGATCAGGAGCTCGCCGTCGAGCACGTATCGGCCCTTCGGGAAGACGAGCTCGGGGAAGTAGCGGGCGAGCGGACGCCCGTTGCGGGACTGCAGGAACAGGTCGTCGCCGTCTACGAACGCGAGCGCGCGGAAGCCGTCGTACTTCGGCTCGTACGCCCATCCCTCGCCATCGGGGATGGTCTTGCGCGACAGCGCGAGCT
>ERZ777003.959-NODE-959-length-49309-cov-218.186564_pt1 | contig 49309 bp, 47 predicted proteins | sample MGYA00374956_ERZ777003 | MGnify/ENA primary metagenome ERZ777003 (study PRJEB29302, sample SAMN06268252) | bioreactor metagenome | isolation source: Joint BioEnergy Institute, California, USA | place: USA:Joint BioEnergy Institute, California, USA | collected...
GCCTCGGGCGAGCTGCGCTGCATCGGCTCGACCACGTTCCAGGAGTACCGCGGCATCTTCGAGAAGGACCGCGCCCTGGCCCGCCGCTTCCAGAAGATCGACATCGTCGAGCCCACGGTGGGCGAGACCTACCAGATCCTGCAGGGCCTCAAGCCCAAGTACGAGGCCCACCACGGCGTCACCTACGCCGACGAGGCATTGCAGGCGGCGGTGGAGCTGTCGGTCAAGCACATCGGCGACCGCCTGCTGCCGGACAAGGCCATCGACGTGATCGACGAGGCCGGCGCCCGCCAGCGCCTGCTGCCGGAAGGCCAGCGCAAGACCCTCATCGACATCGAGGAGATCGAGACCATCGTGGCCAAGATGGCGCGGATCCCGGCCAAGCAGGTCAGCGCCACCGACCGCGACGTGCTCCAGCACCTGGAGCGCAACCTGAAGATGGTGATCTTCGGCCAGGACGAGGCCATCGAGACCCTGGCCTCGGCGATCAAGCTGGCCCGCAGCGGGTTGGCCAACCCGGACAAGCCGATCGGCAGCTTCCTGTTCGCCGGCCCCACCGGCGTGGGCAAGACCGAGGTCACCAAGCAGCTGGCCCTGCAGCTGGGCATCGAGCTGGTGCGCTTCGACATGTCCGAGTACATGGAGCCGCACTCGGTGTCGCGCCTGATCGGCGCGCCCCCGGGTTACGTCGGCTTCGACCAGGGCGGCCTGCTGACCGAGAAGATCGTCAAGACGCCGCACTGCGTGCTGCTGCTGGACGAGATCGAGAAGGCGCACCCGGACATCTTCAACATCCTGCTGCAGGTGATGGACCGCGGCGTGCTGACCGACACCAACGGCCGCGAGGCGAACTTCAAGAACGTGATCCTGGTGATGACCACCAACGCCGGCGCCACCCAGGCCGCGCGGCGCTCGATCGGCTTCACCCGCCAGGACCACTCCACCGACGCGATGGAGGTGATCCGGCGCACCTTCACTCCGGAGTTCCGCAACCGCCTGGACGCGATCGTGCAGTTCCAGCCGCTGGGCATGGAGCACATCCTGCGCGTGGTGGACAAGTTCCTGATCGAGCTGGAGATGCAGCTGAACGAGAAGCACGTGACCCTGACCGCCACGCAGCCGGCGCGCGAGTGGCTGGCCCAGCACGGCTTCGACCCGCTGATGGGTGCCCGCCCCATGGCGCGCCTGATCCAGGACCGGATCAAGCGTCCGCTGGCCGACGAGCTGCTGTTCGGCAAGCTGGTGGACGGTGGCCGGGTCCACGTGGACGTGCGCGACGGCGAGCTGGTGGTGGAGAGCCAGCCCGAGCCCGAGCGCCTGCTGCCGGCGACCGTGTAGGCGGCCCCCTCCCGGAGTGCAGAAAAACCAGGCCCGCGACGCATCGCGGGCCTGGTTTTTTTCCGGGACGGACCTGCAGGCCGCCGCCACCGCCGTCCGCCCCGACGAGGAAGACGGACGGCGGCGGCGGATGCCCCTCCCGTCAATGGGCGTAGCGGCGTTTGCGCGCGGCGAACTCCCCGGCGTCGATGGTCTCGACCTTCTGCACGCGGCAGTCGCCGCGGCGGGTCCGCACCAGGGTGCCCTCGGGGCAGATGCGGTTCTCGGTGCCCTCGGCCAGCACCGTCAGGGTCGGGGTGATCGCCAGCGCGCCGCAGGTGCCGCGCAGCGTGACCAGGTAGTGCGAATCGCCGTCACGCAGCACCAGGCTCTGGCCGCCCTTGGAACGCGCCACCTCCTGGTTCGCGCCCAGGTCCACGCACTGGGCAAGCGGGGCCTTCCCGGCCGCGTCGGCGGCGAAGGCGAAACCGGCGAGGACGAGGGCGATGCAAAGATTCCTGGTTTTCATGCAGTCGTCGTGAAGGGTGGGATGGGAACGGGCGCAAAGGCTAGCGGCGCGGCGCGCGGCGCGGACCTGCCTGTGGTGACAGTGACCTTCTTCATGCGACGTCGGGCGCGGCCGCCGACCCATCCCCGGCGACAATCCGCGCAAAAAGCGTGGCCGGGGTGGAAGGGAACGGACACAAAAAAAGGCGGCCCGGCGGGCCGCCTTTTCGCGAAACCGTCGACGCGGGATCACTTCATGCGGTAGGTGATCCGGCCCTTGGTCAGGTCGTACGGGGTCATCTCCACCTTGACCCGGTCGCCGGTCAGGATGCGGATGTAGTTCTTGCGCATGCGGCCGGAGATGTGGGCGATGATCTCGTGCCCGTTCTCCAGACGCACCCGGAACGTGGTGTTGGGCAGCGTCTCGGTGACGGTACCTTCGAACTCGATGGTGTCGTCTTTCGACATGCGGTTCCGATATTCGCTTGCAGCGGAAAGTCCGCGAGTGTACGCCACGCGGGCCGGCAGCGCAAAATTTACGTTAATCCGCCGTCAACCCGCCAGCGACGCGGCGGGCTGCCGGCCGAAGGCCTGCGTCCACGGCCCGGGTATGCCCGGCCCCCGCACCAGGGCGGCCACCGCCTCCAGGAAGGCCGGCCGCGGCCAGCGCTCCACGCCCAGCGTGACCAGGTGCGGGTTCTCCACCTGCGCGTCCAGCAGCGGCCAGCCCTGCCGGTGCAGCCAGGCGGCCAGTGCCCCCAGCGCCACCTTGGAGCCGCCGGAGCGGGCGCTGAACATGCTCTCGCCGAAGAACATCCGGCCCACGGCCACGCCGTACAGCCCCCCGGCCAGCTCCGTGCCGTCCCAGACCTCCACCGAATGGGCGTGGCCCAGCCGGTGCAGGCGGCCGTAGGCCTGGCGCATCGCGGCAGTGATCCAGGTGCCGTCCTGCCCGCGCCGGGGCACGCTGGCGCAGGCGGCCACGACCGCGTCGAAGGCGGTGTCGGCGGTCACCACCCAGGGGCTGCGGCGCAGCCCGCGGCGGAAACGGCTGGACAGGTGCACCCGGTCGGTGCGGAACACCGCGCGCGGGTCCGGGCTCCACCACAGGATCGGCTGGCCGTCCGAGTACCAGGGGAAGATGCCCTGGCGGTAGGCATTGAGCAGGCGCGGTGGCGACAGGTCGCCGCCGATGGCCAGCAGCCCGTCCGGGGCGTCCAGCGCATGCCCGGGCGGCGGGAACGGGGCCTCCGGGTCGTCGCCGAGCAGGTAGGGGAGGCGGGGACGGGCGGCCATGGCCGGACCTCAGGCGGCGTCCCGGAACGGCGAGTGCGCGGCCAGCGCCTCGGCGTAACGGCGCACCGAGGCCGCCTCCTCGGCGCACCACTGCCGCAGCGCCTCGCGGAAGGCGGGGTGGGCGATGCGGTGGCGGCTGCGCACGAAGGCCGGCAGGAAGCCGCGCGCCAGCTTGTGCTCGCCCTGCGCGCCGGGCTCGAAGCGCGCCAGTCCCTCGCGCAGGCAGTATTCGATGCCCTGGTAGTAGCAGGTCTCGAAGTGCAGGCCCGGCAGCTCCACGGCCGCCCCCCAGTAACGCCCGTACAGGGTGTCGCCGCCACGCAGGCAGAGCGCCCCGGCCACCGGTTCGTCGCCCACCATCGCAAGTATTATCAATAGGTTGCGCGGCATTGTTGAAGCCAGGTGCGCGAAGAACCCGCGGGTCAGCGCCGGCGCGTTGCCGTAGTCGTGGAAGGTCCGCAGGTAGAAGCCGAACATCGCATCCAGCTCCGCCGGACCGGCTTCGTCGCCGTGGCGCCAGAGGAAGCGCACCCCGGCCCGCCGCACCTTCGCCCGCTCCTGGCGGATGTTCTTGCGGTGCTTGTGGTCCATGGCGGCCAGGAAGCCGTCGAAGTCCACCCAGCCGTCGCGGTTGTGCCAGTGGTACTGCACGTCGCAGCGGGCCAGCCACGGGCCGTCGTCGAACAGCACGTCCTCGTCCGCGGTGTGGAAGTTGACGTGCGCCGAGGGCAGGCCGGCCGCGTCGGCGCGCTCGCCGATGGCCTCCAGCAGCGCCCGCCGCGCGGCCTCGTCCCGGGCCAGCAGGCGCGGCCCGGTGACCGGGGAGTAGGGCACGGCGAACAGCCACTTGGGGTAGTAGTCCAGGCCGTGCCGGGCATAGGCGTGCGCCCAAGCGTGGTCGAACACGAACTCGCCGTGGGAATTGCCCTTGAGGTAACCGGGGGCGGCGGCGACCAGACGGTCGCCGTCCCACAGGGTAAGGTGGCGCGGGGTCCAGCCCCAGCCGGGACGCAGGCAGCCGCAGCGCTCCAGCCCCGCGAGGAAGGCATGGAACAGGAACGGATTGCGGCCGTCGTGCAGCCGGTCCCAGTCCGCCGGCGCTACCTCCGCCAGCGATGGCAGCTCGCGGGCGTGCAGGCTCACGCGGCCCTCCCGCCCGCCGGAACGCGGCGGCGGGCAGCGGCCATCAGAGCCCTTGGCTGTCCAGGTAGCGCTCGGCGTCCAGCGCGGCCATGCAGCCGAAGCCGGCCGAGGTGATCGCCTGGCGGTAGTGCTGGTCGGCCACGTCGCCGGCGGCGAACACGCCCTCCACCGAGGTGGCGGTGGCGTTGCCACCCAGGCCCGAGCGGATTTCGATGTAACCGTTGTTCATGGCCAGCTGGCCCTCGAACAGGCCGGTGTTGGGCGTGTGGCCGATGGCCACGAACATGCCGTGCACCGGGATCTCACGGGTGCTGCCGTCCACCGTGGACCGGACCCGCACGCCGGTCACCCCGGCGTCGTCGCCCAGCACCTCGTCGATGGTGTGGTTCCACACCGGCTCGATGGTGCCGGCCTCGACCTTGGCGAACAGCTTGTCCTGCATGATCTTCTCCGCGCGCAGGGTGTCGCGGCGGTGGACCAGGTACACCTTGCGGGCGATGTTGGACAGGTACAGCGCCTCCTCGACCGCGGTGTTGCCGCCGCCGACCACCACCACGTCCTGGTCCTTGTAGAAGAAGCCGTCGCAGGTGGCGCAGGCGGACACGCCGCGGCCCTTGTACTTCTCCTCGGAGGGGATGCCCAGGTACCTGGCGGTGGCGCCGGTGGCGATGATCAGGGCGTCGCAGGTGTAGGTGCCGCTGTCGCCGACCAGGGTGAACGGGCGCCTGGACAGGTCGGCGGTGTGGATGTGGTCGAACACGACCTCGGTGGCGAAGCGCTCGGCATGGGCCTGCATGCGCGCCATCAGCTCAGGGCCCATCACGCCCTGGGCGTCACCCGGCCAGTTGTCCACCTCGGTGGTCGTCATCAGCTGTCCGCCCTGCTGCAGGCCGGTGATCAGCACCGGCTTGAGGTTGGCGCGGGCGGCGTAGACGGCGGCGGTCCAGCCGGCGGGGCCGGAACCGAGGATGAGCAGGCGCGAGTGCTTGGTGGCGGTCATGTATAGTCGCTTCGGGAGCGGGGAATGATGCGGAGCCGCATAGAGTGGCGGCCGCCCGGTGGCGAATCAAGGCGAGCCGGTCCGGGCCACGCCCCGCGGCGGGGGCCGGCACGGGCATCGCGCCGCGCTATGCAGCGTGGGACATAAGCATTTAAGATCAATGCGTAAGAGCGCATTCCTGCGAACGATTCAAGATCCCGGAACGACGTGGCCAAGGCACTGACGGAACGCAGCAAGTCCACCCGTGGCGGGGCCACGCGCCCGGAGCGCACGCCCAATCCGCGCCGCCAGCGGCTGTGGCGCGACCTGGCCCTGATCGCCATCGTCCCGCTGCTGCTGTACATGCTGGCCAGCCTGAGCAGCTATTCGCCCGCCGACCCGGGCTGGTCGCACAGCGGCAGCATCACCGGGCAGATCCACAACATCGGCGGCTGGTTCGGCGCGCTGATGGCCGACGTGCTGCGCCAGCTGTTCGGCTACGCCTCGTTCCTGCTGCCGTTCATGCTCGGCGGGGTGGCCTGGATCGCACTGTTCGGCCTGGGCGAGGAGGACGACCTGGGGCCGGCGCTGCGCCTGGTGGGCATCGTCGGCTTCCTGATCGCCGCCACCGGCCTGCTGCACACCCGCCTGTTCCGCGTCGACGTGGCCGACGCCGGCGGCGTGATCGGCCAGCTGGTCGGCAAGTCGCTGACCACCGGCTTCGGCGTGCTCGGCGCCAACCTGTTCCTGACCGTGCTGCTGCTGGTGTCCATCACCCTGGCCACCGGGCTTTCCTGGTTCTGGGTGATGGAGAAGATCGGCGCCGGCGTGCTGGCCCTGCCGGAGCTGCTGCGGCGCAAAACCCAGCAGGCCGAGCAGTGGCACCGTGCGCGCAGCATGCGCGAGGAGCGCGAGGAGGTGCGCCGCACCGAGGCCGAGAAGCAGGCCCGCCGCGAGCCGGTGAAGATCGCGCCGCCCGCGCCGCCGGTGGTGGAGAAGAGCGAGCGCGCCAAGCGCGAGACCCAGATCCCGCTGTTCCAGGGCGTGGCCAGCACGCCCGACGGCCTGCCGCCGCTGTCCCTGCTGGACGAGCCCAAGCCGCAGGCCAAGGGCTACTCCGAGGAGACCCTGGAGGCCCTGTCGCGGCAGATCGAGTTCAAGCTCAAGGACTTCCGCATCGACGTGCAGGTGGTCGGCGCCTACCCGGGCCCGGTGATCACCCGCTTCGAGCTGGAGCCGGCGCCGGGCGTGAAGGTCAGCCAGATCAGCTCGCTGGACAAGGACATCGCCCGCGGCCTGTCGGTCAAGTCGGTGCGCGTGGTGGACGTGATCCCGGGCAAGTCGGTGATCGGCCTGGAGATCCCCAACACCACCCGGGAGATGATCTTCCTGTCCGAGCTGCTGCGCTCGAAGGAATACGACAAGTCGCCCTCGGTCCTGACCCTGGCCCTGGGCAAGGACATCGCCGGCCGGCCGACCGTGGCCGACCTGGCGCGCATGCCGCACCTGCTGGTGGCCGGCACCACCGGCTCGGGCAAGTCGGTGGCGGTCAACGCCATGGTCCTGAGCCTGCTGTACAAGGCCACGCCCAAGGACCTGCGGATGCTGATGATCGACCCGAAGATGCTCGAGCTGAGCGTCTACCAGGACATCCCGCATCTGCTGGCGCCGGTGGTCACCGACATGAAGGAGGCCGCCAACGGCCTGCGCTGGTGCGTGGCGGAGATGGAGCGCCGCTACAAGCTGATGAGCGCGGTGGGCGTGCGCAACCTGGCCGGCTTCAACAAGAAGATCAAGGACGCCATCGACGCGGGCCAGCCGCTGATGGACCCGCTGTTCAAGCCCAACCCGGAGCTGGGCGAGGCGCCGCGCCCGCTGGAGCCGCTGCCGTTCATCGTCATCATCATCGACGAGTTCGCCGACATGATGATGATCGTCGGCAAGAAGGTGGAGGAGCTGATCGCCCGCCTGGCGCAGAAGGCGCGCGCGGCCGGCATCCACCTGATCCTGGCCACGCAGCGCCCGTCGGTGGACGTGATCACCGGCCTGATCAAGGCCAACATCCCGACCCGCATCGCCTTCCAGGTGTCGAGCAAGATCGACTCGCGCACCATCCTGGACCAGTCCGGCGCCGAGACCCTGCTGGGCCACGGCGACATGCTCTACCTGCCGCCGGGCACGGCGATGCCCGAGCGCGTGCACGGCGCCTTCGTCAGCGACGACGAGGTCCACCGCGTGGTCGAGCACCTCAAGGCCGGCGGCAAGGCCGAGTACGTCGAGGGCGTGCTGGACGAGGTGCAGACCATGGGCGACGGCGTGGTGGTCGGCGCCAACGGCCTGCCGGAGGCGGCCGGCGGCGACGAGACCGACCCGCTGTACGACGAGGCCGTGCGCATCGTCACCGAGACCCGCCGCGCCTCCATCTCCGGCGTGCAGCGCCGGCTGAAGATCGGCTACAACCGCGCCGCGCGCCTGATCGAGGCCATGGAGGCCGCCGGCGTGGTCAGCCCACCGGAGCACAACGGCGACCGCACCGTGCTGGCGCCGCCGCCCCCGCGCGACTGACCGGGGCGGGGGTTCACCGCCCGCCGCCGCGCGCGTGCCGCCTGTTCAGGCAGGCAAGGGCACACTCTTGCGGCATCCCATCCGAACGACGACGAACCCATGTCCCGAGTACTGCGCACCGTTTCCTGCCTGGCTCTCGGCCTGGCGCTGCTGTCCGGCAATGCACTGGCCGGCGCGCGCGACGAGCTGGCCCGGTTCACCCGCGGCCTGAAGGGGCTGGAGGGCGAGTTCACCCAGCAGGTGTACGACGCCAACGGCCGCCGCAAGGAGAGCAGCGCCGGCAAGGTCGCCGTGTCCGCGCCGCGCCTGTTCCGCTGGGAATACACCACGCCCTTCGTCCAGCTGGTGGTGGCCGACGGCGAGAAGGTCTGGATCTACGAGCCGGACCTGCAGCAGGCCACGGTCAAGCCGCAGGGCGAGGAGGAGCGCAACAGCCCGCTGGTGGCGCTGTTCGAGCCGGCGCGCCTGGAGCGCCAGTTCGACGTCAGCGAGGACGCCACGCCCAGCGACGGCCTGCAGTGGATGACGCTCACGCCCAAGGTGGACGCCGAGGCCAACTTCCAGGTCGCGCGCCTGGGCTTCAACGGCCAGGGCCTGGCCCGCATGGAGGTCGTGGACCTGGTCGGGCAGAAGACCGAGATCCGCTTCGGCGCCTGGCGCCGCAACCCGTCCTTCGCCGCCGGCACCTTCCAGTTCAAGCCCGGCAAGGACGTGGACGTGGTCGGCCAGTGACGCCCGCCTGAGCAGAACACCCGCCGCAGGCGCTACGATGGGCGGATGAGCCGTACCCGCCGCACCGCCGCCGACGCCGCCCTGCCTTTCGCCGAAACCGCGCCGCAGGACGCGCTGCGTCCGCTGGCCGAGCGCATGCGGCCGCGCAGCCTGGACGAGATGGTGGGCCAGCGCCGCCTGCTGGCCCCCGGCTCGGCCCTGCGCCGCGCGGTGGAGGCGGGCAGGGTGCACTCGATGATCCTGTGGGGCCCGCCAGGCTGCGGCAAGACCACCCTGGCCCTGCTGCTGGCGCAGTACGCCAACGCCGATTTCCGCGCCATCTCCGCGGTGCTGTCCGGCCTGCCGGACGTGCGCCAGGTGCTGGCCGAGGCTGCCGAGCGCTTCGCCGGGGGCCGCCGCACCGTCCTGTTCGTGGACGAGGTGCACCGCTTCAACAAGGCCCAGCAGGACGCCTTCCTGCCGCACATCGAGCGCGGCACCATAGTCTTCGTCGGTGCCACCACCGAGAACCCCTCGTTCGAGCTCAACTCGGCGCTGCTCTCGCGTTGCCGCGTGCACGTCCTGGAGGCGGTCTCGGCCGAGGACATCACCGCCGCCCTGCGGCGGGCCCTGGAGGACGCCGAGCGCGGCCTGGGCGGGCAGGGCATCGAGGTGGAGGAATCGGCCCTGCGCGAGATCGCGCACGCGGCCGACGGCGACGTGCGCCGCGCCCTGACCCTGCTGGAAATCGCCGCCGAACTGGCCGCGGACGAGGGCGGCCGGATCACCGAGCAGACCCTGCTGCAGGTGCTGGCCGACCGCACCCGGCGCTTCGACAAGGGCGGCGAGCAGTTCTACGACCAGATCTCGGCCCTGCACAAGTCCATCCGCAGCTCCAACCCGGACGCGGCGGTGTACTGGCTGGCGCGCATGCTCGATGGCGGCTGCGACCCCATCTACCTGGCCCGGCGCCTGACCCGCATGGCGGTGGAGGACATCGGCCTGGCCGACCCGCGCGCCCTGCAGATGGCGGTGGACGCCTGGGACACCTACGAACGCCTGGGCAGCCCGGAGGGCGACCTGGCCCTGGCCCAGGTGGCGATCTACCTGGCCAGCACGGCCAAGTCCAACGCCGCCTACATGGCCTGGAACCAGGCCCGCGCCGACGTGCGCCAGTACGGCACCGCCGAGGTGCCCATGCACCTGCGCAACGCGCCCACGAAGCTGATGAAGCAGCTGGGCTACAACAAGGGCTACCAGTACGACCACGACGTGGAAGGCGGCGTGGCCCTGGACCAGACCTGCTTCCCCGACAGCATGGGGGAGCGCGTGTACTACCAGCCTGTCGAGCGCGGCCTGGAGATCCGCCTCAAGGAAAAGCTGGACCGGCTGCGCGAGGCGCGGGCGCAGGCGCGCGCCGCCCGCGGCCGGGGCAGGCAGGGGCAGGCAGGATGAGCGCGATGCTGAAGAGCTTCCTCGCCGTGGGCACCGGCGCGGCCATCGGCGCCTGGCTGCGCTGGGGCCTGTCGGCCTGGCTCAACCCGGTCCGCAGCCCGGTGCCGCTGGGCACCTTGGCCGCCAACCTGGCCGGCGGCTACGCCATCGGCCTGGTCCTGGCCTGGCTGGCCGACCGCCCTGGCCTGGCCCCGGAATGGCGCCTGTTCCTGGCCACCGGCCTGCTGGGCGGCCTGACCACGTTCTCCACCTTCTCGGCCGAGGTCGTCCAGCAGCTGTCCCGCCACCAGTACGGCCACGCGGTGCTGGGCGTGGTCCTGCACCTGTTCGGCTCCCTGGGCATGACCGCGCTGGGGCTGTACACGTTCCGGCTGCTGCGCGGCTGAGCGCCAGAAAAGGCATTAGGTATTTCGCGCAAGATGCTGATTTTAAATATAAATTTTCAGCTCACGGCCGCATCTGATCGCGGGGCGTGGAGGCGGAATTCCGGCCATGCCGGCCATTGACACCGGTCACCCGGGTTCGACCGCCCGTGGCGTGAAGGCGGACGGCATACAGCATCAGGAACAACGCTCAAGTCACTGATTTACACAGGGAATTTAGACTCGTGGCGGCACCCGGACCCGGAGCCGATCCCAGGACCACGGGCCGATCCCGCCTGACCTGGCCGCACACCAGGCGGCCGGGCGCGGTCGCCGGTACGGCGGGCGCGGCCGAAGACATGGCGGAAACGACCGCATCCGCATCACGCCACAGGCCCCAGGCTGGGCGTGCGAACCCAGGGAGCCGGCCATGCCCGTAATGCGCTTCATCGGCGGCCCGCTGCACGGCCGGGAACAGGCCTGCCATGCCGTGCCGGAAACCTTCACCGTGATCCATCAGGGTACGGACTTCACGTACCAGCGCCGGCGTCTGGCCTGCGACGCGGACGATGCACCGACCATCGCGGTCTACGCGCCACCGGCGATGTCCCCGGAGGCACTGCACCAGGCGCTCGAGCGGTTCCAGAGCGGGGCCGAATCCTGGCGGTCCTGAGCCAGCCGGCCCGGCGCTCTCCCATACTCCACCATTTACATAATGTATATTATGCGAAATCCAGGGTGCGTCCGGCGAGAGCCTGGGCCGGCCCCCGGCTCGCCCTGATTCCCGGTGCCTCCAGTACCGCAACCGCGTCCTGGAGAATCACGTGCCGCCGGCGCCCGCAGCCACCGCGTCGTGCTGCGGCGGACTTCGGCTCCACCCGACCACGGCCACCGCTGCTGTGCACCCGCCGCCGCCGCGGTTCCGTCCGATCCGGACCCGAACGGCCTGTCCGGCCAGTTCCGGCCGCACCACGGGACACGGGCGCCATTCCGGGCCCGGTATCCCGGCCCGTTCCGGAACGTCCTCGCATGGATGGCCCCGCCGGCCCGGCGGACCCCCAGGACGGCTCCCTGCGGCCTGGCGAACGCGGGCCCGGACCGGGTCCGGTGGCGGCGGTGGCTCAGCGCCGCGCCGAGCGGGTGCCGTTGCGCCGCGCCGTTTCGCGGTTCTGCACGAACTCCGGGAAGACCTCGGCCAGCGGCCTGGTCTCCGGCAGGATGTAGAAGACCCCGCCCCGTTCGAAGATCGGGGTGATCACGCGCTCGTAGAACGTCGGTGAAACGTTGATGCAGCCGTGGGTGATGCGGTTGTCGTCCGGCGTCGGCGAGGCCAGCCGTTCGACGCGCTTCTCGGCCGGAACGCCGGTGGCCACGGGATGGATCGAGACCGCCGAGTCGTAGTCCACCCAGAGCACGCGCCCGGCATCCAGGGATGGACCGAAGCCGCCGATGAAACGGCCGGCCGGCGTGGTGCGGTCACGCCCGGGGATCTCGCGCAATGCCAGGCCGGCGATGCCGGGCGCCGTGTGGTCACCGACCGCCGAGCCGAACAGCGCGGGCGCCGCGCCGCGGAGCCGTCCGTCGCCGCTGAAGACCAGGATCTGGGCGGCGGCCTTGTCCATGATCGCGAAGGGATAGCCCTCGCTGTCGCGGGTGGCGACCACCCAGCCGGCCAGCTCGATCACCGTGTCGGAGACCTCCTGGCCTTCCGGAAGCTCGTCGATGACGGCCACCGGCGGCGTGGCGGCGTCATCCGCGTGAGCCTGGGCGGGGCCCGCGAACACCAGCACCAGCGCCAGCGCGCTGGACGCAACCCGGAGCATCGGCTTCATGCACTCGATTGGACGGCTGATGGTACGACTCCTCTGGAACCACCTTGCAGACGACGATCATGTACCCGGCATCCCGGTGGCCCTGCCGGCCACCGGGTTCCGGGTCGGACCTTCCTGGTCGCGTGCCGCGAACGCTCAGCCGCGCGGCTGGCGGCGCGGCGCCTGCTCCAGCTGCTGCACGCGGCTTTCGATCTGGTCCAGGCGGCGGTTGGCCTGCTGCGCGGACTGGTTGGCCGACTCGGCGCTCTGGGCCGCGTTCTGCACGCGCGCGTCGAGCTGGTCCAGGCGCGAGTTGATCGTCGCGAACTCGTCGCTGTAGGTGGCGCAGCCACCAAGACCCAGCGAGGCCACCACGACCGCCACGCCGAGAACACGCGCATTCACCAGGTTCAGCTTGGTCAGAGACATTTCCATTTCCTCCCTTGTTGGGACCCCGGAATATATCGGCGTTTTCGTGTACGCAACGAAGAGACTTTCAGGGTGCGTTTGGATACGTAGAAGAAGCGTGAAGGAGGACATCCACAAATGCGATCCATGCCCCACTCCGCCGCGGACACACGCCACAGGATGCCTCGCAGGCACCGCACACGCACGGCCGCTTCGCGCGCACGACCTGCGTCGCCCGCGCAGGCGTGATGCATGCATCACAGGTGGCGCCCAGCCGGTGCAGCGTTGCCTGCCCCCGCCCTGGCCATGACCTGCTCCCGGCCGTTGGCCGGTCTGCCGAACGTCTGGCCACCGATGCAGGCCATGCCTGGCTCTCGCGTTCCGGCGTCCCCATCGCCGGCAGGCGGGCGACGCTGTCAACGGCGCCGGGCAGGCCATGCTCCCGTCCTGCACGCACCTGTGGGCCTGCCGCGCCGGAGCCGCGGCACCGGCGGCAGCAACGGCAGGCAGCCGTCCGTGTCACCGCATCCCCTCCGTCCTGCCCTGCCCGGCCCGCGCCGGCAACGGGGGCGGCGCCCGGGCCGGGGAACCCCGCATTGTCGGCCTCACGCGGCATGCGGGAAGATGCCGGTTTTTCGGAACAGGTGCTTCATGGGCAACCGCTCGGGTCGGCGCAAATGGGCATGGAGGGCCGCGGCGGCGGCCGGGCTGCTGGTGCTGCTCTGGGGTGTGTCCCGCCTGCGTGGCCCCGCCCTGCCCGGCTACGAGGTGGCGGCCGGCCCCATGGTCCAGTCGGTGGTGGCCACCGGCCGTGTGGCCTCGCTCTCGCGCGTGCAGGTGGGTGCCGAGATCGCCGGCCTGGTGCTGGAGCGCCGGGTGATGGACGGCGACCGGGTGCAGCCCGGCGACGTGCTGGTGGTGCTGCGCGCCCGCGACCTGGAGGCCCAGCGCGACGAGGCCAGGGCCGCGCTGGCGGCACTGCGCGACTCCGAGCGGCCGGACGCCGAGGCGCGGCTGCGCCAGGCCCGTGCCGACCTGGCCCAGGCCGAGCGCGAGCTGGCCCGCCGCCGCGAACTGGGCCAGCGCCAGCTGGTGGCGCGCGAGAGCGTGGAGCAGGCCGAACAGGCCGTGGTCGCCGCGCGCGCGGCGGTCGAGCAGGCGCAGGTGGCCGCCCGGGCCCTGGCCGCCGGCGGCGCGCGCGAAGCGCAGGCGCTCGAGCGCCTGCGCGCGGCCGAGGCCGCGCTGGAACGCGCGGTGGTCCGCGCCACCGTGGCCGGCACCGTGCTGACCCGCGGCGTGGAACCGGGCGACACCGTCACCCCGGGGCAGGTGCTGCTGGAGATCGCCCGCGATGCGCCCGGCGAGATCCTGGTGGCGCTGGACGAGAAGAACCTGTCGCTGCTGGCGCCGGGCCAGGAGGCCACCTGCATCGCCGACGCCTGGCCCGGCCGCCCCTTCCCCGCCACCGTGCACCACATCGCCCCGGCGATCGACCCGGCGCGGGGCACCGTGGACGTGCGCCTGCGCTACGACCCGCAGGCTGACTTCCTGCGCGAGGACATGACGGTCACCGCCACCATCCGCACCGGTCGGCGCGAGCGCGCGCTGGTGGTGCCCAACGATGCCCTGCTCGGGGCCGACGCCGGCTCCGACCGCGCCCAGGTGCTGCGCGTGCGCGACGGCCGCGTGCAGCGCGTGCCGGTGCGCCTGGGCCTGCGCGGTCTGGCCGCCACCGAAGTGGTCGAGGGCCTGCAGGCCGGCGACCGGGTGCTGGCCGCCGGCGCCCTGGCCGCGGACGCGCTGCCGGAGGACGGCACGCGGGTGCGCGTCACCCGCCAGCCGGCGCCGGACACCGGCAATGCCACCGCCGGCGAGCTGCCGGTCAGGCTCGACTGAGCGATGTGGATCGAGACCACCCTCGCCATGCGCTTCCTGCGGCAGGGGCGCGCGCAGAGCCTGCTGATTCTGGTGGGCATCGCCGTGGGCGTGGCGGTGATCGTGTTCGTCACCGCGCTGATCTCCGGCCTGCAGCAGAACATCATCGAGCGCACCCTGGGCACCCAGTCGCACGTGCGCGTGGAAGCGCCGCGCGAGGTCAACCGCGTGGCCCCGGTGCCGGAGGGCGTGCTGCAGCTGGTGCTGGAGGACCCGCGCCCGCAGGCGCTGCGGCCGATCGACAACTGGCTGGCGGTGCGCGACGTGCTCGAGCGCGTGCCCGGCGTCACCGCGGTCTCGCCGGTGGTGTCCGGCCCGGCGTTCGGCCGCCGCGGCACGGCCGTGCAGTCGGTGGCGCTGGTGGGCGTGGACCTGCCGCGCTACCTGCGGGTGATCCCGCTGGACCGGAACATGGTCGAGGGCAGGCTGGAGATCGGCTCGGGCAACGCCGTGGTCGGGCGCAAACTGGCCGAGGACCTGGGCCTGCGCCTGGGCGGCAAGCTGCGCCTGGACAGCGGCAGCGGCCGCGAGGCCGTGGTCAACGTGGCCGGCATCTTCGAGCTGGGCGTGCGCGAGCTGGATTCGCGCTACGTGTACGTGGACCTGAAGCAGGCACAGTCGCTGCTGGCCCTGCCCGGCGGCGTGACCGTGATCGACCTGACCGTGGAGGACCTGTTCGGCGCCGACCGCATCGCCGCGCGCGTGCGCGGCCTGACCGGCCTGCAGGCCGAGAGCTGGATGGAGACCAACGCCCAGCTGATGAACGCGCTGGCCTCGCAGAACATGTCCACGCGCATGATCAGCTTCTTCGTCGCCATGTCCGTGGCCCTGGGCATCGCCAGTGTGCTGGCGGTGAGCGTGACCCAGCGCACCCGCGAGATCGGCATCCTGCGCGCGATGGGCACGCGCCGGGCGCAGATGCGCCGGGTGTTCCTGGTCCAGGGCGCGGTGCTGGGCCTGGCCGGCTCGGCCATCGGCGCACTGGCCGGACTGGGCCTGGTGGCGGCGTTCAACACCTTCGGCCCCAGGCTGTTCATCATCCCGCTGCCGCCGGGGCTGATCCCGGCGGCGATGGCGCTGGCCACCGTCGCCGGCGCGGGGGCGGCCTGGGTGCCCGCCTCGCGCGCGGCGCGCCTGGACCCGGTGGAGGCGATCCGTGGCTGAGGAAGTGCTGCGCCTGGAGGGGCTGCGCAAGTCCTACAACGTCGGCCAGCCGAACGAGGTCGAGGTGCTGCACGGCCTGGACCTGCGCCTGGAGGCCTCCGACTTCGCCGCCCTGGTCGGTCCCTCCGGCTCGGGCAAGAGCACCCTGCTGAACCTGATCGGCCTGCTGGACTCCCCCACCGCCGGCGAGCTGTACCTGCGCGGCCAGCCGACCCGGGCCATGGACGACGAGGCGCGCACCGCCCTGCGTGGCCGCCACATCGGCTTCGTGTTCCAGTTCCACCACCTGATCGGCGCGTTCACCGCGCTGGAGAACGTGCTGATGCCGTGGATGGTGGCCCACGGCAAGCCCACGCCGGAGATCGTGGACACCGCCCGCGACCTGCTGCGCCAGGTGGGCCTGGAGAGGCTGGCCGACCGCAAGCCCGGCGAACTGTCCGGCGGACAGCAGCAGCGTGTGGCCATCGCCCGCGCCCTGGTCACCCGCCCCGCCCTGCTGCTGGCCGACGAGCCCACCGGCAACCTGGACACGAAGACCGCGGCCGAGGTGTTCGCCCTGCTGCGCCGCTTCAACGAGGAATTCGGCTGCGCCGTGCTGGTGGTCACCCACGACCCGCGCCTGTCGGAGACCTGCGACCGCACCATCACCCTCGTGGACGGGGCGATCGTCGCAGACGAGCGCCATCCGCGGCAGCAGCCCGGCCAACGGCCCCCGGCCTGACCGCGCCTCATGCCCACCCGTGGAGCCGATGCCGCCGCGCGGCGCGTCGCGGCGCGGACCGCCGCTGGAGGCGCAGGAGGCGTCGTACTTGGCCGCGTCGGCCAGCACCGCCAGTTTCTCGGACAGTTCCATCGGACCAAGTGTAGCGGCGGCCTGGTCCCCGTCCGTGAGACGGCGCCGGAACGGTTCATGCGGCCTCCGCCGGCGGATCCTTGACCCTGGACCTGACTCCAGGGTGGACAATGCAGCCTCCCGTGGAGTGGAAGCGTTGCCGCCATGAACATCGGCCAGCTCGCGCGCCAGTCCGGCGTGCCGATCGACACCATCCGCTACTACGAGCGCCAGGGCCTGCTGCCCGAGCCACGGCGCGCCGCCAACGGCTACCGCCAGTACGACGGGGAAGACCTGCGCCGCCTGCGTTTCGTGCGCCGGGCCAAGCAACTGGGCTTCTCGCTGGAGGACATCGCCGGCCTGCTGCAGCTCGGCGCCGCGCGCGGCGCGGACATGGCCCAGGTGCGGCAGGCCGCGCAGGAGAAGATCGCGGCCATCCAGCAGCGGATCGAGGAACTGGCGCGGGTGCGCGACGCGCTGCAGCAGCTGGTCCAGGCCTGTCCGGGCCACGGCGAGCTGGCCCGTTGCCCGATCATGGCGGCCCTGGAAGGAGAGAACGAATGAGCGGTTGCGGCAAGCACCCTTCCCCTGCCCCCTCCCCGTCGCATGGCGGCTGTTGCGGTGGCCCCGCCCGGTCCGAACCCCTGCCCGCGGCCGCATCCGGCTGCTGCGGCGGCCGGAGCGGAACGGCCACCGGCAGCACACCTGACAGTGGATGCCGTGGCGGCACCCAGCCCCCGATGCCGCTGCCGGTCCATGCCGGCCACCATCACGCCGATCCCGCACCGCAGGCCGGCTGCCGCTGCGGCCGGCCGGAGGAAGCCGCGTCGTCCACCCTGGACGGCTGCTGCGGCGGCCACGAGGACGGCCGCATGCCCGCGGCGCAGGACGAGCGCCGCGGCCACGCCGCCGGGGCCGCGTCCGTGGCGCATGGCGACTGCTGCAGCCCGGCACCGGCCAAGGCCTGCTGCGGCAGCCGCCACGCCAGCCAGGACGGCGCCGCCGCGGAACCGGCGACCGACCCGGTCTGCGGCATGCGCGTGGACCCGGCCCGCACCCCGCACCACGCCGAATACGACGGCCGCACCTGGTACTTCTGCGCGGCCCGCTGCCGCGAACGCTTCCTGGCCGATCCGCGCCGCTGGCTGGATCCGGCCGCCGCGCCCGCGGAGGTGCCGGCCCCGCCCGGCACGCTCTACACCTGCCCGATGGATCCCGAGGTCGTGCGCGAGGGCCCCGGCACCTGCCCGGTGTGCGGCATGGCCCTGGAGCCGATGCTGCCCAGCCTGGACGAGGGCGAGAACCCGGAGCTGACCGATTTCCGCCGCCGCTTCTGGACCAGCCTGCCGCTGACCGCCGCGACCATGGTGCTGGCGATGTGGGGCCACCGGCTGCTGCCGGCGCTGGCGCCGGCGGCGCGCAGCTGGGCGGAGCTGGTGCTGTCAGCGCCGGTGGTGCTGTGGGCCGGCTGGCCGTTCCTGCAACGCTGGGCCGGCTCCATCCGCGGCGGCCACCCCAACATGTGGACCCTGATCGGCACCGGCGTGCTGGCGGCATTCGGCTACTCCGTGGCCGCCACGGTGGCGCCGCAGCTGTTCCCGGCCGGCTTCCACGAGCACGGCCGGGTGGGCGTCTACTTCGAGGCCGCGGCCACCATCGTCTCCCTGACACTGCTGGGCCAGGTGCTGGAGCTGAAGGCGCGCGCGCGCACCTCCTCGGCCATCCGCGCCCTGCTGGAACTGGCCCCGGCCACCGCGCGCCGGCTGCGCGAAGACGGGGGCGAGGAGGACGTGCCGCTGGCCAGCGTCGCCGTCGGCGACCGCCTGCGCGTGCGCCCCGGCGAGAAAGTGCCGGTGGACGGCACGGTGCTGGAGGGCCGATCGCACGTGGACGAGTCCATGCTCACCGGCGAACCGCTGCCGGTGGCCAAGGCCGTGGGCGATGCCGTGGTCGGCGGCACCCTCAACGGCAACGGCGCGCTGGTGATCCAGGCCACCCGCGTCGGCGATCAGACCGTGCTGGCGCGGATCGTGCAGCTGGTGGCGCAGGCGCAGCGCTCGCGCGCGCCGATGCAGCGGCTGGCCGACCGGGTCGCGTTCTGGTTCGTGCTGGGCGTGATCGGCGTGGCCGTGCTCACCTTCCTGGCCTGGGGCCTGTTCGGCCCGGAGCCGGCGTGGACGCACGCGGTGCTGGCGGCGGTGTCGGTGCTGATCATCGCCTGCCCCTGCGCGCTGGGCCTGGCCACGCCGATGTCGGTGATGGTGGCCAGCGGCCGCGCCGCCCAGGCCGGCGTGCTGTTCCGCGACGCCGAGGCGATCGAGCGCTTGCGCGAGGTGGACACCGTCGTGGTGGACAAGACGGGCACGCTGACCGAGGGCCGCCCCGTGTTCCGCGAGGTGCTGGCCGTGGACGGCGGCGATGCCGGCGAGGTGCTGCGCCTGGCCGCCAGCCTGGACAGCCGCAGCGAACATCCGGTGGGTCAGGCGATCGCCGCCGAGGCGCGCCGCCGCGGCTTGGCGCTGGTGGCGGTGGAAGAGTTCGAGTCCACCGCCGGCAGCGGCATCCGTGGCCGCGCCGGCGGCCACGCGCTGCTGCTCGGTTCACCCGCGCTGATGGCGCGCGGCGGCGTGGACACCGCGGCGCTGGAGGCGAAAGCCGCCGCGTTGCGCGGGGAAGGCGCCAGCGTGGTGATGCTGGCGGTGGACGGCCGCCTGGCCGGCCTGCTGGCCGTGGCCGACGCTATCAAGCCCAGCACGCCGGAAGCGCTGCGCCGCCTGCACCACGCCGGCCTGCGGGTGATCATGGCCAGCGGCGACGCCCAGGCCACGGCCGAGGCGGTGGGCCGGCAGCTGGGCCTGGACGAGGTCCACGGCAGCATGACGCCCGACGCCAAAGTGGCGCTGGTGCAGCGCCTGCGCGGGGAAGGCCGGCGCGTGGCCATGGCCGGCGACGGCATCAACGACGCGCCCGCGCTGGCCGCGGCCGACATCGGCATCGCCATGGGCACCGGCACCGACGTGGCCATGTCCTCGGCGCAGGTGACCCTGGTGCGCGGCGACCTGCGCGGCATCGCCCAGGCGCTGGAGATCTCGCGCGCGGCGGTGCGCAACATGCGCCAGAACCTGACCTTCGCCCTGCTCTACAACGGCATCGGCGTGCCGGTGGCCGCCGGCGTGCTGTATCCGTTCACCGGCCTGCTGCTCTCGCCCATGCTGGCCGCGGCGGCAATGAGCCTCAGCTCGGTGTCGGTGATCGGCAACGCACTGCGCCTGCGTTTTGCCGGCGACGGCCGGCGCGGCGACTGAGCGCGTCCCCTGCGTTGCGGAATGCCGGCGCCGTGCAGGCGGCGCCGGTTTTTCTTCCGGCCACGGAAAACCGGCACGCGGCGCATGCGGAAAACGCAAAGGAAAACGGCCGCCTGGAAAGGCGGCCGCCCGTGATGGCGTCCCCACGGGGATTCGAACCCCGGTCGCTACCGTGAAAGGGTAGTGTCCTAGGCCTCTAGACGATGGGGACTGGAACCTTGTTTCAACCCCCACCGTCCGGCGGGAAAGTTGGTGGAGCCAGCCGGGATCGAACCGGCGACCTCTTGCATGCCATGCAAGCGCTCTCCCAGCTGAGCTATGGCCCCACAGCCGAGGAAGAAAATTGTAGGCGGAAGCTTCGGCTTTCGCAAGCCCCCGTTGAAGGATTTCCTTTCCGGGGAGGAAGCCAACCTGCCGACACATCTTCGACGGGATGGTGCGGCGCCGGAGCGCCGCGGCAGGGAAATTATGAAGGCTCCCGCATCCGCCGCGCAAGAGTCTCAGCGCAACAACAGCCACGGCAGCGCCAGCGTCAGCCCGAGCACCAGCAGCATGGCCAACAGCGAGGCCAGCACCGCCACGGGACGCGCGTGCAACTGGGTGGCGAAGGTCTCCGCCCTGCCCTCGCGCAGCGCCGCCTCGCGCTCGGCGCGCACGCGCTCGCGCAACCGTGCCTGGTAGGCATCCAGGCGAGCGCGTGCGCGCGGGAAGTCACCGGCATCGCGCAGCCACAATCCGCCGGCGGACAGGCCGAACGGGCCCGGGCGGGTCTCATACCAGTCCACGCCCAGCTCGTCCAGGAGCGCGCGCACTTCCGCGGCCTCCTCCTCGGGCACGTTGCGAAGACGGAAGATCAGCTTGGCCATGCACGCATCATAGCCAGTGGCGCCGCGCCGCATCGGGTACGCTTTGCGCCCCGCCACCACCTGCGAGCCCGCGCGATGCGCCGTCCCGTCCTTGCCTGCCTGCTGCTGGCCGCCCTGCTGGGCGCGTGCAGCGCCGATCCCGGTATCCCGCGCGGCGGCGCGATCGCCGAACTGCAGCGCATCGACACCCATGCCGGCACCGGTGCGGAGGCACGTCCCGGCGACGAGGTCACCGTGCACTACACCGGCTGGCTGTACGACGAGCATGCGCCCGACCGGCGCGGCCGCCGGTTCGACAGTTCGCGCGAGCGCGGCCAGCCCTTCAGCTTCGTGCTCGGCGCCGGCCGCGTGATCCGCGGCTGGGACGAGGGTGTGGCCGGCATGCGCGTGGGCGGCCGGCGCACCCTGCTGATTCCCGCCGACCTGGCCTACGGTCGCCGCGGCGCGGGCCGCGTGATCCCGCCCAACGCCTCGCTGGTGTTCGAGGTGGAACTGCTCGGGGTCCGGCGCAAGGACTGACGACGATGCAGGAGGCCCCATCCCCAGTCCGCCTGCCCGGGCTGGCCATCGTCGGCGGCGGTCCGGCCGGACTGATGGCCGCCGAGGTGGCGCGCGCGGCCGGCTGTGAGGTGGACCTGTTCGAGGCCAAGGGCTCGGTCGGACGCAAGTTCCTGATCGCCGGCAAGGGCGGGCTGAACCTCACCCATGCCGAGCCGCTGCCGGACTTCATCGGCCGCTATGGCGCGCGCGCCGACGCCGTCGCCGCCTGGCTGCACGGGTTCGGTCCCGAGGCGTTGCGCGACTGGGCACGCGGGCTGGGCGTGGACACCTACGTGGGCAGCTCGCGGCGCGTGTTTCCGCTGGACCGCAAGGCCGCGCCGCTGCTGCGCGGCTGGGTGCGGCGGCTGAAGGAACAGGGCGTGCGCTTCCATGTGCAGCACCGCTGGCTGGGCTGGGACGAGGCCGGCGCACTGCGCTTCGCCACGCCCGCCGGCGAGCGCAGCCTGCATGCCGGCGCCACGGTGCTGGCCCTGGGCGGCGGCAGCTGGCCGCAACTGGGTTCGGACGGAGCCTGGGTGCCGGTGCTGCGGGAGCGCGGCGTGGACGTGGCGCCGCTGGTGCCGGGCAACTGCGGCTTCGACATCGGCTGGAGCGCGCATTTCGCCGAACGCCATGCCGGCGCCCCGCTCAAGCCGGTGGTGGCGCACTGGCGCGATGCCGAAGGCCGCGAACAGGCATTGCAGGGCGAGTGCGTGGCCACCGCCACCGGCATCGAGGGCAGCCTGGTCTACGCGCTGTCGGTGCCGCTGCGCGAGGCCATCGCCCGCGACGGCCAGGCCACGCTGTGGCTGGACCTGGTCCCCGGTCGCGACCTCGACCGCCTGCGGCGCGACCTGGCGCGCCCGCGCAACGGCCGCAGCCTCAGCGAGCACCTGCGCCGCCATGCCGGCGTGGGCGGGGTGAAGGCGGCGCTGCTGCGCGAGGTGCTCGACGCCGCGGCCCTGGCCGACATGGTACGCGTGGCCGCCACGCTCAAGCGCCTGCCGCTGGTGCTCAGGCGCCCGCGCCCCATCGAGGAGGCCATCAGCAGCGGCGGCGGCGTGCGCCTGGAGGCGATGGACACCGACCTGATGCTGTCCACCGTGCCGGGCGTGTTCTGTGCAGGCGAGATGCTGGACTGGGAAGCGCCCACCGGTGGCTACCTGCTGACCGCGTGCTTCGCCAGCGGGCGCCGCGCCGGCCTGGCCGCGGCGCGCTGGCTGCAGCGGCGCTGAGCCTCAGCCCGCCTGCAGCGGCCAGCGCCCGAGCAGGCGGTACCCGGCGCTGCCGGGGCCGCGCACGCTCTCCAGCAGGGCGAAATCCCCGACCGGCCAGTGCACGGGCGGCAGCGGCCGCGGCACGATGCGCACGCTGGCGCGGCGGCGCAGGGTCACGTGCGGGGCGAAACCCGAACCGGGCGGCACGCGGACGCGCCGCTGTGCCAGTTCCGTGGCCAGCGTGCCGTGCAGCGCCAGCAGCGGCGGGCTGGCCGCGCCGCGCAGCACCCACACCGCCTCGCAACGGCCGAAGCAGTCGGCCGTGTCCAGGGTGACGGAAAAGCGTGGCACCCGCACCGCGGCGGCCGCCTCGCGCGCGGCGTCCACCGTGGCCTGTGGCGGCTGCGACCACTCGCCCAGCCAGTGCAGGGTCAGGTGCAGCTTGCCGTCGGGCACGCCGCGGCCGCGCTGCGGCGGCAGCTCCGCCTCCAGCGCCTGCCGCGCCGCGCGCAGGGCCGCGACCGTGGCCGCGTCCGGCAGCAGCGCGAAGAACAGGCTGTGGCGGCGTGGCGGCGGTGCGCCGAACAGGTCGCCGGAGGCGGACATGGCCGGCTCAGACCGCGGCGGTGACCACGATCTCGACCTTCCACTCCGGCCGCGCCAGGCGCGCCTCCACGGTGGCGCGCGGCGGCGCATCGCCCGGCGCCACCCACTCGTCCCAGGCCTGGTTCATGCCCTGGAAGTCGGCCATGTCGGCCAGGTAGACGATGGCCTGCAGGATCCGGCTCTTGTCGGTGCCGGCACGGGCCAGCAGCGCGTCGATGGCCTGCAGCACCTCGCGGGTCTGGCCGACGATGTCCAGGCTGCCGTCCTCCGGCACCTGGCCGGCCAGGTAGGCCACGCCGTTGTGGACGGCCATCTCGGACAGGCGCGGACCGACATCGAAACGCTGGATCATGGACGACTCCCTGGTGCGGTGGGATTGCGGGCGCGCAGGATACACCGCGCCCGCGCCGGGCCGGCGGCGCTGGCCCGCTCAACTTCCCCCCCCCTGCCCGGCCGATACCGGCAGCGGTACCTGCCGGGATTTCCCATGCTCATCCTCCTCGGCTTCGTGGTCGTCCTGCTCAGCGTGTTCGGCGGCTACGTGCTGGCCCACGGGCAGCTGGCCGCACTGTGGCAGCCCTACGAACTGCTGATCATCGGCGGCGCGGCGTTCGGCGCCTTCCTGGTGGCCAATCCGGCCAAGGTGGTGAAGGCCGTGCTGGCCGGCATCCTCGGCCTGCTCAAGGGCCCGCGCTACCGCCGCGACGACTACGTGGACATCCTGTCCCTGCTCTACGACGTGCTGATGAAGGCGCGCCGGGAGGGCATGATCTCCATCGAGAAGGACGTGGACGATCCGCATTCGAGCGAGATCTTCGGCCGCTACCCGCGCCTGCTGGCCAACGAGCGGCTGATGGAGTTCACCACCGACTGCCTGCGCCTGATGGTCGGCGGCAACCTCGAGCCGCACGAGCTGGAGCAGCTGCTGGAGGTGGAGGTGGAGACCCACCGCCAGGAGGCCTCCGAGCCGGCGCATGCGCTGCAGGTGCTGGCCGACTCGCTGCCCGGCTTCGGCATCGTCGCCGCGGTGCTGGGCATCGTCATCACCATGGCCTCCATCGGCGGCGAGGTGGCCGAGATCGGCCGCCACGTGGCCGGCGCCCTGGTCGGCACCTTCCTCGGCATCCTGCTCGGCTACGGCTTCGTCGGCCCGCTGGCCCACTCCATGCAGCACCACGCCAACGAGGAGGCGCAGGCGCTGGAGATCGTGAAGATGGCGCTGGTGTCCAGCCTGCGCGGCTACCCGCCCAGCGTGGCGGTGGAATTCGCGCGCAAGGCGCTGTTCTCGGACGTGCGCCCGCCCTTCGCCGACCTCGAGGCGCACCTGCGCCGGGGCCGCTGAGCAGGGCCATGGCCAGGGAAAAGCCGCCCATCATCCTGCGCCGCCCGCGCCGGCCGCGCGCCGGCCGCGGCCACGGCGGCGCCTGGAAGGTCGCCTACGCGGACTTCGTCACCGCGATGATGGCCTTCTTCCTGGTGATGTGGCTGATCGGCATCGCCTCCAGGGAAGAGCGGGCGGCGGTGTCGGAGTACTTCAAGAATCCCAGCGCGGTGGTCGGCAGGGCACAGGTGCCTGCGGCCAGCACCCTGGGACCCGGCGGCGCCGCGGAGCGGATGGTGCCGGCCGCCAGCGCCAGCCCGGTGCCGTCGGCGATCGGTCCGCAGACCGCGGAGCTGGGCCAGGTGCGCGCGCCGGTGGATCCGCAGGCTGCGCGCCGGGCCGCGCAGGCCGAGGACCGCCGCCGCCTCGAGGCACTGCGCCGTGAACTGGAGGCCGCCCTGGAGAAGAGCCAGGCGCTGGCGCCGTTCAGGGACCAGCTGCTGATCGACCTGACGCCGGAGGGCCTGCGCGTGCAGATCGTGGACCGGCTCAACCGTCCGATGTTCGACCTGGGCAGCGCGCACCTGAGGGGATACGCGCTGGAGGTGCTGCACGAGCTGGGCCGACTGCTGGCCGACACCCCGCACCGCATCGCCCTGGCCGGCCATACCGACGAGGTGCCGTACCACGCCCCGCGCGGCTACGGGAACTGGGAGCTGTCGGCCGACCGCGCCAACGCCGCCCGCCGCGCGCTGCTGGAAGGCGGCCTGGGCGAGGACCGGGTCGCGCGCGTGGTCGGGCTGGCCGCCTCGGTGCCGCTGGACCGCGCCGATCCACGCGCGCCGGTGAACCGCCGCATCAGCATCGTGGTGCTCAACCGCAGCCTGGAGGGCACGGACACCCCGGTGGCCGCGGCGGCGGCAGGCCGGGGCGAGGCCGCGTCGGCGGCGCCCGACGCCGGCTGAACGGCCCGGCCGGGCGCACTTGTCCGCGCGTGGCGGCCCCGGCCAGACTCGGCCGGTCGCCACCACGCCGCACCGCCATGCGCCATCCTGCCCGGGCCTTCCGCCAATACGCGCATATCGCACTGTTGCTGCTGTCTGCGATCCTGCTGGCCGGTTGCGCCAGCCTGTCCCGGCGCGATCCGTTGCAGGTCGACGTGGCCGGCATCGAACCGCTCCCCGGCGAGGGCCTGGAGCTGCGCATGGCGGTGAAGCTGCGCATCCGGAACCCCAACGACCGGCCGCTCGTGTACGACGGCGCGGCGCTGGCGCTGGAACTGAACGGTTTGCCGGTGGCCAGCGGCGTCAGCGACGCCGCCGGGCAGGTGCCGCGCTACGGCGAGGCGGTGCTCACCATCCCGGTCAGCGTCTCGATGCTGGACGTGGCCCGCCTGGTCGCGCGGCTTCCGCAATCGGATCGCTCACGGCTGGATTACACCGTGCGCGGGAAGCTTGAGGGTGGCCTGTTCGGCACCCGGCGCTTCACCGGCAGCGGCCAAGTGACCCTGCCCACCGGACCCGCGCGCCCCTGAATTTCCGGACCTTCGCACCGGGCGTCCCCAGGCGCACATCCACGGGAGGCCACCATGTTGAACCGGATCCTGGTTGCGATGCTGGCGCTGGCGGCGCCTGCGGCCCTGGCGCAGCAGGCCATGCCGCCGCTCCCCGCGCCCCCTGCCCCCGCCACGACGGCGGCGCCCGCCGCCCGCCCCGTGGTCCTGCCGGACACCGCCGCCATCTTCGCCGTGCCGCCCGAGCTGCGCGCCGAGGTGCTGCGGCGCGTGGCGGTCCCCGGCGCCACGCGCGAGCAGAAGCTGCACCGCCTGGCGGAATTCATCTTCAGCGACGACGGCCTGGCCCTGGAGTACGACAACAGCACCACCCGCACCGTGGCCGAGGTCTGGCGCGACGGCCGCGCCAACTGCCTGTCCTTCACCCTGCTGTTCGTGGCCCTGGCGCGCGAGCTCGGCCTGGACGCCTACGTGCAGGAGGTGGGCGAGGTACTGGCCTGGTACCAGGGTGACGACGTCGTCTTCAGCGCCACCCACGTCAACGCCGGCATACGCCTGGGCTCGACGCGGCAGACCGCGGACCTGGACGCCAACATCCTGATCACCCGCGGCCGACCGAGGGCGATCAGCGACACCCGCGCGCTGGCACATTTCCTCAACAACCTCGGCGCCGAATGGATGGTGGAAGGCGACCTGGAGGGCGCGCACGCGGCGCTGCGCGCCTCGCTGGCGGCCGCGCCGGACTTCGCCGCCGCCTGGAGCAACCTGGGAGTGCTGCTGGGCCGGATGGGCGACACGGCGGCGGCCGAGCACGCCCTGCTCGAGGCACTGCGCCGCGCCCGCCACCACGCCCCCGCTCTGTCGAACCTGGTGCACCTGTACCGGCGCCTGGGCGATGAACGCCAGGCCAGGCACTACGCCACGCTGCTGGACCGGCTGCAGCGCACCGACCCGTTCCACCAGTTCATGCTCGCCCTGGAGTGCGAGAACAACCGCGACTACGACTGTGCGATCCGCCACTACCGCCGTGCGATCCGCCTGCAGGAGGGCGAGCACCCCTTCCACTTCGCCCTGGCGCGCGCCTATTTCCTGTCCGGCGACCTCGAGCGGGCCCGGCGCGAGCTGGTCCGCGCCCACGACCTGGGGCCGAACGAGACCGTGCGCAACGTGTACAAGCGCAAGCTCGAGCACCTGCGCCGCTGGCTGGACGCCACGCCGACCCACGCGGCGCTGCGTGCCCGCTAGACTGGCGGGATGGAACACGTCGAATTCGAGCTTCGCGGCGAGTACGTCGAACTGAACCAGCTGCTCAAGCTGGTGGGCCTTTGCGACAGCGGCGGCGCCGGCAAGATGCTGGTGGCCGCCGGCGCCGTGCGCGTGGACGGGCAGCCCGAGCTGCGCAAGACCGCCAAGATCCGGGCCGGCCAGACCGTGGCCGTGGACGGCGTGGAGATCCGCGTCGTCGCCGGCGCGGACTGACCGCCGCTCCGGCGCCTACAATGCCCGCCAGAAGCGGCCGCGGCGGCCGCACCCCGCGACCGGACGGATGAAAGCGCGCCTGCCCCACTGGATCATCGAATGGCTGGACGTGATCGTGCTGGTGGGCCAGGTGCTGCTGATCGTGCTGGCCGCCTGGCTGCTGCACCGGCTGGTGCGCGCACTGGTCGCGCGCCTGTGCCGGCGCCAGGGCCTGCCGCCGGAGATGGCCACGGTGATGCGCCGTGTGTCGGCCACCCTGGTCGGCTTCTCCGCCCTGCTGCTGGTGCTGCAGCGCCTGGGCGTGTCGGCCACGGTGCTGTGGACCGCGTTCACCAGCTTCGCGGCGGTGGGCGCGGTGGCCTTCTTCGCCGCCTGGAGCGTGCTGTCCAACATCTTCTGCACGGTGCTGATCTTCACCACCCGCCCGTTCCGCCTGTACGACCACGTCGAACTGCTGGAAAACGGCGAGAAGCCCGGCCTCAAGGGCAGGGTGGTGGACGTGAACCTGATCTACACCACCCTGCAGGAGGTGGACGGCTCCGGTGCCACCGGCAGCGTGCTGCAGGTGCCCAACAGCCTGTTCTTCCAGCGCACCGTGCGCCGATGGCGCGGCACCACCATCCCCGAGGCCTGGCTCAGGCCGAAGGACAGGGACGCCGGCGAGGCCGCGGCGAAGGCGGGCTGATCAGCGCAGCTGGCTGTCCTTGCTGCCGCGGCGGTTGTAGGCGCTGAAGGCGGCGCCCTCGTCCTGCGCCTGCTGGCACGCCACGCACAGGCGCACGCCCGGCACCGCGCGGCGCCGCGCCTCCGGGATGGGTGCGTCGCACTCCTCGCAGCGCTCGCGGCCCGGGCCCTGGCCCAGGCGCCGCCGTGCGCGCTCGACCGCATCGTTGATGGTGGCGTCGATCTGCTCGTGGACCGCGCCGTCGCCTGCCCATCCGGTCGCCATGGTGGCCTCCCGTGACTGCTTCCGACTGCCCAGGTTGCACCGGCGGCCGTGAACGACCGCCCAGCGCCCGGCTCAGGCCTTGCGCAGGAACTCGGTGCGCAGGACCAGGCCCTTGATCTTGTCCGAATTGCCCTCGATGTGCTCGGGATCGTCCTCGACCAGGCGGATGTTGCGGATCACCGTGCCCTGCTTGAGCGGGATCGAGGAGCCCTTCACCTTCAGGTCCTTGATCACGACCACGGTGTCGCCGGCCGCCAGGACGTTGCCGTTGCAGTCCCGCACCACCACCGCGGCCTCTGCGGCGGCTTCCTCGGGATTCCATTCATGGCCGCAGTCGGCGCACACCCACAGGGCACCGTCCTGGTAGGTGTTGTCGAGGGAGCATTGCGGGCAGCGGGGGTGTTCGGACATGCGCGGCTGTCGGCTGGCGGAAAGGCCCGCCATGATGCCCGCCCCGGCCGGCCGCCGCCAGTCCGGGGCGCCCCCATGCTGCCGGGTCGGACGGCACCGGACCGGAAGGAAAAGGCCGCCACGGCGCCCGGCCGTGGCGGCCTCCTCTGTCCCCAGAGGCGGGAACTCAGCCGTGGCGGGCGTGCCACAGGCGCAGCAGCTCGGCCTCGCGCCCGCGGCTGATGCCGGCGCGCGGGCCGGCCTGGCGCTCGGCCGGCAGCGACCGGTACCAGGCCAGAAGGTCGGCGACGGTGGTCGCGAACGGGCGATAGGTCAGGCCGGCGGCCACGGCGCGCGCGTTGCTGACCTGGCCGTAGCCGGCATACGGGCCGGACTTGCGCCAGACCCAGATCGGCAGCTGCACCTGGTGTTCATCGAGGAACTCCGGGCTGACGTGGGTCAGCGTCATCGCGCTGCCGGTCACCGCCTGGCAGCCGTGCAGCGCCGCGTCCATGGTCAGCGGATAGTTCGGGCCGACCGCGTTGAAGGTGCCGCAGGTGCCGGATTCGGCCAGCCGCACCACCCACTCGGCCAGATCGCGGGCATCGATCACCTGGATCGGATCCTGGCCGTCGCCCGGCACCAGGATCTCGCCGCCGTCGGCCACGCGCAGCGGCCAGTAGGTGAAGCGGTCGGTCTCGTCGCGCGGGCCGACGATGTAGCCCGGGCGCACGATGGTCACCCGCTGGCCGAACTGCCTGTGGGCCTCGGCCTCGCTCAGGGCCTTCAGCGGGCCGTACAGGTTCTCCATGTCCGCACGCAGCGTCTCCAGCGTCTCGGCCATCGCGTCGCGGCCCTTGTACGGGGCCAGCGGCGCGTCCTCGGTGATGCCCGCCCTGCTGCCGTCGGCGTACACCGAGATGGTCGAGATGAAGATGTAGTGCCCCACCCTGCCCTTGAGCACCTTGCCGGCATCGCGCACCCAGAACGGCAGGCTGGTCGGGTTGTCGATGCACACGTCCCAGGTGCGGCCTTCCAGTGCGGACAGGTCGCCGGTGTTGCGGTCGCCGAACAGCTGCTCGACCTCGCCCGGCCATTCCGGCGAGGGCCGCTTGCCGCGGTTGAACAGGGTCACCTTGTGCCCGCGCGCGAGCGCATATTGCACCTGGAACGGTCCGGTGAAACCGGTGCCGCCCAGGATCAGGATGCGCAGCGGGCGGGAAGCGCGCGGCACCGGCAGGGCACCGGCGGCGGCCAGCGCCCCGGTGGGCAGCGCCGCGGCCGCGGCGGCAAGGGCACCGAACTTGAGCAGGTCACGGCGGGTGGGCATGGCGTCCTCCTGGCATCCCGGGACGGCCACCCCCATGGCGGCATGCGGCCCGGCAGCCAATTTGATAGCACCGCCCCCACCCGCGCCGCCCATGACACAAGTCGGGGTCCCGACCGGCACGCACGCCGGCCCAACCACGCAAACAGGTCGGCCGCTGCAGGAGCCGCGCCAGCGGCGACCCCGACGACACCCTCCGAAGCCGGCGTTCGACACGGCGTCCAAGGCACGCTCCGGCCACACGACGGTCGACCGCCGCTCCGGACACGCCGCCCGGGTCGCCGCGCACGCGGCTCTGCAGGGACGCGTGGCGGATTGACGGAGCTGAACGGTTCCACCGGCAGCCACCGGCCAGGTGTCGTAAGATGGCCCCTGCATCCCTTCCGCGCGATCCGACGCCAACGCTCCACCGGCGCGCCTCGCTCCCTCCATCCCTTCCGCCGCGCCGCGGCGGCTCCGACCGGGAGCTTCCTTGCCAGGTTACGACACCCGCATCCACACCCTGCGCCTGGGTGACCGCGATTACCGCATCCGCTCCCTGAGCGACCTGCAGCAGTACGACGATCCGGACGGCCACGCCGAGCGCGCGGGCATCTCCTCGGCGCAGTGGAGCCTGTTCGGCCAGGTCTGGCCCGCCGGGCAGGCCCTGGCCCGGGTGATGGCCACCCACGAGGTGGCCGGCAAGCGCATCCTGGAACTGGGCTGCGGCCTCGGCCTGGCCAGCCTGGTGCTGAGCCACCGCGGCGCCGACGTGGTGGCCAGCGACGTGCATCCGCTGGCCGAGACCTTCCTGGCCTACAACGCCGGCCTCAATGACCTGCCCGCGGTCACCTACCGCACCCTCAGCTGGCAGGCGCCGGGCCCGGGCCTGGACCGGTTCGACATGATCATCGCCAGCGACGTGCTGTACGAGCGCGACCAGGCCGGAGTGATCGCCGGTCTGGTGGACGCGCTGGCCCGCCCCGCCTGCGAGGTGGTGCTGGTCGACCCCGGCCGCGGCCACTGTGGTGCGTTCGCGCGCCATCTGAAGGCGCAGGGCTTCGCGGTCGATGAGCGCCGCCTGGCCCTGCGCGACGACGAAACCCCGCCCTACCGCGGGCGCCTGCTGCTCTGCCGCCGCGCCGCGCACGGGACGGCCTGATGGCCGCACGCCGCGGCCGCCCGTCCGCACCTTCCTGCCGCGCACGGCGCGGCAGCCGCCATCGCCAGGCGCACGGCCTGGCCCCCACGCCTGCCGCCGCACACGGCACGGGCGTGGCCTTTCCCTCCCGTTGCACTGAAAAGCGAGGACCGTCCCATGGCCACACGCAAGACCGCCACCACCCACCGCAAGCCCTCCGGCCCGGTACCCAAGGGCAACGGCGTGGTACTGACCAGCGAACGCATCGCCCGTGACCTGGAAGCCTTCCGCAAGGCCGGCGGGCGCATCGAGGTGCTGGGCACCACCCGCGTGCTGACCCGGGTGGACGAGTCGAAGAAGGACGACGCCAAGCGCTGAACCGCGTCACAGCAGCTGCGGCTGCACCGGCGGATACGCCAGCCGGCCGCCGATGATGCGCGCCGGCGGCGTGTACGGGTGGACGCTGCCCCGGCCCGGGCCGGTGATGTGCACCACTTCGATGCCGCGCAGCTTCAGCACGTCGGAGACCAGGCCGCGGTGGCAGCGCCACCAGGCCGCCTCCGCGCACATGATCGCGGTGCGCCGCCGCGCCGCCAGCGCCAGCAGCCTGTCCAGGCCGCGCGCGAACTCCGCACTGCCCAGGTGGTCGGCGTAGCCGCGGAAGGACTCGTTGCGCCAACCGCCGTTGGGGGAGTCCGGCCGCGGCTTGCGGCGCCCGCCCAGCTCCGGCAGCCACAGGTAGCCGACGCCGGCCTCCGGTAGCGCGCGCTCCATCGCCTGCCCGGCAAACCAGGGCCAGCGCCGCGACCCCGGGAAGCGGCGCACGTCGGCCACGGCCTGGATGTCCCAGGCTGCCAGCAGCGCCAGGAACGCGTCCCAGGACAGCGTGGAATGCCCCACGGTCCACACCGTGGCCGGATCCGCCTCGGGTCTTGCCTGCTCCATGCGCGCATTGTCGCGCGCCGGCGTGCACGGCGCGCGGCCATCGGGGCCACCCTCCTTGGCGGGGCCGGGCCGCGCCCGTATCGTGCTGCGGAAGGCGCCGTCCGGGCGCCACAGGGCATACGGCACCGCGCATGATCCTCACCGACCTGGCCACCCGCGCGTACAACCACAACTGGCGGCTGGACCCGGTGGTCCGCAGCCTGCTGGACACCGACTTCTACAAGCTGCTGATGCTGCAGCTGATCTGGCAGCGCTACCCGGACGTGCAGGTCACCTTCGAGCTGATCAACCGCAGCCGCGAGGTGCGCCTGGCCGAGGTCATCCCCGAGGGCGAGCTGCGCGCGCAGCTGGACCACGCCCGCACGCTGCGCTTCACCAAGAAGGAGCTGATCTGGCTGGCCGGCAACACCTTCTACGGCCGCACCCAGATGTTCCAGCCGGAGTTCCTGGCCTGGCTGGCGGACTTCCAGCTGCCCGAGTACGAGCTGTCGGTGCGCGATGGCCAGTACGTGCTGCGCTTCCCCGGCCCCTGGACCCACACCACCCTGTGGGAGATCCCGGCCCTGTCCATCATCAACGAGCTGCGCTCGCGTGCGGCCCTGCGTGGCCGCGGCCGCTTCGAGCTGGACGTGCTGTATGCGCGCGCCAAGGCCAAGCTCTGGGACAAGGTCGAGCGCCTGCGCGCCATCCCCGACCTGGTGCTGTCCGACTTCGGCACCCGCCGGCGCCATGGCTTCCTCTGGCAGGCCTGGTGCGTGCAGGCGCTGAAGGAAGGCCTGGGCAGCCGCTTCATCGGCACCTCCAACGTGCTGATCGCGATGGAGGCGGACCTGGAGGCCATCGGCACCAACGCCCACGAGCTGCCGATGGTGCTGGCCGCGCTGGCCAACGACGACGACGGCGTGCGCGAGGCGCCCTACCGGGTGCTGGAGGACTGGCGCGAGCTGTACGCGGGCAACCTGCTGATCGTCCTGCCCGACGCCTTCGGCACCGCCGCCTTCCTGCGCAACGCGCCGGAGTGGGTGGCCGACTGGACCGGCTTCCGCCCCGACAGCCTGCCGCCGGTCGAGGGCGGCGAGCAGATCATCCGCTGGTGGCAGTCCAAGGGCCGCGATCCACGCGAGAAGCTGCTGATCTTTTCCGACGGCATGGACGTGGACAGCATCGAGGCCACCTGGCGCCACTTCCGCGGCCGGGTGCGCATGAGTTTCGGCTGGGGCACCAACCTGACCAACGACTTCCGCGGCTGCGCCTCCTCCCCCACCACCGCGCTGGATCCGATCTCGGTCGTGTGCAAGGTGGTGGAGGCCAACGGCCGCCCGGCGGTGAAACTGTCGGACAACCCGTCCAAGGCCACCGGCGATCCTCGCGAGGTGGAACGCTACCTGCGCATCTTCGGCCGCGAGGGCATGGTCGAGAAGCCGGTCACGGTGTGAAGGCGCCTTGACCTGATGGCAACGCGGCCCGCGGCATGGTCGCCGCAGGCCGAAACGAGGTGCCGCGCATGACCCCGCTCGACAAGCCCCTGCGCCGCGAGGTGTGGATCGAAGACAAGCCCTGGACGCTGACCATCGACCCCGAGGGCCTGAAGCTGGTGCCCAAGGGCCACCGCAACGGCGTGCAGCTGCGCTGGACCGACCTGGTCAACGGCGACGCCGCGCTGGCCTCGGCCCTGCAGGCCTCGGTGGAGCGCGGCTGAGCGCTCAGCCCGCGGCCAGCGCGTGGTCCAGCGCCGCGCGCACCGCCGCCACCTGCGCCGCGTTGCACTGCGCCTGCGTGGCGCGCGGGCTGTCCGGGTAGACCTCGGTGGTGGTCACGTAGGGCGCGTCGGTGAGGCCGGCGCACAGGCCCAGCTCGCGGCACGGATACTCGATCACGCCGTGCGCCACCACCGGCGACCCGATGATCCGGCCGTTCCCGTCCGGCAGGGCGATATGGGTCACCTGCTCCACCGCGGCGATGATCGCGGCCTGGAACGCCGGCTGCGGCCGCGCGGTGTCGCCCACCAGGTAGAAGCCGTCGGGGATGCCGCCGGGCACGAACGGCTTGCCGTCGCGCGCGGCCAGCGCCGGGCGGAACTCGGACTCGTCGGTGTCGGTGGTCTCGTGCAGGTCGATGTGCACGCGCACCCGGCCCTGCAGCGGCGCCACCAGGCGCATCAGCGCCGCCGCTTCCGGCGCCGGGCTGTCCTCGCGGAACGAGCGGTTGGGATCGATGGCGTCGTGGTTCCAGCGCTGGATGTGCTCATAGCCCCACGGGCTCACGCAGGGCACCACCAGCAGGTTGCAGCGCCCGGCATAGTCGCCGGCGTGGTGCGTGGCGAACTCCAGCGCACCGTGCACGCCGGACGTCTCGTAGCCGTGCACGCCGCCGGTGACCAGGGCCACGGGCAGGGCCGGATCCCAGTGGCGGCTGCGCAGGGCCAGCAGCGGATGACCTCCGGCCTCCGGCGCCAGACGGCCGTATTCGACCACCTCGAACCGCACGGCCAGCTCCTGCACGGCCGCCACCACGTCCTCGGCATGGCTGCGCTGCCGCCGCTGCCGCGCCCGCCATTGCGCCCGCTCCGCCTCGCCCCAGGGCTGGCCGGGGATGCCGACGGGATAGAACGCGCTGGCGGACTGGGACATGGCGGTGCGGTGTTGCGGGAAAGACCGCCAACTCTACACGGCATCTCCCCATGCCGCTGCATCCGGCGCCATTGCGCGCGCCCTGCCCCGGCCACGTGCCGCCTGACCGCCGCCCCGGACACGCCCTCCGGGGCGCCGCGTACACGGCTCCTGCATTGCGGTGCGGGCAGCCCAGGTCGCCGCCTGTAGGAGCCGCGTCAGCGGCGACCCGAAGGAACCTCCGGAGCCAGCGTTCAACGCACCACACCCGGGGCAAAGGCTCCGGCCACGTGCCGCCTGACCGCCGCCCCGGACACGTCCAAGTCGCCGCGTACGCGGCTCCTACATTTGCGCGGCGGGCCAGGCACCGGGAACGTGCGTGGGGGCCTCCCAGCGCAGGACGCGGCGCGCCTCCTCGGCCACCGGCACCTCCTCCATGCCGGGCAGGCGCCGGGCCAGCTCGAAGCGGGCCAGCTCCGGGCTGCGGAACACCGCGCCCGGATACGGCGTCCACTCCCGCCCCCGTGACTCCAGCCCGGTGGCCTTGCGGAAGGCCTCCAGGCTGGCGTACTCGGCCCTGCACCGGCCGCGCGCCGGGCTCCACACCACCAGCGGCGCCTTCCCTGCCTCCGCGCGCACGTAGGCGTTGCCGTCCACGCGCGTGCTCTGCGGCCGGGTCAGCCGGCCGCACACCGCCTCGGACTGCTCGAAGCGCAGCAGCGGCCGGTCGAACCCGGCCCGCGCCACCAGCAGGTTGCCCTCGAACACGTGGCCCTCGCGCTGGTCCACGTCCGGGCCGGTCAGCGGGTGCCAGCCGAAATGGTCGCCGGCCGCGCTGCGCTCGGTGCGGTCCACCAGCACCGGCGAGTCCAGGAAGGTGTTGTGGTGGATGCGCGCGCCGGCGCTGTTGAGCACACGGATGCCCAGCTCGTTGTCCACGAACACGTTGCCGGCCACCACCACGCCCTTGGAAATCTCGAAGAAGAAGCCGGTCAGCGTGCCCTGCACGTGGTTGTCGGCGAACACGCCGTCCACGTTGCCCACGTCGTACCAGACGCCGTTGGAGTGCGGGTGGTCGATGATCAGGTTGTCGCGCACCACCACCCGGTACGACTGGTTGAAGATCTTCACCGCCGCCGGGTAGTAGCCGGTCAGCTGCTCGATGTTGTTGCGGCGGATGATGTTGCGCTCCAGCAGCACGTCGGACGAGCCGATGACGTAGATGCCCTCGGTGCCGGTGTCGCTGATCAGGCAGTTGCGGATCACCAGGCCATCGCCGCGGAAGTAGCCTGCCACGCGCGAGGTGTAGGAGATGGTCACGTTCTCCAGGGTGGTGCCGACCACCTCCTTGCCGTGCTCGGCCGGGTCGGACACGCCCACCGGATCGTCGGTCGGCTCCTCCTCCGGCCCGGTGGCGGGCTTTTTCCCTTCGATGTCGATGGCGCGGTAGGCGTACTGGGTGAAGGTGAGGCCGCGGATCACCGGTCCCCTGCGGTCCGAGGGCTTGCCGTGCACCTCCCGCGAGGGCCGGTGCAGGGCCACGTCGTGCGCGGTGATCTCCACCAGGCGGCCGGTCGGGTCGGTGCCGATGTAGACGTAGCCCTGTTCGTAGTCGATGTAGAAGGAGCCGTCGTCCAGCTCGCCCTCCCAGCCGACCGAACGCAGCAGGCGGCCGTCCACGAACACCATGTCGTTGTTGAAGCGGTGCAGGGGCGTGCGCATGCCCTCGCGTTCGCGCCGCCACCAGCCCAGCGGCCGTGCCGGGAACAGGCGGTCCCATTTGGTGCGCCAGATGTTGCCGGGCAGCGCCTCCCACTGCGTGGCCACGCGCGTGCCCTTGAGCACCGGCACCTCGTCCAGGTATGGCTGCAGGGTGATGCCCTGGTTGAGCTGCAGCCCGCCGGTGCGGTAGGTGCCGCCGCGCAGGACGATGGCATCGCCGGTCACCACGCGGGCCATGGCCGCCTCGAGGGTGGTCGGGCGGCGCAGGTCGGTGCCGGGCGCGGCGGCATCGCCGTCCGGCGCGACGAAGTACACCGTGCCGGTGGTCGGCACCTCGTAGCGCTGGTGCACCGGCCCGTAAGGGCCGCCCGAGGGCTGGGCCGCCACGGGCGCCGCCAGCGCGGCGGCCAGCAGGAGCAGGATCGGCCGCAGCAGGCGGCCACGCGGAGCCAGGAACGGCAGCGTCGGCATCGGGTCCCTCCCGGAAAGCCACGGGCGGAAGGCCCCGCCCGCGTTCCGGCCGAGGTTACCCACTGCGGCGCGTTACCGCTACCACACCCGCCCGGGACACCGGACCCGTTGTCCAGCCTGGCGTTCGAGACCGGATGCCGGCCACGTGGCGCATGCCCGCCGGGCCGCCACGCCCCCTATAGGAGCCGCGTCAGCGGCGACCCGAAGGAACCTCCGGAGCCAGCGTTCAACGCACCGCACCCGGGCCAAGGACTCCGGCCACGTGCCGCCTGACCGCCGCCCCGGACACGCCGTCCGGGTCGCCGCGCACGCGGTTCCTGACAATTGCGGGGCGGACCGGCACGGTGCCTTCAGCGCTTGCGCTCCTCCGCCGCGGTCAGGCGCAGGATCTGCCCCGGCGAATCGGTCACCAGGTAGATGGCCCCGTCCGGTCCGGCCACCGGCTCGTACGGGCGGCCCTCGGTGCGCAGCAGGATCTCCTCGTGCTGCACGCGCTCCCCGTCCAGGGTCAGCAGGCGCAGCTGGCGCCGGCCCAGCGAGGTCACCAGCAGCTTGCCGCGCCAGAGCGGGAACTCGTCGCCGTCGTAGTAGGCCACGCCGGACACGCCGATCGAGGGACGCCAGTAGTACGCCGGCTGGCGCACGCCCTCCAGGTGCGTGTGCGGGGTCAGCAGGGTGCCGTCGTAGTTGATGCCGTAGGTGGCCACCGGCCAGCCGTAGTCGCCACCGGCCTCGATCAGGTTCAGCTCGTCGCCGCCGCGCGGGCCGTGCTCGGTGGACCAGATCCGCCCGGTGTGCGGGTCCAGGGTGATGCCCTGCGGGTTGCGGTGGCCGTAGCTGTAGATCGAGGGCAGCGTGCCCTCGCGGCCCACGAACGGGTTGTCCGGCGGGATCGAGCCGTCCGGCATCACCCGGTGCATCTTGCCGGTGGGCCAGCCGGGCTCGCGCGCCAGCTCCTGCACGCCGCGGTCGCCCACCGAGAACACCAGCCGCCCCTGCGGGTCGAACACCATGCGCCCGCCGTAATGCCAGTACGGCTCGCCGTAGCTCTCCAGCGGGGCCTGGAACACCACCTGCTCGTCCACCCAGGTGTTGTCGCGGATGCGCCCGCGTACCACCCGGGTCATGGCCAGCGGATCGCCCTGCGGCCCGGTCCGGTCCAGCGGGTGGCTGTAGGACAGGTAGATCCAGCCGTTTTGCGCGTAGTCCGGGTCCAGGGCGATGTCGAGCAGGCCACCCTGGTTCCAGTGGTGGCTGTGCACGTGCACCCTGGGCGTGCCCCGCACCGGCTCGGGCTGCAGCACGCCGTCGCGGATCACGCGCAGGCGCCCGGGGCGCTCGCTGACCAGGGCCGTGCGCGCGTCGAGGAAGGCCATCGCCCACACCGTCTCCAGCCCCTCGGCGAAGCGCTCCACCCGCACGGCGTAGTCCAGGGTGTCGACCACGCCCGGCACCGGGTCGAACTCGTGCGGCGGCGGCTCGCCTTCTTCCTCCTCGCGACCCTGGCGGGCCGGCAGGAAGTCGGCCAGGGCCTCGATCTGCTCCGCCGTGAGGGTGGCGGCGAAGGACGGCATGCCCTGGGAGGGAATGCCGTTGCGGATGATCCGGACCAGGTCGGCGCGGGTGCCGCCGTAACGGTAGGTCCGTGGCGACAGCGGCGGCCCCAGGCCGGTGCCCTGGCGGTCCGGCCCGTGGCAGGCGGCGCAGTTGTCGCGGTACAGCGCGGCTCCGTCCTGCGCCTGGGCCGGCGGCGTCCAGGCCAGCGCCAGGAGCAGGGCGAAGAGCGTGCGGATGTGGATTCCGTGCATGGAGCGTCCTCCCGATGCCGGCACCGGCCGGCGCGCCTGCAGCACACACCCGCGGCCGCCGGATTTGGATGGAGGGAAGCTGGGGTTTTGCTATAGATTGCGTGCGGAGCCCCCTGCGCCCCGCGCCAGGTCCCAGCGCCGACGATGAACGAGCACACCGTCATCGGCAGGATCCACCCGCCCGGGGCGCGGCCGCCGCACTCCGCCGTCGCGTTCACCATCGGCGAGGCGCTGGTGCAGCCTCCGCTCAACCGCATCGCCCTGCACGGCCGGGTCGTCCAGCTCGAGCCCAAGGTCATGCAGGTGCTGCTGCTCCTGGCCGAACGCCCGGGCGCGGTGGTGCCGCGCGAGGCCTTTCTGGAGACGGTCTGGGCCGGCACGGTCGGCGACGACTACCTGCTCAACCGCGCCATCTCCGAGCTGCGCAAGGCGCTGGACGACGACCCGCAGGCACCGCGCTACATCGAGACCATCCGCAAGGGCGGCTACCGCCTGGTCGCCCCGATCGCGCCGGTGCGGGTGGCCGCGGCGGTGCCCGATGCCACCGCCGCGCCGGCACCGGCGCCGCCCGCGCGGCCCCCGGAAAGCCCGGCACGGCCGCGCCGCACCGCCCTGCTCCTGGGGCTGGCCGCCCTCGCCGTGGCCGCCCTCGCCACGCTGACCTGGCTGCTGCCGCAACGGCAGACGCCCGGCGCCGGTCTGCTGCCGGAAGCCGGCTACGAGGTGCGGCCGCTGACCAGCCTGGTCGGCCGCGAGCTGGAGCCGGCGCTGTCACCGGACGGCAGCAGGGTGGCCTTCGTCTGGGACGGCGGCGGCGGCGCGTTCGACGTCCATGTGAAGACCCTCGCCGGCGAGGATCTGCTCAACCTCACCCGCAGCGCGGCCGAGGAACGCCATCCGCTGTGGTTCCCGGATGGCGACGCACTGCTGTTCGCCCGCCTCGAAGCCGATGGCGTGGCGCTGATGCGCGTGTCGGCCCTGGGCGGCGCGCCGACCCGCCTGTTCCACACCGGCATGGCCGGGATCCGCGGCCTGGCGCTGGCCCCGGACGGGCGCCGCGTGGCCTACGCCGCACGCGAGGCGCCGGACCGGCCGTACCGCCTCGTGGTGGCGGCGCTGGACGGCAGCGACCGCCGCGTGCTCACCTCGTCGCCGCCCGGCACCCTGGGCGACATCGATCCGCGCTTCACGCCCGACGGCGGCGCGCTGGTGTTCGTGCGCGGCGTCAACGAGGTGACCAAGGACCTGTACCGCGTCCCCGTGGCGGGCGGCGAACCGGTGCGGCTGACCTTCGACAACCGCAAGATCAACGGTCTGGCCTGGTCGCCGGACGGCACGCGCCTGTTGTTCACCTCCACCCGCTCCGGCCTCTACGCCGTGTGGTCCGCGGCCCCGGACGGCAGCGACCTGCGCCAGGTTTCGCTGGGTGTGGAGGATGTGCACCAGCCGGCGACCACGCCCGGCGTGCCGGCGGTGGCCTTCGAACAGTGGATGCACCGCGCGCGCCTGCGCCAGCTGGACCTGTCCCGCCCGGCGGCGGCGGACCCGGCGCGCCTGCAGTCCACGCGCTGGGACTCGAACCCGGCCTGGTCGCCGGACGGTACGCGCGTGGCCTTCACTTCCAACCGCGGCGGCCCGCACGCAATCTGGGCAAGCCGCGCCGACGGCAGCGAGGCGGTGCAGCTGGCGGAGTTCGGCGGCGCCTTCATCGACAATCCGGCCTGGTCGCCTGACGGACGCCTGATCGCCTTCGACGGCAGCCCGCAGGGCCGTACCGCGATCTACGCCGTGCCCGCCGAAGGTGGTCCGCCACAGGCGCTGGTGGACGGGCCGGGCGACAACCGCAACCCGGCCTGGTCGCGTGATGGCCGCTGGCTCTACTTCGAATCCAACCGCGACGGCCAATGGCGGATCTATGCCCGGCCCGCCGACGGCGGCCGGGCGGTGGCGGTCAGCCCCGGCCCCGGCGTGCATCCGCGCGAGTCGGCCGACGGCGCCCTGGTGCTGTACGCCCGCCCCGACCGTCCCGGACTGTGGGCGGTGCCGCGCCAGGACTGGGCCACGGCCACGGACCCGCCGGCCGAAACCCTGCTGGTCCCCGGGCTGCAGACACAGGACGCGGCCAACTGGGCGCCCGCGCCGGACGGCATCCTCCACGTTCACCGCCCCGCCGACGGCCCGCCGGTGCTGGTGCGCCTGGACACGGCCAGCGGCACCCGGCACGAGGTGGCGCTCCTGCCGCCGGACTTCGAGGGCTGGGGCATGGACCTGTCGCCGGACGGAACCCGGCTGGTCTATTCGGAGCTGCTGCTGCGCGAGAGCGACCTGCGCCTGGCAGTGCCGCGCGCCCGCTAGCCGGCCATGCGGCGGCGCACCAACATGCCGCCCGGGTTACCGCTACCATCCGGGACGACGGGCGCCCCTGGCGGCGCCCGTCCGGAACACCCGGTCGCCGAAGGAGGGACGGAATGACGGGCCGTTCTTCCGCCACCGCCGGCGGCGCCGGACCCAACGCCCACTCGCCTGCCGGAGAACCGCCATGCCGGGAATGACGCGCCTGCCGGGCCCCGCCCGCACCGCCTTCGCCTCGCTGCTGCTGTGGGCCGCCATGGCCCTGCCCGCCTTCGCGCTGGACCACACCATGACGCCGATCGCCACGCCGGACCAGCCGGACGCGATCGAGCTGGGCACCGGGCCGCTGCCCGGTGCGGAAGTTCCCGAGTCCTGGTACCGCCAGTACGGCAGCATGTTCGCGCGCAACGTCACCGTGGCCACGCTCACGCCGTTCCTGCCGGATCCGGCCAAGGCCACCGGCACCGCGGTGATCGTCGCTCCCGGCGGCGGCTTCCGCTCGCTGTCCATGGAGAACGAGGGCTGGAACGTGGCCCGTGCCCTGGCCGAGCGCGGCGTGGCCGCCTTCGTGCTCAAGTACCGCCTGAACCAGACCCCGGCCGGGCTGGACGACTTCGCCGACTCCATGCGGCAGATGTTCGCCGGCCCGCCGCCGCGCCACCGCATCGACCCGATGGCCTCCATCGCCACGCTCGGCCCGCAGCTGGAGGACGCCCGCGCCGCCTTCGCCCTGGTGCGCAGCCGCGCCGCCGAATGGGGCATCGATCCGGACCGCGTGGGCATGGTCGGCTTCTCCGCCGGCGCCATGCTGACCCTGGCCACCACCCTGGCCGGCGGCGATGCCAGGCCCGCCTTCATCGGCAACATCTACGGCCCGCTGGCACCGGTGCAGGTGCCGGCCGACGCGCCGCCGCTGTTCGTGGCCCTGGCCGCCGACGACGGCCTGTTCGCCAACAGCGGCTTCGACCTGATCGAGAACTGGCGCGCCGCCGGCCGCCCGGTGGAGTTCCACCTGTACGAACAGGGCGGCCACGGCTTCGGCATGTACCCGAAGGAGACCACCAGTACCGGCTGGTTCGACGCCTTCACCGCCTGGATGCGCATGCACGGCCTGATGGAGCGCGCCGCCCACTGACCCGCACGCGCCCCTCGCCGCGCCTGGGTCGTCGTGCGCCCCTCTGCAGGGACCGCGTACGCGGCGACCCGGCCGGCATGCACAGGGCGACGGTCAACTGCCCCGCAACCGGAGCCGTGTCCCCCAAGGCTTTGGCAGCACGACGGCTGACCGTCGTCCGGGACGCCCCTGCCGGGTCGCCGCTGACGCGGTTTTTGCTGACGGGGCGGCGCCCTGGCGCCACCGCAAGATGCCTGACGCGGTCCCTACTGGAACACCGGCTCGAGCAGGCGGAACGTGCCGGCGTCGGCATCCATCTCCACGCGCCCGCCCACCGGCACGATGAACTGCTCGCGGATGTGCCCGATCTGCGCGCCGCGGTAGGCCGGGATGCCCAGCGGGCGGATGTAGTCGTCCAGGATCTGCGCCAGCGTCAGCGAGCCGTAACCCGGCCCGGGTTCGCAGTCGGTGCAGCGGCCGAACACGAAGCCGGCGATGCGCTCCAGCACGCCGGCCAGGCGCAGCGTGCTGAGCATGCGGTCGATCCGGTACGGCGCCTCGGACACGTCCTCCAGGAACAGGATCCTGCCGGTGAAGTCCGGCAGGTAGGGCGAGCCGGCCAGCGCACTGAGCACCGCCAGGTTGCCGCCCACCAGCTCGCCGCGTGCCCTGCCGCCGCGGATGGTGACGGTGCGGTTCTTGCGCGGCACCAGCTCGTCGCTCTCCTCGACCGGATTGCGGTATTCCATCAGCTCGCGCTGGAAGAACAGGCGCCGGAACTGGTCGGCGTTGAAGCGGTTCCAGCTGCCGATGCCGATCGGGCCGTGGAAGGTCACCAGCCCGGTCCGGGCGTGGATCGCGCAGTGCAGCGCGGTGATGTCCGAATAGCCCAGCAGGATCTTCGGGTTGCGGGCGATCAACCCGTAGTCCAGCAGCGGCAGCAGGCGTGCCGCACCGGAGCCGCCGCGCGCACAGACGATCGCCTTCACCTCGCGGTCGGCGAACATCGCGTTCAGGTCGCCGGCGCGCTCGGCATCGGTGCCGGCCAGGTGCCCGTGACGCGAGGCCAGGTGCGGCGCCAGCTTCACCCGCAGGCCGAGCGCCTCCATCGCCTCGCGCGCCAGCTGCAGGTCGAACGGCTCGTCCGTGGCCGAAGACGGGCTGACCAGCGCCACCGTGTCGCCCGGGTCGAGCGGCGGCGGCAACCGCCTTGCCGGCGCGGGAGTGCGCGCCTCCCCCGGCCGCGCGTACGGCAACAGCAGCGCACCGAGCGCGGCCGCCGTGATGAACTGGCGACGGTCCATGGCATTCCTTCCAGCCGATCCCTTCCCCGATAGCCTAGCCGCATCCTCCCTTCCGCGTGCACGCTGCCCCGCGCCCTGTCCCCACCTGCAGGCACCGCGCCAGCGGCGACGCGACGGACACGTCCGCTCGCCGCGGATGCACCCGCGGCGCCTGTAGGAGATGCGCCCCAGGCCCATCCGGAGCGCGTGCGCCACGCCTACGGGCGCAGGCCGTGCCGCGCGCGGTAGGCCGCGGGCGGGACGCCCACCAGGCGACGGAACACACGGCCGAAGTGCGCCACGCTCTGGAAGCCGACCTGCCAGGCGACCTCCTGCACGGACCATTGCGGCCGCGACAGCAGCTGCATGGCACGTTCGACGCGCCGCCGCTGCAGATACGCCAGCGGCGTCATGCCCAGGGCCTCGCGGAAGCAGCGATGCAGATGGCCCTCGGAGATCCCGGCCACCCGGGCCAGGTCGCCGATGCGGACCGGCTGCGCCAGGTGCGCGTCGATGTACTCGTCGATCCGGCGCAGGCGCCAGCGCGGCAGCCGCCACTGCCCCTGTCCGTCGGCCGGCACGCCGTAACGCTGGCGCAGGTACCAGGCCGCGCCGATGGCCACGTGGGTGCAATAGGCCGCGTCCAGCTCCCCGGCCAGCTGCAGGCGCGCCATCTCCGCCAGCAAGGCGCCGAGGTAGCCGTCGCGCGCGTTGGTGAAGATCACCGCGTCGAGGGCGCGTGCCATCCGGGTGCCACCCAGCGCATCGTCCTCGAACAGTGCCGGCGCCAGTTCCAGCGAGGCCCAGCGCGAGGCCACGTCCTCCAGCTCCAGATGGCGCTCGCGGCCGGCCGGCACGAACGACACCGCGCCGGTGAACTCCGGCCCCGAGTAGCGGTGGCCGCAGTCGGCACGCACCGCCAGCCCGCGCGCACCGCCCGCCACCGTGGCCAGCAGCAGATGGTTGGCGCAGCGCAGGCGCCCTTCCCCCCGCCGCGTGCGCGGGCGCCAGCCGGTGTCGAACCGGCCGTCGCGCCAGGCCAGGCCCTGCACGTCCCGGGCCACCGGTTCGATCGCACGCACGGTATCCATGGCAGGCAACACGTCGTGGGCAGGCGCCTTCCGAATGTACGCGCGGCCGCATCAGGATCAAGCCGGTCCGGTCAGGATCGGGCGCACCGGCCGGCGCGGGCGCGGCTACCGTGCCGCGCATGGAAGCCGCTCCCTCCCCCCGTCCTCTCCCCTCCCCCGCGCCGGCGCGTGTGGACCACGGCCGGCGCAACCTCCTGCGTGGCATGGGCTGGCTGGCCGCCGCCGCGGCCATGCCGTGGCCGGCCCGGGCCGCGTCCCCCGCCGCGCACCTGCCATCCGGCATCAACCTGCGCCCGATCCCGCGCACCGGCGAGCAGCTGCCGGTGCTGGGCCTGGGCACCTTCCTGGCGTTCGACCGCCTGCCGGGCGCACCACGCCAGGCCCTGCAGGAAGTGTTCTCGATCTACTGGGACGCCGGCGCGCGGCTGGTGGACACCTCGCCGCTGTACGGCACCGCCGAGGTCAGCGTCGGCGACATCGCCGCGCGCCTGGGCGTGTCCGACGCGCTGTTCGTGGCCAACAAGATCTGGTCCACCGGCGACTACCTGGCCGACGACAGCCACGCCCGGCGCAGCCTCGCCCTGTCCTGCGAACGGCTGTGGCGCGAACGCATCGACCTGATGCAGTGCCACAGCCTGGTCAACGTCGAGGTGTTGGTCCCGATCCTGCAGGCGTGGAAGCAGGAGGGCCTGGTCCGCTACTTCGGCATCACCCATTACGAGAACCCCTACCACGCCCTGCTGGCGCAGTGGATCGAGCGCGCCCGGCCCGACTTCGTGCAGGTCAACTACTCCATCGCCAATCCAGCCGCCGAGCGGGAGGTGCTGCCGGCGGCCCTGGCCAACGGCACGGCGGTGCTGTGCAACATGCCCTTCGAGAAGGGCCGGCTGTTCACCCTGGTGCGCGACCGGCCGCTGCCGCCGTTCGCCCGCGAACTGGGCATCACCGGCTGGGCGGAGTTCTTCCTGAAGTGGGTCGCCTCGCACCCGGCGGTGACCTGCGTGCTGGCGGCCACCGCCAACCCGGCGCATGCGCGCGAGAACGTGCGCGCCCTGCGCGGCCCCCTGCCGGACGCCGGCATGCGCGAGCGCATGCGGGCGTACGTGGCCGCGCTTCCCGGCTTCGCCGAGGTGCTGCGCCAGCCCTGGTACCCGGGCCGCCGGTACGAAGGCCTGGTCAGCCGCGCCCAGCGTGCCCTGCGCGAGCGGCTGCAGCCTTGACGGGCACCCCTGGCGGAACCGGGCGGACGGCGCCCGCGCGCCCGGCCGCGCTCAGGACGGCCGCGACACCGGCCTGGCGGCCGCCGACCGGCTGCGCACCGTCGTCGTGTCCTCCAGGTACCGCTCGGCCTCCTCGCGGTAGGCCTCGTAGCCCGGCGCCAGGTGCGGCATCAGCAGGCGCACCCAGGCTCGGCTCACCCGGCGCGTTTCCGCCGGACAGGTGGCCGCGCGCGCGGCGGTCAGATCGCCGGCGCGCACCATGCCGGCGAACCCTTCCGGGTCCGTGCCGTAGATCAGGCATTGCAGGTTGAAGTAGCGCTGTTCGCCCAGGGCGTGCTCGTCGGCGTAGGCATCCAGGTTGTAGGCGCCGGTACTGCGCGACAGCAGCCAGTCGGCGGCCATGCGCAGGTTGCCGATCACCTGCTCGGGCGTTTCGTCCAGCGCCGAGAAGCGCAGCATCAGGATCGCCGCCAGCTGGTCCACCGCGTCCTCCTGGCGGCCGGTCACCGGCAGGTCCAGCAGGTCCACCAGGGCGTGCCCGGTCTCGTGCAGCAGGATGAAGCGGACGTTGGCGCGCACGTAGTGCAGCGGCGCCGCCTTGTCCAGGCCGAGCGCCGCCTGGTATTCCAGGCCGCGGTCGTAGAGCGTGCGCAGGGTCTCGTAGCACAGCACCACCTCCACCTGCTCGTGGCGGTAGAAGGCGCCGAACTCCCCGCATTCGGCGGTCACATAGCGCAGCCGCAGCGGCAGGCTGAACATGCCGTCGATGGCCTGGATTTCCGGCAGCTGCCGCAGCAGGTCCGCATCGCGCACGCGCCGGTGGATGGCCTGCAGGCCGTCCGACACAGGCGGCAGGTAGGCATACTCGAACGCGGGCCCCTTGCCCCCGCCCCGTTCCGCAGTGGCGGCCGGCGCGGCGTGCGCGGTGCAGGTCGCGGCGGCCATTGCCGCCAGCAGGGCAAGATCACGGAACCGTCGGAGCATGTGCGGGCCTGTGGGAAAGTCCGTGCGCAAGCGTAGGCCAAGGCCCGGCCTCCGATCCATGCCGCTGGTGATACCGACTTCCGGCACAGGAACGGCCGGCGTGCCGGAGGCAATTTCGCGCGCGGCCACGCATCCGGAGAATCACGCATGTCCAGACGTCACCGCCTGCACCTTGCCTGCCTCGGCCTGCTTGCCGCCGCCCTGCCCGCGCGCGCGGCGCCGGATCCGGCCATCGCCGCCCACGTGTTCCAGCAGGCGCGCGAGATCTGCCAGGCCGACGCGGGCCAGCTCTGGGGCCGTTCGCTGTGCGGCCCGATCATGATCGTGGACCCGCGCGACCGCGGCATGGTGGCCAACCAGGCCGATGCGGAAGGCGTGCTGTCGCCCACCGGCGAGGTCCATGCCGGCACCCTGCCTGCAGGCGTGATGGTGGCCAACACCGCCATCGACTGGGCCGGCGAGCGCTGGACGCAGCTGATGTGGCCGGTTTCCGCCGACCCGGACATGCTGCGGGCGATGGTGGTCCACGAGCTGTTCCACCGCATCCAGCCGGAGCTGGGGCTGAGGGTGCCCGAGGGCGACAACGCCCACCTGGACACCCTCGAGGGCCGCTACCTGCTGCAGATGGAATGGCGCGCCCTGGCGCGGGCGCTGATGGCCCTGGACGCGCAGGCACGCCGCGGGCACGTGGCCGACGCGCTGGCCTTCCGCCAGGAGCGCCGCCGCCTGTTCCCGAAGGCGGCCGCCGCGGAGAACGCGCTGGAGCTCAACGAAGGCCTGGCCGAATACACCGGCGCCCGGCTCGGCCTGCGCCTGCCGGAGCAGCGCCTGGCCTACGCCACCTATGCACTGGCGCGGCAGCTGGACGCGCCCAGCTTCGTGCGCTCCTTCGCCTATGCCAGCGGCCCGGCCTACGGTCTGCTGCTGGACGAGGCCCTGCCCGACTGGCGGCGCGGGCTGGGCGGCGACACCGATCTGGGCGCGCTGCTGGCGCAGGCCTGGCGCATCGGGCCGGCCAGGCCTGGCGAAGTCGCCACGCGCAGTCGCCGCTACGATCCCGACGGCAGCCTGCGCCTGGCCGAGGAACGGCGCGACGCCGAGCGCCAGGCACGCCTGGCGGCCTGGCGCGCCAGCCTGGTGGACGGTCCGGTGATCGTGCTGCCGCTCAAGCGCACGCGCATGCAGATGAACCCGCAGACCCTGGTGCCGCTGGACGACATCGGCACGGTCTACCCGGTCCTGCGCCTGGCCGACGAATGGGGCGAGCTGGTGGTCGAAGGCGGCGCAGCCCTGGTCGCGAACGCCCCGCGCCGCGCGGTGGTGGCCGTCCCCAGGGGCGGCGACCTGCTGGCCGGCGACGGCTGGACGCTGCACCTGGCGCCGGGCTGGAAGCTCGTGCCGGGCGAACGCCAGGGCGACTGGACGCTGAAGCAGGAAGCGGCGCCCTGAGATGCGGCGCCATCCGGACCGGACGGTCAGGCCCGGTCCGGTTCCGGCCCGGCGGGCATGCGCGCCAGCGCCCGGGTGCGGGCATGGCGCACGGCGCGGACCAGCTCGCCCGGGGCATCCGCCTCGCCCGCGGCCAGCTCCTCCAGCGCCTGCTGCACCCGCCCGGACAGGCCCCAGTCCGCGGAGATGGCCAGCGCGCAGCGCGCCGCCCACCCGGCCAGCAGCGAGGCCAGGGTGTCCGCATCCACGCCGTGCTCGCCGCGCCGGCCCCAGGTGTCGCGCAGCACCTGCACCACGACCAGCGCGCCCAGCCCGTAGACCAGGGCCAGCAGCTGCGCCAGATGCCAGTCGCCTCCCTGGCCGGCACCGGCGGCCAGCCGGGCCGACAGCGCGGTGTGCTCCCACAGGCGCGCGGCGCAGCGTGCGTACACCGTGCCGTCGTCGCCGATCACCGGCTGGACGAGGGCCACCATCACCGCCTGGCGCAGGCCCTCGGTGCCGAGCAGGGTCACGGCCCGGTCCAGCTGCTCCACCGGCACGCCGCCGCGGCGGTAGACCACGCTGTTGGCCACGCGCAGCAGGTTGCCGGCCAGCGCCGGGTCCCGCGCGACGATGGCGGCGATGGACTGGGCGCTGGCGCCCGGGTCGTTGATGGCGCGGGTCAGCTGCGGCAGCAGCGCCGGGCGCCGCGGGATGTAGCGCGGATGCGCGTGGATGCGCTCCAGCGCCTCGCCGGCGGTGGCCTCGTCCAGCAGCGTGCCCTCCAAGGCCGCGTCGCCGAAGCCCGCCGCGCACAGCCGGCCGAAGATCGCCCGTTCCGGAAGCAGGTCCTGCTCCTCCGCGGGGCCCGCGGGATCATCCTCCGCTGCCGCCGCGTGACCGGCCGCCGTGCCGGCTGCACCCGGCCGGTCCATCCGGGGCACAGCCTCCGCGCCGCGGCGGCCGCGTACCACCAGCCAGCCGGCGGCGACCGCCACCAGCACGGCAACCAGAACTGCAATCCCCATGGCGGGCCCCAATGTCCTCGTGCGACCGGCCATGGCCATCCCCTGGCCGGATCGCATATTGAATCACGCCGGCCCTGCCCCGTTCATGCCCGCCAGCGCCCTGGCCGGCGTCCCGGCCTGCCATCGCCCCCTGCGG